>Ga0265300_10002999_pt1 | contig 14055 bp, 18 predicted proteins | sample AusTroGonzalo_MG_FD_193482 | JGI IMG/M metagenome (GOLD analysis project Ga0265300, IMG submission 193482) | Bovine rumen microbial communities from tropical cattle in Woodstock, Queensland, Australia - Gonzalo_03 | ecosystem: Host-associated > Mammals > Digestive system > Stomach > Rumen ... | reverse complement strand
ACTAACCGAAAAGTTAGTGTTTTTTTATGCATACTTTTAGTCTAAAAATGTTGATATGAAATATTTAAACATTTATAATTTATTTATAGGAGGATTTGGAAAATGGAATTTAATTTAGAAAGACTTAATAAAAGAAAAATAGAACTTGGTGAAAAGCCATTAGAATTACAAACAACTACTTATCAGGAACCCATAGTTAATAACGGACTACTTGTTGATAAAAATGGTCATAACATTGGTACTAAGGGTGATATGTATACTAAACTTACTTTAAATGATATATTACAAAGAGGTTGTTTGGATATTAATCCTAGACCTAAATATGAAGATGGAGAACCAGCCCATACGCTTAGTTTAAATCATGGTGGAACTACTGCAGGTATATTTACGTATGATGCTGCAAAGGGAGAAACTCCATTCATTACTCTAAGACCTATTGCTTTAAATGCTGCTAAGAACGAATTATTTTGGATTTATTTATATCAATCAAATAACTTAGATTTGCTTAAAGATCTTGGAGTTACTTGGTGGGATGAATGGGAAGTTCCTGGAACAAGGACTATAGGTTCTGTTTATGGAGAAACTGTAAGAAAATATGATTTAGTAAGAAAAGTATTAAATCAAATGGAAAATGATCCTGATTGTAGAAGAAATATTATAAGTTTGTGGCAAGAGAATCAATTTGAACTTCCACACGGACTAAAACCATGTGCATACTTAACAAATTATAATATTAGACATGAATGGGATGGCAAGGACTATCTTGATATGTCTTTAAAACAAAGATCATCAGATTTTTGTACTGCTGGTTGTATAAATCAAATGCAATATTTTATGCTACACCATTTATTTGCGCATCATTTAGGTGTAGAGGTTGGCATATTCTCATGGCAATATGATAATATACAAATATATGATAGACATATAGATCAAGCTATAGAAATGTTAAATAGGGAACCAATAACATGTAGTCCTAAAATAATAATTAATGAAAATAAACAAAACTTCTTTGATATGACACCAGATGATGTTAGGGTTATTGGAATACCAAGAGAAAGAATAAGAAGTAAAAATCCTCAATTAAAATTCCCATTAGGTATATAGAATTATAAAGATTTATCGTTGATTAATGCGTTTTAATAATTTACAATATTTATTAAGAGGGTATACTATGGAATCATTTAAAGACTATTTTAATTTTGATGAGATTAATAAAGAATTTACAACAATTATTAATTATAGCGGAATGTCTATTCTGGAAATAGTTAATACTATTGAAAACTTTGATAATATTAAGGCTGATTATGAGAATTCAATTCAAATACGTGAAATAATAGAAAAATTTAATGAACTGTATACTGAATTTATGAAAGATTTAACAGGATTAGAAAAGTTACATATAGCTCGTGAAGTTGATATTTTGGAATATTATGAGAAAAGTTTTGGTATCAATAAAACAGATAGGTATCTAAAACTATTTTTATATTTAACTACACTAAAAAAGGATAGAAATAGCCGCGTTCTTATTATCAGTGAAAAAGATGAAGAAATAAATTTAATGTTGAAAAATTCACGTTACGGTTATGATGTTACAAAAGTAAATATGACTGAAAGACGCAAGGAACTATTTAAAAAATATTTAGATTTATTTAGCAAACATAATGAACTTATAAAAATGTATACAAATCTAAGATATGATAATGGTTATCGTACTAGTTGCTTAAATGATGGTTTTACTTGTGGAATTGACTTAGATCTAGATGAATATTGGGATATGTATGATGGATTAAAAGAAGTATATTTTCATATTAGAATTAAAGGAAATTCAATTATGATACCTTTTAAATTGGGTGATAATTTAAAAATAGATTATGAAAATTGTGACTTTTCTGATGAAAACGATGAATACATAAAAATGCCTAATAAAGCATATGATGAACTAATAAACGAAATATATATAAATAAAGAGTGTCTTACTAAAAGAGGCATATCATTAGATAATGGATTCCAAAGAAAAAAACACTAGCAGTTACTAGTGTTTTTTTGTGAAAAATTATCTTATGTTGTCGAAATCTCCATTACGATATGCAAGAACTACACTTATTGCATGTAATATTACTTGGTGAGTTTCTATATCATTTAATTATATACATTTCAATAAAAAAAGGCTTATTCATAAGCCTTTATTTTTTCAAATATATAATTAATGTAATTAGTGATACAAGAGCAAGAAGAACACCAAATATTAAAAAAACAATATGTGATAAGCATGCAGCTGCAACAGTACCTACAAGTATGCAAATTAAGCAAGTTATTATAAATGAGTGATTAAAGAATTGAAATAATACAAAATTAAGTGCATTTATTAAGAATAAAAGTACTTCAAGTGTTCCCCATCCTTTAATAACAAGCATTAGTAATGATATTATTGCATAAGTAATCATTACTGCTCCTAATCTATTAATCCAACTTTGTTTCCTCTCAGTTATATACATCTCAAGAACCTCCCTATATATAAAAATTATAACACAACACTTTTTTATTTGTATACTTTTATAAAAAGTTGTAAAATATGAGCGTTTATATGTTTTAATTTAAATTTTAAAGCGTATAATTATTTATGAAGGGAGTAGTTTTTTCATGAAAAGAAAGATTGAAAAGATTTTAAAAGATGAAAAATACTATGAATGTATAAAAGATCTTTATAATCATGATGTTGTAAAACAAATGGATGAATATATTCAACATGGAAAAACTACAACACTTGATCATTGTATAAGGGTTTCTTATACAAGCTATAAAATTGCTAAGTTTTTTAAATTAGATTATATATCTGCTGCTAGAGCTGGTTTACTTCATGATTTGTATTTGTATGATTGGCATACAAATAATGAAAAAACGAAGTTTTTTGAAAAGCATGGTTTTTCTCATCCTAAAAAAGCTTTAGAAAATGCTAGTAAGTATTTTGATTTAAAGGATGTTGAAAAAGATATAATTGTTAAACATATGTGGCCATTAACTTTAAGAAATGTTCCACAATATCGTGAATCATTCGTAGTTTCTTTTGTTGATAAATATAAGTCTTGTGGTGAAACTTTAGTTCCAGTTGTAACAAAAGCCTCTAATTATGCGATATTTTTGGTAAATATAATTGTAAATTTAATTAAATAATGCTATAATCTTAAGGCATGTGAAGAAGAAATGGAGTGTAGTAAATGAAAGTTATTAAAAAGAACTTACCTGAAGGAGTAAAAAAACAATTTGCTTTATATAAAGGTGTTAAAGTTAAATATGTACAAAAAGATACAAAAAAGAAAACAAAATAAAAATTATCTAAGTTAAAATTAGATAATTTTTTTTATTTTTTTTAATTAAATTTTTGTTCTTTATGTTATAATAATTTCGGAAGGGATTGATAGTATGTGGGTTGTGTCTCAAAATAAAGAAAAGGTCCTTAACTGCTATTCATTTAATATAACTAGATATTATGCACAGAAGGGTTCTAAATACGCAATAGTAGGAGAATTTGCACATAGTATCTGGGGCGGAGCCCAAGAAGTACTTGCACTTTATCCAACCAAAGATGATGCAGTTAAAGATTTAGAAAAATTAAATAAAAGTTTAACGAAAGGAGATAAAGTTTTTAAGTTTTAATTATGAAAAAGATGGTTAAAGAATTTAAAGAATTTATTAGTAAAGGTAATGTTCTTGACTTAGCTGTTGGTGTTGTAATTGGTGGAGCTTTTGGTAAAATCGTTACTTCATTAGTAGACAACATTATTATGCCACTTGTTGGACTTGTTTGTGGTGGTGTTAATTTTGCTGGATTACACATCAAAGTTAAAGATGCTGTAATTTATTATGGTGCTTTCTTACAAAACGTTGTTGATTTCTTAATTGTTGCTTTCTGTATTTTTATATTTATTAAATTTGTTAATAAATTAAATAGAAAGAAAGCTAAAGAAGAAGTTAAAGAAGAAGCTCCTAAAAAGAGTGAAGAAGTTCTATTACTTGAACAAATTAGAGACGAATTAAAAAAGAGAAAATAATCTCTTTTTTAAATGAATAAAATAATTAATGGGTGATAAAGATGTTTTTTGAGATATTTAAAACAATAATTTTTGGTATTGTTGAGGGCGTAACTGAATGGCTTCCAATAAGTAGCACAGGACATATGATTCTTTTAAATAACTTTTTAAAATTAGATGTTAGTAAGTCTTTTTGGGAAGTATATTTAGTTGTTATCCAACTTGGAGCTATTCTTGCAGTGTGTACAATATATTTTAAGAAACTTAATTTCTTTTTATATACTAAAGATAAAACTAAATTTAATAATTCAATTAATTTGTGGAAGAAGATTATTGTTGGATGTTTACCTGCCGCTGTACTAGGATTTTTATTTGATGATTTTTTAGATAATCATTTTTATAATTTTCCCACAGTTGCTATTATGCTTATTGTTTATGGTGTATTATTTATATTGGTTGAAAATAATGTATCTTCTAAAAATAAGAAATGCACTAACATATATGAATTAAGTTATAAACTTGCTTTATGTATTGGATTATTTCAAGTTTTAGCACTTATTCCAGGAACTTCTAGAAGTGGAGCTACAATTATTGGAGCTTTAATACTTGGAACTTCTAGAAGTGTTGCTGCTGAATTTACTTTCTATTTAGCGATTCCTGTAATGGCTGGAGCTAGCCTATTAAAACTTGTAAAATATGGATTTAATTTTTCATCTAATGAATTTATGTTATTGATTGTTGGAATGTTAACTGCATATATAGTTTCAATAATCATTATTAAGTTTTTACTTGGTTATATCAAAAAGCATGACTTTAAGCCTTTTGGAATATATAGAATTGCATTAGGGCTTATTTTAATTATTTATTATTTTATGGCTATTAGATAAAATCTAATAGTTTTTTTGTACTTTTTTAAAAATGTGTTATAATGGAAACATAAGTTACCATAGGGGAGGGTTTATATGGCAAGCAGTGTAACAATAACTAAAGAAGATGTAATTAATCGCGCAAAAGCAATAGTTGCAAGTCACGGATGGGAATATTTAAATGCTCGTGGACTTGCAAAAGAACTTGGTGTCTCAACTAAACCTTTATATAGAATGTTTAAAGGTATGGAAGAGATTAAGGATTTAGTATATGAAAGTATATACAAGTTTTATGATGAGTTTGTAACAAGCAGAATAGATAAAGAAAAAGCACTTATTACTTTATGTGTTGCTTACATAGAGTTTGCACAAGAACATAAGAATCTATTTAAAACTATATTCTTATCAAATAATTTAGATTGGAAGAATATAGATTCTGTTCTTGATGAAAAGTGGAATCAATCAGCAATAGTAAATTTAGTAAATAAACATGGATTTACTTTTGAAAGTGCTAAGACTTTATTTATGCATATTTGGTTATATTCAAATGGTCTTGCAACTTTACTTGCAACCAATGATATCCATTTAGATAGTAATGATATAGTTAAAAGAATTGTTACGGTATATAAGGATTTAGTTAAATGAAAAATGAAAGAGTAGAATTTGGGGATAATCCATGTTTAACAAGAATTGAAGAAAAATGTACTCGTTGTGGATTATGTAAGAAGACTTGTGATAGTATTCATGATTTTGATCATGATTGTATTAAATGTGGGCAATGTATTCTAACTTGTCCAATGGGAGCAATTGTCCCAAAATATGATTATCAAAAGGTGCTTAATTATTTAAATGATACTGAATATAAAGTTGTCATATCTATAGCACCTGCATCTAGAGTTTCGCTAATTAATGAACTTAAATTAAAGGGTGTAGACCTAACAAAAAAATTGGTTGGTCTTTTAAGGAAAATTGGTTTTGATTATGTATATGATATAGCGGTGGGAGCTGATCTTACTACTATAGAAGAAAGTTTAGAATTAATTGATAGAATAAAAACTAATAATTTCCCACTAATGACATCTTGTTGTCCATCTTGGAAAAATTATGCCAAAAAAAGTGGACTTGATAAGTATGTTTCAACAACTAAATCTCCTATAAAAATGCAGGGTTATTTAGTTAAAAATTATTTAACAAAATATGTTGATTTAAAAAATAAAGTTATTAACGTTTTGCTTATGCCATGTGTAAGTAAAAAAGAAGAAATTCTTGATACTGATGAAATTGATTACGTTATAACAACTAGAGAATTGTTATATATGGTTAATGAAGCTAATATAGAACTAAGTAAAATTCCTGAATCTGATTTTGATTCTCTTTTAGGAAATGCCACATCATCTGGAATTATATTTGGAACTAGTGGTGGTGTATGTGAAGCTGTACTACGAACTACTTACTACCTTATGAACAATGAAACTATGCCAGATACTTTAAAGAATAAAATGCTTAATAATAGTTTGAATTTTGATGAACATGAGTATGATTTTAAAAAACTAAAACTAAGAGTAGCAAAAGTTTGCGGTATGAAAGAACTTAAAAAACTAGATTTAACAAAATATCATATTGTTGAAGTTATGGCTTGCCCTGGTGGTTGTATAAATGGTGGGGGACAACCTTTAGTTCAACCAAATGTATTTAGTGAAGCTAAACAGTTAAAATCTGATCTTCTTGTTGATATTGATAAGAAAGCAAAAATTGTTAATAGTTATGAATCAAAAGAAATTAACGATATATATACTTATGATGTTGGAACTCCTGGTGGAAAGATGGCTCATAAAAAACTTCATAATGAAGAAAAAGTTAATTAAACTTAACTTTTTTTTTATTGCACCAAGTGATATAATAATTATCGGGAGGTAAACATGAAAAATATAGTAAAATATTTATTTGTTATAGTTGCAGTATTTGCTGTTGCATTTACTACTGTTAATGCAGCTAAAGATACTAAAAAAGCTGATAGTTCAAAAGAAACTGAAAAGGTGGAAGATGCTAAGGCAGCAACTACTAATGAAGAATCAAAGTCTAAAAAGAAAATAAAGTACTATCTATTTAGACAAACTGGTTGTGGATATTGTGCTAGAGAAATGCAATTTCTTGATTCTATTTATAGTAAATATGATAAAAAAATAGAAATAGTTGTTTATAATATTTATGATGGTGATAATAGAGATTTATTAGTAGATGTTGCTGAAAAACTAGACACAACATTCTCTGGTGTTCCATTTGCTATAGTTGGGGATAAATACGTTGAAGGTTATGCTGAACAACTTGAATCTGAATTAATTGATATGATTAATAATGGATATGATAATCAAGTAAAAGATGTTGTTTCTGAAACAATTTCTTCTGGTAAGTATAAAAATCTTAAACCTACAACTCTTGCAAAAGCTATGGATTCTGAACAACTTGAACATGTTTCTACTGATAAAGAAGGAAAGAAAAATGATTCAATCATAATTGCTGTATTCTTTGGAGTAATTGTAGTTGGTCTTGGAGTACTTGTTTATTATTCAAGAAAAAATTAACAAATAAAAAAACTATCTGATTGATAGTTTTTTTATTTGTTATTAATTAAAGAAATAATTGTATAAATCAATTGTAGCACTTGCAATTAAGAATGCTCCAACTACAACTAATAATATGTTTGATACTAATATACAGTACATTCCAGCACCTATTAAAATAATTGCTAGAACTAAGAATGGAACGAATTTTTCTTTTACTTTAAATGATAAGGCAAGTTTGCTTAATCCATTAAGTATTAACCAAAATCCTATAATCATTCTAAGAGTTACTTCAATAGTTCCTCCTAAGATAAATAGTAAAATACCAAGTACAGTAGCATATACTCCTAAACTCATATTTCCTTCTTTTTTAGTAATGTATTTACTAAATATGTTATATAGTCCAATAACTAAAGCAACAGCACCAATTATATAACAAGTATATACAACAACTTTATTATTGTTTGTTAGCAACATACATCCTAAAATTAATGTTAAGAAATTAAGTAGTAGTGGAGTCTTTTTCTTTTTTTCTGGATTGATTATTAAATCGTTTTTCATTTTTTTACCTCACTTCAGGTATATTATACCTGTAAATTGATATAATAATCAATAGTCTTTTTAAATATAGTATGTTATAATTTTACATATATAATAGGTGATAGTATGGATAAAAAGGGTTTTATCAGTTTCTTAAGTGAGAAGCTTTATTTTCTAGTTGAAAATGAACGATTAAAAGAAATAAATAAGTATACAAGTTTTATAGATAATTTTATATCAATGGGTCAATCTGAAGAAGATGCAGTTAAATCTTTAGGTAATCCTGATGATTTAGTAACTGCAATATATTTATCTCATGGGCTTGATGTGAAAAAACTTTATGGTGATAATTATACTGGAAAAGGAATAAAAGCTGCTTTTAAAAATTTCTATAAAACTTTAACTGGTCAGGATAGGAAGAAATCTAGAAATGCGCTTATTTATATGCTTTATTTAATAATATTGTGTTTAATTATTAAAATTTTGTTTATATTTGTAAGAGATGAGTTATCAACATTATTTGGATCACTTACTTCTTCAAAACTTGGTGATAAAATCTATTATATAACTTTTGAAGTTTTATATATTGTATCTGCAATAATTATTTTTATAAAATCTATGAAGAAGAGATTTAATTAAAGACATACTTAGATATGTCTTTTTTTCTTGCATAATTTAATATTTTGGTGTATTATCTTTGAAGTGTTTATTTGGAGTTGATAAATATGGAAAAAATTATAAATATTGCAGTTGTTGCACACGTTGATGCTGGTAAAAGTACTTTAGTTGATGCCCTTTTAGAGCAAAATGGCGTTTTTTCTGAAAGAGAAGAATTAGTTGATTGTGTAATGGATAGTAATGACATCGAAAGAGAAAGAGGAATTACTATTTATTCTAAAAACTGTGCAATTAGATATAAAGATTATAAAATTAATATCGTTGACACACCAGGTCATGCAGATTTTTCTAGTGAAGTAGAAAGAGTTATTAGAACTGTTGATACTGTTATTTTATTAGTTGATTCAGCTGAGGGACCTATGCCTCAAACTAGATTTGTTTTAAAGAAAGCTTTAGAACAAAATTTAAAACCAATTTTATTTATTAATAAGATTGATAAAAAAGATGCAAGACCTCAAGAAGTAGTTGATATGACATTTGATTTATTCTTAGAATTAAATGCTAGTGATGAACAATTAGATTTCCCAATTATATATGGTGTTGCAAGAGATGGTATAGCAAAACTTAGTTTAGATGATGAATCAGATTCTATAGCTCCACTTCTTGAAACTGTTATAAATCATGTTAAACCATTTGAAGGTGATGAAAACGATGATTTACAACTTCAAATATCAGCTTTAGATTATGATGAATATATTGGACGTATTGGAATTGGACGTATAAATAAAGGAAAAGTAAAAAATGGAGAAACAGTAACACTCGTTACTAACGATGGAAATATTCAATCATTTAAGATTTCTAAGTTATTTGTTAATGAAGGAATCAAGAGGGTTGAAAAAGATGTAGCTTATTATGGTGACATAGTTTGTGTGGCTGGTTGTTCAACTATATCTATTGGAGATACAATTTGTCAAAATGGTAAACCTGATCCACTTCCTCCAATAAATATTGAAAAACCTACGCTATCAATGAACTTCTTAGTTAACTCAAGTCCTTTTGCTGGTAAAAGTGGTAAATTCTTAACTAATAGACATATTAAAGAAAGACTTGATAAAGAACTTGAAACTAACGTTGGACTTGAAGTTGAACCACTTGAAAATGCTGACGGATATAAAGTAAGTGGTAGAGGAGAACTTCATTTATCAATTCTTCTAGAAAATATGAGAAGAGAAGGATATGAACTATCTGTTTCAAAACCAGAGGTATTAATTAAGGAAATTAATGGTATTAAATGTGAACCTTTTGAGAAAGTAATAATTAACTGTCCAACAGATTATTCTGGTACAGTAATTAATGATATTCAAGAAAGAAAAGGAATATTAGAAGTTGTATCTTCTGATTCTGAAAATTTCTCTCACTTAGAATTTAGTGCTCCAACTCGTGGTTTAATTGGTTACAGATCAGCATTTATTACTAATACTAAAGGTGAAGGAGTTATGGTTAGATCCTTTGATGACTATAAACCATATGTTGGTCCTATCACTAGACGTAAAAATGGTGTTTTAGTTTCAATGGAAAATGGAAAAGCTCTTGGATATTCATTATTCAATTTACAAGATAGAGGTACACTAATTATTGAACCATCTACTGATGTTTATTGTGGAATGATTATTGGTATTCATAATAGAGATAATGACCTAGATGTTAATCCATGTAAGAATAAGAACTTAACTAATACTCGTTCTAGTGGTGCTGATGAAGCTATTGTTTTAACTAAAGCTAAAGAATTTACTTTAGAAGAAGCACTAGAATTTATTGAAGACGATGAATATGTTGAAGTAACACCAGATGATATTAGGCTAAGAAAGAAATTCCTAGATCCAAAAGATAGATTTAGAAATAATAGAAATAATCAAGAATAAAAAAGATGAACTATTAAATTAGTTCATCTTTTTTATAATCCTAATTTATTAGTTTTATACACTCTTTGGCCATTAGGTTTAATATCGTATTCAACTATGACTTCAGAATTTGCAGTATTAGTTACAACTGTGTATGCTCTATATCCAACGATTCCTTTTTGAGAAGTATTAAATACAGGAACAACATTTCTCATTAATTGAACTTCCATATCAATATCTTTTGCATTTAAATCACTAATTAATTTTGTATAGTCTGTTTTAGATATTTCATCTGGTTCAGAAATATAAGTATCTGTTTTAGCATATTGTGGACTAATTGCACATCCGTTTTTAACAAGATTTGATGTTAAAGTAATTGTTTTATCATAAGTACCATCACCATACTCACATCCAGAATTATTTCCTCCTCCACTTGGGTTAGAAGGTTTTTGAGGAGTAGGTGTTGGTGTAGGAGTTGGTTCTACTTTAGCAGTTATTGTTAAACTAGTCGAACCATTAACTTTGTTTCCACTTAAATCACTTGCAACAATTGTAATATCATATGTTCCAGGAGTAGTATATTTACTATAATCTAATTTTTCATAGCTTAAAGCACAGTCTTTATTACTGTTATCAACACAACTAGTAACAAAGTCATGAATGTTATAGAATGTTCCTTCAGTTATGTTTACTTCTTTTAGTATTAATATAGGAGCATCTTTATCAACTACTTTTAATTGACTATAGTAGTTTTTGTTTTTGATTACTATTGTTACTCTATATTTTCCTATAGCAGCGTATTTACCATCAACAAGGTTTTTATCATCAAATGTAATAGTGTCATTTTCACCTTTTACATTTTCGTAATTAGATATAAACTTATCAATTGTTGGATTTTCTTCACCTAATTTTATTTCTATTGATTTAGTTATTTGAGGGATAGTTTGATCAGTTTGTTTAGATGAAGTATTATTTCTATGCTTTTGACATGCCTTAATTCCTAAAATAATTATTACTATTAAGAGTATTAATGCTATTATTGGCAATAACTTTTTTAATATATATTTGATTCTTTCAAATAATAAAGCTAAAGAAAAACTGTTTTCTTTATTCTTTTTTTGCTTAACTTTCTTTGGTTTTACCTCTTTTTCTTTAGGAGAATCACTTTCATTAAAAAAGAATTTATTTTGTTTTTTAGCCATAATAACCATCCTTTTTATCTTTTCTATTTTTTTATAATATAACATATAATTTACCAGTATTGAAAAAATTATTTAAATTTTTACAATAAATAGTAAATATTTAACGATATTTTAGGGAAAAAATAGTTGTTTTATAAATATTTTTGTGTTAATATCTATATTGCAGTTATGTTTCTATATATAACTACATGTTAAGTGGGAGGGAATACTTGCGGATTACGCCTGTACCACTTACGCGAAAATTATTTATATTTTATAGGAGGTGTTTTCGTGGCAAAGGAAATCGTAAAGAAAATTAATTTACAAATCGAAGCTGGTAAAGCTACACCTGCTCCTCCAGTTGGTACTGTTTTAGGACCTGCTGGTATTAACTTACAAGAGTTCTGTTCAAAATTTAATGAAGAGACTCGTGATAAGATGGGCGATGTTATACCAACAGTTATCACAATTTATGATGACAGAAGTTTTGATTTCGTACTTAAAACTCCACCTGCTGCATTCTTAATTAAGAAAACTGCCAAGATTCAAAAGGGATCTCATAAAGGTGCTAATGAATTAGTTGCAACAATTTCTAAAGAGGATCTTAAGAAAATTGCTGAAACTAAATTACCTGACCTTAATGCTTATGATGTAGATGCTGCAATGAAAATCATTGAAGGAACTGCTCGTAACATGGGTGTTGCTATTAAAGGTGTTAATGACGCTGAAATGGCAGAGCAAGCCAAGGAAGCTGCTATTGAAGAAGCTGAAATGGCTAAAAGAAATGCAGAACTTGCAGAAATGGAAGCTGAAGCTAAAGCTGATGCTAACGTTAATGTTGAAGTTATCGGTGAAGATAAACAAGAAGAAACAACTGAAGAATAGTTTAAAATTATTATTAATAAATGATTATCCGCTAATATACCACAGTTAGGAGGTAAAATAATGAAACGTTATGGAAAGAAATATGTGGAAGCTTCTAAAAAAATAGATAAGAATAAAGCTTATACTTGTGAAGAAGCAGTTGAACTAGTTAAATCAACATCTACTACTAAGTTTGATTCAACTGTTGAAGTTGCTATTAAACTTAATATTGATGCTAAAAAATCTGATCAACAATTAAGAGGTTCAATGAAGTTACCTAATGGTACTGGTAAAACTAGAACAATTTTAGTTTTAGCAAAAGGATCTCAAGCTACTGAAGCAAAGAATGCTGGTGCTGACTTTGTTGGTGATGTAGATATGATTGAAAAGATTGAAAAAGAAAACTGGTTTGATTATGATGTAATCGTTGCTACTCCAGAAATGATGCCACTTCTTGGTAAAGTTGGTAAATTATTAGGACCTAAAGGTTTAATGCCAAATCCTAAAACTGGAACAGTTACAACAAATGTTGTAAAAGCAATCGAAGATATTAAGTCTGGTATGGTTGAATATAAAAATGATACTTATGGAAATATTCATATGGTATTTGGTAAAGTTTCTTTTGATGCTAAGAAATTAGCTGAGAACTTAGATTTTATCGTTAAATCAATCGCTAAAGCAAAACCAGCAGCTGTTAAAGGTCAATTTATTTCTAACATTTCAATTTCTAGTACAATGGGTCCTGGAATTAAAGTTGATAAAAATACATTTGACATTTAATTAGTAAATATTTATAATACATGTTAGTTAAAGCAATTACCAAAGACAGCAGGGACTTTTAGAAGTTTAATAATCCTGCCGAGGGAATTCTAAAAATACTTTTTTATAATGTACTTTTAGCTTTCCGTTTTGGGAAGCTTTTTCTATAAATACATAAGGAGGAAATATGGCAAGCGAAAAGATTTTAGACTCTAAGAAAGCTGTCGTTTCTGAGATTGTTGATAAAATTAAAAACAGTGAATCTGTTATAATTTTCCAATATCAAGGATTAACTGTTAGTGAACTTAGTGAACTAAGAAACAAACTTAAACCAACTGATGCTGAAGTTAAAGTTTACAAAAACACTTTACTAAAAAGAGCACTAGATGAAGTTAAAGTAAACTTAGATGAATTCCTTGAAGGTCCGAATGCAATTTTATTTGGTAAAAATTTACTTGAACCAATTAAAGTTATATCTGAATTTGCAAAGGAAAACGAAAAACTTGATATTCGTGTTGGTATCATTAGTGGTTCAAGAGCTGAACTTGATACTATTAAAGAATATGCATCAATCCCATCAAGAGATGGATTATTAACTATGATTGCTAGTGGTATGATGAAATACGCTCGTGATTTAGCTATAGCAATCAATATGTATGCTGAAGAAAAGGAAAAAAATAATTAATTAGGAGGAAAGAATATTATGGCAAAATTTACAAAAGATGAATTTATTAAAG
>Ga0265300_10002998_pt1 | contig 14057 bp, 9 predicted proteins | sample AusTroGonzalo_MG_FD_193482 | JGI IMG/M metagenome (GOLD analysis project Ga0265300, IMG submission 193482) | Bovine rumen microbial communities from tropical cattle in Woodstock, Queensland, Australia - Gonzalo_03 | ecosystem: Host-associated > Mammals > Digestive system > Stomach > Rumen ... | reverse complement strand
AGTTCGTATGGAACCATGTACTCCTATAAGAGCGCGTCGAACTATATGCTTGGAGGTGTTGTTTCCGGGGCGACCTACAGCCAACTGAACAACAGCTACTATGACAAGAGTATTGCTGTGCCAGATACGATGCATGCCGTGCAGAATCTTGACGGAACATCGACTTCTGCAAATGTCCTTGGTAAAACCACTACGGTCATGCAATCACCAGCATTCGTTGAAACGCTTAATACAAATGCCGGTCTTGACGATGACTGCGGCATCTGGCAATTCTGCGAGGGCAATTATCCGATTCTCGCAAGCGAGGGAACCTGCGAAGAATTTTATTCCAAGTATGGTCTGTCCAGCAGTTCGCAGTCGAGTAGTTCCAGCACGGAACCGGGTCCTTCAATTGCTTGGGACGGCTCCACGTCAAAGCCGTCATCAAAGGAAATTGACGGCGTTGAATATTACGTTATCACAAGTCCGAGTGAACTGGCTTGGTTTGCGTACCAGGTGAACAACAAGAGTGCCAGCAAGATAAACGCCGTACTGGGCAACGATATCCATTTCATGGATGATGACTCTGCAACCAGTACAGTACCTTGGACTGCAATCGGGTTTACCGACTCGACCGTGTATGATGGAATCTTCGACGGTGCTGGCTATAAAGTTTACGGACTGTACTCCAAGGGGACAATCTTCGGATACACGGGCACGAACTTTGTGCTCAGGAACTTTTCGATAAAGAAAAGCGACGTGATTACCTGGGTCGCCTTCAATTACGGCACGATCGAGAACAGTACCGAGGAAAACGACGGCCTCGGTCAGGTCGCGGGGTTTGCCTACCAGAACAACGGCACGATAAGGAACTGCTTCGCCAATAATTATGGAGTGGCCTACAGCAACTACGGTGTCATCGAAAACAGCCACGCCGTTGGCGGACTTGGCAAATATTCGTCGGGCATTTCTAATGGAAAGTTCTTGGAGAAGAGCGATGCTGAAAGTCGTGCGGGTATCTCATATAACAATTACGGTGTGATAAGGAACTGTTCGTTCATGCCCAAGGAACCGATTGTAACCGATAATGGAAATGTTGCGGGCATAACATTCAAATCTGACAGCAACAGCGTAATTGAAAATTGCGAGTTCAGGGGTGTCATTAAGGTGTATAACAACAAGACGTCGGCTTTTACGTGTAGGATCGCTGGAATTGCCGACTATGCATACAAGAACACCAAGATTCTGAATAGCAGGGCTGTTATCGATACGGTTGTTGTCACGGGTGCGGGACACTGCTCGATAGGAGGTATCGTAGCATCGGTGAATGGCGGCTACGAGGGTGTGGAGATAGTCGAATCCTTTGCGGATGTGTATATAGATACATTGCTGGCTCCCAACTATTCGTATACGAACACCAGTATTCATGTAGGAGGAATTGCCGGTTACGCATCGTTTGCAAAAATTGCCGGGGCCCATGCTAACCTGAAAATGGGTAAGGGCATTTCGATAGGAAGCAAGAATGAGATCCTTGCGGCATCCGTGGTGGGAGGTGTGGTAGGTCTGAGCGAAACGAGGCTAGCCCGCGTCGAAAGTTCGTATGGAACCATGTACTCCTATAAGAGCGCGTCGAACTATATGCTTGGAGGTGTTGTTTCCGGGGCGACCTACAGCCAACTGAACAACAGCTACTATGACAAGAGTGTTGCTTCGCCGGATACGATGCATGCAGTGCAGAATCTAGACGGAACGTCGACTTCTGCAAATGTCACCGGCAAAACCACTGCGGCCATGCAGTCGCCTGCATTTGTAGAAACGCTGAACACGAATGCTGGTCTTGATGACGATAGTGGAATCTGGCAATATTGCGAGGGCAATTATCCGATTCTCGTAACCGAGGGAACCTGCGAAGAATTCTACTCTAAGTATGGGCTGTCCAGCAGTTCGCAGCCAAGTAGTTCTAGTGCAGAATCGTCTTCGTCTGTTTCGTCATCGTCTGTTGAATCCAGCTCGTCGCAGGCTCCAAGCAGCAGCTCTGAGAAATCGTCTAGTTCTTCAAAGGAAGAATCCTCTAGTTCTGTGGCTCCGCCTTCGAGTTCTTCTGAAAAACAGAGTTCGTCTAGCGTTGTTTCAAGTAGTTCCTCTGCAAAGCAGGAATCTTCTTCAAGCGAAGCGAAGTCCTCTTCGTCCGAAAAGAGTTCATCGAGCAAGGCTGAAACCTCGTCGTCTGCGAAGTCTTCGTCTTCGGCAAAATCTTCTTCGTCGTCAAAGGCGAAGAGCAGTTCTTCGCAGAAGTCTGATTTCGTGATGGCAACTCCGCAGAAAACCTTCAACCTTGCGGTGAATGGCATGACGATTACGCTCTCCAATACTCAGGGCGGAAGTGTCCGCATCTTCGATGCTCTTGGTCATCTGGTTGTTGCAAAGCCGCTTTCGGCAACGGGAACGACTGCAATTACTATGCAAACTCCCGGCAGCTACATTGTCCGGGTGAACGGATCAAGCCAAACCATATCATTAAGATGATTTTATCTTCGCAAGTCCATCTAGTTCAGCGATAAACCAACAAAATTAAAACAGGTGCTCCAAGCGGGCGCCTGTTTTTTTTGCATTTTAAGGCATTTTTCGAGGTCAAAGTCTCCCCTTCTCCATTTCGCATGTAACATTTCACGATTTTTTTATTATTTTAATGGACAGGGAATAACAAGGAGAAAATAAAATGAAACTCATTCCATTCATATGCATGGGCGTTTTGTCTGCGAGCCTATACGCGGCAGAATGCAATTACACACCGCCCGCAAGGGGCTCGTCGAGCGCCGACGCATCGTTTGGCTACCCCGCCGCGGCAATCTACCTTTTCGAAGACAGCTACCTGGACCTCTCCAAGATGGACCAGCGCGAGCCCGCTGTCAAGAACGTCTCGGGTACCGACACCGCATGGGTGTATAAATCTGAACTCGACTCTACACTCTTCGTGATTGTGACGGAAAAATTCGTGAAGGTGGCACGAGTCGCCTATTCCAACAACGATAGAGATTTCGTAGACTCACTTTTCTCCGTGCATCACGATGCCGTATTCAAGGACGAATTCCCGCGCCTGCAGAAGGCAGGAGTTTTCAAGGGGACAGCCGAACAGGCAGATTCCCTCGTGAATCACGTCTTTGAACTATGCAGCAAATTCTACTGCAAGGAATTCGGCTACACCGGTTGCGAATACAACCCTCCTTACGACAGAAGGCACAACCAGGGACTCGATATCGACATGGTAGACATGCCGTTGGCTTTGTCTGCCGTTGCCGGCGAATTCAGCATCTTCCTAGATACATTGAACTTCTGCCCGGATTACAAGTACCCGCCCGAATCCACGACAGCCTCCCCCGCAATCCTGGGACTATCGCAGGCAAGGATTGGCTTTGCGAAACTCGGACAGAACCGCTACCAGATTGCAGGCGCCAAGCCTAACGCCCAATACAAGGCATTCAGTCTCAACGGCCAGTTATTGGAAAGCGGAGTTCTCAATGGCGGCGTATATGCAGCGCCGGCACTTCCCGTCATCCTGATGCTGGACGGCAGGCACAGCATATACCTAAAATAAAACAGGCATAAAAGCATTAAGAGGCGTTCCTGACGGAGCGCCTTTTTTCTTGCTCCAAGCCATTAAGTTTTTGGCACGGTTATTGCACTTACTATAGCGAAAACAAAGCAGGACCAGCATTTTGTTTCATTTTGAAACATTTGCTGCGTTTCTTGCTTCAAATTTTAACGAAAACGGAGATAAATAATGGCAACAGAGAAGATGGAATTCCAGACCGAAGTTCGCGACATGCTGAACTTGATGATCAACTCCCTTTACAGCAACAAGGAAATCTTCCTCCGCGAACTCGTCTCGAACGCGGCGGACGCGCTGGACAAGCGCCGTTTCCTCTCGCTCTCGAACGCGGACCTGCTCCCGATGGGCACGCAGCTGCGCATCGATATCTCGGTGAACAAGGAAGGCAAGCGCATCGTTGTCGAAGACAACGGTATCGGCATGAACAAGGAAGACCTGATCAACTGCCTGGGTACCATCGCCCGTAGCGGCACCAAGAACTTTATCAAGAGCCTCAAGGAAGGCGACAAGGGCAGCGTCGATCTCATCGGCCAGTTCGGTGTGGGTTTCTACTCTGTGTTCATGGTCGCGAAGAAGGTTGAAGTGCTCACGCTCAAGGCCGGCGAAACGCAGGGTTACCTGTGGGCCTCCGAAGGCACCGGCGACTTCGAGATTTCCGAAGCCCCGCTCGACAAGGTCGGCACGAAGATTACGCTCTACCTGAAGGACGACGAGGACGCCGAAGACTTCGCGAGCGAATGGAAGATCAAGGACATCGTGCAGAAGTACAGCGGCTTCGTGAGCTACGGCATCTTCTTCCACCCGGAACCGACCAAGAACGACAAGGGCGAAATCGAGAACAAGCCCGAAGAACGTTTGAACGAAAAGCAGGCCCTGTGGCGTCAGAGCGAAAAGGAAGTGACCGAGGAACAGTACAAGGACTTCTACAACGTCATCAGCCACGAAGCCGACGAACCGGCCGCCTGGAGCCACAGCCACGCCGAAGGTTCCCAGGAATTCTGGAGCCTCGTCTACATTCCGTCCAAGGCACCGTTTAACATCTGGCACAACGACGCCTTGCATGGCCTCAAGCTCTACGTGAAGAAAGTCTTTATTATGGACGACTGCAAGGACCTGCTGCCGCCTTGGCTCCGCTTTGTGCGTGGCGTGGTGGATAGCGAAGACTTGCCGCTGAACGTGTCCCGCGAAATCTTGCAGAACAACAAGATCATCACCAACATTCGCAAGCATGTGATCAAGAAGGTGCTCGACTCCCTGCAGAACATGGCCGACAAGGACAGCGCCAAGTACAACGCCTGGTGGCGCGAACTCGGCATGGTGCTGAAGGAAGGCTTCTACATGAACTGGGAACATCTTGACGAACTCAAGAAGTTGCTCCGTTTCGAAAGCACCAAGACGGAAGGCGACGCCCTCGTGGGTCTCGACGAATACGTGAAGCGCATGCCGGAAGGCCAGAAGGAAATCTACTACCTCATCGGCGACAAGAACGCCGTGAAGAGTAACCCGATGCTGGAAGCCTTCAAGGCCAAGGGCTACGAAGTCTTGCTCATGAGCGACGGCATCGATGAGTTCATGATGTCCAGCCTCCAGGAATTCGGCGACAAGAAGTTCCATGACATCGCCCGCGGCGACGTGGACTTCGAAAAGACCGAAGACGAAAAGAAGGCCGAAGAAGCCAACAAGGGTATCTTCAAGGGACTCTGCGAAAGTCTGCAGAAGCTCCTTGACGAAGACATCAAGGAAGTCCGCGTGTCTAGCCGCCTGAAGGATAGCCCCTGCTGCCTCGTGACGAGCGAAGACGCCATGAGCGCCCAGATGGAACGCATGATGAAGGCCATGGGCCAGAAGAATCTGCCGAAGAGCAAGCGCATTCTGGAAATCAACCCGACGCACCCGATTTGCGAAATGCTCAAGAAGAAGGCTGAAGCAAACGAAGACCTGGGCGATTGGCCGAAGGCCCTCTACGGTCAGGCTCTGCTTGCCGAAGGTTCTCCGCTCCCGAACCCGGCAGAGTATGTTGCGGCAATTACCAAGTTGCTGACTGCCAGCGTGAAATAACCGACATTACCGCATCACGTGAGCCACAAGCGGCATGGTGCAAGCATGCCGTGGTGGCGAGAGCGAGTGAGAAACCGGAGGTTTCAATACCTTAAACGACGAACGAGCGGTAGTAAAAAGCCCGCGATTCAACTCGCGGGCCATTTTTTAAAGTCTCAAAACCAGCTTAGATAATCCTAGAACTGTTCGAAGAACTTGTGGACCTCTTCGGGTACCCAGGTTTGTTCCCAGTTCCAACCGACACCCATGTTGCCGGTATCGTGAGCCGTCCACTGGTGGTCACCGGGCCAGCTGCACCACTTGACAGGGAAACGCTCATCGACGGTCTTGAAGTCGTAGCAGACGTGCCCAGTGTTGCCCTTGACTTCTTCGGGCTTTTCGCTGCTGGCGTCAGTGAAATCACCGTTATCGTCTGCCTTGCCGTTCCTTTTCAGGATTCTCGGAAGGGCGCTGGTCTTGGCGCGGTTGTAATCGCAGCGACCGTCATTCACGCCGTGAACATTCATCCAGGCGATGGGCAGGTTCTTCATGGCGTTGCCCTCGGGCAGCCATATGTTGTAATCGGCCACGGCGTAGGTCGCGGCAGCACGCACGCGGCTCTGCATGTCTTGCATCAAGGAGTAGCTGAACATTGCACCGTAGCTAAAGCCGTTAATAAACACGCGGCTTGTATCAACGCAATAGTTATCATTCAGGGCTGTAAGCGTCTGGGCGAAGAAGTCGTGGTCGGCCTGGCCCTTGTTCCACAGGCCGCCAATGGCATCCAGCGAGACAAAGATGTAGTCGCCGTTCTTGTCGAGCACCTGCTGACCATAGTAAGGAGTCGGATGGTCATAGTCCGCGGCGTGGTGCACGAAGTCCTCGCCGCTACTACCATAGCAGTGCAAAGCAAAGAGTACCTTGTGTGGCTTGCTGTTGTCGTAGTTCTTGGGCAACGTGATGAAGTATTTGCGCGTGTCGCTGCCAACCTTGATCTCGAACTGGTCGCCGTTCTCGACGCTCTTGACCTTCTTTAAACTGGAGGCCTTGCCGCAGCCCTTACTCGGGGTCGGGTCGTTCTTCAAGGCATAACCGAACTTGAACTGCGGTACGGTCGGAGTCTTTGTAAGTTTCACATCGAGCGTGGTATCGAGCGTGCCGAGCGGCACGGTAAGCGTGTCGAAGCCCTCGGCCACAAAGGTAATGGCTTCGCCCTGGGCAGCTTCCTTCAAAAGAATATGCGCATTCTGCTCGCCCGAGAAATTGCTGTAGCTACCGTCTGTCGTAAACTTGACGGTCTGCTTGGCACTGCCCATGGATACATGTGCAAAGAAGGTCCCACGCGCCTTGATATCCTTGCTCAAGTTGAGCATGCCAGAACCCCGCAATGTAGTCTTGGAAACCAGGCTTCCGATGGAATTGAAAATCTTTACCTGTACCGGGGAAGATCCGCTCTGGTACGAAAGGATGCCATTGTTGACGCTGATGTAGCCGGCCACGCTATGGTAACTCGGGAGTATGCCGACCTCTTCTTCCTCATGGATGGAGAATTTCCCCTGGTCGTCGGTTGTCGCGGTCTTGCCTTCCTTGACGAGGCTCGCCGTGGCCCCCTGGATAGCCTTCCCCTGCTCGTCGGAGACGGTCCCGGAGATTGTGTATGCTGATGCAAACCCGCAAAAAGCCAAAAGGCTTGCGGTCGCAAAAAGACGGGGCGTTTTGACAGTCATTTGTGCTCCTTTTTTACCAAATTTCCCACTATTTGTTAATCTATAATGTAAAGCACCCAATGTAACATCGGGAAACCCCATACTCGTGGACTAAATGTCTATAAACATAATTTTACAGGTTCGGGGCAATTTCGCGAATTTGTTGACGAAACAGGCCTTTTATGCTATATTTGAATTTGCGAATGATTTGCAAATTCGTTCCAGCGAGTGCAATTTTCGCAACAAAACGCATGAAACCAGAGGTGGCGAAGTGGAATACAAGACGCAGGCACGGCAACAGATTCTCGATTGCATTGTCGAAAACCCCGACAGGATATTCAAGGCCTCCGACCTCGCGCAAAGCCTCCCCTCCGTTTCGCTAAGCACCATCTACCGCAACCTCGCGCGCCTTGAAAAGGCAGGCGTGGTACAGATCGTGGGAGCCGAGGAAAACAACGAACTCCAGTACCGATACACGGGCCCTGGCCGCTGCCAGGCCAAAATGCACTTGGTTTGCAAGGACTGCGGAAAGTTCTTCCACCTCGAAGGTCCCGCCCTCAAAATGCTGATGCTCTCGGTACAGCGCCTCAACGGTTTCACGCTAGACCAACAACAATCAGTCCTACTCGGCCATTGTGCCGTATGCTCGCGGAGGCGGGCTCACCATGTTTAAATCCCTATTTTTGCGTTTTTCTGTAATTCTCGCAATTTTCGTGCTTGCCGGGTGCTCGTCGCAATCCGGAGAAAAGACCGCCACATCGAAAAAGATTTCCATCGTCGCGACCATCTACCCGCAATACGACTGGATCAAGAGCATTCTGGGCGAACGCATAAACGATGTCGACCTGAAGTTGCTCATCAAGAACGGCACCGACCTGCACAGCTACAAGCCCTCGGCCAAGGACATCGCGACCATCGCCAAGGCCGACCTCGTCGTTTACGTGGGCGGAGAATCCGACGAATGGATCAAGAAGGCGCTGGAAGCCACCCCGAAGGCGGGCCGCGTGCAGGTGAACCTGATGGAGATCCTCGGTGACCGCGTCAAGGAAGAAGAGATCGTGGAAGGCATGCAGGCCGAAGAACACGAACATCATGAACATGCCGCGGAGCACCATCATCACGATGAAAAAGAAGAGGTGGAAAACGACGAGCACATCTGGCTTTCGCTGGTGAATGCGAAAATCCTGTTGAAGAGCCTCGCTGAATTCTTGGCAAAGATTGACGCCGCCAACGCCGACACCTACAAGGCGAACGCGGCCGCATACATCGCAAATATTCAGGAACTGGACGGGGAATTTGTCACTGCAGTTTCGGGAGCAACGCAAAAGACAGTCCTCTTCGGCGACCGCTTTCCGTTTCGCTATCTGGTGGACGATTACGGTATTAAGTATTATGCCGCGTTTGTTGGCTGTTCCGCCGAGAGCGAGGCGAGCTTCGAGACGATTACGTTCCTTGCGGGAAAAATAGATTCTCTACAACTGCCCGCCATTTTCACCATCGAAGGCAGCGACACGAAAATCGCCCGCACCGTCCTCGAAGCGAGCAAAAGCTCCAAGGGCGCCGAAATCCTGACGCTCAATTCCATGCAGTCAGTGACAGAAACACAGATCAACAAAGGCGCCAACTACCTTTCTATCATGAAGTCCAATCTGGAAGTTTTGAAGAAAGGTTTAAAGTAAAACAAAGTGTCATTCTGAGCGAAGTGCGAAGCACGAAGTCGAAGAATCTCTAAACAACTAAATATGAACGAAATAATTCCTCTGATAAAGTGCCGCCAACTCACTCTCGGGTACGGGAGCAAGGACCTGGTCCGCGACCTGGACTACGACGTGAACGTAGAAGACTACCTCTGCATCATCGGGCGCAACGGTTCCGGCAAGACAACATTCTTGCGCGGACTCGCCGGACTTCTTTCCCCGAAATCGGGCGACATCGAGCTCTGCGAAGGGCTCAAGAAGAGCGAAATCGGTTACCTGCCACAGATGACGCTGGTCCAGAGGGATTTCCCCGCCTCGGTGGAAGAAATCGTTCTATCCGCATTCCAGGGCAAGCACCGCCTGCTCCCGTTTTATGGACGGGCGCACCGGGAACGCGCCATGGAATGCATGGCGCTTACCCGTACCGAAAGTTTGCGCAAGTCTTGCTTCCGCGAACTTTCGGGGGGCCAAAAGCAGCGCGTGCTCTTGGCCCGCGCCCTCTGTGCCGCCGAACGTTTATTGCTTCTTGACGAACCCGTGACCGGCCTCGACCCCGAATCGGCAGATACCATGTACCGCATCATCAAGGACCTGCACAAGAACGGCATGACCATCGTGATGGTGACTCACGACGTGGACTCCGCCCTGGACGACGCCACCCGCGTGATGAACTTCGACCAGATTTCTGTGAAAGGAAGATAAAATGCCGATTGACCAACTTCTTTTCTACCTGGACTTTCCCTTCGTGCGCTATGCGGTCATCGTGGGCGTACTCGTTTCCCTCTGTTCGTCGCTTCTGGGCGTGACGCTTGTACTCAAGCGCTACTCCTATATCGGTGACGGCCTTTCGCACGTAGCCTTCGGCGCCCTCGCCATTGCATCGGTACTGAAGCTCACGAACAACATGCTGCTTATTTTGCCCGTGACCATTGCGGTCGCCATACTGCTGATATGCACCGGCAAAAATGCACGCATCAAGGGAGACGCCGCCATCGCGATGGTTTCGGTCGGGGCGCTAGCCATCGGCTACCTGCTGATGAACATATTCTCGACATCGGCGAACATCTCGGGCGACGTGTGCACCACACTTTTCGGCTCCACATCCATCCTCACGCTGAAAATAGAAGAAGTCGTCCTGTGCATCGTGCTTTCGTGCATCGTCCTTTTCACTTTCGTGCTTTTCTATAACAAGATTTTCACCATCACCTTCGACGAGAACTTCGCGCGCGCAACGGGCGTCAACACCACGCTTTTCAACTTGCTTATCGCCATCATCGTGGCGATCATCATCGTACTCGCCATGAACCTGGTCGGCGCGCTCCTAGTCTCTGCGCTGGTTGTATTCCCAGCGCTTTCAGCCATGCGCGTATTCAAGAGTTTCTTCTCGGTGACAATCGCCTCGGCCATAATCTCAGTCATGTGTTCGCTCATCGGCATCGTAGTCGCCATCCTCGCCGGAACCCCCGTGGGCTCTACCATCGTGGCGACGGATATCGTAGCCTTCGGCCTGTTCTACACTATCGGAATGATCCGGAACGGAGCGAACTAGTGACATACAAATATCACCCGTAGCAAATTACGCTATCTCAGCCAAAGACAAGATGAATGAGCAAAAGAATGCGATAACCATGAGTACTATACCCAAGATCGTCCCCCTGCGTTCACAGGGTTTATAGTCTTCTGCAGCATAGTCCGGGAGGCATTCCTTTATTTTAGAAGCGCCCAATCTTCCCAGAATAAAAATCGCCGCAAAAAACCAGATGACGCTTAGGATATCAAATATGTTCAAGGTTTCCGAATACGTCATCTTTGAGCCAAAGGTCAACGCCCTATCAGCCATATTCGTCAGGAAATTCCACCCAAACATCGGCCAGAAAAAGCTCTTTACGCTCTTCTTCAACTCCTTGCGGTGAAAGAACCAGGCAACAATCGGCCCGCCAAGAGCCATGCTCCACATGAATTTGCCCGCCGGATGCGCAACGGCAACGGTTTCCGGCACAGGTTCCGCGACAACAGTTTCCGGGACATTATCTTCGTTCATGCTTTTCCTCCGCAATTTCTCTTCAGAATATATAATAAAAAGCCGTACAAATGTACGGCTTTATTAACAAGAATCGTTGTTTTGCGCAGATTAGCCAGCGTTCTTACCCGTGATACAGGTTGCCGCTTTGATAATTCGGTTCCGTCGTCAAGTTCACACCGAGGCGGCGGAACACGCCCACGTCGACTTGGGACAAAATAACACTCGAATGCACTTCGCAGTGGCGGAGTTCCGGCAACTTTTCGAGGGCGATTTTCGCGTTGTAGTCCGTGAGGGCGCAGACAGAGAGCGCCACGAGGGCCTCGTCCATGTGCAGGCGCGGGTTCCTGTGGCCGAGCTGCTTGGTCTTCAAGTTCTGAATCGGCTCGATAACCATCGGCGAAAGCAGGCGCACTTCGTCGGGAATCTTCGCGAGATGCTTGAGTGCGTCGAGCAATGCTGCAGAAGAAGCTCCGAGCAGCGAAGAAGTCTTGCCGGTAATGATGGCGCCATCGTTCAGTTCAATCGCCACAGCAGGCCCGTCGGTCATTTCCGCACGCTGCACGGCGGCGGCGATCACGGGGCGGTTGGCGGTGCTAATCTGCGCCTGCTCCATGAGTTCCTGCTTGTAAATCTGGTCCTTCTCCGCGTTGCCCTTGCGCACGTCGCAAAGCGTGTTGTAGTAACGGCGGATGATTTCCTGCTTGGCGGCCTCGCACACGGCAGCATCGTCGATAATGCAGTTGCCCGCCATGTTCACGCCCATGTCCGTGGGGCTCTTGTACGGAGATTCACCGAGGATGCGCGTAAACAGCGCGTTCAGCACCGGGAAGATTTCCACGTCGCGGTTGTAGTTGATGGTAGTCTTCCCGTAAGCTTCCAGGTGGAACGGGTCGATCATGTTCACGTCGTTCAGGTCGGCAGTGGCGGCCTCGTAAGCGAGGTTCACCGGGTGCTTCAGCGGGATGTTCCAGATGGGGAACGTCTCGAACTTCGCGTAACCCGCCTTCACGCCGCGCTTGTTCTCGTGATAAATCTGCGAGAGGCACACGGCCATCTTTCCACTCCCGGGGCCCGGAGCGGTCACCACCACGAGTTCGCGGGTAGTTTCAACAAATTCGTTCTTGCCGTAACCGTCGTCGCTTACAACCAAAGGAATGTTACTCGGGTAACCCGCAATCGGGTAATGGCGATAGACCTTGAGTCCCAGTCCTTCCAACTTCTTCTGGTAGGCGATGGCGCTCGGCTGTTCCTGCCAGCGGGTCAGCACCACGGAGCTCACATAAAGGCCGTAGCCGCGGAACGCGTCGATCAGGCGGAGCACGTCCTGGTCGTAGGTAATGCCGAGGTCGCCGCGGACCTTGTTCTTCTCGATGTCGCCCGCGTTGATGGCGATAATGACTTCGGCCTTGTCCTTGATTTTTTCGAGCATGCGGATCTTACTGTCGGGAGCGAAACCGGGCAGCACGCGCGAGGCGTGGTGGTCGTCGAACAGTTTTCCGCCAAATTCCAGGTAAAGTTTGCCGCCGAACTTCGCAATGCGTTCGGCAATTTTCTCGGACTGCGTCTTCAAATACGCTTCGTTGTCAAAACCAATCTTGAACATCTTTTTTAGCCTTTCAAATAATCAAAAATTCAACGAGACAAAGATAAAAAAATGCGGGGCAAAACAGACCATTCCCCAGCGCAATTTAAGCCACCTCCGCAACAGCCGTCATCATACATTTTTTGAAAATCGCAATGTTGTAAGTGACTAAATTTCAAGCATTTACATACAAAAAAACTCGCCGTTTCCGACGAGTTTTTTTTCGAACTTTTTGCGATGCTTTATTCACTTAACTCGAAAGTCGTATAAGCGAGTATAGCGAGGCCGCAGTCCCCGAAGCTGTACAACTAGTACAGCGAGAGGGTCGAGAACGACGCTAGACGAAGCTTAGACAACTTTCGTCATGCCGGACATGCGGTCGCGCAGCCACGCGCCGACTTCCTCTACGGGGTGCTGACGGATGTTCTTGTTCACCTTGATGAGTTCTTCGTTATCCACAGCGGTGGTCTTGCCTTCGCCGAAGATAGCGCCGATGTCGTCCTTCTTCACTTCGTTCTTCATGAAGTCGGCGAGCAGAGGCACGCACTTGTTGGCGAACAGGTAGCAACCGTATTCGGCGGTGTCGCTGATCACGCGGTTCATTTCGTACAACTTCTTACGAGCGATGAGGTTGGCGATGAGCGGAGTCTCGTGGAGAGATTCGTAGTAGGCGCTCATCGGCTTGATGCCCACGGAGCACATGGTTTCGAAAGCGAGTTCCACACCGGCCTTGATCATAGCGGTCATGAGAACGCCACGGTCGAAGTATTCCTGTTCGGAGATAGCCTTGTCGGTAGCTTCGACCTTTTCGAATTCAAGCTCGCCCGTTTCGGCACGCCACTTGAGGAGGTCCTTGTCGCCGGCTTCCCAGTCGACCATCATGGTGCTGGAGAACTTGCCAGAGATGATGTTGTCCTGGTGTTCCTGGTAGAGCGGCTTCATGATCTTCTTCATCTTCTCGGCGAGTTCCGTAGCGCGGATCTTGGCCGGGTTGGAGAGACGGTCCATCATGTTGGTGATGCCGCCGTGCTTGAGGGCTTCGGAAATGGTTTCCCAGCCGTACTGGAGCAGCTTGACTGCGTAAGCCGGTTCAACGCCGAATTCCTTGACCATCTTGTCGTAGCAAAGGATGGTGCCGGTCTGGAGCATACCGCAGAGGATGGTCTGTTCGCCCATGAGGTCAGACTTCACTTCGGCAACGAAAGAGCTTTCGAGAACGCCCGGACGGTCGGCATGGAGACCAGCGGCGTAAGCCTTGGCGTAGTCCCAACCCTTACCTTCGGGGTCGTTTTCCGGGTGCACAGCGATGAGGCAGGGCATACCGAAACCGCGAACGTATTCGCTACGGACTTCGGAACCCGGACCCTTCGGGGCCACCATGATCACGGTGATGTCCTTACGGATTTCCTGGCCTTCTTCGACG
>Ga0265300_10002997_pt1 | contig 14058 bp, 8 predicted proteins | sample AusTroGonzalo_MG_FD_193482 | JGI IMG/M metagenome (GOLD analysis project Ga0265300, IMG submission 193482) | Bovine rumen microbial communities from tropical cattle in Woodstock, Queensland, Australia - Gonzalo_03 | ecosystem: Host-associated > Mammals > Digestive system > Stomach > Rumen ... | reverse complement strand
TGCACGCTCCCAGCCCCGTCCGTCGCTATCAGAGGTTCCTGTATAGATATATATGCCACCCGTCTGTTCATCATACGTCTTGTTGAAAAGGTTTTCTTTATCCGTTACGATGGACAATGTAGGGATGGAGTAGAAAGCCTCCGTGATATTAGTGGCATAGGTACGGTCGGACGTCAACTCAGGGTCCATCCCATAGTCAGCCGGTGCTGTCCCACTGATAGTGGAATACTTGCCCCAGGTCGTTGGGTAGCCATCTGGCGCATCGGGCTGTTCAAGGACAGACGAAGGGAAGATATAGGATACCGTTACGACATCAGAGAAACGCTGGCCGTTCTTGAACTCTGCCGCCCGCACTATCAGGGTGGTGCCGACATAGATATTACCTGAGAACTGGAGGCTGGTTGCCGTGGGCTCACTGCCGTCCAGGGTATAGCGGACAACGGCACCGGATTCATTGCTGCTGATACGGAGCATGAACGGACTCTTGTAAACCCCGTGCTGCTTGTTGAAGGTCAGCTCTGCCCGCAAGGGAATAAGCGCGAGCAGGAGCATTATCATTAGTATATATGGTTTCTTATGCATTATTTTAACGGAATGGTGGTACAAATATATACTTTTTTATCTATCCGCAAACAGATAAGCACAAGAAAAGGCAGGAAAAAGGCGATATTGTCCCTAAAGTGACGGAAAGAGAAAAGGACAGGACACAAAAATGCCCCTTCTGCATGACAAAAGGGGCATTCGTGACTGAATATGACTATAGGATTATTTCTTCTCGCTCATCTGGAACTGGAGTGTACCGCCAGCCATCAGCTGCTTGTGGGTAAGTGTCCAGTCGGTTACCTTCTGGCCGTTCAGCTTCACGCCCTTGACATAGATAGCCTTATCGCTCTTGCGGGGAGCCAGGATGGTGAAGTCCTTGCCGCCTGCCAGATGCAGGGTTGCCTTCTGGAAGAGAGGCGTACCGATGGTATATTCAGCACTGCCGGCATTGAAGGGATAGAAGCCAAGGGCTGAGAAGATATACCAGGCAGACATCTGTCCGCAGTCGTCGTTACCGGCATAGCCGCAGGGAGTCTCGTTGTAGAAGTTGGTGCGGATCTGATTTACCAACTCCTGTGTGCGCCAAGGCTGACCGGCGAAGTTGTACAGGTAGGCTGTATGGTGGCTGGGCTCGTTGCCATGGGCATACTGACCCACAAAGCCGCTGGCATTGCCGTTCACCTCGCCGCTGGTGGCAGTCAGGGTGAAGTTCTCGTCGAGCTTCTTAATGAATCCCTTCTCACCACCCAGAAGCTCTATCAAGCCCTTGGGATTCTGGGGAACGAACCACATATACTGCCATGCATTACCCTCTATGAAGCAAGGCTCCTCGTAGCTCAGGGGGTCGAACTTCTCGATGAAGTTACCCTTGCTGTCCTTGGGACGGAAGAAGCCGATGGTGGGATCCCACAGGTTGCGATAGAACTCGCTGCGCTTGAGGAAACGCTCGTAATCGGCCTGCTTGCCCAGCTTCTTGGCAACGGCAGCTACGCACCAGTCGTCAAAGGCCTGCTCCAGGGTGATGCTGACGCTGGTACCCTGCAGGTCCTGAGGCATATAGCCGTACTGTTCCCAGGCCTCGAAGGGGCTGTTGGTGTGTGTGCGGGTGCTGCTCTCGTACATAGCCTTATAGGCTGCCTCGGCATCTACGCCGGGAATCTCTGCCAGGATGGCATCAGCCAGTACAGGAATGGCATGGTTGCCGATCATACAGTAGTTGTCCTGACCCCACAGGTCCCAGATGGGCAGATAGCCGTAGGTCTGTTGGTGCAGAATCATATCACGGACAAACTGGGCAGCCACATCGGGGCAGAGCAATGTATAGAGGGGGTGAGCGGCACGGAAGGTATCCCACAGGCTGAAGGTACTGTGGTAAGCCTGACCGGCAGGCATCTGCTTAATCTCGAAGTTGGTATCCATGTAACGGCCGTCCACATCGCTCATGGTGTTGGGCTGCATCAGCACATGGTAAAGACCTGTATAGAAGATGGTCTTCTGGGCATCCGTACCCTCAATGTCTATGCGGGCAAGTTCCTTCTCCCATGCATCATGGGCAGCCTTGGTGTAGTAATTGAAATCCCAGCTCTGTGCCTCGGCCTTCATATTCTTACGGGCACCGTCGTTATCAACGGCAGAGATAGAGACCTTTACCATCAGGTCCTGAGTATCCTGGTTGCTGAACTCGAGGGCGGCACGCAGGGCACGACCGTTCATTACGTCGCTCTTGCCGACAGAACGGCCGCCATCCATCAGCAGGCGGTTCTGGATAGGCTTGCTGAACTCGGCACGGAAATAGACCTTACGCAACTTGGCCCAGCCGGTCAGCACACGGAAACCCTCGATGGTACGGTCATCCACCACGCGCATCTGGCTCTGGATAATCTGATAGGCCCGGCGACCCGTATAATAGGCATCGCCTCGCCAGGTCATACGGTCGAGGTCGAGGATGACGGTCTGCTGTGCTGCACTCTTGGGGAAGGTGTACTTATGGATACCGGCATGAACGGTAGCAGAGAGGTTGACCAGAATGTCCTCGTTCTGCAGCTTCACCATATAGAAGCCGGGGGTAGCAGATTCCTCAGCATGCTTGTAGGTCTGGGCGAAGATACCCTTCTTCAGCTCGGCAGGTGTCACCTTCTTGACAGAAGGCATCAGGGAGATATCAATCAGGTCGGTACAACCCGTTCCGCTCAGGTGCGTATGGGTAAAGCCGAAGATACTGTCTTTGTTGAAGTCATAGCCGCAGCAAGGATCCCAAGTTACATACTGTTCTGTCTCAGGAGCCAACTGAACCATACCCTGCGGCATGGTAGGACCGGGGAAGGTACTTCCGCTAAGGGCGCCTGTCTCGTCGGTCTGGGTTCCGATAAAAGGGTTAACATACTTTGTGTAGTCAATGGCCTGCAACTGCACAGCCGCAGCCATCATAACAATCAGAGATAAAAATGTCTTTTTCATATATAATTTTAAACGTTATGTCGTTATTTCGATTGGCGGCCTTTTCGTTATGACGTTATATCGGTATTACGTTATAACGGGGTTTTAGGGCCGCCCTACTCCATATACTCCTCCTCTTTCCCGTCGCTGTTGCGGATGTCGCGCAGGTCCTCGTAGGCTTTGCTCAGCATCTCGGGCGTAACCTTGAAATCCCTGCAGACCTCGCGGCCCGGGTCTTTGGTCGAATGGCTGAACAGCCAGTCGTATGTCTGCGTCATATAGAAGAGACGCGAGGGACGCCCGTGGTCTACACCCTTCAGGGGCGTGAAGATAAGACGGTCCTTACCGGTCTTTGCCATGGCATCCACCACCTTCTGCGAGGCACTGAAGGGAACCGCACGGTCGGCTGTTCCGTGCAGGATCCACAGGGGAACCTTGGAAAGGCCTGCCAGATTCTTGACACTGGCACCGCCACAGGCAGCCATACCGGCTGCTATACGGTCGGGATAGGTGGCACAGAGGTCGATAGTTCCGTAGCCTCCCATGCTCATACCATAGACATAGATACGTGTGGTATCGACAGCATAGTTCTTGATGGCCCAGTCAACAATCTTCATCACCCTGTCGGGAGCCCATCCGTTATTGGTCTGGGGCGCAATGATATAGCAGTCGATATTCAGTCCCTTGGCAACGGCGCTGATGGGGCCGTAGCGTTTTACCCTCTCCAGATTAGTGCCGCTAAGGCTCTTTCCGTGAAGGAAGATAAGCAAGGGGAAGTGCGCATTGGGGTCGCGATGGTTTCCTGACTCGGGGTCGTGAAACCAAAAGTTATACCCACCGGGGACCACGCCTCGGTAAGCCTTGAAATGCTGTGCCTGAGCAGCAGCGAAGATTAACGTCATAAAAAGACAGAGAACAAGCTTTTTCATATCTTATCTTATCTTAATTTTGCGTTTCAACTCACAAAAATAATGAAAATCTTCACACCTTTCCCCCTATTCTTACATTTAATTTGTATTTTTGTGAACATTTAACAAACAGCAGAATGATACACATACTATTTGCCGCCTTTATGCTGACGGCAACGCCTGAGGATACTATCCCGCCCACTCAGGAGCCGAAGGACACACTTAAACAGGAGGTCACAGCTCCCGGCCGTGACCTGAAAGAGGTGGAGGTTGTGGCACCCGGCCCGACCTCGGGACTTGAGGATGCCTTGCGTCAGAGCCTGGAACGGATGGGCATACGTAACTCTATCACAGTGAGCACGCTGTTAGACAAGATAAAGCCCGGACTGAGCGACTACGTCATGCATCCCTTTGCCTTTAAAGACAGGAAGCGGGCAAAGAAGCGCAAGAAGGTCCAGCAGATACTGAATGACTTCGACAGGACAAAAACCTTCGACGAGCTGGTACGCGAAGCCTTGGAACGCGAAGGCATCACCCTGCCACCCAGAGAACAGACAAAAGAATCCAAATAACAACAAAGGGTCGCACATCCGTGCGGCCCTTTTATTATCATAGTTTACGTTTGCGTTTGCGTTTAATTAGCAAACCTCAATCGCCTTAGTGCATTTCTTCTGCTCCTTAGCCAGCTTTGGCATGGTAACGGTCAGGATACCATCCTCCACCTTGGCAGAGATCTTGTCGCGTTCCACATCATCAGGCAGCGTGTAGGCTTGTTCGTAGTTAGAGTAACTGAACTCACGGCGCAGATAGTGATGATGCTTATCCTCCTGTTTGTGTTCAACCTTATTCTCTATGGCGATGGTAAGGTTGCCCTCTTCGTTGATACCTACGCGGCAATATTCTTTCTTAATGCCTGGAGCGGCAAGTTCCATTGTGTAGGCTTTCTCACTCTCCTTGACATTGACTGCGGGTGCTGTACTTTTGGCACGAGGCATAAAATCAGTGTTCAAGAAATCATCAAACAATGTTGGCATCCAACTGTTCTGAAACATTACTGGTAACATAATTAATACCTCCTAGTTATATTTTAGTTAAACATGTTGTTTTCGTTGAACATTGGAACATTCGCTAACCGTTTCGTCCGCTGTTCACTAACCTTAGTGCAACAACCGTGCCAAAAAGCATACGTGCCGGTCTTGCAGGGTTTTCTCCTGACAAGCTGGCACGTATTGTCTCTTTTTAGGTCCTATTGTCTAATTCAGCGTCAATAGGCCTGTTCGTGTACACCCTTCACAGCACGTCCTGAGGGGTCGTTCATATTCTTGAAGGCGGCATCCCACTCCAGGGCAATGGCGGTAGAGCAGGCAACGCTGGCTTCGCTGGGCACACTCTTGGCAGCACTGTCGCTGGGGAAGTGCTCGGCAAAGATGCTGCGATAGTAATATTCCTCCTTGTTCTTGGGCGGATTGATGGGGAAGCGCTCGGCAGCGTGCGCCATCTGCTCGTCGGTTACAGCCTCGGAGGTTATCTGCTTCAGGGTATCAATCCAACTGTAGCCTACGCCGTCGCTGAACTGTTCCTTCTGACGCCAAGCCACTGCCTCGGGCAGCATATCGGCAAAGGCCTCACGGACAATCTTCTTCTCAATTTCAAAGCCGGATTCTCCGGAATTTCCGGATTTCTTCGGGCCACACATCTTTGCCTCTGGGTTGGTGCGCATGGCAATATCCAGGAACTCCTTATCCAGGAAGGGCACACGGCCCTCTACGCCCCAGGCGCTCAGGCTCTTGTTGGCCCGCAGGCAGTCGTAAAGGTACAGCTTACCGAGTTTACGCACCGTCTCCTCGTGGAAGTCCTTTGCCGTGGGTGCTTTGTGGAAGTACAGATAGCCGCCGAAGATCTCGTCGGCACCCTCGCCGCTGAGCACCATCTTGATGCCCATCGACTTAATGACGCGGGCCAGCAGGTACATAGGCGTTGAGGCACGGACGGTAGTCACATCGTAGGTCTCTATGTAGTAGATAACATCGCGGATGGCATCCAAGCCCTCCTGTATGGTGTAGTTGATTTCGTGGTGTACGGTGCCGATGTGGTCAGCCACCATCTTGGCCTTTACCAGATCGGGGGCGCCCTTCAGTCCCACGGCAAAGCTGTGCAGACGGGGCCAGTAGGCACGCGTCTGGGAATTGTCCTCGATACGATGCTCGCTGAACTTCTCGGCTATGGCAGAGATGACGCTGGAATCCAAGCCGCCGCTGAGCAGCACACCGTAAGGCACATCGCTCATCAGCTGACGCTTCACAGCAGCCGTAAGTCCGTCACGGATAGCTTCGACGCTGGCAGGGTTGTTCTTCACCGCATCATACTCCATCCAGTCACGCTTGTAATAGCGTTTAAGTGAAGAGTGAAGAGTGAAGAGTGAAGAATCTTTTTTGAGGTCTTCACTCCAAAGGTAGTGCCCGGGCAGGAAGGGTTCGTAGTGTTCGCACTGACCTTCCAGGGCTTTCAGCTCGCTGGCAACATATACGGTGCCGTCGCTGTCATAGCCTATATATAAAGGTATAACGCCAATGGGGTCGCGGGCAATCAGGAACGCATCCCGCTCCTCATCGTACAATGCAAAGGCGAAGATACCGGACAGGCTTTCCATCATCTTACAGATTTCGTGGTCTGTATCCTTTCCCTGTGAGAGAGCTGAGGAGAGGCTTTTATAGAGTGCCAGGACTACCTCGCAGTCCGAACCCGTCTGGAACACGTACTGACCGGCATAGCGGCGACGAATCTCCTGATGGTTGTATATCTCTCCGTTCACGGCCAACACCTGCTTATTGTCGGGGCTATAGAGAGGCTGCTTGCCGCTCTCAGGGTCCACGATGCTCAGTCGCTCGTGCGCCAGGATGGCAGAGCCGCCACAATAGATTCCACTCCAGTCAGGTCCGCGATGGCGGATTTTCTGACTCATCTTCAATGCCTTTTCTCGCAGTTCATGAGACTGCTGCTTGATGTTAAATATGGCTACAATTCCACACATAATGTTACGGTTTATTATAATTTGACGGCAAAATTAATACATTTTGCAATTATAGCCAAGCTTTTGCAATACATTTTTACACATAAACACCAATATTTATTGACACAAAGCAAGAATTATAACAAATTCCGTTGTCATAATGACAATCGACTCTCAATAACCTATAACCAATAAACCATAACCATTCCTAATAACCGCTAACAAAAAAAAGGGGAGCCGCACGGGCTCCCCTTTTTGCTTTTACCTTAATATTATACGTAAGACAGATACAGGTAGTTGGTCTGGGCAGGATACTCTGCCGCCATGGTATCTATCTGGTTGACATAGGGCTTGATGCCCAGGTCCTTACGCCACTTGCGGATGATAAGGCCCGCCTTCTCCATGTTCATGTCGCACTCACCCAGTCCGATGGCACGGGCAATCTGGAAGTCGGAGAAACCGTACACCTTAGCCTCGTGCAGCAATTCAACAAACTCAGGCTCCTCGATGTACTCAAGCAGCTCCAGCGGCTCCATGAAGGTGTACATATCTGCCAGATGAGAGTACTCCTTCAGGCGGTCGTTGATATTGATGATGTGCTTGAGCTTCTGCAGGAACCAGTTGTCTATCTTGGTAAGGTCATGAATCTGATTTACGGTATAGCCCATCATCATAGCCTTGGCAATGACGAAGATACGGGTATCGGTGGCATGCTGCAAAGCCTCCGGCACATCGGTTACGTGCTGTGCCTTATTATCTACGAAGCCGTGCATACCCTGACCAATCATACGCAGGCCTTTCTGGACAGACTCCTCGAAGGTACGGCCGATGGCCATGACCTCGCCCACACTCTTCATGCTGGAACCCAGCTCGTGGTTCACGCCGTGGAACTTGGAGAGGTCCCAACGCGGTATCTTACATACCACATAGTCGAGGGCGGGCTCGAAGAAGGCGCTGGTGGTCTTGGTGACTGAGTTCTTCAACTCGAACAGGCCGTAGCCCAAGCCCAACTTAGCTGCCACGAAAGCCAGAGGATAACCTGTTGCCTTGCTGGCCAAAGCGGAAGAACGGCTCAGACGGGCGTTCACCTCGATGACACGATAGTCCTCGCTGTTGGGGTCGAAGGCATACTGAACGTTGCACTCGCCCACGATACCGATGTGACGGATAATCTTGATGGCAAGGGCACGCAGCTTGTGGTACTCGCTGTTGGAAAGCGTCTGGCTGGGCGCAACAACGATACTCTCACCGGTATGGATGCCAAGGGGGTCGAAGTTCTCCATGTTGCAGACGGTAATACAGTTGTCGTAGCGGTCGCGCACTACCTCGTACTCAATCTCCTTCCAGCCCTTCAAGGACTTCTCTACCAACACCTGGGGTGAGAATGAGAAGGCCTCTTCTGCCTGAGCCTCCAGCTCTGCCTCGTTATCACAGAAGCCGGAACCCAAACCGCCCAAAGCATAGGCGGCACGCAGGATGACGGGATAGCCCAACTCGGCTGCTGCCTGACGGACCTCTTCCCTGGTGCTGCAAGCCTGACTCTTGATGGTCTTTACATCAATCTCGTCCAGCTTCTTCACGAACAGGTCGCGGTCCTCTGTATCTATAATGGCCTGAACGGGTGTTCCCAACACCTTGACGCCATATTTCTCCAATACACCTTTCTGATAGAGCTCAACACCGCAGTTCAAAGCAGTCTGTCCGCCGAAGCTGAGCAGGATACCGTCGGGACGCTCCTTCTCAATGACACGCTCCACGAACTCGGGGGTCACAGGCTGGAAGTAAACCTTGTCTGCCACACCCTCAGAGGTCTGAACGGTTGCGATATTGGGGTTGATGAGCACGCTCTCCACACCCTCTTCCTTCAGGGCCTTCAGGGCCTGTGCGCCACTGTAGTCAAACTCACCGGCCTGACCGATCTTCAACGCACCGGAACCGAGAAGGAGGACCTTCTTGGGAAGTGAAGAGTGAAGAGTGAAGAGTGAAGAATCATTATCTGTAGTTGAGAATTGAGAATTGAGAATTGAGAATTCTTCATTCTTATCTCTTAATTCTTCATTTAAGCAAGCAACGAACTCATCAAACATCCACTCTGTATCTGTGGGACCTGAGCAGGCCTCGGGATGGAACTGGGCAGAGAACCAGGGATTGGTCTTGTGACGGATACCCTCGTTAGAGCCGTCGTTCATATTCACGAAGAGGGGCTCCCAGTCGGCAGGCAGTGTCGTTGCATCGACAGCATAACCATGATTCTGGGAAGTGATGAAGCACTGGGTGCTGCCCACACGCTGAACGGGCTGGTTGTGACTGCGGTGTCCGTACTTCAACTTATATGTCTTGGCACCGGCGGCACGGGCCAGCAACTGGTTACCCAGACAGATACCCATCAGGGGCTTCACCTCCTTGTTGTTCAGGAACTGGCGGATATGCTCCACTGTCTTGCTGCACTGCTCGGGGTCGCCAGGACCGTTAGCCAGGAACAAACCGTCGAACTCCAACTGATTGAAGTCGTAATCCCAAGGTACACGGATCACCTCAACACCTCTATTCAACAGGCAACGGATGATGTTGGCCTTTACACCGCAATCGACAAGGACGACCTTCTTAGCGGTTAGCGGTGAGGGGTTAGCGGTTAGCGGTTCATAGGTAATAACCTCCTTGCAGCTTACCTTCTCTACCCAGTTGATGGAACCGTAGTCGGATAATTCTTCACCCTTATCTCTTAATTCTTCATTTATTTCTATGCGCCCCCTCATCACACCGTGCTCACGCAACAACTTGGTGAGGCGGCGGGTATCAATACCCGAGATGGCGGGGATGCCCTCGCGCTTCAGCCAGTTGCTGAGGGACTCCTTGGCATTCCAGTGGCTGTACTCCTCGCTGTAGTCGGCAACGACAAGGCCCTTTACGTGAATCCTGTCACTTTCCATGAAGGTCGGTAATGGCTCGCCGCCTGTCTCAGGTACACCATAGTTACCAATCAAAGGGAAGGTGGTTACCAGAATCTGTCCCGCATAGCTGGGGTCTGTAAGGCTCTCGGGGTAGCCCATCATGGCTGTGTTGAAAACCACCTCACCGACAGTATTCACGTCGGCGCCGAACGACCAGCCGCTGAATACCTTTCCGTTATCCAATATCAATCTTGCTTCTCTCTTCATATCTTATTTTCGTAGCTTTAAATTCTGTTCAACGTAATTCACAAAAGCTTCATTCACCAGCTTATTGCCGCCAGGAGTCGGGTACTGACCGGTAAAGTACCAATCGCCCTGATGATCGGGACAGGCCGCATGCAGTCCCTCAATGGTCTGGAAGACAAACTCAACCGGAGCCTGCATACCTACGGGACGCAGCATCTCTGCCATCTTGCAGTTGATATCCTCTACCGTAAAGGGCTTGTAAAGGGCACATACGCAGTTGCGCTGCTCTGCCTTGGGCTTGCGAAGCTCGGCGTAGCAGGCTTCGTAGGTATCGTTAACCAGCTGCCACAGACCGCGCTCCGTCAGCAAGGCAATGGTAGCACGGAAGGCGATGAACTCCTCCAGGCGAGGCATGTCTATGCCGTAATAGTCGGGGTAGCGGATCTGAGGCGAAGAGCTGACCATCACAATCTTCTTAGGATGCAGACGGTCCAGAATCTTGAAGATGCTCTCCCTAAGGGTCGTACCGCGCACGATACTGTCGTCGATGATAACCAGATTATCCTCGTAGGGTTTCAGTGAACCATATGTGATATCATATACGTGCGAGGCAAGGTCGTTGCGTGAACCGGCCTCCGTGATGAACGTGCGCAACTTGATGTCCTTCCAGGCCACCTTCTCGCTGCGGATGCCGAGACCCTTGCTACGCAGACCTTCCACCATTCCGTAGAAGGCAACCTCGGCCGTATTGGGGATGAAAGACAGAACCGTATGGTCCGTATCATTGCCGATGGCTTTCAGGATGGGCTCGGTAAGCTGCTGACCCAACTGCTTGCGCTCGCGGTAGATGTCGCGGTCGGAACCGCGGCTGAAGTAAATGCGCTCGAACGAGCAACGGGCCTGCTTCTTGGCTTCAAGAATGGTCTCTAAGCCGGATGTACCGTCCTGATGGATAATCAGTGCCTGACCGGCAGGCAGTTCCTGAACATCCTCGCAGGTAAGGTCGAAGGTGGTCTGCAGCACGGCACGCTCGCTGGCAACGGCAATCACCTCGTCATCCTTATAGAAGAATGCAGGACGAATGCCCCAGGGATCGCGCATGGCAAACATCTCGCCGCTGCCTGTCAGACCGCACATCACATAACCGCCGTCATAGTCCTTCATTGTGGTGCGCAGCACATTGCCCACCTGCACATTCTCTTCTATGTAGCGTGTGATATCCGTATCCTTCAGCCCCTGCTCCTTGGCTTTCACGAAGCAACGCTCGACCTCGCGGTCCAGACGGTGTCCCATCAGTTCCAGGGTGATATAAGAGTCGCTATAGATACGGGGTGACTGTCCCTGCTGCACCATCTTGTCGAATATCTCATCGATGTTGGTCATGTTGAAGTTACCGCACAGACAGAGGTTCTTGGCCCTCCAGTTGTTACGGCGCAGGAAGGGGTGCACATACTGCAAGCCGCTCTTGCCCGTTGTGGAATAACGCAGATGGCCCATATAAAGCTGGGCCTCTGTCCACTCCGGTGTCACGTGGTCGAATATCTCTGTGATGGCATCCTTGCCCAGCGCCTTCTCGCGCAACATATATTCCGTTCCTACGGCAGCATTCATATTCACGCAGGCGATACCCGCACCTTCCTGGCCGCGGTTATGCTGCTTCTCCATCATCAGATAGAGCTTGTTCAGACCATAGGACTGTGTTCCGTATTTCTGAATATAATAGCTTTGGGGCTTCAGCAGTCTTACCAACGCCACGCCGCATTCATGTTTCAGCTGTTCCATTGATTATTTGCTTAATAGCTTAGTTGCTTAATAGCTTAATGGGGTAATGTTCAATGTTCAATTAAAGATCGCATGCCTTTACAAAACTCATAAACAAGGGATGTGGATTCAGTACCGAAGAAGAGTACTCGGGATGGAACTGGGTACCAATGTACCACTTCTTCTCCGGAATCTCGACAATCTCCACCAGATCGGCAGCGGGGTTGATACCTACGCACTGCATGCCGTTCTTCTCGTATTCCTTTCTGTAGGCATTATTGAACTCATAACGGTGGCGGTGGCGCTCCTGAATCGTAAGTGAAGAATTTCCTGCCTTTCCATAGGCTTCTGCCACCCTGCTTCCTTCCCTCAACTCGCAATCATAGGCCCCCAATCGCATAGTACCGCCCATCTGAGTGATATTCTTCTGCTCCTCCATGATGTCGATAACATTATGGGGAGTCTCGGTATCCATCTCACGGCTGTTGGCATCCTTGTAACCCAGAACGTTGCGGGCAAACTCGATAACCATCATCTGCATACCCAGGCAGATACCGAAGGTGGGGATATCATTGTTACGTGTATATTCAGCAGCAATGATCTTACCCTCTATACCGCGCTGGCCGAAGCCGGGACATACAACGATACCCTGCAGGCCTTCCAGCTTCTCGGCTACGTTCTCCCTGGTAATCTCCTCGCTGTTCACAAAGTGCAGCTTGGCCTTCACGTCATTATAGATGCCGGCAAGGTTCAGACTCTCGCGGATACTCTTGTAGGCATCCTGCAAATCGTATTTGCCGACCAATCCGATGTGCACCTCGCGGGTAGCGTTACGCTGCTTGTCCAGGAAATCACGCCAGGGCTTCATGGCGGGAGTCTCGCCTACGGGAATGCCGATCTTACGCATGATGGCTGCATCCAAACCCTGATGCTGCATGCTCACGGGCACCTCATAGATGCTGGGCATATCCTCGCTCTGTACCACGCACTCAAGGTCCACATTACAGAAAGAAGCCACCTTCATGCGCATGCTGTCATCAAGGTGGCGTTCAGTACGGAGGACAAGAATATCGGGCTGGATACCCATCCCCTGCAATTCCTTCACCGAGTGCTGCGTGGGCTTCGTCTTCAACTCGTCAGCCGCCTTCAAGTAGGGAACATAGGTCAGATGTACGCAGACAGCGTTACGGCCCAACTGCCATCTCAGCTGTCGGATAGCCTCCATAAAGGGAGCACTCTCTATGTCACCGATGGTACCGCCCACCTCTGTGATTACGAAGTCGAAGGCCTCGCCCTGCTCGTCTTCGCGGAGCATCCTTCTCTTAATCTCGTCGGTGATGTGGGGCACCACCTGAATGGTCTTGCCCAGGTAGTCGCCGTGACGCTCGCGGTCAATTACCGTTTTATATATACGTCCTGTGGTGATGCTGTTGTTACGCGTGGTACGGATGCCCGTAAAACGCTCGTAATGGCCCAGATCCAGATCGGTCTCGAAACCATCCTCAGTTACGTAGCACTCGCCATGCTCGTAAGGATTCAGGGTACCCGGGTCGATGTTGATATACGGGTCAAACTTCTGAATAGTGACCTTGTAGCCGCGTGCCTGTAGCAGCTTGCCGATACTGGCAGAAATTATGCCCTTGCCAAGTGAAGAGACAACACCGCCTGTAACAAAGATGTAATTGGTTTTCATTATCTTGCCGTGTTATTCATTACAATTTGATTATTTACGGCGCAAAGGTACATCGTTTTGCTCAAATATCAAACATATTTCAATCAAAAAGATTTATTATTTTGATTAATATGACATATTTAACACATTTTGCCCCTGTAACGCTATAATATAATTATAAAGTTGTCCTACGGAAACACATTTTCAGCTGTTATCCTTTACCATATAGACAAAAAATCTGCCCCTTTATACACTCACTTGCTGCAAAAATTTATACCTTTGCCCTGCATTTCTTAAGGAAAGCACACAGTAACATGTTTCTGAAGACTAAGAGTATGAGAAAAAAAGCACACAGGCTCACGCTTCTGAGGGCCGCAGCACTTATGATTCTTGTTGCCTCCACCACCGCAAAAACGTGGGCGCAGAACTATTTCGACGAGAACGGCGGCTACTTTGGCCCCACAGAAGAATCCCCCCAATATGGCGGCGCCTACTACACTGGCAACTACACCAGCCCCTTCAAGACCTATCTGGGCAAGACGGATGCAGAGATTCAGGCCAAGCTGGACGAACTATGGAACCACTACTTCA
>Ga0265300_10002993_pt1 | contig 14068 bp, 12 predicted proteins | sample AusTroGonzalo_MG_FD_193482 | JGI IMG/M metagenome (GOLD analysis project Ga0265300, IMG submission 193482) | Bovine rumen microbial communities from tropical cattle in Woodstock, Queensland, Australia - Gonzalo_03 | ecosystem: Host-associated > Mammals > Digestive system > Stomach > Rumen ... | reverse complement strand
CGTAGAGTATGCCCGCCGCCAAGGTCGAAAAAATCATCCAGCGTATCATGACTCAAGAGCTTTAGTGATTGATTCCAAGTCTTCTAACGAGACTTCTTTCTTGTCCACCAGAAACGACACCAGCGCACGTGCCGATCCAAAATAACTTTTGGTCAACCGTCCCAATTGCTGCTGCATATATTCCTCGCGCGTGACGAGCGGATAGTAGCGGTTCGAGCGGTTGAAGGTCTCATGCGCCACGAAGCCCTTCTGCTCCAGGATGCGCACCACGGTGAGCACCGTGTTGTATGCAGCGTCACTCTCTACGGCTGCAACAATTTCATTTGCAAACCCTTTCTCAATTTTCCATAAGGCTTGCATCACCTGTTCCTCGGCCTTTGTCAGTTCCTTATTCATAATTATAAGTATTATTCTGTAATTAAAATTCTAGTTAAAGAACGAAGAAAATATTTCTTTATTGCGTCCAGATGAAAAAAAATAGAAAAAAGGTTGTTACCGGGTAGCGATATTCTACCTACGAAGCCCTTACCAACACCCTACCAACTCCTACCGTGGTAGGAGTTGGTAGGGTGTTGGTAGGTAGTTAATAGGTTGATTGTGCGAAGAGTGTGTTAGTTTGACCTGTATTTGTGATTTTAACGTTTGGGGAGCAAAAAAAAGACCATCGCATTGATGGTCTTTATGATTTTTTAACAAATGGGTGGGCGGGGTTATCTACCGGCGTACATGTCCTCGTAGTACTTCAGATAGTCGCCGGAGGTGACGTTGTCCATCCACTCCTGATTGTCGAGGTACCAGCGGACGGTCTTCTCGATGCCTTCCTCGAACTGGAGGCTGGGCTCCCAGCCGAGCTCACGCTGCAGCTTGCTGCTGTCGATGGCGTAACGCATATCGTGACCAGCGCGGTCGGTGACATAGGTGATAAGGTCCATATCGGCACCCTCGGGACGGCCCAGCAGGCGGTCGACAGTGTTGATGACCACCTTGATGATGTCGATGTTCTTCCACTCGTTGAAGCCGCCGATGTTATAAGTCTCGGCAATCTTGCCCTGATGGAAGATGAGGTCTATGGCGCGGGCGTGGTCCTCTACATAGAGCCAGTCGCGGACATTCTCACCTTTTCCGTAGACAGGCAGTGGCTTGCGGTGACGTATATTATTAATGAATAGGGGAATCAACTTCTCTGGGAACTGATAGGGGCCGTAGTTGTTGGAGCAGTTGGTGACAACAGTGGGAAGGCCATAGGTGTCGTGGAAGGCGCGGACGAAGTGGTCGCTCGAGGCCTTGGCGGCACTATAGGGACTGTGAGGCTGATACTTGAGGTCTTCGGTGAAGAATTTCTCACCGTAGGCCATATGGTGCTCACCGCTGGAGGCCTTGGTGGTGAATGGAGGCTTGATGCCCTCGGGGTGGGTCATCTCCAGGGCGCCATAGACCTCGTCGGTCGAGATATGGTAGAAGCGCTTGCCATCATATTTCTCGGGCAAACTCTCCCAGTAGAGTTTGGCAGCCTGCAACAAACTGAGGGTACCCATCACGTTCGTCTGTGCGAAGGTGAAGGGGTCCTTGATGCTGCGATCCACATGGCTCTCAGCAGCCAGATGAATAATGCCATCGACATGCTCGTCCTGCATCAGCTTATAGACACTATCGAAATCGCAGATGTCCATGCGGACGAATTTGTAGTTGGGCTTTTCCTCAATGTCCTTAAGATTGGCGAGGTTGCCGGCGTAGGTTAGTTTGTCGAGGTTGATAATCTTGTACTGTGGGTACTTATTGACAAACAACCGTACTACATGGCTTCCGATAAATCCGGCACCGCCGGTAATAATGATATTCATAAAGCTCAAAAAAATAATTACAAAACAATTTTAGTAGATAACGCACATAACCAAAAAATATTGTGCTGATTTTTTTTGAGAAAACAACACACTGTAAATCAATTTTTAATTGTAAATCAAAATCATTAAATTCAAAAAAATTTTGTCAGTTTCAAAAAAGGTTGTACTTTTGCACCCGCTTTTGAGAGAAAAAGCAACCCTTTACAAGGCATTGTCCTATGGTGTAACGGTAGCACATCTGACTCTGGATCAGCTTGTCTTGGTTCGAATCCAGGTAGGACAACTAAGAACCTCCAACATACGATTGGAGGTTTATTTTTTATTAATAACCCAAGAGTCCAATAAAATTTTCATTTTTTCCTTTTTCGTTTTTCATTTTTTTCGTATCTTTGCATTTTAATAATAGTATTCATTTATATGAAAAAAGCATTCGTATTCCTCACGCTGTTAGCGGCCACAGCCTCGTTCGCCACCGCGCAGTACAAGGCTCTTCCCGGTAAATATGCCGGCAGCAACACCGTCACTCTCTTCGACTCCACAGGTGTCTACATGGAGGAGTCCGGCCTCAGCCATGTGCTTAACCACAAGTGCATCGAGATGTACTCCTTCAAAGGATGCTCTGACTACAGCACCTACAAGATTGACTACGACCCGCTGTCGGCCTACTGCAATATCGAGCGCGTACTCGTCCACCATGACGGTGGCCGCACCGACACCCTCCTCTGGCCTGACCGCGAGAACAACATCCCAGTCTACGACTACGTGGCTCCAGCCCGCCTCATCTACTGGGGTTCCAGCCAGAAGATGGTCGAGATAGGCCACCTCAACCTCGGCGACAAACTCGAGGTGTGGACCTACAAGAAAGGATACACCTATGCATTACTGCAGGATGAGGTGCCCAGCCTCAACAGCACCTTCGCCGCCCTGCCCAATAACGAGGACCGCTATGTGCCTCCCATGCGAGGTCACTACTACGACATCGTTCCCTTCTGGAGCAACCAGCCCGTGCAACACAAAGTCTACCAGCTTAACATTCTTGACAGCAAGAATGTGCAGTACAAGGTTTACAACGGCGAACTCGAAGTGAAACGAGAGGCCGCCGATGAAGCCGGACGTAGCCTCTATACCTTCACCAATAAGGAGGACATCATGCCACTGGAGCGCGAGCCCCGCGCCCTGGCAAACAACGACATCCAGTGCAAACTGCTTCTCTCCACCAGTCCTGATTGGCAGGCCAAAAGCCGCTGGTTTTTTGGTGTAAACGAGGACTACGGCAGTTTCAAAACCACCCCCGAGGTACAGCAGAAAGTAAACGAGTTGCTCAGTGGTGCCAAAGACGAAATGGATAGCATCAGCATCCTCACCCACTGGGTAGCCGATAATATCCGCTATGCCGGCATCTCCATGGGTCCCGGCGAAGGATTCACCCTCCACAACCAACAGATGAACTACACCGACCGTTGCGGCGTCTGCAAAGACAAAGCCTCTACGCTCATCGGCTTCCTCCGCGCTGCAGGTTTCAAAGCCTATGCCGCCATGACCATGGCCGGCGAGCGCATCGACCGCATCCCCGCCGACCAATTCAACCACAGCGTCTGCGCCGTGCAGAAGCGCGACGGATCCTTCCTCATGCTCGACCCCACCTGGGTGCCCAACGTGCGTGAACTCTGGAGCAGCGCCGAGCAGCAGCAGGGATACCTTATCGGCACCGCCGAAGGCTGCGACCTCATGGAGACTCCCATCTCGCCCGCCGAGAACCACTACCTCCGCATCCTTGGTGAGAGTGCCATCGACAACGACGGCACCCTCACAGGCTCTCTCACCATCACCGCCGAAGGCCAAAGCGACGCCTCCGTACGCGGCATCTTCGCCACCCGCCAGAGCGAATGGCGCAGCAACCTCGAGCTCGAACTGCTCCGCGTGGCCCCAAATGCCGAAATCATCGACATCCAGTATAGCGAGCCCGACGGCTACCTCGACCACCCCATTTCCATCACCTACCGCTACCGCATCCCCTACTATGCCACCGTCGACAAGAACGTCATCACCTTCATCCCCCTCAGCGCCCGCAACCTCTTCCGCCGCGCCATGGGACATCTCAACTTCAACCTCACGCCCGAGACCCGTACCCAACCTTTCGCCGACCGCTGCTCACGCCTCGTCGACATCCGCGAGACCATCACCCTGCCCTTCGAGCCCAAGATGCTCCACTACCCCATGGTTGACGGCATCGCCAACCCCGCCGCCTCCTTCGGATGCGGATTCCAGATGGAGGGCAACAAGCTGAGCTTCGGCGAGCAGGCAGTCTTCGGCAAACGCCTCTACGAAGCCTCCGACTGGCCCGCCTTCCGCGCCAGCGCCAGAGCACAAGTCATGGTCTCCGAAACGCCAGTAATCCTGACCAAGTAGTTAAGTAGACAGTAGTTAAGTAGTTAAGACAATAGATTATTATAGTTATGAAAAAGATACTTTTTTTCGCGGCGATAATTTCAATTTTCAATTTTCAATTTTCAATTTCCCGCGCCCAGCAGCCCGATGCAGTCTACAAACTGCTGCGCTATGAGTGGACGTTGAATGCTGACGGCAGCAGCGACTACCACTATCGTCATGAAGTGCAGATTCTCCGCAACCGCGCCCTCACCGCCTATGCCGATAAAGGCGAGACCTTCGTGGTCTACAATCCCGACCTCGAGGAGGTGATTATCAACGAGGTTTACACCCGCCAACTCGACGGCAGCCGTGTGGAGATGCCACAGAACGCCTTCGTCTACCAACTGCCCGAGGAGTGTGCCGACTGCGGTCGTTTCAACCACATGCGCGAACTCGCCATGGTACATACCGGCATGGAGCTAGGGTGCGTCATCGTGGTAGACTACACCATCCACCGCAAGTACAACCTCCTCTATGAGAGCCTCCCTATAAAACGGGAATGCCCCGTGGAAAAAATGGATGTGGTGGTGAGCTACCCTAAAGACATGGATGTGAAATGGGACTTCCTCGGCAACCAATATCTGCCTGACGGTGGCATAACCCGTACAACGAGTATAGACGAAGATAATTCCACCAAACACCTCCAGTTCTCATTCATCAATATGCCACAGTCTCCGCATGAGCCTTACATGCCCTCCGATATCATCCCCACCCTGCGCCTATACAACAGCATCCCGAGCACACACCTGCCTTCGACCAGAAACCCTTCAAAGAATCTGCCGACGCTATAGCCCAGCAAATTACCGGCAACGACGAACTAATGAATATCGGAAAAATTCGCGACTTCGTGCTCGACAACATCCATCTCAACGACATCCATCCCTCGCACCTCGGATACGTCCACTCCACTCCCCAGGTCACCTGGCAGACCGGTTGCGGCACCGCTATCGACAAGGCCGTTCTGCTCACCGCCATCCTTAACGGCGAAGGCTACCGCGCCCGCGTCATAGGCGACAACATGGACGAGGTAGGTGTCTTCATCGACACCGTCGAGTACCGCCTTAACGTGCGGCGCAAAGAGCCTATCGACATCAATGGGAAAGCCCACGACGAAGTAGAGAAGTTCGACTTCATCGGCGAAGAGGAGAAAGCATCCGTCGTGGCTCTCGAGGACGGCTTCCTTTGTCTCCATATTCCAGCTATCCCCTACCGCTTGTCGCTCCCCGAGGTCAGTCACCTCCCCTATGTACGCACCACACCTCTGAGCACAATAGCCTGCGATGTCAACGTTGAGCAGTCCTTCTCCATCGACAAGGGATTAAAACTCCTCGGCGGTGACATCAGCCGCAAAGCCAATCACCCCGGCATCGGCAACGTGGAAATCAGCATCCAACAGAAAGGCAACAAAATTAAAGTCATCCGCCGCATCAAGATTGAAAAAACTCTCATCGACGTGGAAGAATACGCCCAGTATCGTCAACTCCTGTCTACATGGAATAGCAGCGTAGGAACGCTGCTGCTTGCACCCGAGAAATAAAAAAGTGAAAATAATAAAAAAACGGGGGTTGAACGGCCCCCGTTTTTTATTCTGCTCTGCGGTTGACCACCCCTCGGTAGACATATTGCTTACCGTCGATGGTACAGGAAAAACTCAACACATTAAACATCACCGACCCCTGCAACTTCTCCACCAAGTATTCAGGCACATCCTTACCCTCGCACTGCGGCACGATATTATAACAAACCAACGTCGTGCGCTGAGTACTGGGTTTCACATCGATGCCAGGAATCAGAAGGTCGATTTTATACGGCTTCACCACGTCCTTCAGAACACGGTAAATCATAACATTGCAAGTACCCGTCGAATCCTGATTCACCTCATACTTCACCCAGACATCCTTCTGGACTTCCTTCCCCATCTTCATCGTACCCACATAGGTCTGCGCTTCGCAAATTGAAAATTGAAAATTGAAAATTGAAATTATTACCGCGATAAAAAAAATCTTTTTCATTTCCTTAAACTTTAAACCTTAAACTTTAAACTTTATTTTATCAAATTCCCTAGTATATCGCGCGTCACTGTCCGCGTCGCCGCAGCAGTGGCATTCTTTACCACCCGCTGCGTCGCCGACGTGCGACTCTTGGTCTTCTTGCCACTCACCTTGTCGCTCACAAAAGTGCCCGCAAGTGTCGCCAAAGTGGCAGTGATAGCTGTGATGATAGCCTTGAGAATCTTGGCAAGGAGGTTTTTCTTCTTGCCGGTATCTTTAGTTGAACTAGTTTTACTAGTGCTGCTAGTTTTACCGGAAACACCATTCTCGACAAGAGTCTCACTCTCTTTTAGCAACACCTCGAAAGCGCTCTCGCGGTCCACCATGGTGTCATATTTGCCTGCAATACGGCTGTCTCGGACGATGTCATTGCGCTGGTTCTCGCTGATGGCACCAATCTGACTCAGCGGGAAAAGTATCTTGGCCCGCTGAACTATGCCGGGGGCACCCTTCTCGTCGAGGAAACTCACCAACGCCTCTCCTGTCTCCAGTTCCATAATAACCTCATCGGTCTTGAACGCGGGATTAGCACGGAATGTGTCGGCAGCAGTCTTCACAGCCTTCTGGTCCTTGGGGGTATAGGCTCGCAGGGCATGCTGTACACGGTTGCCCAACTGACCCAGAATACTCTCGGGGATGTCCATCGGACTCTGCGTGACAAAATAGATGCCCACGCCCTTGGAACGTATCAGGCGTATCACTTGTTCTATCTTGTCCACCATAGCCTTCGACGTGCCGTCGAAGAGCATATGAGCCTCGTCGAAGAAGAAGACGAGCTTCGGCAGCTCCATGTCACCCACTTCGGGCAATGTGGTGTAAAGCTCGCTCATCAACCACAGCAGAAAAGTGCTGTAGAGTTTGGGCTGCAGCATCAGCTTATCGGCAGCCAGCACACTCATCACACCCATGCCGTCTTCGGTCTGCAGAAGGTCGAAGATATCGAAACTCGGCTCACCAAAAAACAGCTCGGCACCCTGACTCTCCAACTGCAACAACGCACGCTGGATGGCACCAACGGTGGCAGACGAGATATTGCCGTAGAGAGTGGTATACTCCTTGGCATGCTTGCCCACATAGTCGAGCATCGACCGCAGGTCCTTAATATCAAGCAACATCAGACCGCGTTCGTCGGCAATGCGGAACACAATATTCAGCACGCCGTCCTGTGTCTCGTTGAGACCCATTAGGCGCGAGAGCAACTGTGGCCCCATCTGGCTCACCGTGGCACGGATGGGATGGCCTTGCTCGCCAAAAACATCATAAAATCGAACCGGGCAACCTTGGAACTGCGGATTGGGGATGCCGAAAGCGTCCTTGCGCTTCTCGATGAACGAACTCATCTGCCCAGCCTGCGAAATACCGCTGAGGTCGCCCTTCATGTCGGCCATGAAACACGGCACCCCAGCCTGGCAGAAGGTCTCTGCCATCACCTGCAGCGTCACCGTCTTGCCCGTGCCGGTCGCACCGGCTATCAGCCCGTGACGGTTGGCCATCCGCCCATGGATACAGAGATTGCCATCGTCACAATGTGCGATGTACAACTCGCGTTTATCGGTAAACATACCTTAAACTTTAAACCTTAAACTTTAAACCAGTATTAGAAGGTCCAGTTGAAGCCGAGCTTCAGCAGGGTATTCTCCCAGCGCAGCACGTCGGTGAACGAGTTCACACCGGCATAGAAGACCGAGGTGGTATTCTTCACGGGGTCGATACCCGCAATCTTCGGGTCATAGGTCTCAGTCTCGCTGACATAACCCACCGACAACAGGTCGAGCATCAGTTCGGCACTGAGGTGCTCCGAGAACTCATAGATGAGCGTAGGACGGAGGCTCACACCCCAAGTCATGTCGCTGACATGGTCGTCATAAGGCTCCACTTCAAGGTACTCGTTAGGGTTGGGATAAGTGGTGGTGATATAGCTTTCTTTGTACTTGTTGGCACCCAGCATACGCAACTGACCCTGCAGCAACAGGTTGAAGTGCATGTTACCAAAGCGGAGGAACTCCCATTTCACCTGCGGAGCCACCACCCAGCCTTCACGCATCTTGTGAATCTTATGATCGGTAACATTGATATTCATACCCACACTGGGATAGAAATAGGTGTCGGTGGCCTGCACGGTGTCAAACACGCTGTTCACATAACCGCCCATCACACCCACATAGAGGTTAGGCATCACCTTGTAGCCCACCTGGAGGGCACCCACCATGTAGGACGAAGTGATTTTGTCAGTGTTCACCGAAGTGGTACTCTGCTGCATATAATAACCGCCTTGTACACCCACCACAAACTGAGCCTGCGAAACTGCGGCAAAAGCCACTGCAACAACAAGTAATGCTATTTTCTTCATATGATATATTAACAATATTTACATTCTGTTTCAAAATGCAAAAATACGAAGAAAAAATGAACTGACAAAAATATTTTTTGCAGTTTAAAAACATTGTGTATCTTTGCATCGTTAACCCCATGTCTAATCCAAAAGCCTAACACCTGATGGAGAAGAGAATAGGAACGATAACCATACTCATTCGCGACCGCGAAGCGGCGCCTTCCGTCAACCAGATTCTTTCTGAGCATGCCGACATCATATTGTGTCGGCAGGGACTTCCTTTCCACGACCGCCCTGTGGCCGTGATGTCACTCATCGTCGAGGGCAGCATGAACCAAATCAACGCCCTCACTGGTCCTTTGGGCCGCCTCCCCGGCATCACCAGCAAGACAGCTCTCGCTAGTTAAACAACTAGTCAAACTAGTTGAACTAGTAAAACTCGAATCATTAATCCCAAAACAATATCACCATGAAACATCAGAATTTCATCGACCGAGACAAGCTCTACGGCATGATAGACCAACCGGCTCCCACCGAGAGCGAGTTGAACGACATCCTCAACAAGGCCCGCAAGCTGAAAGGTCTCAACCTTCAGGATGTGGCACACCTGCTGAATGTGAAAGAAGAGGCAGGCATCCAGAAAATTCTCGACACCGCCGAATACTGCAAGGACGAAATCTACGGCCGTCGCTTGGTGCTCTTCGCCCCCATCTACACCGGCAACGCCTGCGTCAACAACTGCGTCTACTGCGGCTTCCGCAAGGACAACAAGGCACTGAAACGCAAAGTGCTGACTCTTGATGAAATTGAGGCCGAGACCCTCCAACTGCTGCGCATGGGCCACAAGCGCGCCCTGCTCATCTGCGGTGAGAGTCCCCGCAACGACGCCAACTATATGGTCGAGGCCATCCGCCGCACCTATGCCGCCAAGGACGAGAAGGGAAGCACCATCCGCCGCATCAACGTCGAGCTGGCCCCCATGTCCGTCGAGGACTATGCCAAACTGAAGGCTGAGAAGATTGGAACTTATGTCTGCTTCCAGGAGACCTACGATCCCATTGAGTACGCCAAGTTCCATCCTGCCGGTACCCCCAAGGCCGACTACCTCTGGCGTCTCACCTGCATGGACCGAGCCCAAGAAGGCGGCATCAACGACGTGGGCATCGGCGTACTCTTCGGACTCGTCGACTACCGCTTCGAAATCCTCGCCATGATGGAACATGCCCGTCACCTTGAAGAGGACTATGGCTGTGGTCCCCACACCGTTTCCTTCCCCCGCATCGAACCCGCCGAAGGCACGCCATTCTCGCTGCCGGAGAATATCCCACATCCCGTCAGCGATGCTGACTTCATGAAGATTATCGCCATCATTCGCATCGCCATGCCTTATACAGGTATCATTATTAGTACGCGCGAGCGCCCCGAAATGCGTGACAAACTGGTAAAATACGGCGTCAGCCAAATCTCTGCAGCTTCCGAGACCAACCCCGGCGGCTATGACGAAGGGAGCGACAACACCGCCGCCAAGCCCTATGAGAAAACCGGCGACACCGGCGCACAGTTCACCCTCGGCGACCACCGCTCACTCGACGAAGTCATCTCCATGATGATCGACGGAGGCTACATCCCCTCTTTCTGCACCGGATGCTACCGAAAAGGACGCGTGGGTGCCGATTTTATGGATCTTGCCAAGCCCGGACTCATCAAAGAATACTGCAAACCCAACGCCATGTTCACCTTCCGCGAGTACCTCGAGGACTACGCCTCTCCCGCCACCAAGGAGAAAGGCCTGCGCCTGCTCAAAGAGCTCACACAAACATTTAGCAAAGAGGAACTTAAGAAACGCGTCGAAGGCAACCTCTGCAAGATTGGCGACGGTGAAAGAGACCTCTATTTCTAACATATTAACATCGATATGTTAACATTTTGTTAATAAAGCCATCTCTATTTAAGAATTTTTTAGTATTTTTGCACCGTCAAATGACATGAAACTAATGTTTAACCAAAAAAATTAAAAAACATGAAAAAAATCATTTTAACCCTTGCTCTCGTAGCATTTGGAATGACCGCCAGCGCCCAGTGGGTTATTGGCGGCAATGTGGCTTTCCAGCACACCAACAACCACACCAACGATTATGTGACTGGCACCAGCAGCACTGACTTTTCCATCATGCCCAAAGTGGGCTACTGGCTGAACGAAAACATGCAAATTGGTATGCAGTTTGGCTATGCCATGAACTACAAACGCAGCTATACTGGTGCTTCTGACATATACACTTCCAACAAGTCTCACTATCTAGACTTCTCTCCCTACTTCCGCTACAATGTGGCTCAGTGGAAGAGCTTCACCGTTTTCTGCGAGGCTCAACTCGGCGTGCGTCTCAACCTCGAAAGCAGCACCTACAACAAAGTTACCAACACCACCTCAGACCTCGGTGACAACTTTACCCAGTTTGGTCTTGCCGTGGTTCCTGGTCTGAACTACTCTTTCACCGACAAGATTTCCATGGACATCTATGTCAACCTGCTCGGCATCGCCCTCCAGATGAACACCGCCGACGGTTGGGGTGGTCACCAGTTTGGTTTCATCGCCAACATGGACGCCCAGAGCCTCAACTCTCACCTGAACAACTTCGCTATTGGCTTTAACTACGCTCTCTAATCCGCGACAGTTACCTACACTATACAAGGGTCTTCCTGTTTGGAAGGCCCTTTCTTGTTTTGCTCTTCCCTTACCTTTTTCTTACCCCAAAAAGAGGTCAGAAAGAGAGGAGTAAGAGAGGAGTAAGAGGGGAGTAAGAGTTACTGCTTATTTGATGCTGATTTACAGTACTTTACAAACCGACATAATTAAAAATACAAGTCATTGAAAAACAACGACTTGTATTTTTGCCATACCGTATTTTAACAATATTTCACACAAACCAACAGTTTTTAAGCGTCGGCGAAAACTTTACCGTCTTTCAGCGTCACCTGCAGCTTGGTGTACTCACAGTGGAAGTCGTTTTTCAGGCGGTCAAGGTAGCGGCGGCTCTCCCAATGGCACATGGGGAGGTCGTGCAATAGACAGTTTCCACAGGTCTCGGGCGTGGTGGCAGGCACCTCATCCTGCGTCAGTATCCACTCTAAGCACTCGATGGTCAGGCGACGCATCTCCTCAACCCCATAGTTACCCGTCATGATGACATACATGCCCGTGAGGCAACCCATGGGGCCTACATACACCACATCCTCTTTCGCAGAGGAGTTGCGAAACCAAGTGGCCATCAGATGCTCCAAGCTGTGCATGGCAGCCGGAGCAACGGCAGGCTCGCGGTTGGGCTCCGTGATACGGAGGTCGAAGGTGGTAAAACCCTTGTCAATGCGCGAGACATAGATACCAGGCTTAAGGTGGGTATGGTCAATGGTAAAGCTCTGTATTACTTCCATAATAAAGGTTAAAGTTTAACGATTAACGGTTAAAAATTATAGGGTTTCCAAAAATCTTTTGACAAAATGGAAGGAGCGGTCGCACATGCTGGCGAGGAAATCCTCCCACTGCATTTGATGATCATCGGTACGCCCTGGAGTGTCGCTGATGACACGCAAGCTGAGGAAAGGCACCTTCAACAGGTAGCAGGTCTGCGCAATGGCAGCACTCTCCATGTCGCAAGCCAGGCCGTCGGGGAAGTGGCGCTTGATGACGTTCTGCCGCTCACGGTCGGTAATAAACTGGTCACCGGTGCAAATCAGACCCGTTATCAAATGACCGTCGAAACCCTTGGCCACCTCGAGGGCGGTATCAATCAGATACGGATCAGCATCGTAGCGGGCAGGGAGGCCTTGCACCTGACCGAGGACCACAGCGTCGCCAGTGCTGCTTATGCCACCGCAATCCACATCATGGTAGACACTCTGCGTGGCGGCCAGCACATCCATCACCTGCGTCAGAGGGTCGATGCCGCCAGCCAAGCCGGTGCTGATTATGGCATCGGGGTGGTGTTCCTGCACCAGACGCATGGTACCCACAGCCGCATTAACCTTTCCGATTCCGCACTGCCACAGCACTATCTCGTTGTTACCCAAACGGCCTGTGTCGCCGCCCAAAGCATCGCGCATCTGGCGGTACTCGATATCCATTGCTATAATGACTCCTATCTTCATAATACCTTATTATTTATGTTGCAAAAATACTAAAAAAATGCCACTTCTCCGTCCTATGGGAAAATATTTTTTTTTACCATGCGTTATTTTGTTAAGACTAACCACTTTAACAATCACCCCAAAGACCCAAACCCTCTGCTCATGAAACGCTGGATACGAATATTTATCATTACCATCTTCGCTTTCGCTGCCATCAGTCTGGTGTTGATCCAGTTCACCCAGACGAGGCGCACCGTCTCTATCAACGACAACATGTTCAATATCGGCGTCACCAACGCCATGGAGGCCGTCATCAAGGAGGTCAGCGGCACCCTGCTGCTGCCCGACGGTACACCCAGTCCCACCTTCCGCTACCAAGGACTTGATAGCCTCATCAGCCAGCACCTGCTAACCAACGGCATCGACATCCGTCCCGTCGTGGGCATCTACGACGAGGGTCAGAGCTCCCTACTCTTCGCTTCCGCTGCCGGACAAGAGCGCAACCTCGAGGACTCTCCCTATCGCTATGTCTTCACCCCTCAGAACAACGCCGGTTCCAACCAATACTACATCCTCCTCAGCTTTCCTTCGGCACAGCTCTTCCTCCAGCGTAACTCCAACCTGTTGGCCTACGCCAGTCTCATCCTTATCACCATCATCATCGTCATGTTCTTCGTCTCCATCCGCGCCCTCACGGTGCAACGCAAGCTCGACACCATGAAGACGGAGTTCATCAACAACATGACCCACGAAATCAAGACTCCCTTAGCCACCGTCAGCTTAGCCTGCGAGATGCTGCGCGACGAGAGCATCTCCAACGATGAGGAGTCACGACGAAATTTCTTAGCAATCATCAACGACGAGAACCAGCGCCTGCGCGTCTTGGTGGACACCATCCTGCAGAGCGCCAAGATGTCGAAGAAGTCTTTCCGCATCAATCCCAAGGAGGTCGACGTGCATACTCTCATAGAGAAAGTGACGCAGAGTTTCCGCCTCACCCTCTCCAACCGCGGCGGCACCCTTGACACCCGTCTCGAGGCGGCGCCCTCGATTGTCGTAGCCGACGAGATGCACCTTACCAACCTCATCTTCAATCTCATCGACAACGGCATCAAATACTCCACCAGTGCCCCGCATATCACCGTAGCCACCTCGGTAGCCGACGGATGGTTTCGCCTCAGCGTCAGCGATGAAGGCATAGGCATCTCGAAGGACGATCAGAAGCATGTTTTCGAGAAGTTTTACCGTGTCTCCACGGGCGACATTCACAATGTCAAAGGCTTCGGCATAGG
>Ga0265300_10002991_pt1 | contig 14073 bp, 18 predicted proteins | sample AusTroGonzalo_MG_FD_193482 | JGI IMG/M metagenome (GOLD analysis project Ga0265300, IMG submission 193482) | Bovine rumen microbial communities from tropical cattle in Woodstock, Queensland, Australia - Gonzalo_03 | ecosystem: Host-associated > Mammals > Digestive system > Stomach > Rumen ... | reverse complement strand
TGTACCCTCGACATCTTTATTACGAATAATACAAGACTGAAGATACTTATCATATTTCTTTATGTTCTCAGGATTAATCTTATCTAATCGTTCCTGCGTAAAATATTGAACATGACTAATCTTACTCATTTTATTCACCTACCTTAATCGGGTAGTATTGGCAACTTCTCTAAACAATAATCTACTTTATGTTCTAGTCCATGATTACCACCCATTTTTTTATATAATTCAAATCTACTTGAAAGCCAGCTTACTTCGTAAGACGGAACTCCTTTAAGTTCGTTTATATATTTATCACATTGTCCGTCAATTACTCCGTGTAGCATTTCAACTACCGCACGTTTCTGAAGTTCACTTGAGCTTTCCAATCCATTTACTTTATTAAGAATATTAGAAGAAGCTATAGACAAATCTTTAAGCTTTGTTCTAAATTCATCCATTTGTTTTTCTAATATTTCATCTTTATGTCTAAACTTTTCCTCATCAGATACAACGATTTCTTTAAGCTCATTAATTGATTCTACTGTTCTTTCTAATAATTCATGATCTGCTTTCTTATCTTCAATCCATTTAAATCTGATACCGAACTTCTGGCAGAACCATTCAATACCAGATACGACAGTTTTAAAGGCGGCAATACCAATCATAGCACCGCCAATTATTCCGACATAATCTAATGTCGTTAATGTGGTAATTGCATCTTCCATAATTATTTCCTCCAATTGATTAGTAATTCAGAATCTCATTCACAATCTCGCATACCTCATGCAATTCTTTTTCAGTATTATCTTTTGATAAAGTGAATCGAATACATGAATTAGCAACCTTTGGGGAATATCCCATAGCCAAGATAACATGAGATGGCTCACCATTACCGGAACTGCAAGCAGAACCAGATGAAGCACATATGCCTAGTTCATTTAACATAACTACAAAATAATCACCATCATATTTATCAAAATATACACAGACATTATTTGGCAATCTATTTTTAAACGAACCAATAATCATCCCACATTTACTTAGCTCTTTTAATATATAATCTCTTTTTTCGTATAACTCTCTATTATCATATTTCAACTCATTAAAGGCTACACCAAGAGCTGCTATACCCACAACGTTTTCTGTACCACCTATTAATCCTTGTTCTCCAAAGATAATGGGAGATATATCAACGCCATTTCTTATATACAATAACCCCGTGCCTTTAATACAATTAATTTTCTGTCCCGACATTCCTAATCCATCAATCTGATATTTATCTAGATCAACTTTAAAATATGGAACATATTGTGTGGCATCAGTATATAGATACGTATTCGGATATTGATGAATAAGTTTACTAATACATTCCATATCTTGAATCGTACCGCATTCACCATTGGCCCATTGAACACAGCATAAGACTGGAACTTTTTTCTTGGTTAATTTAATAAGAGAAGTGTTTAATTTGACAAAATCAATTTGACCATGCTTTGTCACCCTTATTCGATGTACCCAACCTTTGCCATGAATCGAATCTAAATAATCAGCAAGCATGATAATGTCATTATGTTCAATAGCAGAGATGATCAATCTACCATTTGGATATTTACGCAAGAAGCCTTGAATAAATACATTGTTACTCATGGTGGCCCCGGAAGTAAAATACAATTCATTTTCCTTACAGTTCATCTTCTCAGATATAATATGTCTTGCCTCAATTATATAATTACGGGCTTGCATTCCAATATTGTGAAGAGAAGATGGATTGCCATATGCTTGAACAACTTCATTAATTTTATTTATTACAGCTTCTGATGGTACAGTAGAAGCAGCATTATCTAAATATATCATTGTTTTATCATCTCCATTACAGTTCATAGTTACACCACTTGTCATAAACTTCTTTTGATTCTTCTTTGTCAAAATAAAATACTACACATCTCTTATCTGTTTTATTATCTCTACTAGCCTTTACATCTACAGGCATAATTCCATTTTCCATATAGGCACAAGCCTGCTGGATATTAACAATTTTTACACAGGAAAACAAATCATATTCTCTCTGTGTCAATGAACTTGTTGTCATATATTTTTCACTCATGTTTATTCCCTTTCTTTCAAAAGCAAAAAAAGGCGCACTACTCACAAATTGTGAATGGTACGCCTATATCATCTTTGTTTAAATCTCATTCACAATTTTAATTCTTTTTATTTGACCGTTTGAATTTGGGTTTAGCAGGAACTATAATTTCACCGGGTTCAATAGTTTCGGTCTCTTCCTCTACGGAAGTATCTTCATTTTCTTTATCCTTTTCTTCAACTTTATCTTTTGCAACTTTCTTAGTACTAAGTATTTTCTTGATACGTTCTTTGATAATCTCATTAAAACTTTCAAGTTTTGATAAATCTAGTTTGTTTAATTCATTTAAAGCTTCTTCCGCAGTAAGATGATTAAACTTATATTTGTTATCAATTAAAGCAATTTCTTTACAATTCTCACTACAATACTTCAAATAGAAAGAGGGCTTCGTTTTATCACAACGAGGACAGTATTCATATTCGTCTCCGCATAATATACATTTTCTAATATGTGCCATTTATTTTTGTTCCTCCTTTAAGAAAGTGCGGTTTTCCAAACGCATGGTCGAGCCGACAAACTCACCATCTTCCAACGCTGAACCGCTGATAAGCGTTTATATAAGAAAAGGAGACAAAGAAAAAAATGAAAGGAAGGCGAGTACAAGATTCGAACTTGCTCCGCCCAGGGCGATCTCCAAGATTACTCGCCATAATAAAGGGGCAGAAAATTCCCGCCCCAATAATAATTTAATTTACAAATTAGGGAGTGGTAACAATACCAGTCTTTACTGCGTTCTCATCCGGAACATAGATGATATACAGAGTCTGGTCAGCACCGCAGTAATCGGTCTGAATGTCGCCATTGAAGTCCATAGTCTGCTCACCACGCTGAAGCTGAAGAGTAGTCTCGGGCGAAGCCTGGAACGAAGGAAGTACAACGTACAGAGCCTTAAGACTATCATCACAAGGATCAACGTAAGAGCAGTACAGAGTCAGCTTAACAGTATCAGGGAATGCCTTAACACTATTAGTGATCTTGATACCAGAAGTATAAGACCTATCAAACTTAACAAGATAAGTAGCGGGCTTGCCAGTTCCACTTGCGGGAACGGTAATCTTGTTAGTGGCATCATCATATACATAAGTACCAGTATTGGTATCAGCATCGAAAGTAGCGGTATTATCCAGAGACTCGGTAAGAGGCTTGCTGTTTGCACCATTACCATAGATACCAATTACCTTAATAGTGTTGTCATCAACGGTAGTGCCAGCACCAAGTACATACTCAGTAGCGCCTGCTGCAAGCAGAACAATCTTCGGAGCAGCGGTAATAGGAGCAGTACTAGTAGCATTAACAATCTGAGAACCGGTAGTAGCGTTCATGATCTGAGGATGCAGGAAAGCGTTCTGAGAATTGAAAGTACCAGTCTTACTTGCATAGATAGACCTAACAACGTTACCGTTCTTATCAGTAATATCCTGCTTCTCGGAGCTGATTTCGATAGAAGCCTGACTCAGCTGGTCAAGCGAATAAAGCAGATTGCCATCAAAGTCTTCAGCAACTGCCTCAATAATTTCATCAATACTAAAATTTCCAAGTACGAATGCCATTATTAATTTCCTCCTTAAAAAAGAATAAGCACCCTGTCGGATGCCTTAAATAGATTTCATAAAGTTGTATGAATCGGGACTGATCTTACTTCCGTCTATCATTCCCGAGTACATTCCCTTCATAAGTGCCGTTGAATTTTCGTATACTTGAAGTCTCTTAACACTATCATAGAATTCGCATATACTTATATCCATAACTTCTTTTAGATTATATTTAAACCCCGGATGATTAACACAAGCGGAGATAAGCGGTTGTAATGACGAATCATTATTATCCTTACTTAGCTCTGCCTGTTTCAGAGCGGATTCGTCTTTTCGTATATAGCCGCGCTTTAATCCCTCATCCTTGGTTATCTTTTCCTCTGGATGAGTATTAAACGCTATACGCAGATATTGTGCTATGTTCTGATAAACCTCCTCATTGATTTCAACATCAGTTTCTTGGTTATACAAAACGACAGTTTCATCTTCTCCGATCTTTTTACTATATAATGTAAAGTCAGAGAATTTAATATCTTTGAAAAGCATACCCGCGATTTCATCATCTATGCCTTGATAAAGCATACAGAACAACTCGAAGTCGCTCAGGGTATTCCAGTCAATGCCTTGTTTCCAAAGCAATAATCTATATGAAGTTGTATTCGTAATAAATATATTCAGAGTCTCATAGAATCGCTTCTGGCCAACTCTGACTATATCACCGACAGTCGGCAAGATAATATCTATCGTACCATTAGCAGTCGGTACATCCACGGTATGTGGCACACCACAATAGATTTGCAGCATATCAAAATCTATTTGTGGATATCTTGTCTTCAGTTTTAAATCAATCTTTTTACCATCTGTTACAACTCGTTCGCCCATTATGCGAAATGCATCCTCTTATTCTTATTGGCAAACTGCGGAACACCATTTACGGTTTTAATAAGATTGTTATCCGTTGTTTGTCTAAATGTAAGAGTACGACAAGCAAAGTCGTTATCTACCACAGATGGAATATCTGATACCAGATAGATTGATTGACCGAAGTATGTTGAAAAATTAAACTGATCTATTATAAGTGCTGCGAGTAGATCATGTTTTGGAATACCAGTATCCTCATTAATTAATACTTTATAGTTACTAAGTATCTGAAAGATGATAGACAAGTCTTTATAAGACGAACTAACGCGGCTATAACGTTCATTATTGTTGTATGAGATTTCATATCCAATATATGTTTCAGCCGCATGTTGCACGGGGTTGATCAAAAAATACGGTAAGATGCTTACACCAAAATATTCTTCAACTCCAGTACCATCTTCTTCTACATTAGCCTCAAGTTCTTTATTATCCAAGACGCGAATAATGAATTTATTGTTGAGCAAGACTTCTTTTATTTTTTCTTTGATGCGAATATCATCCGAATCCATATCTGTCTTCAAAGATAATAACTGTTCTGCATCTTCTCTAGTCCAATTCATTTTAATTCACCTCCACATCATAAGCTCACTACTGGTATTGTAAGGTCAACTGCATCTCCCATACGAGGAATATATCTCACAGTTAATTGCTGTCCAATAAACATTGGCTCTCCAAGGAATTTAACTTTAATCTCATTAGACTGAAGTCCCTCTGTTTTAATTGCAATTAAATTGGATAATTCTCTATCTTGAATATAGAAGTGCCAATTGCCTTGTAATGGTTCAATAGGTTCATCTCCGTTGAAATAGGAGATAGTAAATTTTTTAAATGAACCATGTACTTTTATACTTTGAGTACCAGCGCAAGTAATTACGCCGTATACATTATCTATAGGTTGTACTTCATTTGTGACTGTTAATTGTCCGGTAGTTGAATCATAATAGTCAGCCCACCAATATCCTTCTTCATCCATATAATCCGCATTAGGATTATATTTGTCTTGGGCACAAGTAAAGATTGCAATACCGTTAGAATCTAGACGATTAATTTTTGATAACTTCCAGAGACGGGGTTCTGATAATACACGGTTGTCCAGTACTATCCTCTGATTATAATAGAGGCATTCTATATCACGATCCATAGGAAGTATAAACATACTTTGATCCTCAGGGATAGTCAAAGCAGACCTACCACTGGTCCAAATGCCGCTGTTGTTTTCTTGTTACTATAAATAGTTCGTTAAGCTATTAATAGATTGTTTATACTATATACAAACAATTTTCTCATAGTCACCTATGAGAACAGACCATCTCAACACCATGCCATTATTGGTTTAGGTGGTTCCCATTTCGGGCACTTGCCCTACGTCTTACGACTGGTCGTTGAACCTTCCGTATAAATACGGCTTGGCTGCGGATTATCTCATTGAGAACTCCCCGCAATTAGAGAACTTTCGACATAGAGTTTCCCCTATGAAGCGCACAAATTTACGAATTTTGGCTTCTAAGAACTCCTGGCACATAATACTTTTTCCCGTCCAAAATAAAATTAATTATCTTATCACAACGAAGTAATTCATATGTACTAAATTGTGGATCATTTGAATTTGCTGTTGCAACACAAAGCCAACGATTATAACGACCTTTATTATCTTGCAAGTCAACAAATAATCCTACGGGAAATTCTGCTCCGTAACGCTCCTCAAACAATTCCTTGTAGTACGGTACAACATCTGAGGATTGGCTAGGTCGTAACTGTAAATGATATGTGATTGCATCTTTTGAATATGTCTGACTTGAAGCAACAATAAACTTTATATCAATAGGAATCTTATAACTATCTTCCTCTGGATGAAGGTCATTCAACTGTTTAATATGAGTATCATCAGCATACTGATAAAAGTATCCTACTCTAGCCGCTATATCTGTCCACCATGTCTTTTCCATAATGAGATCAGACTGATCTTTATGGACTTGTCCTATAGTTCTTTTGCCACCAAGTACCTTTGCATAATTATCAAGAGTAATCATTTATCCACCCCCAATCTATCCACAAGATTGTGAGCTTCTAATATATAATGTCTATATCTACTATGATTAAATTCATCCAATACTGTTTCATCATATGCCATCTTTAACATTGTCATGATCTGTAAAGCAACAGAGTCCTGTGCAAGAACCTCGCAAGCACTCCCTATATATTTCATCACATCTGTAAAATATGTATCATAATCAATATCAAACGAATCTTCTTCTTTATAAACTAATAACCAATGAATCTTACTGTGCAATTTCTTTTTGAAATCTGCCAACTGTTCATCGGAAATTTTTCCATACAAGCCATCCATTACTCGCCCTCCTTTTTTAAATAGGAGTTATTGTAATAACCATGACTCGCTATATATTTATAGAGATCGGTACGAGCATTATTGTACATATTAGTTAATTCTGTCATATGATTTGCTTGGCTATAAAATTTCTGCTCTTTACCACCAAAGAACTGACTTGTATTAAGAACCGATTTATACTTCGGTTCAACCCACTTCCAAGCTACACCTAATCCGAATATCTCTATAACGAAGTCAACATCACTATTATCATCCTCTGGATTTTTCATAGTGAAAGACACGGTTTTGCTAATGTCATCTACTGACAACGAAGTGAATAATTTACGCACTCTCGGATCAGCTTTGACAGACATTAACCACTCATTCATTTGTTCATAGCATTCGTCGCTAGTAAGCTCTAACAAATCATATGCTTGAACCTTTGAAAGAAACCGCGAATATATTGTGTCAAAAGTAACAGAGAGCATTTAACTCACCTCCGTTATCAACGCACTAAAAGATTGTAAAGATCAGTACCCAATGTTGCATCTAGAATCTTAATCTTATTAATACTATCAAGAGTTCCGTTTTCAATCTTATCAGCTGCAATAGCTTTAATAGTATTTTTAATACCTATAGGAAGTTTCTTAAGCTGACTCTGGAATTGCTGAGTGGAAAGATTAAAGAAATTATCAATCTCTTCCGCAGAGATAACATTCTTGTATACGTCTCTAAGCTTTACAAATTCCGGTAAATCAAGGATATCTTGATCATTAATAAGAATCATAGGCTCATAAATAATAGGACTATTTGCAGTAAGCATTTCAGCTTTCAAATCCTGATACTCAACATAGGTAGTATCTCCACAATTAGCCCAATCATAAAGATTCTTTGTTTTCTTACCAATCATCATAAGTCTACCCGCAGTAACTGATACACACTCAATACTGTCAGTAGGTTCATATTTCTTTACAGTAGTTTTGGTCTCAACAACTTCTTCGTCTACAACCTTTGTAGTCTTTGCTTTAGTATTAGCCATTTTAATAATTCTCCTTTTATTCAAATAAATACCGACGCGAGATTATTCCCGCGCCGGTTAAAATATTTATAATTATTCAATTAGGAAAGGATTCTCCATACACCGAACATCCTGCCGATTACAACACCGACACCCATCTTATACTGAACATCATACTCATAAGTCATATCAGTATTCTTAGTGTTGTCAGTATTCTCACGAACAAGAACATCACCCTCATCATAAACCTTGATAAACTTGTTATCAGCAGTAGGCATAATATAAAGCTTATCGTTAGGAACAAGACGAGTAGTAGTATCATTGTCAGCAAATACCTGAGACAGCTCAACAAGTCTGTAACCCATGTAGTAACCAACACGGCCAAGAGTGTTGCGCTCCTTCTTCATGTCGTCAGAAATCCAGTTAACATTCTCAAGATTGGTAAGCTTTGCAAGAGCGAACCTAGTACCCATAATAGTAACTTCGGTTCCGTTTGCAGTCTCAACATCCTGAATTAACTGAAGCAGCTGAGGCTCAGTAGTAGTATTAAGCTGAGACGAAATATACCACTGACCACCTGCAGGCAGCTGAGTCTCAATGCCATTAAATACAGAGAAAATCATGGCATTAAACTTCTTATCAAGTGCTTCATATACCTTGTTAATCATACCAGCCCAGTCAACTGCACCAGTCATGAAGCGCTCATACTCAGTATAAACAGCTCATTTATATTTAACTATTATTATTTTCCCCATTATTATTTTCAAAATATTCCCAATGATATCCTGCAAAAGTTTGTCGTTTACCATTACATACTCTTGTAATACAAGAAGTATAAACTCCAAATTCGTTAGCAGCAACAGTAGGATTATCATAAATTTTATTTAATTCAATACATCTAACAGGAGTAAGAATTTTATTTTTAGGTTTATAATTTTGATGAACAATTTCTAAAGCTCTTATTTGAGCTGGAGTTCGTTCACAATGTTTTCCTTTTCCACTCTCAGATATTTTTCTTCTCCATTCTTCTGGTAATTTTTTACCATACATATGATGATTTTCACCACTTCTACTTTTCCGATAATCTTCATTAGCCCAAACTCTTTTAGAATATTGACTTAATTTCTCTCGTTCAGCTGGATCTTCTAATAATTTTTTATGAGATTCACTCATCTTTTTACAAGATTCTTCCGTATAAACTGAACCACCATTTTGTCCGCCTTCTTTTGAATTATAACCATATTCTCTATCAGTCGTATTATAATAATGAATCCAATATATTTCACGTTCATCCAATAATTTATAATCACAATATTCTAAAACATAGTGTTTAAAATTTTCTTCACCATATTTATTCCAAGCTTTTTGAAGATGATCATTTGTATGTTTATTATCTCGTAATAAACTCCTGTGATGATACCATCTGTCATTTAATCTTTTTGTTTGTCCAATATATTTTTTATTATTTATTATATTTTCTATACAATAAATACCAGATTGCTCAGACATTAATATCATCTCTTTCTGTTTATAATTTAATTTGGGAAAATAAATAAGGACGCAACTCCTAGTTGGACTTTTGCCCCACGAACTTTCATTCGTGATTAGACTATATCTTTATCCATTGATGGATATGCACCACTTCCAATTAAGGGAATCTCACCCACCGCCATTCGCTTGCGGTCGTACTCCTATTGCTTATTTTCATAAGCCTATGGGATAGTCGTTGAACCTCCCCCTATTCGGGGTTTGGCTGCTGATTGTCCATTAAAAAAAGACAGGGGATTTAACCTCGTCTTCATACAATTAATTTTTTCTACTTTCGTAACCATCACGCTTGAACTTATTTCATTTCTACGTTGTGGTTTAATTGTCTTTAGGATTTTCCAGCAATTCAATGCATTAATTTTTCATGCAGCTCACGCTACAAGGGGTCTGCAATGTTTAAACCCAAGCCACGAAGTCTTAACACTAAAGGTTTCTCCAGCACCGAGTCTTTGCCTTATAATATTCCAGTGGCCACCCGAGAGCTCACTTACAGAAAGGATAGTCTTATCCTCAGTTACAAACTCATTAGTATCACCAAACGCAAGACTCTTGCGCTCAACATACTCATTGAAGAACGGATTCTGACCCCAACCAGTATTAATCATATCCTGAAGAGTAACTTCGATTACTTCAAATACTTCATTCTGATGCTTACGAATAGCCTTCCTCAGAGCGGGACCCTTTGTTCCCTCGGGGATCTCAAGAACCTCGAACATTACCTGACGAATTTTCTCATTAGCATCTTCCTTAGATACTTCTTTATTTTCCTTATTGTAGCAAACTTTGCCACTTCCAACAGTAGTCAGAAGATCATTAAACGCACCAAGATCGGCACCATCTTCCTTACTGAAAATTGCACGAATTCTATCAGTCATTATTTTATCCTCCTTCCTTACGCATCTACTTCAACCTGATAGGTAGAAGAATCAAACGTAACAGTCTTGTTCTTTACGGGAGTGCCATCAAAGCCCTCTGCCGAAAGCTCGAATATATCACCAACAAACAGAGGATATGCACGAACGATATCACCGTTTGCATTGTAGAAAGTATTCTCGTTACGCATTTTAGCAGTATAATCATAATAAGTAGTAGGAACGGTCAGTACGAGATAAGCGTTAGACGCAGCTGTAACCTCTACATACCAATTACCATTAGCTGCCCTGTCAATAATCTTTCCAGTAAAAGTGGTAGGAGCAGCCATGTTATAAACCTGACCTGCATAAAGAGTTCCCTTACCAATAATCGTTCCATTATCAAGATCCATAGAAATCTTAATATCAACAATTCCCAGACCGCCTACGGTAGTAGTAGCCGCAAGACGAGAACTACCAGCAACGGCATGTTTTGTATTATTAAACAAATTCTGAGCCATTTTTATTTACCTCCATAATTAATCAAGAAATTTTGCATATGACGGAGCTTTGCTCTCATCATTAATATTTGTAAATCCAAAGAAATGCTTTGTAGGAGCTGTAGGAGCTTCAGCATTAAAACTAAAGTTCTTACCCTGACGGGCATACTTGCCAACAATAGCATCAGCCTTCTCTGTGATTTCATCTTTTGAATATGTATCAATGTTCTGTACAAGAGCCTTGTACTCATCAGTTTCACTAATAGCCGCATAATCAACAAGCAGATTCATCTTTTCCTCGCGAACAGCCTCGGCTTCTTTATCAGCCTTAAACTGTTTCAGAGCGGCATAGTTAGACTTCATGTTCTCAAACTGGTTGAGTTCATCCTCGGTCATCCACTTGCAGAAGATTTCTACTCTGTCACCAACAAGCTGATATTCGTTATTCCTGACTTTATATGTCTGACGATATGCCTTGCCCCTGAAATATCCGAACATCTCAATTGTCTTTGTATCTTCATAAACCGTACAATCATAGAAATCATCATCAAGTTCGCCATAAGTAGCATTAACAAGCGTATATATAGCCTGAAGCTTATCATTAAGTGAAACACTAAATGTTCTGATTTGATCTCCAATCTTTGCCGTAAACTCAACATTAACAATTTCAACCGGTTCTGATTCTAGAGCTGGCTCAGAATCTGAAACAGGAGCGGGGTCAGAAACAGGCTGTACCTCCATCTGTTCAGGTACTAAATTATTTTCCGGCTCGGGATCTTCCACCAATTCGGGTTCGATGTTTTCTACGGATTGCTCAACAACTCCAAAAGCTTCCTCAAAAGCCTTTCTTAATTCGTCATCAGAAAGCCCCTCGTACTCAAACGTTACATCTTCAACAGTTTTCCCATACTGTGCAAGAAGTTCATCAAATAAAGTCACTGTAGGTTCCTCCTTTCCAGTTTGATTATCATTGAATCTTGAAAGTGTATTATTTAACTTTTCAAGTATGTCAATTAACGCATTACCTCCATCTTCTGAATGGAGTACTTTTATGTTTGAACCCGACATTCCGGGTTTAACATCTTTACCGTTGTCGTCTTTGCCGAGAATAGTTACACCCGAAAAATAAAAGTCATCGAATACGATGACTTTATCTTTGGCGTTATAACTAAACTCACGAACCGAAAGCTCTACGCTGCAAAAGCATTCGCCCTCACGCTCAAGTATTTCAGCCGCTTTGGAATATTCTTTATAGATATATCCCTTTACAACGATATATGTTTTCTCATCTTTTTCTTCAAATCTAGCCTCATTACTTTCAGGGATAACTCCGACAGGAATCTCATAATAAATAATATCCCCGTCTTCACCTTCAACCATGTTGTGACCATAGAATTCGGGCTGACCATCAACGTCATGTATATATCCTAAAATGGGGCGATTTGCGAACGACGGGAGAGCTTTCTTTCCAGACTTCTCAGAAATAAAAGAACCATTTAGATTTTCACCTAAATGGCACGAATAAAGTTCAACTGGTAGTAACCCTTCGGTAGCATCAGAATCATCCTTTGTACCGAAAACGATTTTACTATCAACTAATACTTTAAGTTCTTCCTTTTCATCTTTAGCAAAATATTCAAACGAACGACCTGTCTGAACATAAGCATATAATTCTTGTAAAGTAAATATTTTCTTTTTCATTTGACACCTCACTTTGAACGTGAAGCGTCACCCTCGTCCGTGAGTTCTCCGGGATTGGATATTTCTGGACGACCCTGACCTACTTCACTATTTTCACCATTGCCACTTTGGGTATTAGATGACATAGGAGGAATAAACGAACTATTAAGATTCATAATATTGTTTTCCAAATTAGCAAGACTTAACATCTGTAATTCACTAAATCCATCCAATGCACCAAGCGTTAATCTTAACGGCATACCGTAAGTGAACTGGCTCTTTAATTGATCTATATAAGTTTGTTTAGTATATGGACTGACAGGAAGAAGAACCAACTCGCAATTAGTTTTTTGATAAAACTTAATCCAACGATTAAAGAAATTTTGTATCTGTGCTCGTAAAGTATTCGTACCATACTGTTCATCTGCAATCAATGCGCTCATCCAACCTATAGTAGTTGAGATAGAAGATGAATTTAATATCTGAGCACCACCACTACTGTTATATAAAGTTTTGGTAGCGTTCTCAATAATATTTACATCCGCAGCCTGATCATCTTTAAATGATATAGGATTAACTTTAACAGGAGTAAGAATTGCATCTACGTATGCAGGTAAAGACTCTTTTGCCTTTTCAAAATAATCAATTGCCGTATCTACGTCAACTGTAAAACTATCGGGATCAGGACTTCCATCTGTTTCTAATTCAAAAGAAAGTAGCTTATAAACAGAAGCCTTATCTTTATCAGCCTGCAAATCTTCGGTATCACACAGATTAATTATACTATTAAACAAAGCCATATAAGGTGGCAAAGGAATAGTAGGGTCATCAAGATTAACTTTAATACAGAAACAATATTTATCTGGCATATGTTGCCACAAACCATTCTGTTTATCATTAAGATATTCTCTATACATAGAATCAAATGGTTCACCATAATATTCTATCTGATCTTGATGAGCATCAAAATAACTCATCTTTACAGAATAAGCAAGTCCGCCATCATTATACATTCCCTCTACTCTGCATATGTCATAAGGAAGTGGAAGAATAAATACTCCATCATCATTATGATAGATACAACCATAAGCAGTATCTTCACGCCATGCAATTACGCACATCTTATATATTTCTGCTTGCATATCTGACACTCCAAAAAATCTACAAGTGTCATAATAATCTTTCATTATTTCTTCCGGACTAGCAATATCAGTCCATTCTTTTTTTGGTATGATAGAACGATAGTTGACATTGATCATTGAAGCATTATAGCCAATTATCTTTCTGTATGGATTAGAGCGTAAATATAAGAACCGGCTTAACTCAATAAGTTTTGCATAATTCTTATAAGGATTCTTCATATAGTTACGAAGAAGCTCACGCTTAAAAATCGTATAAGTTCGACTAACATCTTTACTAGGATTTATAAGTTGTATTCCGTTCTGGATTTTCTCAAACTTCTCTATTGCTGATTTATGCGTTTCATACCACTCACGCATTTCAGCAGTAGTACGTTTAGCGGTGCTAGTAGCACTGCTGGATTTAGTCTGTGCCATTAGACACCTCCATATT
>Ga0265300_10002989_pt1 | contig 14075 bp, 2 predicted proteins | sample AusTroGonzalo_MG_FD_193482 | JGI IMG/M metagenome (GOLD analysis project Ga0265300, IMG submission 193482) | Bovine rumen microbial communities from tropical cattle in Woodstock, Queensland, Australia - Gonzalo_03 | ecosystem: Host-associated > Mammals > Digestive system > Stomach > Rumen ... | reverse complement strand
ACATCGGTCCTAACGAGGTGAAGAACATCAGTTTCAACAACGGAGTGCTTGTCATGACTGGCGAGGACATGAGCAACTTTGTGGATCAGCAGACCAAGATGAACAACCGCATCGACAGTCTGGCTATGGAGAATTTAAAGAGTCAGGAAGAATCCCGAATGAGGATGAGTGCTCTTGAGGCTCAGGTTGCTTATATTTCGAGCAATCCCAACCTGCCCGCATTATCCGATTATGCCAAAAAGGAAGAACTCCAGTTGCTGAAGGATGAAATCCAGATGCTAAAGAAGGATGAAATCCAGATGCTAAAGAATGATATAGCGACTATAGCCAAAATGCTTCAGGATCTTGAAAATGCGGTAGAGGCCATCACCGAGAAAGAGTAACTTGCGAATCAAGTACTCATGAATGACTCAGTGGGACATTCCCTCTGAGTCATTTTTGTTACAAAAAAACGCAGGAAACGGGAAAAGTGGTAGCACCCGGCGCACCCGACGCACCTAAATTTTCTTTTTTGACCACGAATTTCACGAGACTTGTCGTAAGACCCACGAGAGCTCGCAGTAATTAAACGAATTTGCTGCGCCGGATATTTGATTAATTATACAAGTTTCGCATGTTAAGAAAACAAGCACAGATGGCACAGATATATACTGATTGATCTGGATTTATTATGATTACACAGATTCTGTTGCGCAGCCAAAATCTGTTAAATCCAAAAGAATCTGCGGAATAGCATTGACTGCGCGCAGCCAAAAATCTGTTGAATCTGCTTAATCTGTGGTATAATATGACTTGAGAAACTTGAATTAATTAGTATAATTCGTGAAATTCGTTTTAATTCGTTGTTTTAAATTTCCCGGCTCTTATAAATTCGTTCAATTCGTTCAATTCGTAGTCGTTTCATCGGAGGAGGTAAGCTTTGGCGGCGATAAGGTAAGCTTATTCGGAAATAAGCTGGTCTTTGGGGTTGAATTTTCTAGAGAATTTGGAGCTAAAGGTAAGCTTTAGGATTCTAAAGGTGACCTTTAGCGGCGAAAAGGTAAGCTTTAGACGGCTAAAGATGACCTTTTCAGAGACAAAGATGTAGAAATATACGCATCCCATTCTCCCTTCCCCTGGGGAGGGGGCGGGGGTGAGTTTTAGGTGCGTCGGGTGTGCCGGGTGTTAGCACTTTTTTCATTTCGTGGAGAAAAAGTTTGGTGATTTCAGAAAAAACGTGTAATTTTGCAGCATCGACTAAAACAAGCGACGAAAAAAACTTAATAACTAAAAATATTCACTTATGAAGAAAAATTACTTACTTAGGACATTGCTCCTCTGTATGCTCGTGCTTACAGGGGGCGGAAAGCTGTGGGCGGATGAAACCATCTACTCATGGGAATCACCAAGTGGAACTGTTTCACAAAGCGGCGGCACCGCAAGTGCGGCCGACGGAATTCTTAATCAGTCACAATCTACCATCGCGGGCAGTTTCTATACTATGAAGCTCGCAAAAAAAATAGCAGATTTCCCCACTGGCGCAGTAACAATTACTCTTAACACTACTCTAAAAGAGAATGATGTTATCAAAGTTACGGGATTCCAATGCAAGAATGCAACGAACAAAACAGTATCATTATACATTGGCTATTACTCCGGCACCACAAAAAAAGCAGAAGTCATTGACGAAGAAAACTGGGTGAATTTGTACAACAATAATACTTATGCAAATGCCACAGCTCCTGAGACTAAGTCTTTCACTGTAAGTTCCAGTGCAGAGGGGTCTAGCATTATTTATTTGACACGCAACTTAGCTGACACCAATCTCTTTATTACAAAGGTTGAGGTTATCCGCCCCGGCAGCTCTGCCCCCAAGCAGGAGTCGTCGGTATCTTTCGGCTCGACGACATCGGCAACGGTTGATATGGTTAATCAGGCAACATATCAGTTGCCCGCACCTACTACCACGCCTGCCAATGCAACGATATCGTATACGAGCGACAAGGCCAATGTGGCTACTGTCAATAGCACCACCGGTCTGGTGACACTGGTCGGCGAAGGAACGGCAAAGATTACGGCCTCGTTCGCTGGCGACGCCTCATACAACGGATCATCGGCTGAGTTCACGCTGACGGTGAACGACACACGTCCCCTTCCTAACAAGGCCTGGACCTTTGAGACATGGACAACAGGAGAAATTGCTGCTGACGTTACCGTTGACGGCCTAACAGTAAAGGCCCTCAGCAATAAGAAGTCATCGATTGCCAACGACAACAAGAATGTTGCCGGCATCGCCTATACAAAGCGTCTGAGTCTCGGCGGCAAGGGAGCCACTGACAACAGATCTGTCGTTTTCAACGTCCAGAGATCCTGTCGTATTGACATCGTCACCTCTGCCGCTGCAGACCGTATCGTCTACATCTATGGCGGTTCTTGGGGAGGCACCTTTTTGGCCAGTTTCCCGACAAACATGAATAATCCGGTACGCCAAACCTACTATTATCACGGCGGCAACCAGAACATTGTCATAGGCAGTAAAGAGAGCGGCATCAACATCTACGGCATCTATGTCACGTACGACAATTCAGTAGCCGACGGATTCTACGAAGACGAGCCTCTGCTGTACTCTGTCAGCTACCCACTGACACAGAACGAGACTCACTACGGCGGCGACACGCTCATCATTAACAACATCATTGCCACGGCCTTCAGTGAGGCTGGAGCTACCTCGTTCGTCGCCGACACCCAAGCAAGTAATGAATACGTAATCGATGGTTACACGCATATGACCAAGGGCAACGGCACCAACGGCGATGCAGCCCAAGGCACGTTCTTCACCTTTACCCCGCGCTTTAGCGGCAAGATTGAGGTTGGTGTGAGTGTCGGAAAAGACAAGGAATTCCACATCACCGAGAACGGCACGGACATTGAGGGCTATCCCAAGACCTACACGGCACAGACAACTGGAAAACACACATTCGATGTCAAGGCCGGAAAGACCTACAAAGTCTATGCCAGCGGCTCGAAGATATACTACTACGGCTTCAAGTATACCGTGAATACTGCCGCCAACATTGCCGAGTTCAAGGCATTGCCAGAAGGCACTGAGGCTCTGCTCACCCTCACCGACGCCAAGATCACAGCTCTGGCATCTGCCGGCAAGGTGATTATCGAGGATGCGTCGGGCGCCATGTTGCTCGACTGCACGGGCAGCACGCTGTCGAACCTGACTGTAGGACAGACATGCAACGGCCGCCTGACGGTGAAGCGTACCGCCGATGGCGGAGAGGTCGTGAGCGTGGTGAACAACAACTTCGCTACAGCAGCCGGAACAGCTACCCCGACGAACATGGATAACGCGGTCGCAACGTTAGGCAGCAACGCTAACCTGATGCGCTATGTGACGCTGACCAACCTGACCATCTCACGCAAGTATAACGGCGAGACGTTCACCTCGGTAGGCGGCTTCGACTGCATCATCGTCAACAAGAGCGGCCAGCGCTTCCAGGCCAGCGGTATCGGTGCCGACTTCAAGGGATGGCTCGACACGCAGAGCAACCCGATTACGGGCTTCGACCCCGCCGTCGACGCCAATGATTACGTTAAGATTGCAAGCCTCTCGGGCATCCTGATAAACGGCGACAAGGAGGGTCTCTACCTCATCGTGCCCACGAAGGAGTCCGACGTGGTATGGGGCGCCGACCAAACAATCAACCAGGTATCTATTGCCGAGTTCAAGCAGCTGGCACAGGACGAGGAGGCTGTCATCGCCGAGACGGCATGGATCACCTTCGTCGACGGTGATGACGCATACCTGCAGAATGGCACTAACGCCATCAAGCTGAAGAACATCGGACTGCCCAGTGACATTGCCGGTATGAAGATTAACAACCTGCAGATTGGTGCATCGCTCGACAAGGAGTCGGCAGATGCCCCAGTAGCCATTCCTTTCGAGACCGGTGGTAACGAAAGTGCCAGCACCTTCGCCACACCGCGCTACGAGAGCGCTGACGACCTGAAGGCCGACGCCCTCATCCACGCCATGGTGCGCCTGGGCCGCTCGAAGTTCGCTGACGGCGTGCTGACGGCTCCTGCCGGAACGACGAACACCATCAAGGTGGTGGACAAGTTCCAGAAGGGCATTGACATCCCCGAGGACCTTGCTTATATAGTAGGTATCATCGGCAAGAACGGCAACGACTACGAGTTCTACCCCGTCCATGAGGACTCGCTGAAGCAGTACTCGAACATCGTGACGGAGTACACGGTCGGCGGCGAGCAGGACCTGAATGAGAACAACCAGGTGAACGCCACTACTCCCGCCGGCGCTGAGCGCTACGTGACGGGCGTGGTGATGACCGCCACTGAGGATATGACCATCACCGCCGACGCCGTAACGGTCAGCGAGGGCACGGACAAGGAGATGGTCTTCACCCACAAGACCCTCAGCGACAGCTTCACCTTCGACGCCACCCGCAAGGGTACGCTGACGGTCTATCTGGAGCAGCAGCCAAAGCAGAAGCTGAGCGTCACCGAGGACGGCAAGGCTATGAAGGCGCTGACCAGCGTAGAGCAGAAGCTCGACTCGCTGGAAATCCCCGTCGTGGGCGGCAAGCAGTACGTGTTGACAGGCACGGTGACACCGCTCGGACTGCGCGGCTTCACCTTCCGCGACGCCAACGCCGAGGCCCTTGACATAGCCCGTAACATCGCCCTGTTCAAGAACCTCTACCGCGACAACATCGCCATCGAGGATACGCTGATCCTGAAGGATGCCATGGTGACCTATATCAGCGGTGACAACGTGTTCGTCGAGGACGAGAGCGGTGCCATCGACTTCTACCGCACGGAGATCCAGTTCTACGTCGGTCAGAAGCTGAACGGCTACATCGTCGGCAAGTCGACCGAGGAGAAGTTCCTGCCGATACTGAAACGTACGTCAAAGACCGGCTACGGCAACTTCAAGGTCACCAAAGACAAGCCCCAGTCGAAGGTCATCACCATCGCCGAGGCCCTGCAGAAGGAGAACCTGAACCGCTTCGTCAGACTGGAGAACGTCAAGTCGACACGCAACGAGCGTGGCTTCCGCGTCCTCTCCGACGGTGAGAACGAGATTCGCATCGCCGACCGCTTCGGCGTGTTCTACGAGCTGAGCGAGCGCCTGAAGAGCATCGAGGGTATCGTCGGCATCAACAGCGAGGGTATCCACCACTTCTGGCCCACCTCTAAGGCAGGCATCATCGAAGCCCCCACGCCCGCAACGTTTGCTACCGGCAAGTACTACCTGGGCAACTATGGCGCTGCATTGGCCGGCGAGGACCCGTACTGGGGCGCTGCCAACGACTGGGGCACACAGGCCTCGCTGATGAAGCACCCCGAGTACGTCACCCTGCACAAGATGGCTCCCGAAGGTCAGTACCAGATGGAGGCACAGGTGTCGAACGGCAACAACAAGATCTACTTCAACGGCGACTACATGGACCAGGACCAGCCCGTGACGCTGACCATCACCCGCACGAAGGAGCCTATCGGCTATTCTGACGATGCCGAGACGAAGCCCGTCTATGGCTACTACATCGCCAACGGCGAGAACTACTTCGGATGGGACGGCAGTACGACCGTGATGGGTAAGAATGTCGACCATGCCAGCGACAACGCCATCTGGATCATCGCCACCGAGGAAGAGGTCATGGCAAGTCTCGCCGAGGCTACCGAGGACGAGCCTGCCGACGCTACGTTCCTGCTGCTCGACCCGGGCTTCGGACGTAACAACCGCAACAAGAGCGCCTGGAAGGGCGACGACTTCAGCGTAGGCGGCAACCGCAACGACTGCAACGCCGAGAAGTGGGGCGGCAACTCGCAGACCTTCGACATCAGCCAGACGGCAGAGGTGCCCAACGGTAAGTACAAGATTACGTGGAACGGCTTCTACCGTTATAACAACACCACTGACAACACCAACGACGTGGCCATCGCCGCCCATGCCGACGGTACGGAGGTCATCAACAGCTTCGTCTACATCAACGGCAAGGACTACCCCCTCACCAGCATCGCCGACGAGGAGGCCGCCGCAGAGCTCAGCGCCCTGCCCTTCTCGCAGGCTGAGGCCGGCAACGCCTTCGCCCAGGGGCTCTACACCCACGAGGCAGAGGTCATCGTCACCGACGGCAAGCTGACCATCGGCATCAAGAAGACGGAGCATCCGGGTACTGACTGGACCGTCTGGGACAACTTCGAGCTGACATACTATGGAGCTGCTGACATTCCTTCTAACGTCAACTACTCATGGGAGTCGCCCAACGGCACCGTTGCCGAGGCCGGCGGTACTGCTACCTACGAGCACGGCAAGGCTGGCGAGGATCGCACCAACTACAAGAACGCCGACTACTACACCCTCTGTCTGAACGGTAAGAAGGGTAACCTGAACGATGCCGATGCCTCGGCTAACGCCGGCTACATCCTCATCACGCTCGACGACGAACTGCAGGGTGGCGAGACCATCTCGATCACGGCCTACATCAACAAGAACGAGTCGAAGAACGCCAGCGCATGGCTCGTCTTCGAGACAGGTGCCACCATCGAGAGTGCCGTCTACAGCGACGCTGCCAACATTGACCCCGCCTTCAACGGCGTGCCCACGGAGACCACCATCACCGTGCCCGCTGAGGCTGCCGGCAGCAAGACCATCAAGCTGACGCGCTCGCAGGCCGGTACCAACCTGTTCATCACCAAACTGACCATAAAGGGCGAAAGCAGCACCGAGCCCAGCACCGATCCCACCACGGGCATCACCGAGCTGGCTAACCGCCAGTACGAGCAGGGCGCCGTCTACAACCTGCGTGGCCAGAAAGTCAGCGACAGTGTCGAGGGTCTGAAGAAGGGTCTCTACATCGTCAATGGCCACAAGGTTGTGATTAAGTGAGCATAAAATTGAGATTGCTCAAACTTTATCGAACATGAACAAACTCGAGCAGAATGCTCAAGGTTGTGATTAAGTAAAATATTAATAAATCTTAAAAGAAGTGGGAAAGTGTTGCAACTTTCCCACTTTTTTTTGTACATTTGCTCCATATTGTGCACCATCAGTGCCCGAGACGGGTATTTTGGCGCACCCTTTCGGTGTCTACACCTTATTAATAATATACCTAAAACAACGACAGACAAATATAAACAACAAACATAATATTAACTAAAAACAAAAAACTATGAGAAGAAAACTATTCTCTTCCATCCCAATACGAGGAATCGTAAAGGGACTACTAATGGCAATCGCCCTGGTAGTTGGAGTGAATTCTGCCAACGCTAAAGTCGACGTCACGGCGACTTACTTGACAGACCCTGCTCTGACCGACGAAAGTACCAACTGGGCTCTGACCAGCAATGGTGGAAACCACAATTGGAACGCAGACAAACAGTATCATGAGTCGTGGCATAACACATTCAAAATCAGCCAGACGGTGACTGTCCCCAACGGCTACTACCAGATTTCTATCCAGGCTGTAAGTGCACAAGCATACCAAAAGAATGCTTTGTTAACAGCCACCTCCGGTAGCAGCACATCGTCAGCCTGTATTAAGGACTGGACCAATGGTGATTATGCCGCAAACTGTAACTGGTTAGCATTTAACCCCATGATGGGTCGTATCTATGCCGTTGCCAAAGTCGAGAACGGAAGTCTGACCGTAAGTTTTGAGCAAAAAAGCAATGGTGAATGGTTTGTCTACGGACAGATGAAATTGTACCAACTGTCTGAGAGAGAATACAACTATGCCCTCGAGCTTCAAGACGTTTTAGAAAGCAAGTCTGGTAATACAGAAGTATGGAATGACGGCTGGACAAATCAAGGTAACATGTACGGTCTTGGCCGTGAGCGTTTTAATGATAATGCGTATGAACCTGGCGATGTTATTTCTAAGACAATCACTAACCTGCCTACAGGATTGTATGATGTAACAGTTCATGCAAAAGCTAACGTTGCATGGAGGACTGCAGCCTCTGGTAACAACATCGCAGAGGTCTATGCTAACGATGGGAAATATTCCATCCCTGTAGAAGACAAGGTCAGCTATGACCCCACCGATGCCTATAACTACACCGTCAGTAATGCAACTGTTGAGGATGACGGACAATTGAAGGTCGGTATTCGCAACATTGCTACTGGTGGAAACTGGTACGTCGTCAACTTAGTGGATCTCACCTATAAAGGCATGACACTCGCTCAAGCAAAGGCTGCTGCCAACGCTATTGACTTGGATTCACCTATGAAGGCAACCGCAAAGACTGCTCTTCAGAATGCAATAAACACATACGGCAACACGTCCGACAATGCACCTTCAGAAGAGAAGGAAGAAGCTATTGAAGCATTGGCTGCTGCCGCAAAGGCCGCTAAACAGAGTGTTTCTAATTATGCTACCGCAACTGCAATTCTTAATGTTGCAGAACTTGTCGGCGAGCAAGAGAATGCTACTATCGCTGCTATCAAGGCTGCCTACGATGCCGGCACACTTGAGGCTGTAACTGCCGACCAGATAACTGCATGTGAAACAGCCCTTGGCGACAAGAAAGTCTATATCAAGAACAAAGCAACAGGCAAGTTCTGGGGCGCTGGTAACAACTGGGGCACAAGAGCTACACTGGTGGACGAGTTTGTCTACGTCAAGTTGCACCCGCAGACAGATGGTACATTTAAGATGGAGTCGATGGTTGCCAACGATGCCTCAAAGATTTATTTCGGTGGCGACTATATGGACGGAGCTAGTGGTGTAAACCTGACGTTCACAAAACTTGGTGACGACTCATACACCATCGCCCAGGGAACGAACTATTTCGGCTATGACGGCGAATCAACCATACTTGGAAAGAACATTGACGCCACCAGCGACAACGCCAAGTGGCTGTTACTCAGTGAGGATGACGTCACAACTGCCAAGACTGCATTGCAGACCGCTGCAGCCAGTGCCACGTTGGCCGAGCCTGCAAACCTGACAATGCTGATTGCCGACAACCAGCTTGGACGTAACCGCCGTGACTTCGATGCCGTATGGGCCCCCACGCACGAAGGAGGAAACTGGAATTTAGGTGGTCCCAACAACGAGGCCAGCAAATACAACTACTGTATTGAAGCTTGGCATAACACCTTCTCTATGTCGCAGACCATCACAGTTGAAAACAATGGTCTGTATAAGATTGTTGCTCAGGGCTTCTACCGCAATGACGGCGACGAGAGTAATGATCTGGCCTACTTCTTCGCCAACGACGAGAAGGAGACGCTGCCCATATCTGGCACAGAGGGCTCCTTGGATGCGGCCGCCACGGCGTTTAGTAATGGCAAATATGTGTCGAACCCTGTCTATGTGAACGTCACAAACAAGACCTTGACTTTTGGTATCAAGAACGATGCTAACACGAGTCTGTGGTGTGCTTGGGATAACTTCCAGCTGTACTACTGCGGTAACAGCAAAGAAGAATATGTCAATAATATGAAGGCAACGCTGGCAGGTGATGCCCTGGCACAGTTCGAGACTGACATTGAAGGAGCAGAGACGCTGGATGCTATCGAGAACGCATACAAGGCTGCCACCCTCGCTCAGACAGGAGCCAACAGCAACTATACCGGCCTGATTGTCAACCCCGGCATCGACAACTACGAATGGGGATGGACATGCGAGAGGAATGGTGAAGGCTATCAAGGCGGTCCGATGAAACCGTCCAACGATGCTTTGGAATATTGGGTTGGAAGTGCCGCCAACGGTAATTTCGACTATCATCAGACCATTAGCAACGTGCCCGACGGCATATACACCGTCAGCGCCAAGATGCTGAACTCCACCAATGGAGAAGAAGGTGCATCCTTCAATGCTGAAGGCCAGTGCGGTGTCTACATCACCGATGGTGTTAATACAGAATTTGCACCTGTCACGGTTGATGGTGTAGAATTTGTAGAATACACAACTGCTCCTATCGCTGTCACCAATGGCGAAATTACCATCGGTGTAAAGAACAATGCTCCGATGACAGCCCGTTGGTTTGCCGTTGACGATTTCAAACTGACATTCGTCGGTGGTATCGAAACTGTCAACACCATCGAGGATCTGAAAGCCACAGAGGATCCTGTCATTTTCGAGTTCACTAATCTTGAGGTGATTTACAAGGGCGTTCCTGAAGAGGGTTCTGACTCCATCCTTGTACAGGATGCCACTTCAGGCCTCTGCATTAAGGGCTACGCGACCAATCCTGACGTTGACAAGATTATCAGTGGACAACTCTTCGGAACATACGACGCAACCACTCAGACCTTCACTGTCGAGACTAACGGTGGTAACACACTGACTGTTGTTGACGGCGAAGCCACTGAGAATGAGCTGTTAGCTGGTGATGCAGCACTGGCAGCAAACACATTCCGCCTGATAAAGCTTCAGGAGGCAGAGATTAGTGAGGTTGACGGTGTGAAGTATGCCAACAACGGTGAAGGACAGGTGGAGATTGACAACCGTCTGTATCCTGATTTGGTTGTTAACGCCGGCGACTTCGTGAATATGCTGATTGGCATAACGTTCCTCAGCGAGGACGGAAGCTACAGCGTCATCGCTCCACGTAAGCAGGACGACGTCGTTCCTCTGCTGTGGGAAGCACCCAGCGGAGCAACTGTCGGCGATGCCATCACAGCAGAAGCACCGATTGACCTGACAACGGACGACAAGCTGGTTAGCATGGCCAACCTGAAGGCTGGCGATGTGCTGAACATTGCTATTGAGACTGAGTCAGAAGCCAACATCATCGTTAAGAACGATAATGGCGACATCTACACTATTCCTGTAGCTGCTAATGAAACGAATGTCGAAGTTCCCATTACCGCCTTCATGGAAGAGATTATCCAGAGACACGGCGTGACGGTTAACTCCGACAATGAAGCTCTGAAGGCTAAGTATGTCACCGTACGTAACGCTAAGTACAACGACACCGACAACACCATCTGGCTGGGCGAGAATAATGACGTGACCCTGGGCAAGCAGCACTTCGGCGACGTCCGCGAGGGTGACTTGCTGGAGACAGAGGATGGCACTATGACTGTTGGCGAAGAGCAAATCACCAGCGGTGCACTGACTGCAGACCAGGCTACTCTCGTACAGGGTAGTGATCTGAAAGTGACTGGTGCCACGAAGGTGACCTTCGCTATCGGTGACGCTCAGCGCGACGACACGGCTGAGACTGAAGAGGGCGGCAGCTTCGCTCAGGGCGACAAGGACCTGAGAGTGAACGGTATGATTATGACCTTCGGTGGCAACGATGCCGAGGGTGCAAAGTACGAGTTCGTTGAGGCTTATCCCGCAGCTAACAACTTCGCTACCGTTACTGAGGGTGTCGGCCAGTTCCCCGTTGACGACGAGGGCAAGGCATACAACAAAGACGAGAAGAACCTGCCTACAACGGGTACGTTCTACGTCTTCGAGCCTACGAAGGACGGACAGCTCGAGGCTACCGTCGGTGTTGAGAAGGGCAAGACGCTCATCGTCACCGAGGACGGTGAGGCTATCATCGAGCAGAAGCAGGATGCCGACTTCGAGGGACCGGTTACATTCCCCGTCGAGGCTACAAAGACCTACTACGTGTTTGCTCCTGAGACGAACATGAAGTTCTTCGGCTTCAAGTTCATTCCGACTGACCCGGATGCCAACAACATTGCTAAGGACATCGAGACCTTCAAGCTGCTGCCCGCCAACGCTGAGGGCGACACGCTGCTGCTGAAGGACGCCGTGGTGACCTACATAAAGGGTGACGACGTGTTCGTCGAGGATGCCAGCGGTGCTATCGACTTCTACCGTACGGAGATTCAGTTCTACGTCGGACAGAAGCTGAACGGCTACATCATCGGCAAGAACGAGCCTCTGGACAACATGCCCGCCCTGCGTCGTACCGACGCTACGAAGTATGGTCACTTCAAGGTGACCGAGAAGGTGACGCCTGAGGCCACTGCAGCTACCGTGGCCGACGTCACAACGGAGGAGAACCTGGCCCGCTTCATGAAGCTGGAGTTCGTCGAATACCGGAACAACAACCAGGGCTTCCGCGTCTTCGTTGACCCGACAACTGGCGACGAGGTACGCTTCGAGGACCGCTTCGGTGTGTTCTACGAGCTTGGCGACCTGATGGAGAAGGTCGAGGGTATCGTTGGTATCAGCAAGGAAGGCACCTTCACCTTCTGGCCCACCTCCAAGGAGGGCGTCGTCGTCAGCGACGGCTACAAGAAGATGGTGGAGACCGAGCTTGACGTCACCAATAAGGACGTGGCTAAGTCGAAGAACAATCCTGTCGTAGGTATCAGTCTCACACTCGACGGTGCTTGCAACGCCGGTAGCGGCAGCTCTATGGCAGGTGCCATGACCAGCAAGGGCTACAAGCTGCGCACCGCCAACGGCTCGCCTGACAAGAACTCTGCTAAGTTCACTGTCAACGACAACCAGAAGGTATTCGACATGACCATCAACGCCGTTGCCAACTACGCTGCCAAGGACACTGAGAAGCCCTGCATCACCGTGACCAAGGTTGAGGTCGACGGTAAGGAGGTCAGCTTCGAGGGCGGCGAGTTCCCCGCAAAGGGTGCTAGCGATTGTGGCTCGCTCATTCTGAAGGGTATCAATGCTGAGAAGGACATCGTCATCTACTTCGACAACTCTAACGCCGAGGGCACCCAGCTGAACATGGCTTACGCTATCACCTGCCGTGGTGAGAAGGTCTACACCCAGAAGGAGAAGGACCTCATGGCCGAGGCTAAGAAGCTCGCTGAGGATCGCGAGGCTGTTGCAGTAGGTTGTCTTGACGACGCTATCGAGGCTGCAGAGGCTGGCAACACCAGCGGTCTGAAGAAGGCTGTCGACCAGTTCAAGGCCGACAATGCTACGAGCTCTGTTGACTATACCGATAAGGTAGGAAAAGCTGTTGCAAACTGGGTTAATGTTCAGAATTGTCCTTCTGGAGAGTTCAAGATCTATTCTGGCAACGGTGTTAATCTTGTACAGGTATTCGGCGTAACAGGCGAAGGTCCTGTACTGAGCCAGGAGGTGTCTGGTCTTGACAACGGCACCTATAACATCGGTCTGTATGCCACCTCTCACAATGCTTGGAATGGCCAATACGGAGAGAACAAAGCCGGCAAGCCTACTCTTCAGGAGGATGCTGGTAGCGTAGCTTACGTATACGGCACTTCTGGCGACAACACTGTGAAGACTTGGATTGTTGCACGTCGCAACAGTGCCCTGACTGCAAATGAGCCTGAACTCTACAAGGTTAATGGCGTGAAGGTTGAGAATGGTAAGCTCACCGTCGGACTGGCTCTTGCACAGAAAGCAATGACAGAATGGCATTCTATCCAGATTGGATACCTGAGGATGGAAACTACTGCCAAGGAGGCTTACGCTGCCGAGAAGGCTAAGCTCGTAGCTCTCCTCGAAGAGGCTGAGGAGCTGCTCGACGGCGACCAGATTGGTGGCAAGGCCAAGCTGCAGGAGGCTGTCGACGAGGCCAACGAGGCTAAGGAGAGCATCCGCCTGAACATCGACGGCATGGCTGCTGAGGTTGCTAAGCTACAGAAGGCTGTCGAGAAGTTCTATGCTGCCGGTAAGGTGTTCGTCCAGAACGTCGCTACTGGTAAGTATTTGGCTGCCGGTGACAACTGGGGCACGCACGCCGTACTGAACAACACTGGCCTTGACTTCGACATCAAGACAAAGGAGGACGGTACGAAGACGTTCGACTCACAGGTCAGCAACGGTGGTGATAACCACTATCTGAACGGTGAGTACGTTGACGGTGCTGCCTTCGGCTGGACGGTTGAGCAGCTGTCTAACGGCAACTACACCATCTACAATGGCGAGAAGTATCTGACTGCCGGTGACAACGACCTCGTCGTACTGGGTGACAACGCTGACGAGTGGCGCTTCATCACCGTCGACGAGCGTAAGGAGACACTGGCCGCTGCGACGAGCAGTGCACCTGTCGATGCTACGTTCCTCGTCAAGGGCGCTAACTATGGCCGTAACGACCAGCGTATCGCCACAGCTTGGCAGGTTAGCAAAGACTGCACGAACAAGAACCTCTCA
>Ga0265300_10002985_pt1 | contig 14080 bp, 9 predicted proteins | sample AusTroGonzalo_MG_FD_193482 | JGI IMG/M metagenome (GOLD analysis project Ga0265300, IMG submission 193482) | Bovine rumen microbial communities from tropical cattle in Woodstock, Queensland, Australia - Gonzalo_03 | ecosystem: Host-associated > Mammals > Digestive system > Stomach > Rumen ... | reverse complement strand
AAGAAGGTATGATATATTGAAGGAGTGGGCAGATAGCGGTATAATCAAGGAGATTGTCGACAACGTTGGAAAGAAATACCTCCAACAGCAGCATAACCTTGATGACCTTGCGCAAGACCTATTCATAGCCTTAAGTAAAAAGGATGATGACTTCCTTGAAGAGATGAACAAGGAAAAGAAAGGGAAGAAACAGATAATGTACTGGCTATCAAGAGCAGCAGTCAATGCCTGTTTCTCCAATCGCTCAAGCTACTATATTCGATATAGGAAGTTTAGTGAGCGTACTCAGGAGATTAACTATGAGAACTAAATGGCGTTCAGATATAACAAGCTCAAACCAAATCAGGACATTGACTTGTCGGAATATGACTATGATGACAGTATCTTCAACGACGAAGACCCTAAGATAACTGAATTGAAGAGAATCATAAGCGAACTACCAGAACCTCAAAGACGAGTGATTCTGATATACGCAGAACTCGCAAGTTATCACAAAGTTTCCGACCTATTGAATGTTAGTCAACCAACTATAGCCAATATAGTCAAAGACATAAGAAAGCATATTTATAAAGCCTATGGCAGCAATCATTTTTAACCTAATTGGAATATCATTCATATTAGCCTTCATCACAGACATATCAGGTGTAGTTTTCAACATTGAACAACTCATCGGTAAGTGGCTGAATCTCAAGAATGTACACATCAAGATTCTTGAATGCTCACTATGTCAGATGTGGTGGACAGGCTTAATCTATTTATGTATAACAGGCAATCTCTCAATACTTTACATTGCAATGGTTGCTCTGGTTTCAGGGTTTACTTTCGTATGGAAGCCTCTGTATGACTGTGTATATACCCTTATAATTAAGTTAATTAATAAGTTATCATAAAATGAAATACTTCAACGAAAAACAGCTTAAGCAGCTTGAGCCAATCAAGCAATACCTCATCACTGTTGAACGTGCGCAGTTTAAGAAAGCGACAACACCTGGCGAGAATGAGATTGCAGCATCAGTGTGGGAAGAATATTCAGGTGAACAAACACAAAAAAGCTGGGGTTGCGCAAATTGTGTGTACAATTTATTCAAGAAGGTTGCACAGGTTTACTTTTTAACGATGAAGAACAATGAGGAAAAGAAAGCAACACAGAAGAAGAAAAATGATACACCAAAGAAACCAGCTCCAAAAGCTAAGACAAATAATAAGACAGCTAAAAAGAAATAAGTACTATGGGAAAGGGAAAAATAGAGGAAACGATGACCAAAAAGGGTGATAAGTTTCCTTACGAGACCAGGCGTAAAGACGGCAAGCCAAGTGTCGGTATCCAAAACGGATTCAGGCCTCACGCTATGTACGATATCCGTAGTATGCTGGAACTCAATATGTTACATCCTGAGATTGCCAAAATCATCAGTGAAAAGTACGGCTATACCGAGCAGTATGCTATGCAGATGATTAAGGAGGAAAGGCGTAACTTTGAGGACTACTACGAGAGTATGAAGGAGAATCTTGTTCAGACCAACATCAAGCGTTTGAACAGTATGATTTACCGACTGACAGCAAAGGGAGATAACAAGTCTGATAAGCTGTCACTACAGGCCATTGACATCCTCAATAAGATGATTCAGGCTTACGAACAGAAGATTAAGGTTGAGACAGACAAACCAATCTTCGAGATTAAAATTGATAATGAGTGAGCAAAACCGTAACGATACGCATTCCAAAGCTAACAGCCTATCAGTCAGAGCCTTGGGAGTTCTTGAAGGATTCCAGAGGTTCTGGCAAGATTTGTTGTGTCAAGTCAATAAGGCAGTCGGGCAAGTCCTTTATGGCTTGTATGATTCTGATAAAGTTTGCCTTTGAAAAAGAGTGTGTATCAGCTATTTACGAACCTACCCTCACCCAATCAAGGGAAATGTATAAGCATCTCTTGAACTACTTCAAGGGTAGCGATTATATAAAATCATCAAATGCCAGCCTACTTGAGATTGAGTTTGTCAACGGTAGTCGAGTATTGTTCAAGTCAACAGAACAGTCATCACGTTCATTCACCATATCAGGTATTCTGATTCTTGATGAGTGTGCATATCTCAAAGAGGATGAAATAAACGTCATATTGCCAACCACAAACGTCTACAATGCCCCGATTCTGTGCATATCAACACCAGCCTTCGAGGACGGATACTTCTATAGTGTATACAAACAGGGACTTACAGGTAATAACCCATTAATCAAGACTTTTGATTGGGCAAATCACCCTGATGTGGAACACTTCCTATCACCAGAACGTAAGGAATACTACAGGTCAATAATGACCAAATTGAAGTTCCAAACGGAGGTTCTGGGCCTGTTTATTACCGAGGGTAGTTACATCTTCGGAGACATAAAGAAAAACATCAGGAGGAGCCTAAAACAGCCACTATACGGGGCAATTGACTGGTCAACAGGTAATGGTGGAGACTACACTTGGCTAACACTTATGGATGAGGATAAGAATATTACTTCTGTCCATTACTTCAACGATATGACACCTGACGAGATGGTAAGTCAACTCAGGGATATCATCAAGCCTCTCAAGCTAAAGAAGCTCACAGTTGAGGAAAACAGCATTGGTGAGGTATATTATGCTTATCTCAAGAAAGAGTTAAAGGATGTTAATATCGTCAAATTCTACACCTCCAATGACAGCAAGAGAAAAATCATTGACAACCTCATATTGGCATTCCAATCAGGTAATATAGGCATTATCGAAGACAAGGAACTTCTCAATCAATTACAACACTATCAAATCGAACAGACAAAGGGTGGTAAGGTAACGTACAACGCACAAGCAGGATATCACGACGATGGTGTAATGTCATTGGCAATATGCTATGACAGTATAGTAGGCAATCAAGGTGTATACAGATTAAGCAGTAAACGACATAGAGTATGATTGAATTAAAATATAAGAATTGGGATGAGGTAAGTATAGACAAGTATGAAGAGATACTTCAAGCCTCTGAACAAAGCGATGATTTAGCCCGTACAGTGGGTATTTTAGCCTCTCTGACTGACCAAACTGTTGAGGACATAGAAAATATGAACATAGAGGAAATGAGCCTTCTTGTAAAGCAAACAGGATGGGTTAATGAGTTCGATTTCCCAAAAGACAGCAAGCCAAAGACAGTCAAGATAGAGGGAGAAGAATATACAGTCACCAACAAGGTTAGTGATATGTCAGTTGCTCAATACGCTGATTTTCAGGCTTATTTCGGAAAGACAGACAAGATGGAAGTATTGCTGTCAATATTCATCATTCCAAAAGGCCATAAGTATGCGGAAGGCTATGACATCGAGGAACTTCAAGAAAAGATTCGCAAGAATATAAGCATAGTTGACTCCAATTCTATTATCTATTTTTTTCTCAAAAGCTCTCTGACCTCGTTCACCAATACAGTAACCTCTTTGGAGAAGGAGTTGAAGAGGGCGAAACAGACGGAGAAGAAGAAGGAGATATTGGAGAAGATAGAGACAATTCAAGCGAGGATACAGGCTATACGTGGCTGGCATTAGTTGACTGCATATCAGGGCTAACCAGGGAACCATTCAGTAAAGTATGGGAAATGGGAATAATAGAGTTCTTCAATTTACTTGGATACTCACACTATAAAGCAGAAAAGGAGAAGGAGAGAATTGAAAGATGGAAGCAAAAAAACAGAATCTAAGGCACTTTGTTGATGTCTTGAACGAATATATGGATAATGCCTATATCCTATTCGACAGACAGTTCAAAAGGGATAAAAGGTCAGCAAGCGGAGAGACATTGAGAAAACTTGATTTCAAGCTTAAAGTCAAGTCAGATGAGTATATAGTGACCTTTTATGCCCCTGACTACTACGAATATGTAGAGGAAGGCAGAAAGGCTGGTAAAATGCCACCTAAAGAGGCTATTCTTAAATGGATTCAGGTAAAAAAGATATTACCACAGCCAGACAAGAACGGTAAACTCCCAAGTACAGAGACATTAGCATTTCTGATTGCAAGAGCCATAGGCAAGCACGGTACAATCAAGGACAAGGGCTATAAGGGAGGAGAATACCTTGCAGAGACAGTGGAGGAAATCAATGATAAGTACCTTCCAAAGTTACAGGAAGCCCTAGAGCAAGATGTAGCTGAATTTGCGGTAGAAAGCTTTGATAAAGTTGCAAATCAGCTTGTTTCTATTTTTGGTAAATAAGTAATCAAAATGGCACAGCAGTATAAAATACCATCCTGGCGTGATTTGGACGTAGAACTGTCCGATTCAGCGACAAACTACCTCGATTATACGATTGAGGGAAGGGACCTTAACTATAGTGGAAGAGCATATCCTAATCCATCTGGAAAGACAGTAGTAAGGGTATCAGACATTATCAGGGACACCATAGACCCTCAACTTCCTTTCTCATTATCAACAGGAATAACAGTCAACTCTCAGGCATATAACTCTTGCGCAGTGAAGGTTGACAATAACCTTTTGCATATCGTACAGATGTTCCTGGATAACTCCTATTCCAAGGACCTGTATTACAATAATGCTCATATCCTGTCAGAGCCTGTTACAGGTGTATTAGACCCTCGACAAAGATTACTCTTCAATGTAGCATATTTCAACAGCATACAGAGTGTATATGTCAATGGTCAGGAGTACCCATTCGATTACTCATACGGTGGTAATGTACAATACAACCTCGATATGCCACAAATGACGAGTGCAGTAACCGTTCAAATAGGAAGTGAGCAGATGACATATTCAGTATGCCAGACCCACGCAGACTATGTATTATACTACGTTAACTCAAGGGGAGGCTTTGACTCAATACTATTGAATCACAAGAATGTCAAAAAGACAAAGAACACACCGACGATGTTCAAGAAATATGGTAACAACTACCTCCCAAAGCATCAATTACTAAAGTTGAACAACATAGAGGAAGAGACAGTAGAGTTTACTACAGGCTGGTTAAAGGATAATCAAGTAGAAAGGATATATAATGTCTACAATACCACCTGTGCATATCTCCAGGACTTGAAGAATGGGGATGTGATACCAGTTAATGTCAATTCAAATCAGTATGAGGTGAAGGATATGAGAAGCAATGGAAAGAAGTTCTCACTGTTCACCATCCAGCTACAATACTCAGTCAATAAAAAGATAATCTAATTATGGATGAATCAAAGTTCCTTACCATAACTCCTATAAATGCTGATACAATAGTAGAAATAAGGCATATGGATGAATATCAGTCAAATACGATATATTATAAGCTTTCAAGCCAGGGGAGTTATACACAACTGATTGAATACAGGAATGTAACCATAACGATTCCCTTTGGTCAAAGCTTGAAGATATACGGAGAAAATGAAAGTGGATACCACAACAATATTATAATAAACATAAAAGATAATCCGTGTAGGATAACAGGTCATCTAACGTCACTCATATCACCAGACTGCCCTACGTCAATAGTAACAAAAGAAGACATAGAGAGTGGACACGTCGGGTGGGACTATGCATATTGCTTTGACTGGCTTTTCGCTGGGTCTGATGCTATTGACATTTCAGAACTTGTATTTCCGTTGGATGCTTCTATAGGCGCATATCGGGAAACTTTTAATAGATGTACACTTTTAGGGGTACCATCAGTCTTACCTGCTCAACGTCTACTTCGTGAAACATACGAGGGTATGTTCAGGTATTGCACAGGAATCGAAACAGGACCTTATATTGCTGCAAGCGAATATTTAGATGAAAAGTCGGGTTCTGGAGATATGGTCGATAGTCGTGCTTTTCACGAAATGTTTCAGTACTCTGACCTGAAAAACCTAACAGTCAATTTTACGGCTTCCCCTACGTATGATAACGTGTTTTCTAATTGGCTTCCAGACACATCTCCAAGTACCCTGTATGCACCAGCCAACAGGGAATGGAACGGGAACACCCCCAATATGGATATCCCAGGGGGATGGACGGTAAGGAATATAAACAATGAATGTACAGTTTACGCAGGTGTGTCACCAGAAGGAAAGGCAAGGGTATTGGGAGGTGGTACTTATCCGATTAATACACAGGTAACGCTTTCAGTCGTAGACATAGACCCTGACTATACATTCGCATATTGGACTGATGGAAGTATTACACCGACAATTACATTCATAGCCACAGGCAATACATCATACTCTGCTGTCCTGGTGGAAAAAGCAAGGGACTATGACATAACAACATCATCCTCCCCGTATGGTGTAGGCACGGTACAACCGTCGGGAGGCACGTATTCAGCAGGTACACACGTAACACTGTCAGCCATCACTACGGACAATGACTATGTGTTCGACCATTGGAACGACGGAAATACAGACAATCCAAGGGAAATTGTGGTAGGTGGAGATTCAGGCTATACGGCTTATTTCGAGTACAGACCTGAATATGAGGTAACAGCCTATGATTCTCCTATATGGGGAAGTGCAACCATAACAGGCACAGGTACATACAGAAGCGGACAGACCTGTACACTCACAGCAACTGAGATAGACTCTCATTGGGAGGTTAACGATTGGGCAAAGAACAATTACACAGTACCAGGGTCACAAGGAGCATCAGCCATAACATTCACTGTGACTGGCAATACTGAGGTAAGACTTAACCTTATCGGAAAGGAATATCAGATTACCACAGCATCCAACTATCCTTATGCTGCAACCATAACAGGTGGCGGTACATATCGTTATCCCCGTACAGTAACCCTTGAGATAACCAACATACAGCCAGGATACACATTCAAGCAATGGAACGACGGCAATACCAACCTCTCAAGGACATTTACCTGTAATGGAAATGCAACATATACGGCAGAGTTCGACATAGCAGAAGGATATGCATATATATCAGCAACCACATCCCCAGAAGGTGTAGCAAGCATAACTGGAGAAGGAGTATACGAGACAGGTAGTACAGTAACCTTAACTGTAACCGATATTGATGATGACTATATATTCACAGGATGGTCAAATGGAGATACAACCACATCAACCACAGTAACAGTAGAGGAATCAGAAACCATAACAGCCAACTTCATACAAAAGCCTGAATACACCATATCAGCAACATCAGACCCATCAGGCAAGGCACAAGTAACAGGTGGAGGCACATACAAGTCAGGCAACACAGCAACCTTAACTGTAACCGATATTGACAACAGATATCTCTTCGACCATTGGAGTAATGGAGCTACAAGCGAATCAATAACAGTAACAGTAACAGGCAATACAACCTATACTGCATACTTGGAAGCAAAGCCTACTGCCCTTATCATTACAGCAGTATCACCAATAGGCAAGGCTACAGTAATAGGAGGTGGTGAATATGAGGTTGGACAGCAAGTAACCCTTGAGGTAACCGATATCGACCCTGACTATACATTCCAGAGATGGTCAGACGGTAGCACAGGTATGTCAATGTCATTCACGGCAGAAGAGGATGTAACAGTAATAGCATACCTCTCACAAAAGCCAAGTTATCGAGTAGTTACACACCTTGACCCTGAAAGTGGAGGTACCATTACAGGTGACGGATACTATATTGTAGGAAGGGAAGCAACACTGACTGTCACACCAACAGAGGATTATGTATTCAGTCATTGGTCAGACGGTAATACTGACAATCCAAGAACTATAACAGTAAACGACAACGTTGAACTTACTGCATACCTCTTACACTTGTATGATATAGCAACAGCATCATCACCATCATCAGGAGGTACGACAACAGGTGACGGCAGATATCCTTTCGGTACGAATATCACAATTGAGGCAATACCAGCACAAGGATATAAGTTCAAGCAGTGGGATGACGGTAATACACAGAATCCAAGAATAGTATCTGTAACAGGTGACAAGACCTATACAGCGACATTCGCAAAACTGTATAACATAACAGTCAATTCACTTCCACAGGGACTATGCAGGGAAAACGGTAACGGTCAGTATGAACTTGGTGAGACAGTAGAGATATCAGTTGACAGGATTGACACCAACTATAGATTCAGCCATTGGGGAGACGGAAATACAGACAATCCACGTACCGTAACTGTCTCAGGCAATGCCGTTTATACCGCTTACCTTTCCAAGAAGGAGCTCAGGCAGGTATCAGCCGTTGTATACCCTTCAAGCAAGGGTAAAGTAACAGGAACAGGTATGTATGAAAGCGGAAGCACAGTCACATTGACAGCAACCGACATCGACCCGTTCTTTATGATTGACCACTGGTCAGACGGTAGCACAGGTAACTCAATTACCTTCACTGTCACAAATGATATCGTAGTTGTATTGTTCCTCAAGAGAAATGAGCAGTATACATACCTAATCGACTCAGAACCTCTCAATGGCCTGTACATCAACGGAAGCAAGGTTGACGAGTTCGAGAATATGGATGTGGCAATGACATACCAGAGCCGAGATGCATCAGACCCAGAGGCTGTAAGGAGCAACTATTCAAAGACCGTATCACTGCCTGGCACCCCTGAGAACAACAGGATTTTCGGACAACTGTATAATGTCAATTCATTGATAGGTGAATACAATCCAAAGGAAAGGGTTGACTTCAAGCTATACCGTAATTCGGAAATCATCGAGAAGGGTTATATAACATTGGATGATATCCAAAATGTTAATGGGAATATCACCTACAACATCACTTTATACGGTGGAATAGGCGATTTCTTCTATAGCCTCCAGATAGATGACGAGGGCAATGAGAAGACCCTTGACAAGCTTAAGCTGCCACTGGATATGATTAATGACCACCTGCTTACACTTTGGGATTTTGAGCATATCAAGCAGGGTTGGGATAAATTAAAACAGCCATTCAATCCAAATGACAGAAGTGTTGAGAACTGGATTGTAGCAGCACCAACCTATGGCGGTTACGGTGACGATATGGAGAACGGTAATGCTTGCTTGCTTGCGAAATACTATAATGGCAGTGGTGATACCTATGGCCATTATTTCCGTAGAGGTCCTGTAGTCTATGAGAAGTACGATTCAGACAAGGGGGTATGGTATACGGACAAGGAAGGATGGATTGGCCTTGAATGTCAGAGGGAAATGACAGAATGGGAGACAAGGGATTTAAGAAGCTCACAGCAGCGACCAGCAATCCGTACAAGGCTCATTATGGATGCCATCAAGGACCCTGATAATAACGGTGGCTATGAGGTTGAGATGTCAGAGTCATTAAGCGCAGATACATATATAAATAATAGTTGGATTATATGTGACAGGCTTGACTTCGCATCAAGTGAGGATAACCTCCATCCAGTGACCGTAAGCTCATATACATCAACCGTAGAGGATGACCCAAGTGTATCTGGTACTGTGACTCCTGCTATCCAAGTGTCTGGCAGAGAGCAGTATTTCGACTTGAGTGGTATGACGAATGTCAAGTTGCAGGTATGCGCATATCCTATGATTTACGTCAACAACGACGTAAGGGTGTATAACGACGAGGTTCGCAAGGTTATGACTTTCAGGGAGTGTAGGGCAAAGCTCAAGCAGAACGGACAGTATGTAATGAAGTATCCACCACACTGGTACTGGCAGTCAAGCTATTACGGACCAGGTGATGCCTCAACTGAGACTCCATACAACGTATTCACACAGGCCTATGTAGGAAATGCCTTCGTATTCTACCTACAGGACAATCACGGCAACAAGTCCAATATACAGGTACTTATGAGCCACTTGTTAAGGGACGGTTTCCACTGGGTTGAGGACAGGTACATTACTTATATTGCAAACCATTACGATGTTGACAGGACACAGGTTAAGATTAACAACACCGACATCATCAAGAGGAAGGATGCCAATAACAACGTATGGTTCGTAACTGAGGACGTAATGCCTATGAACATTGCCCTTCCAAGCGAGAACGGTGTGACAGTGAAGTACGTATGTGAGCTTATCCACTTCCCGTTTGCCGTTGACAGTGTCGGTCACGAGATTGACATAGCTGACTGTAGGGACTATATGAACTACAGTGCAGACTTCGGTATTGCATATCCAAGCGGTATTGCAAGCTGGGAATGGACCAAGGACTCCATCAACGACCAGCTTCTCTACACCACAAGGAACAGGGAGGACGAGAAATGGACGAAGGCAAAGCAGGATGACATCTATGATACCTTATATACAAGGGACTGGTGGAACTGCCTTTTCTATATCTCAACTGGTAACGATACAGAGGATACCAACTTCGGTAGCTCATTTGAGGCCTGGAAGCCTGTGACATTCAAGCAGACCGTATACCAGCCGCTTATGGACACGGACAACGAGGGAGCGGAGAACGGATACTACGAGGGTACTATGCAGTCAGTACAGGCTACAAACGTAACCAAGGAGCTTATGTTCGGTAGGATGGGAACAGCCTATGACTTCCTTATGAGTCTTTCCAAGATGTTCAGTTGGAGGTTCAGGGTCGACAAGGATGAGAAGAAGGTATATATAGAGAGGGTTAACGAATACTACAAGGACGGCCCTATAGACATCACCGAGAGAGTTGACTGGAACAAGCCTGTCAAGGTGATACCTAACGTCACAGAGTACAAGTACCTCAACTATGAACTGGAGTCAAGTGAGGATTTGTATGTAAACAGACTCTATAATACCAAGTACCATAAGCCTTACAGTGCCAAGAAGTTCAATACTGGTGTCAACCTTTCAAGTGAGGTAAACGACGTATTCGAGTCAAGTCCGTTCAATGCAACTGCCGACTACCAGATGAAGTCACCTTACTTCTTCATAAGGACTGACGTACCACAGCCATTCCTGTTACCTTGGTGCAAGGAGACACTATGGATGGAGGATGGAGGTACTAATACAGACCAGACACTTGAGCTTGAGAGGACAGGTCTTGCATCAGTGTCAAACCTCCAGCAGCAGGAAGGTCCAGTATTCCTGTGCGCATACAACAACCAGTTCGAGCCTGTTGAGATTAATATGACACTTGCATTCTTCAACGGATTCACGCCTTGGAAGTGTATTGTATCGGACAACCTGCCTGTTATGACTGAGATAATGGACAAGAACTGCATTCTGAGCCCGTATCAGCACTTCTCCGACGATATAGCATCAATACTCAACTATACCCCAGGAGAGTCCTCTATAACCCCTATCAACGACGGTTATATGTACGGTAAGCCTTCAACAAGGAGGAACAACGTTGAGAGGATAGCATATATGCCGACTGAGATTCCGCAGTTCACAACCACACTGTCAGGTATGTCAACATACATAAACGAGCCAGAGCATCCTTTCGTACAGCCCGTAGGACAGTGCATATACCCACAGTATCATAAGTGGTCTGAGGATATGTATGACAGGAACGGAAAGAAGGTTGAGGTATATATAAGGCTCCCAAGGGACATAAGGCCTGATGAACTGTTGAGGAGGTTCGTATGGTGGGAGAACGCTGAATGGATTTTCGAGTCAATCGAGGACTATGACCTCAACAAGGCAGACAGTGTAAAGTGTACGCTTATAAAGGTCGCAAACAGGTATAACTATCTTAATTAGAGGAAGTGGTGGTATCAAGCCGCCATTTCCCTATTTATTAATAAAGATAAAAGATAATGAACAAGGATATACTGAAAGTCTCAATCAAGGACTATAAGGATGCCATAAAGGAGCTACAGACACAGCTTCTCAATCTTGAGCAGGGTACAGAGGAATACAGGAAGGTATCTGAGCAGCTTGTCGCAACACAGAAGCGGCTTAGCGATGCTATGAAGGGCCAGGATTCCTCCGTAAAGGCCCTTGACGGCTCATATCAGGCTATGCAGAACGAGCTTGCTGAACTCACCAGGCAGAACAAGCAGTTGAAGGATGCTATGGGTGAGAACAGTGACGTATTCAAGGCAAATGCCGAGAGGATAAATGAACTGAACACCAAGCTCAAGGAGATGGATGCCCAGATGGGCTATTACCAGAGGAACGTAGGTGACTACAAGAGTTCCTTCCTGTCAGCATTCTCAGATATGTCAAAAGGCCCAGAAGGGCTTGCTAACGGCCTTAGGACACTCGGTACGGAGACAGAGGCCACAGGAGGTAAGCTAGGCACCTTGAAGGGCGCATTTGCTGCTGCAACACAGGGAATAAACCAGATGACTGTTGCTTCACTGAGGTTCATTGCGACTCCAGTAGGTGCCGCCATTGCTGCCATTGCTGCTGCATTGCTGATGTTGAAGAAAGGCATTTCGTCATCCAATGAGAACAGTGACAAGTTCGAGAAGACGATGGGTAGGCTAAAGCCTATTCTTGACGTTGTACAGAGGCTTGTCGAGAAGTTCGCAAGCGCATTGCTTGATGTCATAGACCCTCTTGTCAAGTTCATAGCTGATTCAAAGCTGCTTGAGGCTGCACTGATGCCTTTGCAGTTGACACTTACAGGTGTCACCAAGGCTCTTGAGCTATTGGGACAGGGATTGAACTGGATATCTGAGAAGATACAGCCTTTGGTTGAGAACTACAAGAAGTTCGTCAAGGCCATTGCGGACAGTCCTCTTGGAAGGGCATTGGGAGTAAAGGATGCCGTTGACGAGTATGAACAGCTTGAGAAGCTTGAGGCTAACATAGTAAGGCAGAGGCAGTTCAACGAGGAGAATGAGAGGAAGGCCATTGAGGTTAATGCAAAGGAGGAGAAGAAGGCTGCTGATGCAAGGCAGAAGGCCTACGACAGGGAGAACTACAATGCAAAGCAGAGGAAGAAGTACATACAGGAATACCACAGGCACCAACAGCAGATAATCAAGAACAACCTCACACTTGCAAAGCAGCAGCTTAACCTGGCTGAGATGGAGGCAAAGAAGGCTGGCAATACTGCTGAGACCAACAAGAAGCTTGCAGAACAGAGGGCAGAGGTTGTAAAGCTACAGGCAGCACTCTCAAACGACGTTACCCTGATGGAGAAGGAGTTGAGCAAAATCAACAAGGAGATAAACAGGAAGGATACAAGCGGCTCAAAGGACCTGTATACCAAGAAGCTTGAATGGGAGAAGGAACTGTACGAGAAGAGGCTTGAGAACTCAAAGGGAAACCTTGCAGAGGAAATCAGGAATGCCACCAAGCTTGAGGATACCGAATACAAGATATACAAGAGGAAAATCCAGCAGGAGGTGACTGACAGGCAGTTGAGGAACCAGCTTATCGAGGAACTTGAGGAAAGACACCAGAAGAAGCTCAATGAAATCAGCAACAAGACTGCTGAGACCTATTTCCAGAAGATGGATGACTATGCCAAGGTACTTGAGGAAGGATTGAAGTACTACCACAAGTACTCTGCTGCATTCGACTATCTCAGGCAGAAGGTGATAGACACCAAGAAGGAGGTAATGGATTCAAAGACATCCATCCATATCGGCCAGTGGCTGAACGAGGGGCTGGATGAGGACAAGCGCACCATAGAGAACTATTTCATCAAGATAAAGGATGAGATAATGAGGCAGGTTGGGAATACCAAGACCATCGAGGCAGTAAGGAAGGGCCTTGACATCAATGACCCCCAGGTTATAAAGGATGTAATCCAGTATGCCGATAACATTGCCTCCAACTTCATTGAGGAATTCTATAGGAAGTTCAAGTCATCAAAACTCCCGATTGCCGACTTCATAAAGCAGGAGGTCACTGTTGCATCAGAGGGGATTCAGGAGATGTTCAACGGTATTGAGAGCCAGTACAAGAAGGGTGAGATATCACTTGAGCAGATTGGCGAGAGGATGAAAGCCCTCTACGAGGACAATGAGAGCTATGTCATCAAGATAAACAAGCTCTTTGAGAAGATGACAGGGCTTGACCCACAGATATACTCATTGCAGCTGGAAGACTTCCAGAAGCTCAAGGAAGAGGAGAAGAAGGAATCCGAGCTGTTCTATGCCGACCTCAGGAGACAGGCAGACACCAATGCCAATGAGCTTAAGGCACTCGATGACAAGGAATATGCCAATTCATCCGCATACTACAAGGAAATGACCAGGATAGCGTTTGAATACTACGAGGCTATCGAGAAGAG
>Ga0265300_10002981_pt1 | contig 14091 bp, 8 predicted proteins | sample AusTroGonzalo_MG_FD_193482 | JGI IMG/M metagenome (GOLD analysis project Ga0265300, IMG submission 193482) | Bovine rumen microbial communities from tropical cattle in Woodstock, Queensland, Australia - Gonzalo_03 | ecosystem: Host-associated > Mammals > Digestive system > Stomach > Rumen ... | reverse complement strand
CGGTTCTGGATGTCCTCGGACTTAACCTGGGAAATGGCACCCGTAACATCGGACTTTCTCTGCACACCGTAACCCACGACGACAGTTTCTTCAATCATCTGGGTGTCCGTAGCCATCTTAATGGTGATGGTTTCGGTCTTGGTGGCCACGAACTCCTGGGTCACATAACCCACGGAAGAGAATTCGATGACGGAACCGGCAGGAACCGTGAGCGTAAAGGAACCGTCCAGATCGGTGATGGTTCCGTTGGTGGTGCCCTTCTGGACAACACCGGCGGCAATCATCGGCTCGTTCTGATCGTCCGTAACTACGCCGGAGATGGTCACGCGCTGCTGAGCGGCGAGCGTCCATCCCACGAGGAGCGACAGCGCAACCGCTGTCATCCTTCTGAACAAAGATTTACTCATGTGATCAGTTTTAATTGGTTAAAAAATAATTATTGTAGTATAGATTCTATATTGAATATCATATTGGCCGGATAGGGAGTCCATTCCGGAATGCCGTCTGCGGAAGGCTTGCCGGTCTTGGCGAAGTTGGTCCAGACCGTGCTCATCTTGTGGCCCAGTTCCACGGCATCCTCTCCCCCGCCGGTAAAGGTGCGGTGCAGGAGGACGTTGTCAAAGACAAAGGGGATTTCCAGGCAGTGGGTGCTTCCCATCACACCGTCCAGCACGGGCGTAGCCCAGTCGAAACGGTAAAGATAAACGGGAGCGCAGCCGGCGGCCGTTCGGTCGGCGGCCTGCTGGAGAGCCAGGGGACGGAAGATAGGGTCTTCCTGTCCGGGGGTAAACTCGTTATAGACGGTACCTATAATAGTAGGGACATCCTTGGAAATAGCCAGGGCTTCTGCAGTAGCGGGCTGGAAAGGAATAACCTCACCGTCCACCACGGGAAGCTGGCCGAAGATGATCATATCCAGGAAGTTGGTGGGGAAAGCGCCGTCCTGGCGGGCTTCCTCGGCCACCTGCTGCACAGCCTCGCGGTAAGCAGCCAAAAGTTTCTCATAAGGGACATCGGCCATCTCGTCCACCTTGGAAGGGAGGATTCCCAGCTTGGACACTGTAGCGGCACCAATGCGGCGGGAATACTTGGGATCCATAAGGTTGAAGATGGAGCCGCTCTGGACGATGGCTTTGTGGAAAAGGCCCTTGGCAGCGGGCATAGCCATAATGGTAGAGACCTTGCCGCCACCGCCGCTCTGGCCGAAGATGGTCACGTTGGAGGGGTCGCCGCCGAAGTTGGCGATGTTGTCGCGTACCCATTCCAGAGCCTTCACAATGTCCAGCATACCGACATTGCCGCTCTGGGAGTATTTGGCACCGTAGGCGCTCAGATCCAGATAACCCAGGGCGTTGAGCCGGTGGTTCAGGGAAACCACCACCACGCCGTGGTCACGGGCCAGGTTGGTGCCGTCATAGCCGGCCTGCTCCTGGGAAGAACCCTCGCTGAAGCCGCCGCCGTGCAGCCAGACCATCACGGGAAGCTTGCTGCCGCCCTTGATGCTGGAAGTCCACACATTGACGCGCTGGCAGTCCTCTCCGGGATAGCCGTCGTCCCAGTGCATGGTGAAAGCCTGGTTGTCGTCCCTCCAGCCCATACGCTCTCCGTGGGGAGCCACAGGACCGTAGGAACGGCTGGCACGCACTTCTTTCCAGGGTTCGGGATCCGTAGGGGCCATAAACCTTTCGGCCTTTCCGTAAGGAATGCCCTTATAGATATACACACCGTCGTCGATATAGCCGGCTACGGGGCCGCTCACCGTCTGGACGGTTGTGGCTTTGGTAGATGTTTCCAGGGCTGTAACGCATTGTTGCTGCTGGCTGGCAGGCTGTCCGCAGGCAGCCAGGAGAAATGCCGCCGATGCAAGAAGGGTTACGGGTCTTAGTGTCATAATCCGGTACAGTTTTACGAATGCAAATTTGCAAACATTCTCCAGCAAGTATTTTTTCATTGTTTCAAATCCTTGCATTGGTGTTTTTTTAAGAAATTTATTTGTTCAAAAATCTTCCTACGTGTTCAAAACACCGCTAAAAGCGAAAAAAATTCTATATTTGTAATATGAGAATAAAGCTATTAACCATAGGACTGGCAGCGCTCCTCTGCGCGTGCTCCGGATCCCCTAAACATAACGCTCCGGTGTTGGCCGATGACAGCATCGTCATATCGGACCGCCTTTCCAACCAGAAAGTAAACGCTTTTGCGGAAGACAAGGACGGCCACATCTGGATGGCCACTTCCCGAGGCCTCAACAAATACACCTCGTCCGAATTTTACCAGTATTTCTGTACGGACGACACCCTGGGCCTGCCGGACAACCAGATTAACGTCATCCTTTCGGCCCTGGACGGCCGCCTGTGGGTGGGTACTGTCAACGGCCTGGCCGTTCGCTCGCTGCAGGGCCAGTTCCAGCGCATCCCCTTCCCCGGCGACAGCCGCAACATCTCCCAAATCCTGGAAACCCGCGAAGGCGACATCCTTTTCTCCAACGGTTCCGTCCTTTACAAACTGGATCCAGCCACCCATGACGTAAGAACGGTGGTGCGGGAATTCAATTCCTTCGGTTCCCCATCGGCCCTTATTATGGGCGATGGAAACCTGTGGGTGCTTACCGGGAACGGATACACCCTTAACTGCTACTCCACGCAAGACTTTTCCCTCCTCAGGAGCCTACCCCTGTCCCAGCAAACCTACCATATGTGCGACGCCGGCAACGGAGAACTCTGGCTCTCCGGTATGGGCCGCCTGAGCATCCTGGACATCCGCAGCAGCCAATGGAAAGAGCTTCCCGCCTCCATCCGCGCCTGTAAGCCCCTTATGCAGAGGGATATCGACATCCTCTTCAACCTGGAAGGCCAGGGCATCCTGATGAACGTCATCGGCCAGGGCTTCTTCCTATACAGCCGCACCCAGGAAAGCGTATACTTCCAGCAGGAGGCCGATTTTCCCCTGAGCGTCCCTACGGCCGAGGTCCGCTCCCTGTTCCAGGACAGCCGGGGCAACCTCTGGTTCGGCACCACGGACCGCGGCTACCACGTCTCCTACCTCGAAAGAGGTCTTTTCTCCGGCAACAAATACCTCACGGATACGTTTAAGGATAAGGACGTCACATCCCTGTGCGTGGACAAGAACGGCGGGCTGTGGATCACCACCCTGGGCGACGGCCTGTTCCGCTACGATCTGGAAACCCGTGAAATCCGTTCCATTGAAATCGGCCACCTGATTCCGGACAGCGAGGTGGGTTATATCCGCACCTCTAAAGTGTATTGCGAGCCGGACGGAGACCTCTGGTTTGTGTTTACGGACAAAATGCGCGTGATCCGCTGTGTATGGGACGGGAGACAACTCTCCCCCAGGGATCTTGTCTACGCCGTCTCTCCGCTGTCCCTCACCACCGATGACCGGGGCACCCTCTGGATAGGAGGCTTCAGCGGAACCCTGGTGCGCTATGACAAACGCGACAAGAGCAGCCAGGCTGTCTCCGTCGTAAAGGCCGGAGAATGGACCTTCGTAAGCGACCTGCTCCTGGAAGAGCCCGGCAAACTGCTGGTCCCCCGTTTCGGGATGATGCCCGCCTACGTGAACACCTACACCCTGGAGTATACAGACATAGACATCTCGCCCGCCGACCAGAACGCCACCATCCGCCGCTCAGTAGTTATTCCCAACCGGGTCCTGAAAGACAGCGGCGGCAATATCTGGGTAGGGACCCTGGCCAACGGACTCATGCTGGACGACAAAACCACGGGGCACCTGCGTGCCCTAGAAGGACTCCCCTGCCCGGATGTGTGCTCCATAGAGGAAGACCATCAGGGAAATATCTGGATCTCCACCATGAACGGCCTCGCCAAATACGACCGCACCGTGGGCAGTTTTGTCTCCTACATGGAGGCCGATGGCATAGCGGGAGACCAGTTCAACGACCGTGCCTCCTGCGTGCTTCCGGACGGCACGCTGCTGTTCGGCGGCACCGACGGACTCACCTGCTTCAACCCGCTGGACGCCCCCGCCAAGCGTACCGTTCCCCTCATCTTCGAGAGCCTGAGCATCCACAACCGCCTGGTGGCCCCTTCCGAGGACGGCCCCATCGACCGGGTGCTCTCCGAGAAACCCGATGTCACCATCCGCCATAACCAAAATGCCTTCAGCGTCTCGTTTGCAGCTCTGGATTATGCCCAGTATGAGCGCATCCGTTACGCCTATATGCTGGAAGGCTTCGACAAGGACTGGGTGCGCATCTACACCCGCCACGATGCCTATTTCGCCAATCTGCCGGCCGGCAAGTACAAACTCCGCGTGCGCATCGCCAACGGCAGCCACACCGTGACCGAAACGGAAGAATCCCTCAACATCAAGGTATTACCGCCCTGGCACGCTACCGCGTGGGCCAAATTGCTCTGGTTCCTGCTGGGGTGCGCCGTACTGGGCATGGCTTTTACCTATTACCGCCACATCCGCCGCGTCCGCAAGGAAGCCGCCCGCCGCATCTGGCAGGTGCGCAGGGAAAGGGAAAGGGCCGAAGAAGCCGAAAAGGCGGAGAAAGAGCTCAACAAGATCCAGATGAACTATTTCTCCAACGTGGCCCACGAGTTCCGCACGCCCCTTACCATGATTGCCGGTCCCGCGCAACAGCTTTCGTCTTCGGCCGGCATCCAGGGGCAGGACCGCCAGCTGGTGGACATCATCCGCCGCAACACCACCTGGATGCTCTCGCTGGTAAACCAGCTGCTGGACTTCAACCGCATAGGCAACAGCAAACTGCAGATGAAGGTGGCCAAGATGGACATTGTGGAGCCCTTGCGGGACAGCGCCAGCCTCTTCCGCTTCAACGCCGCCTCCAAGGGTATTGAACTGGCTACCGTGGGCCTGGAAGAGCCCTTTACCATGTGGGTGGATGCCGACAAGGTGCAGAAGGTGGTCATGAACCTCCTTTCCAACGCCCTCAAGTTTACGCCGCCCGGAGGCAAGGTCACCCTGAGCTTCGACGTCATTTCCCGCGCCGAGGCGGCCGCCCGCTTCCCCCTCACGGAGGCCGATAAGGACGGCCAGTACGCCTGCATCAGCGTCTCCGACAGTGGCCCCGGCATTCCGGAAGACCAGCTGGAGAAGATCTTCGAGCGTTTCTACCAATCGGAAGCCGGGAAGAAACTGACCGGCTCCGGTATCGGCCTGTTCTATGCCCGGGCGCTCTGTACCCTGCACCACGGCTACATCAAGGCTTTCAAGCGCGAAGAAGGCGGTGCCCTCTTCAGCATTGTCCTGCCCGTCAGCGCCAGCTCCTACACGGAGGAAGAGCGAACGGCGGAAACCCCTCAGCTGCCCAACCATGTCCTGGCGGAATCCATCACGGAAGACCAGCCGGAAGAGGAAAGCTCCAAGCGCCACATCGCCGTCATCGACGACGACATCGACATAGCCAACTACCTCAAGGTCATGCTCAAACCGCAGTACAGGGTGTCCTTGTACTTCGATGCCGCCAGCGCCCTCAAGGGCATGGACGAAGATGCGCCGGACCTCATCATCTCCGATGTCATGATGCCCGGCATGGACGGCTACGAACTCTGTTCCCATATCAAGGCCGACCTCCAGTTGAGCCACATCCCCGTGGTGCTGGTAACGGCCAAGGTGGCGGTGGAAAGCCAGGTCCAGGGCCTCAACAAGGGGGCCGATGCCTACGTGACCAAGCCCTTCCAGCCCGCCTACCTGATGGCCCTCATCAAGTCCCTGCTGGACAACCGCGAAAAGCTGCACCGCCAGCTGGGCAGCGTCACCACCACCGAGGACATCGCCCCCGAGGCCCTGTCCCCTCGCGACGCCGCCTTCATGAAGGAGCTCTACGAGCTCATGGAAAAGGAACTGGCCAACGCCGACCTGGATATAGTCCAGATCACGGAAATGATGAAGATTTCCCGCACCAAGTTCTATTACAAGGTCAAGGGCCTCACCGGCGAGAATCCATCCGTGTTCTTCAAGCGTTACAAGCTCAACCGCGCGGCCGACCTCCTGAAGGAAGGCAAGCACAACATGAGCGAGATTGCCTGGATGACGGGCTTCAACACCCTCTCCCACTTCTCCACCTCCTTCAAGAAGCAGTTCGGAGTGCCGCCGTCTGAATATGTAGGATAAAGAAAAGCCTCGGAAAACTCCGAGGCTTTTCTTTAGAACTCGATTTCTTTTACAGGTTCCTTCGGGAGAAGGACCTCATGAACGGGCCAGGACTGGGCCTTGCCCAGTTTGAAGGTGGAGGTAGCGCGGACATCGGCCACGGAAGCACCGAAGGAAACCTTGTAGGAACCGGCGGCAGTTTCCCAGGCCGATGCAGCCTCGTTGAAGGAAGCCAGCGTATAGGCATCCACGGTCATGGTGAGGGTCTGGCTTTCACCGGGCTGGAGTTCACGGGTCTTGGCAAAGGCCTTGAGCTCGCAAGCGGGCTTCTTCAGGCCGCCGGCGGGGGCGCTCACATACAGCTGCACAGCTTCCTTGCCGGCCACGGAGCCGGTATTCTTCACGGTAACGGAAGCAGTAACAGTGCCGTCCTTGGCCACTTTCACCACGGGCTGGCTGTAGGCAAAGCTGGTATAGCTGAGGCCATAGCCGAAGGGATAAGACACGTTCTTGCCCGCCGTCTGGAAGTAGCGGTAACCCACCCAGATGCCTTCGGCGTAGTTGGTGTAGTCCACATTGGGTTTCTTGCGGGGACCGCCAAAGCCGAAGAAGGAAGCGAGGGCGTCTTCGTCAGAGCTGCTGGAAGGAATCATGGAGTTGCCGCCGCTGTAGTTGTACGGGAAGTTGAAGGAGGAAGGGATGTCGAGGTAGTTCACCGGGAAGGTCATGGGCAGTTTGCCGGAAGGATTGGCGGCACCGGAAAGGACGTCGGCCACGGCATATCCGCCTTCCTGACCGGGCGTCCAGGCCAGGAGAATGGCGTCCGGAATCTGCTTCCAGGAAGCGGTCTCGATGACACCGCCGATGTTCAGCACCACTACCACCTGCTTGCCGGCCACGTGGTACACATCGGCCAGGTTCTGGAGCATTTCCCTCTCCTGTCCGGTGAGGGTCCAGTCACCGTCCACGGCCTTGCGGTCTCCGCCTTCACCGGCGTTGCGGGAGATGGTAAGGACGGCTATGTCGGTTACCTTCTCCATCTTCTCAATGTAGCTGCGCTTCACCTCCATCTCGGGAATCACGGCGCTCCCCAGCATGGCCATGAAGCCGCCGGCCGAATTGTTGGCCATTTCCGTCTTCTTGAGGGCAATGTGCTGCTGATACCAGTTCTCGATACCGGCATTCACTTCATAACCGTTCTCGCGCAGGCCTTCGGCCACATTGCGGACATAGGCCTTGTTCACGTTACCGGAACCGGTTCCGCCAGCGATGAAGTCATAGGAACCTACACCATAAAGGGCAACCTTCTTGACATCCTTGAGAGGCAGTACGCCATTGTTCTCCAGGAGCACCAGGCCTTCGGGAGTGGCGGCGCGCACCAGCTTGGCGTGACCGGCCAGATCCGGCTTGTTGCTATACTTGTAGCCCTGGAAACGGGGGGTGCGGACAATGTACTCCAGCAGGTTGCGGACGTTGCGGTCCAGATCGGCCTCGGGAATCACGCCATTCCTGACACCGGCCACAATACGCTCAACCTCGTTGGGCATGCCGGGTTCCATGAGGTCGTTGCCGGCGATGACAGCGTTCTCCGTGCCCTTCTTGTTGCCCCAGTCGGTCATCACGATGCCCTTGAAGCCCCACTCGTCGCGGAGGATGGTGGTAAGGAGGTCGTGGTTCTGCTGGGCATACTGGCCGTTCACTTTGTTGTAGGAGCTCATGATGGTCCAGGGATCGGATTCCTTGACCATGATCTCAAAGCCCTTGAGGTAGAGTTCGCGGGCGGCGCGGGGATTCACCACAGCGTCGTTCTCCATGCGGTTGGTTTCCTGGTCGTTGAAGGCGAAATGCTTGGAGCTAACGCCCACGCCATTGCTCTGGATACCGTTCACATAAGCGGCGGCCATCTTTCCGGTCAGGAAAGGATCTTCCGAGAAATACTCGAAGTTACGGCCGCACAGGGGGTTGCGGTGAAGGTCCAGGCCGGGAGCCAGGAGCACATCGGCCCCATATTCCTTCACTTCTTCACCCATGGCGGTGGTGAGGTCCTTTACCAGTTCCGTATTCCAGGTAGAGGCCAGCACGGTGCCCACGGGGAAACCGGTGGCGTAGTAGGTCTGGGAATCGCCCCGGCGGATGGGTTCGATGCGGATACCGGCAGGGCCGTCGGCCAGCACGGTCTGGGGAATGCCCAGGCGGGGAATGGCGCGGGTGGTTCCGGCAGCGCCGGGCACCAGCGTGGCGTCACTGGCCGTCATGGAACCGGCCGTCATGGAGCCCCAGCCGGAGCCCACGCAAAGGGTGGCCTTTTCTTCCAGGGTCATGGCCTTAAGGACTTCTTCAATGTTGTCCTTGCGCAGCTGGGGCTGGGCCAGGACACTCAGGGTGCAGCACAGGGCTGCGGCGGTAAAGAGAATCTTCTTCATATAGATGAAATTGGTTATCGTCTTCCCAAAAGTATAACAAAGCCGCCGCATTTGCAACCTGTCCGGAGCAAATTGGACACGGGGCTAAAATAATTAAACATGCCATTAAGATATTTTTGCTTTTCTGTGGCTTTGCGCGTAAATTTGTAAGGATATGGAAAAGCCTAAACAGAATTTCGGTTCGGCCATCCGGGTCTCACTGGATGAAAAGCTCAAGGAGTCGGTTATCTCAGTGATGCCCGTGAGCCTGCTGGTGTTCGCCCTATCGGTTACCCCTTGGGTGAACATTTCCGGCCATGAGCTCTTCGTATTCATAGTGGCGGCCTTCCTGCTGGTGCTGGGCATCGGACTTTTCAATTTGGGGGCGGATCTAGCCATGACGCCCATGGGCCAGTACATCGGCCAGGGCCTCACCTCGTCCAAGAAGATGGGCATCCTGCTGGGCGTTGGCTTTGCCATGGGCCTTCTTATCACCATTGCGGAACCGGATTTGTCCGTACTGGCCGGGCAGGTAAAAGCCGTGATGAACGGCACCTTACTCATAACAACGGTAGGCCTGGGTGTGGGACTTCTCCTTCTCATAGGAATAGTCAAGATTATCTTCCACATGGACCTCACCAACCTCCTGATGTTCTTTTACATGGCCCTGTTCTGCCTGGCCGCCCTGCTCATCGACGGCGGCAAAGGCTCCCTCATGGCCATGTCCTTCGACTCGGGCGGCGTCACCACGGGCCCCATCACCGTTCCTTTCATCATGGCCCTGGGTGTAGGAATCGCCCTCACGGTGGGCGGCCGCAATGCCAGTGAAAACAGCTTCGGCCTCATCGCACTCTGTTCCGTCGGCCCCATCCTGGCCGTGCTGGCGCTCTCGCTCCTGTCCAAGGGCGACCTCCGGTACGAGATGGCCGACTACTCCATGGGAAACGTTTTCTCTGACGGCACCTTCCGGCTCTTCCTCCACAAGTGCGAGGAGGTAGGCAAATCCCTCTTCCTGGTGGTAGCCTTCTTCTTTGTGCTGCAATTTCTGGTGCTCAAACTGCCCAAATCCAAGATTTACCAGATTCTCTTCGGCATTCTTTATACTTTCGTGGGCCTGGTCTTGTTCCTGGCCGCTGTAGAAATGGGCTTCATGCCGCTGGGCTTCAAGATTGGCGCACAGCTGTCCACCCACTCCCCGCTCATCATCATCCTCTTTGCCTTTATCATAGGCAATGTGGTAGTCCTGGCAGAACCTGCCGTGCATGTGCTCAACAACCAGGTGCAGGAAATCACCGGCGGCGAGGTCACCAAGAGGCAGATGATGATGGCCCTGTCGCTGGGCGTGGGTATTTCCATCGGCCTGTCCGTGCTCCGCGTTTATCTGGGATTTTCCGTGCTGTACTACCTTATCCCCGGATATGTGATTTCCCTGGGCCTGTCCTTCTTTGTGCCCAAGCTTTATACAGCCATCGCCTTCGACTCCGGCGGCGTGGCCAGCGGTCCCCTCACCTCCAGCTTCATCCTGCCCATGGTCATTGGCGCCTGTGCCACCATGCAGGGAGAAAGCGCCGTGCTGGACTTCGCTTTTGGCGTGGTGGCCATGGTGGCCATGACGCCCCTCATCACCATCCAAAGCCTGGGCTTCAAGTCCGTAATGACGGTGCGCTACCGCAGCAATGTGGCCATGAAGCGTATTCTGGAAGCCGAGGACGATCAAATCATTTATTTTGAATAGCTTATGGCCAAGACCAGAAACATAGCCCCCATGAAGCTGGAACTGCTCATGGCCGTTGTGCACAACGAGAAGGCCGCGTACTATTCCAGCCTTATCCAGCAGCACCAGGCCAACCTGCAGTTCTCGGTACCCGCTAAAGGCACCACGCACCTGGTTCTGAGTTACCTGGGCATTACGGAGCATCCCAAGACGCTCCTGATCAGCATAGTACGCTCGGACGAGGCCCCAAAACTCATAGAACTTCTGGAGGAGACCTTCCAAAAGGGAAAGACCTACAAGGGCATCGCCTATACCATTTCCCTCACCAGCGTCATCGGCACCCTGGTGTATGGATTTTTAGCCAACGACAAACGAACCGTCAAGGAGGAAGCATAATATGGCAGACGTAAAATTGGAACTGGTTATCTGCATCGTGAATGCAGGTTTCTCACAGAACGTGGTGGAAGCGGCCCGCAAGGCCGGTGCCCGCGGAGGCACCATCATCCGCGGCCGCGGATCGGCCAATCCCGAGGCGGAAGAGTTTTTCGGGGTGGCCATCCAGCCGGACAAGGAACTGGTACTCATCCTGGTCCCGGCCAGTATCAAAGATGCCGTGCTTCAGACCGTCTATGCAGAGAGCGGCCTTTCCAAGGAAGGCCAAGGCATAGCCTTCTCCGTTCCCGTAGAGCGCTCCACCACCATCCGGATGGAATAAATCATCGCCCATAAAAAAGAAGCCGGCTCATGACGAGTCGGCTTCTTCGATATTTATCTGTACCCCTTTAGATAAATATATACTTGCAGACAAAAAGTGCAGCCAGGATCCACATGGTGATGGAGATGTCCTTGAAGCGGCCGGCTACGGCGTGGCAGGCCACATAGGAGATGACACCCAGGAGGATACCGTCAGAGATGCTGTAGGCCAGGGGCATCATGATGATGGTGATGAAGGCCGGGATGGCTTTGCAATAATCATCCCAGTGGATGCGCTTGATGGAAGGCATCATCATCACGCCCACGATGATGAGGGCGGGAGCGGTGGCTGCGCTGGGAATGGCCAGGAACAGCGGGCTGAAGAACAGGGCCAGGGCAAAGCAAACGGCCGTAGAAAGGGCCGTGAGACCGGTACGTCCGCCTTCGCCGACACCGGCGGCACTTTCCACATAAGTGGTGGTGGTGGAAGTACCCAGGCAGGCGCCAAATACAGTGGCAATGGAATCGGCCATGAACATCTTCTCCATGTCAGGAACGTTGTCGCGGGGACCGTCGTCCGGGATGAGGCCGGCACCCTGGTGCACGCCGATGATGGTGCCCATGGTGTCAAACATGTCGATGAACAGGAAGGTGAATACAACCACCAGCATGTCCAGGGTGAAGATATGGTGCCACTCGAACTTGCAGAAGATGGGATCTACGCCGGCAGGCATGGACACGAAGCCGTTGAGCTTGGTGATGGCCTCGCCGGTGGTGGGATCCTTGATCACCAGACCCAGGGCGGTGGTGATCAGGATGCCCCAGAGGATGCCTCCGCGCACTTTGGCCATCACGAGACCGGCGGTGATGAACAGGCCGATCATAGCCAGCAGGGCGGTACCCTTGGTAATCTCACCCAGGCCGATGAGCGTGGCGTCGTTGTTCACGATGATACCGGCGTTCTGCATGCCGATGAAGGCGATGAACAGGCCGATACCGGCACCAATGGCCTTTTTAAGCGTGCCGGGAATGGCATTCAGCAGCCAGGAACGCACCTTAGTGAGGGTAAGGATGATAAAGAGGATACCTTCCAGCAGAACGGCCGTGAGGGCAAACTGCCAGGAGTATCCCATGCCCAGGCACACCGTATAAACAAAGAAGGCGTTCAGACCCATGCCGGGAGCCAGGGCGAAAGGCTTCCTGGCATAGAGGGCCATCACCAGCGTACCGATGATGGCGGCCAGGGCCGTTGCGGTGAAAACGCTGCCGGCAGGCATGCCGGGAAGGGCGCTGAAGATACCGGGGTTTACGGCCAGAATGTAGGCCATCGTGAGGAAAGTGGTAATGCCCGCCAGGATTTCTGTGCGGACATTGTTCACCTTCGAATCAAACCCAAAAAGTTTTTCAAATGCGGGCTTCATATGCTATTAAGTTTAGAATACCCATTTGATACCGGCGCAAGGACGGGCCCAGAAACCCAGGGCGCTGCCGAAGTCGAAGCTCAGCTCCACCTCGCCGCCGATGTTGAAGTTGGGAACGCCGATCCACTGGCCCACATTGTACCAGAGCTGAGGCTCGGAGAGGAACACGATGTGGGATTTCTGAGGAACGGAGAGATCGCCCTTATGGTCGGTGTAAAGGATGTGGTCTTCCCACCAGAAATCGGCAAAGCCGCTGAAGGTCAGTCCCTTGGCGCCGAACAGATCCCGCAGGCCCCAGACGAAGGTGAACTGCATGGGCACCAGCTGCTCGGCCCCGAAAATCTTCTTGTACAGCACCTTGAAGTTGAAGGTATTGTTGAAGTCCTTGGAATGAGCGAAATAATCCAGACCCGCAAGCACAGCGTGGTTGATGAAATAGTTCTTATATACGCCGCCGTTGTACTCCACCTGCAGGCTGAAGCCATTGAGCACGGGCACGTTCTGCCAGAAATTCAGGCAACGGGCCACCTCCATGTAAGTGCCGGTGATGGCCTTCACATTGTCATTGGCCTTGTGGTTGAAGTCATGGTCCACGAAGAAGAAGGTATTTCCCCAATTGTCATTGTAGAAGCCTTCGATGGTAGTGGTGACCTGCTTGCGGTCGCTACCGAAATCGTAAAATACCTGGATGTTGGTCTGGGCTTTGGCCATCTGGCCAAAAGCAAGTGCCGCAACAGCAACGGCGAGGATAGTTTTCTTAGACATAAAACGAAGTTTATGAAAGGATTATTTGAATAGGTTATTTTCTGATGGAAGGGTTGATCTCAAAGTCAACGGCTTTGTCAGCGGTGGTATTGGAACCGAACTCGTAGTCCTTGCCCGGCAGCACGGCGTTGAGGATCACGCCCACCAGGGCGGCGACGGCCAGGCCGCTGAGGGTGGTGAAGCCCACGGAAACCGCGTCATTGGCGCCATACTTGATGCCGATGGCCAGCACCAGGATGAGAGCCATCACAATGACATTGCGGCTCCTGGTGAAGTCCACCTGGTTCTCGACGATATTGCGCACGCCCACGGCGGAAATCATACCGTACAGCACCAGGGACACACCGCCGATGGTAGCAGCGGGCATGCAGCTGATGAGGGCGCTGAACTTGGGGCAGAAACTGAGGATGATGGCAAAGAAGGCGGCGATGCGGATCACGAAGGGGTCATAGACCTTGGTGATGTTGAGCACGCCGGTATTCTCGCCGTATGTGGTATTAGCGGGAGCGCCGAACAGGGAAGCCAGCATGGTTGCCAGGCCGTCGCCCATAAGGGTGCGGTGCAGGCCCGGATTCTCCAGATAATTGATTCCGGTGGTGGAGGAAATGGCGCACATGTCGCCGATATGTTCCATCACGGTGGCCAGGGAAATGGGAACGATGGCTATGATTGCGCTAAGCACCAGACCCCAGTTGGGATTCTGGAACACGTGGAAAGCGGTATTTTCCCACTTGAAGGGAAGCCCCACCCAGGCGGCTTCCTTAACGGCGGAGAAGTCACAAAGGCCGAAGCAAGCAGCTACCAGATAGGAACCCAGCACACCCAGGAGGATGGGAATGATCCTGATCATACGCCGACCCCAGATGTTGCAGACGATGATGATGACGATGGCCAGGATGGCGATCCACCAGTTCTGGTTGCAGTTGCCGATGGCGCTGCCGGAGAGCGTAAGGCCGATGGCGATGATGATGGGACCCGTCACGATGGGAGGGAA
>Ga0265300_10002980_pt1 | contig 14096 bp, 13 predicted proteins | sample AusTroGonzalo_MG_FD_193482 | JGI IMG/M metagenome (GOLD analysis project Ga0265300, IMG submission 193482) | Bovine rumen microbial communities from tropical cattle in Woodstock, Queensland, Australia - Gonzalo_03 | ecosystem: Host-associated > Mammals > Digestive system > Stomach > Rumen ... | reverse complement strand
TTGTCAATATGCAGGAATTCCTTTTATCGTAAAGGAATGGACAAGATTAGAAGAGTTAAATGGGCAGGAAAATACATGGCCCGTTTACTCCAAGGTCTTCGCGCAGGATATCTACGAGCCTTTTGGCTGGGATGATTATCACAAACAGTACATAAAGCTGAGACAGGCGGGGTTATTAGAAGGAGAAGTTCCTCTCATTAACGAACAGCATATGAGAGACCTCAGAAAGAAATGGGGTTCGAACTACTCTGATGAAGAACTTGACTATCTCGAAGACCTCTACAAAGGCTTATTAACAACCCAGAATATCAATGGCGCTTTACAGATTGACCAAGCACAGAAAATTTGTAAGCTTTCGTTAGAGATTGATAGTAAGATTCGTGAAGGAAATAAGGACATCGATAAATTCTTATCTTCGTACGATAAACTTGTAAAGACTGCGGAATTCACTCCTAAGAATACGAAAAACGCAGTTGACTTTGACTCTTTTGCAGAAGTCGCGCACTGGCTCGAAAAAAGAGGTCATCAAAATAAATTCTACGATGGCGTTACAAGAGATGTCGTTGATGAAACTCTCAAGAGTATTCAAAATTATAACCAGAGATTGTATATTAACGAAGGCGGTGTTGGTGATGAAATCACCCAACGCCTTGAAGCTTTGAAGTCTGCCGATAAGCTCGAACAGGCTGATGACATTTATGGACTCAAACAGGAATATAACTTAGATGAGTATGATAATGCTGGGTATAATTTAGAGGATATGGAAGAGTTCAGACCGGAGGAAGGAGACGATGAATGAGAAGTTTGCTAACGCTGCGCCCGACGTCATCCAACTAAGGGACCCAGATGATGTAACTTTTAATAAGACAAATAAGATTTATCGTGACGGTATCGAACTTGAGAAAGGTACCGTTATTACAGAGAATTGGTTGGAGAAAAATGAGGAACTTTTGACAGATTGTTGGGACTTATATATGGTATATCCAGATATTTATTTGGATATGATTTTACCGAAAGATTCCACATTCAATTTGCGCTTTTATCAAAGAATTTATTTGAGAGCTTGTATGCGCTATACGCATATTTTCATTACTGCATCACGTGCTACTTCAAAGACATTCTTATCCATTCTTGCAAAGTATCTTCAGTGCGTTTTCTTACCACACCATGTCGGTTCTATCGTTGCGCCGAATAAAACTCAGGCATCAAAAATCACAAAGCAAAAAGTTCAGGAAATTTGGCGTATTTGGCCTTTACTTAAAAATGAACTTGAGATTTATAATGGTGAACCACACGCTAATTTTGGTAAGGATTATGTAGAGCTTTTCTTTAAGAATGGTTCTAGATTAGCCGTTGTTGGTGCGCTCGACTCTGACCGTGGTATTCGTACCCATGCGACCCTTATCGACGAGGCTCGTGACCAAGATGGAGATGCAATCGCAGAGATTATTCTTCCTCAGATGAACGTATCTCGTGCTACTTCGAATGGACTTATAAATAACAGAGAAGTTATTAACACTCAGGTTATTTATGCTACATCTGCGGGAACTAAGTCTTCTTTTGCTTATGAGGCTTTAATAGATTATTTCGAAGAATCTATCATTGACCCTGCGCGCGCCTTCACGATTGGTCTTGATTATAGGATTCCTATGAAGGAAGGACTTATTGATGCGGCGCACGTTAAAAACTTGAAGATGTCCCCTTCTTATAATGAACAGACATTCGCATCAGAGTATATGGGCGTTTGGTCAGGTGGTAGCGAAGAATCTTGGTTCAATTTCGATAAGATTTCAAAACACAGAAAGATTAAAAACCCAGAGTGGAAGCAAAAGTTTAGAGAAGATTCTACCACTTTCTACTTAATTTCAGTAGACGTAGGAAGATTGTCAGACCAAACGGTTGCTTGTATTTGGCGTGTCAATATTCGAGATGCAGTTTATTATTCCACTATGGTTAATATTTTTGTACTCGGCCGCCAAGCAGAAACAAAAACTTTCTCTCAACAGGCAATCGATTTGAAGAAGTTAATTGAAGACTTCCGTCCGCGCGAGGTCGTAATCGACTGTAACGGTCTTGGTATCGGTTTAGCCGATGAAATGATTAAACCTCAAACAGATGAAATTGGTAATACCTATCCTGCTTATGGATTTTTCAATAATGATGATTATAAGAAAATCCAACCAAAAGATGCCGCTTGTATCCTTTATTCAATGAAGGCTAACGGTCCATTAAACACAAAGATTCACTCTAATGTTTTTGCCCGTTTGAATGGCGGTCTGGTAAAGTTTTTGATAACAGAACAAGAGGCGCGTTCAGCATTACTTGCAACAAAAGCTGGTGCAAAGATGCCTTATGAAAAGCGTGTAAAGCGTTTGATGCCTCATGAACTTACAACAAAATTGTTTGAAGAAATGGCTAACCTTCGTCTTAAACGAACAGGTCTCGACATTGTACTTGAGCAAATTAACTCTCGTTTCCCTAAAGATAAATATTCTGCATTAGCCTATGGTTTATGGAGAATTAAGGAACTCGAAGAAGAAAATTATCAAAAGCGCAAGAGACGTGGCCTTTTAGGTAAAAGACAGTTAACATTCTATACTGAGGGAGCGTAAATAAATGGCTCAAATCGAACACAATTTTACTTTGGATACATTTCGTAACGCTCACGAGCAAATGATTGCGAAAGCGTCAACCGCTTGGACAAGTCGTTACGGTATCGACCTTACAATTCGGCACAGAGAGTATACATTAGAGGAAGTTAATAATATTATTAACTCCTCATCTTTGGCTGAACAGCGAAAACTTTCCAGAACTTATTTCTACAGAGATGGCCTTTATAAACGTATCATTCTGTACTATGCTACTCTTTTGACTTATACGGGTTTACTAATTCCTAATCCGACCTTTGGTAAACAGCTCTCCACACCGCATATTGCCAAGAGATACTATGGTGCATTAGAGTACGTTGATAAAATGAATCTCGCAGAAATAATGACTAGAATGTCCATTCGTGTATTATTGGATGGTGCCTATTATGGAATCGTTCAAACTCAAACAAAAGACAACTTCGTTATTTTTGACTTGCCTACTGCTTATTGTCGCTCATGCTATGTAGACGTAAATGGTGATGATGTTGTTGAGTTTAACGTTGCATATTTTGACACTATTACCGATATTGATGTACGAAAGGAAACTTTAAGCGCCTATCCTAAAATTGTTTCTGATTACTATAAGTTGTATAGGGGCAATAAAAAGGGAAAGAAAACGGTTGTTACTTCTTGGTTGAAACTTCCTACGGAAGTTGGTGTATGTTTTACATTACATGGAGAATCACCGCTTTTCCTTGATGTTATTCCTGCGACAATAAGGTATGATGAGGCAATCGATAGACAAGAAGACGCTGAACTTGAAGAAATCAAGAAAATCATAGTCCAAAAGATTCCACACTTACAAGATGGCACACTCCTGTTCGAACCTGATGAAGCAGCAGTAATTCACGAAGGTACAGTAGGAATGATGAAGGGCAACAAAAATGTTTCAGTCCTTACAACTTACGCAGATGTCGATTCCATAGTTTCTAAGACTACTGCGGATAATGAAGCCTCTTCATTGGAAAAGATGTTGCAGAATGTTTATGCTGATGCAGGAGTCAGTTCACAAATCTTCGCGCCATTGGGTGTACAAGCAATCATGCTTTCCATTATAAATGATATTTCACTTATGATGATATTAGCCATGAAATATGCGCGCTTTGTAACTCGAGTTATCAATTCTTTATTTAGTAATTCTAATATAAGTTTTAGATACACTATCTTCCCACTTAGCTTATATAATAAGAGCGATTTTATTGCAGATTCATTAAAACTCGCGCAGAGTGGTTATAGTTACTTAGTTCCCGCTGTTGCGGCCGGTCTTAGCCAACGAGAGATTGTTAGCATTAAGGACTTGGAGAACGACTTGCTTGGTCTTAGGGACAAATTTATTCCGCTTCAAACCTCTTATACGGAATCAAATGGTGAAGTGGGCGCGCCAGAGAAACCATTAGAGAAAAAGTCGGAAAAAACAATTAAAAACGAAGACGCTATTGACCGTCAGGGTCAGGGAGGCTCTGCATGAAGAAAAGTCAAATAGAGTTTCCAGTTAGTATTTATGGTAATGTAGAGAAGTACAATGATATTTTCTCCAAAGCCAGATGTAGAGTTTTCTATAAAGGTGCAAACCGAAATGGTACTTATATTACTGACGAGTTTGCGGATGAGTTAATCTCAACCTTTAAGTATATCCCTGTTAAGGGCATCCATGATGGAGAAGACTTTACCGACCACGGAACTTTCCGTTCTGAAGGACGAATTTATGGTATTGTTCCTGAAGTAAATAATTTTGCTTGGGAACAGCATTTGGATAAAGATGGCGTAGAACGTACTTACGCTTGCACAGATGTTTTGTTGTTTACGGCGCTCTATCCTGAAGCAAGTGACATCGTAACTAAGCCCCAGTCAATGGAATTGTACGAACCATCACTTTCATACCATATGGCTATTATGCAGGGTCAGAAATATGTAGTTTTCGACCATGGTAGATTCTTGGGACTCCAGGTTTTAGGAGATACCGTAGAGCCTTGTTTTGAGGGCGCCTCATTCTTTACATTACAAAAATCTATTGAAGATACTATTCAAAAGATTAAAGAATATAGTAATATAGGAGGAAACTCGGAAATGGAATTGAATTTTAAGCTTTCCGACAGCCAGAAGCACAGTGCGCTCATGTCATTACTCAATCCTGAGTATACAGAAGAGGGTAACTGGACAATTTCTTATTCTGTATGCGATGTATATGATGATTATGCGCTCGCTTACAACTATGAAGAAGGCTGCTATGAAAGAGTTTATTACACAAAGGACGATGAGACAGATAGTGTCTCTCTCGGTGAAAAAGTAAAGGTTTACATCGTTGATGTAACTGAAGAAGAGAAGACTACTCTTGATACTTTGAAAGTCCTTAATGGCGATACTTACGCATCAGTAAGTGAGAACTTAACTAACGCCGAGAAAAATGCAAGTGATTGTGCAGAATTTAGCACCAAAATTGAAGAGTTAAATGCTACAATCGCTACTTTAAATACAGAAGCGGAGACCGCTCAGGCTAAAATCGCTGAAGTTCAGACTGAATACGATAACGCTAGTGCGCTCAACGCATCTCTTACAGAAGAGCTTGATTCTTTGAAAACTTTTAAGAAGGACATTGAGAACCAGTCAAAAGAGGCTGTAGTTTCTGAGTACAGCGACAAGCTTCCTGAGACAGTATTGGATACTTATAGAGCGAAGTTTGACGACTATACAGTAGAAGACCTCGATATGCACCTTGCTTATGAGTTGAAGAAGAGTGGCGCATCTGTATTTACACAAGTACCGCCTGCGGTACAACTTCCAAAAGACGACGCCTCACTTACAGGCGTTGAAGCAATTTTAAATCGTTACAAAATTAAGTAATGGAGGATTAATACAATGGCTTTCAAAAGATTGACTATTGATGGTTATGGCCAGATTGAACTTAACAATGTGGCATTCCGTCGCGATGGTCGCATTGAGGCTCAGGCTAAGCCTAATGCAACAGATTTCTCAGTTGATAAGCTTGAGAATGGTATGCTTTTAGCTGTAGACGGCGCTAAGCGTGAAGTCAAGTATGCTGTTGATGGTTCCCTTCCAGTTGCTCTCAACTACAGTGCTGAGCACATTTATGATGAGAGAACTCCTGGACTCAAGGATTTCTACCTCAATGGTAAGGATGACTTCCTCCCTCGTTTGGGTTATCTCGCTGTTGGTGATAAGTTTACAACTAACTGCATTGGCTATGATAGCGCTGTAGACAGTTCTTGGGCTACAGAGTCCGCTTTCATTAGCGCACTTGGAACTTGCGCATCTACTACTCTTTATGGTGGTATTAGCGCTAAGGGAGCTATCCTTGTTTCTGCATCTGCACCTACAGTAGGACCTAAGCTCCGTGTAATCGAGAAGACAACAATGCCTAACGGCACACTTGGTGTTAAGTTCCAAGTGCTCGCTGAATAATTAAGGAGGGTTAAGCTATTATGACTCATGAAGAATTAAAACAGTTAGCCCTTCATGCTGCTAAGGGCACAGTACCTGCAAACTTCGTTGCGCAGGGTGAGAGCGCTGCTGACTATGATGTTAACGCTGCTTTCGTTGACGGTCTTAAGGAATTGGCATCTACTTATACTCAGTTCATGAAGAACCGTTATGACATTTATGAAATCCTTGTTGAAACAATCGATAAGGTTATGCCTAAGAATACTATCGCTGCACTTTCTCCTTTCGCAGAAGTACAGGTTGTAGGTCTTGGACAGAAGGCTATCTTCAAGCAGAAGACAGGTAAGATGCGTGCTAAGAAGTTCCTTACACTCGCTGGTATCAATGGTGTTTATGAGACATTCCGTCTTGATTCAACAACTTTTGAACTCGGTGGACAGAACGTAGCTATCGGTGGTACTATTGACCTCGCTCGTCTTATGGATGGCGCTGAGTCTCTCGCTGATATTATGGATGTTATCAATACATCACTTCAGGACGCAGTTTACGTAAAGGTTACTCAGGCACTCCGTGCTGCTTTCGATGTAAACAACGTACCTCCTGCTAACCGTAAGTCTACTGATGGATTCGAGGCTGATAAGATGGTTGCTCTTATGAACGTTGTTCGTTCTTACGGTAATCCTATTATCTTTGCTCCTGGCGAGTTCGTTGCTGCTATGGGTGCAGACGCTATCGTTCCGATTTCTTCTTATGGTTCTGGCGCTAGTGCAAACGCTATTCAGGGTGTTTACTCACCTGATGATATCGAAGCTATCCACAGAACTGGATACATCAATATCTTCCGTGGCGCTCCTATCGTTCAGATTCCTTCATCTTTCGTAGATGAGAACAACGAGAAGACTTGGGTAGACCCTCAGCTCGCTTACGTTCTTCCGGGCGGTAACGAGAAGGTTGTTAAGGTTGTTCTTGAAGGACCTACAATCATTAGAGATTACGAGAACCGTGATGGTTCTATGGAAATCTATGCTGAGAAGAAGATTGGTACTGCCATTCTTACTTACTACAACTGGGGTATCTACAAGAACTACGGTATTGACCAGACTTATTACAATCCTTACGAGAATATTTGATAAGTTTTGAACCTGTGGGGAGAGGGGAATTCCTCTCCCCATATTTTTAATTTTGGAGATTAAAGGAGATTTTTATTATGGCAAAAGTTAAAATTACAAGTACAGTTATTGGGGAAGTAAGCGTATTTCAGCCTTCTATCCCTTTCCGTATGTCATGGCCCGCAAAGGGCAGTACGCGCGTTATTGAAGAAGAAGTTCTTGAGCAGTTGCTCTACACTTCAGGCTTTAAGCGTATGATTGATGCAGGCGCCCTCTATATTGAAGATATGGAGATTAAGAAAAAGTATGGTATTGAACCGGAAGATGCGACCGAGCCGGTAAATGTTATTGTTCTTTCAGATACAGACAAGAAGAAGTACTTGACAATGTACTCTCTTGATAAATTTAAAGAGGAAATTAAGAAGCTTTCTCGCGAACAAATCATTGACCTTGCAGACTATGCAATCGCAAATGAAATTGCTGATTTTAGAAAGAGTGAAGTTGTTGAGAAGGCTTGTGGTAAAAATATTATTAAAGGTATTCAGTTAGCTCAGGCAAACAAGGAGGCATAAGATGACTCCCTTCGACACAGTATATGGTGCTTTTCTAAGTAAAATCTTAGATGATGAATGGGAAAATTGGGATGAAGAAGATATAAAGCAGGATTTCTATTCCTTGCTTGAAATTGCTATTGCACGCTTTAAGTTTCCAAGAGTTTCCTTAGACCATACCGCCGAAGGCTTTAATGAAGACCTCACAAATGACGAAGTACAGATTTTGGCCACTTACATGAAATGTGAGTGGCTAAATAGAAATATTCTTAGTTGGGAGAATGTTAAGCCGTTATATTCAGAGCGCGATTTCTCACAGGCAAACTTAATTGATAAATTCAATAAGATGCTTACCGCAGAACAGACGCGCGCGAAGGCTCTTGAGGCAGCGTATTATCGTTCTGTTAATAAAAAGCCTTTTGATTATACACGCTTAGCAGGACAAGGTTGATGGCTGCGGCTGAGACCAAAGAGGGATATAGAAATAAACTAAAAAATAAACTTTTTGGTTTATTGTGTGAGTATGAAAAAGGTGGCGAATGGGAATCTTATCTTAATGCTATTATCATTGAGTTAAATGGGATTCCCGAAGACCAGCAAACCATAAACTACCTTACCCTCTGTCATAAAATTAACTCACTTCGTTATTTGAACTACGAGTACTTCAGGAAAACAATCTTTGATTGTATGAATTTGTTATCTAAAGGTGGAGACCATGGGATATTATGATATTTACAACCTTAGATTGAATCGGTATGGTAATGATTATCTTTCTCGTATGCAGACTAGACGCGAGAAGGAATTCGAACTGTATCTCGCTAGAACTGTCTATAAAGTAATATTTCCTTTTGGTGGCGAAGACCAAGTAGGAAGTATGGAAAAATATAAACAAGATGATACACGCACTCTTCAGTATTTGTTGACTAATGTGCATCTTAATATTCCTAATGGCACTATATTAGAAATTCCTGATAAGGATAATACTTCTCAGCCATGGATGGTTTATTATTTGGAGAAAATCAAAGCTAGTGGATATAATCGTTATATCCTATTAAGAATGACTCATCTCCTTACTTGGACTGCGCGAGACGGTTCTGCTTGCACTTCTTGGGCATATATGTATGGACAAGAAGACAATATGTTAAAAGATGAAATTAGGTCTAGAAGTAGAATGGATACACTTTATGGAGAAAACTTGAAGTCAAGTTTCTTCGTAATGCCAACTACTCCTAATGTTAAAAAAGATGATTATTTCATTGTTGGAGAAAAACCACTTCAGGAATATTATAGAGTAACAGGTTATGATATTCAGTCTTCTGAAGGCGTCGAGTACGTAACAGTTGACCCTGTATATGAATTTGACCAGACTCCTGCGCCAGAGCAGAAACAAACAGATGACCCTGCGGATTTCTTCTGGTTGAATGGTGGACAAATGGTTACACCTCCTTCAAATACTACTCCTTCACAGGGATAAGGAGGCTTAAATGATAAGAGATTTAAAGGAACTCGGTCCTAATCTGCAAAAGATTGTAAGTCGTTTACAGTCAAATCAAAACTTATTAAAGCTTTTGTATTATTCAGATAAAGACCCTCTTTCTCACCCAGACCTTACAGAAAAACAAATTCAAGAAGAAGTTTTTGAAAAACTTATAAAGATATGTCCTCGCGTCGGCCCGAAAGAGACGGCGCAGAGCCTTATTTCTATTCGTGTCGTAAATGGAATGACCAATAGAGGTAATAGTGAATTTAGAGATATTGGACTTGGAATTGAAGTCTTTGTTCCATTAACTCAATGGTTCATTAAGGATACAAACTTGAGACCTTTCTGTATTATGGGTGAAATTCAAAATACCCTTAATGGAAAAACTATAAACGGAATGGGTAAAATTCAAGGCGGAGACTTTTCCCTTAACTTCCTTACAGAAGAAATTTCATGTTATGAAATGACTTTTGACTTTGTGGAATATGACTAATATAAATTTTCTCTACGGATATCCCGTAGAATTCAAACATTTATGTATGGTCTATCCGCCTAAAGTTCACGATACATTTAAGAAAAATTTTTTCCTGTATGCACAGATTTTAACGCTTTCACAAGAAGAAATTGAAGATGAGTATGTAGAAAAAGAATTAGATATTTCGAACTTACTTACACCTTTTGAGTATTTATTAAATACTGCTTATAATGACCCAAACTTGAGACAATATATAAAAGACGCTTTTTATCTTTTTATTCACGAAGACGTTACATTTCTCTATGAACAAAAACAGATTGTAATTGGAGACATTAAAGATGTAAAATCTATTGACGAATTAAGGATATTAAAAGAAGAAGATTATTTTGAGTTTCAGAACTTGGTGCGCGACTCTATTGGAAAAAAGAGGGTTGAACCTCCGAATCCAAACGAAGACCCTCGTGTCAAAGCAATCAAAGCTAAGGCGCGCTACCGTGACAAAATAAAAGCAAAAAAGGGACAAGGAATATCTTTTCAAACAACTTTATCATCAATTTGCTGTATGGGAATTGGGATAACCCCACTTAATATTGGAGAGCTAAGCTATGCGATTATTCCGGTTTTAATTGAAACCTATCAAGCAAAGGAGAAATACCAACTTGATACGGATTGTCTTCTTGCCGGCGCAGATGCTAAAAAAATTAAGCCTAAATATTGGATTAGGAATTCTGAAAATAATTAGGAGGAAAAATAAATGGGTAACATCTTAGAAAAGTATGGTATCAAAGAAGTCGCAGACGTAATGTTCTACGAAATCGACTCTACTGGTGCTCCTAGTAAGCCGGTTCTCTATCTTGATACCCTTAAGGTTTCTACTATCGAGCAGACAGCAGAAGAAGCTGTTGCTAAGGGTGGTAAGGGTAATGCTCCTCTTGTAACATGGGACTACGGTAAGGATATTAACGTAACTCTTGAGGACGCTCTTTTCTCTGCTAAGTCAATGGCTATCATGTTTGGTGATGGTACTGTTAAGACAGACGTAACTAGCTTGAAGAAGACTATCGCTTGGACTGCAACTACCGGCGCTACTGTTCCTACATCATTCGAGGGACCTCAGGGTAAGAAGTATGCTGTTCCTAGCACAGCGGTAACTTACGATGCAACTGGTGCTACTGTATCTTCATTCACTGCTGGTAACACTTATTACACAACTTTCGATATGCCTATCATCAATGGTGGTGTCATCAACATCGACGCTAACAGCTTCCCTGGTACATATTATGTAACTGGTGATACTTATGCTCGTTCAATGACAACTGGTAACGATGAATTCTTCCAGTTCATCATTTCTAAGGCAAAGGTAAAGTCTGGTAACACAATTACTCTCGAAGCAGAGGGTGACCCTTCAGTATTCAACCTTGACCTTCACGTTCTTCGTCCTTCTTCTGGACCTATGATGAAGTTGGTTAAGTACGATATGACTGAGATTTCAGGTTGATTTTAATTTAACTTTGTGGTAGTAGGTGGAGGCTTCGGCCTCCATCTATTTTATTGGAGGATAAAATGTTTTCATTCAAAGATTTAGAGAAGGTTAGCCTCAAGGCTACTTCTAATATAGAGATTGGAAATAAACAATTTGTTCAGGGTGAAACCTTAGCATATTTTGACAAAATACAAATCGCATCTTTGGATGAAGAAAGGGATGTCAGAGTTGCGGAAGGTGGATATGGAAACCCTTCTCTTGTATTTTGGGATACGACCAAAGAGTTAAGATTAAGATTTACTCAAGGTGTATTTTCCGAAGAACATTTTGCATTATTAACTAATGCCAGACTTATTGAGCAAGTTAATGTTCCAATTCTCATTAGTGAAGAGGAAATTAAGGAAACTTCAGAACAAAGAACTATAACTTTAAAACACGCGCCCATTGGTACGATTTTTGTATATAACAAAAATACTGGCGCCAGAATCACGAATTTTACAGTGGACGGCGCGACCTTAACATTTGAGAGTTCTTATTTGGAAGTTTTAGTGAGATATAATTATAATTACATAAACAAAATTTATGATTATAAAATTGGAAGACGTTTAGTTAATGGATTTGTGGAGTTAGAAGGAAGAACGCGCGTCAAGGATGACGTTAGCGGACAGGTAGTAACAGGAATTTTAAAGATTCCGAAATTGAAGTTACTGTCCGAGTTATCTATTAAGCTGGGAGAGCAGGCTACTCCAGTTGTTGGAAGGTTTGACGCTTTGTGCTTACCAGTGGGGTCTAGAGGAAACACTTATGTAACTGATTTTGTTATATTAAGTGATGATATTGATAGTGACCTATAATAGTAATCGGCTTTAACTTTAGTTAGGGCCGATTATTATTTTTGGGAGGAAGAAAATGGCAGACATTAACCAAAAAATTAATATTAAAGAAATTGTTGATGTAAGCGACGCCTTAAAAGGTATTAAGCAGATTCAAGATAGTCTTAGTCATCTCAAAGTAGGTGCTGAAGCTAAGGCTAGTTTTGACAGGCTCTTTTCCAACATAGAGCGCCAAGCCGAGAGGGCTAATGCTGCATTAGCATCTGGTTTTAAGAATAAGGGTGACGTTACAAAATATAAGGATGCGATGGGCCAAATCGTATCTAATTATGATGAAATTATTAGAAGAATCGATATTCTTAAAACTAAAGATATATCTTTAGATGTTGATGTTCAGAAATTAGAAAAAGCCAAAGAAAATATAAAAAAATTCGGTGACCAACTCAGTAATGCACAAAAAGAGGCAAATAAGTTTTTGAGGTCCTCTTCAAAAGCATTACAGAATGATATTGGCAAGGACCGAAAGGGTCAAGATAAGTGGGAAAAAGTATTAGAAGCCTATCAAAGTGGTAAAATAAGTGAGGCCACTAAAGCTCTTGGCACTCTTAAGGCTGCCATGACCAGAGCTGGGAAAAATGGCGAAGACCTTAATTCAGAAGAGTGGGTAAAATACGCCGAAGATATACAAAAGATACAAATAGAACTTGATAAATATAAAGGAAAAATTAAAGAGGTAGATACTGCTCAACAGAGCCTTGACAATAGCCTTGACGCTCAGACTCAAGTTTATGATGATGCTAAAAAGGCACTCGAAGGCATCGGACAAGCCGCTATTGATGACGCAAAAGATGTTAAAGATTTTGCTAAGGCAACAGCAGAATCCGCTCAGGAAGCTCAGCAACTTAGTTCTGAATTAGAACAATTTAGAAGTAAGGCTGCTTATTTCTTTGGATTAAGCAATGCTATTAACTTATTCAAAAGAGCGGTTCGTTCGGCTTATGACACAGTAAAAGACTTAGACGCTGTAATGACCGAGACTGCGGTAGTTACTGACTTTGACGTTGGTGACATGTGGTCTCAGTTGCCTGAATATACACAGCGCGCGAATGAATTGGGTGTATCCATTCATAGTGCTTATGAAGCTGCTACAATCTTCTATCAGCAAGGTTTGAAGACTAATGAAGTTATGGCAGTTTCTAATGAAACTTTGAAGATGGCTCGTATTGCGGGACTTGATGCTGCTACTGCATCAGACCGTATGACAAACGCTCTTCGTGGTTTTAACATGGAAATGGATAAAACTAGTGCACAAAGAGTTAACGATGTTTACTCCAAACTTGCCGCTATCACCGCATCTAACACAGACGAAATTTCAACCGCGATGACTAAGGTTGCATCATTGGCTCACAATGCTAACATGGAATTCGAAACCACTGCGGCATTCCTTGCACAGATTATCGAGAGTACGCGTGAGTCTGCGGAAACAGCAGGTACCGCGCTCAAGACTGTAGTCGCAAGATTCTCTGAAGTTAAACAGTTGTATAGCAAGGGAGAATTGTTAGGCCAGGATGAAGAAGGCGAGGACATTGATGTAAACAAGGTTTCGACTGCTTTAAGAAGTGCTGGTATTAACTTAAATGAATATTTGACTGGCGCAAAAGGTCTTGATGATATTTTTATCGAACTTGCAGAAAGGTGGGATAGCTTAGATATTGTTCAACAGAGATATATCGCTACCATGGCTGCCGGTTCAAGACAGCAGTCTCGTTTCATCGCTTTGATGAGTGACTATAAGAGAACTGTAGAACTTGTTGATGCTGCTAATAATGCAAATGGTGCATCTCAAGAGCAATATGGAAAGACACTCGACTCACTCGAAACTAAACTTGCTCGTTTAAAGAATGCTTGGGACGAGTTTATTCTTGGTTTAACTAATAGTGATGCTATTAAGGGTGCCGTAGATTTACTTACAAGTTTACTTACTGCTATAAATAAAGTAATTAGTGCTATATCTGGTAAGAATTCTGGCATAAAGATGATTACTACTTTCTTTACCGCTTTTGCAGGATTCAAGATTGGTCAAAAAGTATTTGGTGGAACTTCAATAGGTAAATTTTT
>Ga0265300_10002977_pt1 | contig 14101 bp, 13 predicted proteins | sample AusTroGonzalo_MG_FD_193482 | JGI IMG/M metagenome (GOLD analysis project Ga0265300, IMG submission 193482) | Bovine rumen microbial communities from tropical cattle in Woodstock, Queensland, Australia - Gonzalo_03 | ecosystem: Host-associated > Mammals > Digestive system > Stomach > Rumen ... | reverse complement strand
CATGTATCAGCACCAATGAATCCTCAGGGAAATGCTGTTTGACGCACTGCAGTCCATTATAAATGGAATCCTGTCCTTTCTGGCCTCCAGGTACGACATCTATAACTTTAGTCAATCCATATTTTTCTATCTGACTACGCAGATAAGGAATCCAGTCTTCTAGACAGACCACCACAATGGCATCAACTTCCTGAATACTCTGAAATACCTCGATGGTATAGACCACGATTGGTTTCCCACGAAATTCAAAAAACTGCTTGGGACGACTATGATTATAAAGTCTGTGTCCTTGCCCACCTGCAAATATTACTGCTATATTCATATCGATTGCGTTACTTGTGTTGGATAATCATTTTGCCATTCTACAGCCTTACCATCTAGGAAATCAGCCATTTTCTGAGCGATGTCCTTAGCCGAATGGCCAGTCTCGTTAAGTCCCATTCTCACAGCAAAGGCATCCCACTTTTTCAGATAGCCATCCATGTCGAAAGCCTTCACGTTTTGTTCCATCTCGTCATTATTCTTGGCGTATGGAAACGGAAGTTCATCCATTTCGTAATATACACCGCGTTCTTCATTCTTATACTGTTCAAAATCTGTTGCGTATGCAAAACAGGGAATCCGCCTCAAAGCTGCATCAAAAATACAGCTCGAATAGTCACTAACCATCACGTCCGTCGCCATCAGCAGCCGTTGCATATCCTGATAGTCTGTTACATCTATCACTTCAGGATATTTTTCCAGACAACCCTTGGCACACAGTCTCAAATCGGCATGGAACCGGACAAGCATCGTCCATTCTCCCCCGAACTTTTCTGTCAGTGCCCGTTTCAACCGCGGCATATCCAAGTCATAGACATTCATGTCAATATACTGCCCCTCTTTGAATCGAAGTCGCCATGTCGGCGCATAGAGCAGCACCTTGCGGTTCATCGGAATACCAAGCTCCCTACGAGCAATCTCGCCATCCTCGGGATTATTCAGCACAAGAATATCGTTCTTCGGATAACCGCATTTCCATATAGGACCATGAAACTTGAATGCCCTGCGATAGATAATCGAGATATGGTCAGAATTCGAGATATACACGTCAGCCAAAGATGTCCCTTTTAGGTATCTGCGGTCATTCCTGATCTTAGCCAACGCACCAACACCATCCATTGCCACTTTTTTGATGCCTAGCCCACCATGCCAGGTTTCTATATACATCTGTCCCTTACGCTTAACAAAGTAGTCAGGCAATGTACAATTATCAATCCAAATCTTAGCAGTCACATATTCATACAGCCATTTCCAACTGCGCCAATTTACGGACCTCATCCACGAAGGCAACTCGTAATTATAACGAGGCCTTCTCACCCAGACAACATCCATATCGGGCCGAAGCTTATGCAACTCCTCCATAATAAATTTCTGGTTATCGTCATAGCGTTTACCCTCATAAACGCTAACCAACACCTTGTTAGTCTTTATAGGGAACACGCGTAGCAAATAAAAGAGGATCTGCACGCCCTTCGCCAACACGGGCCTCAGCACCGGCTTGGCAATTTTCCATAACTTCAGTCTCATTCGAAACATTTGTGTCATATAATTGTAACACAATTATAGCAAAACATCTAAAAAAACGAGTCCATTAAATGAAATAATGTTATCTTTCTCACACAAAAAAAACTGCAATCTTATATTAAAACGACTTCATAAGATATATGCTTTTCAATTCTTTCAAGTTCATGGTATTCCTACCGATAGTGTTCCTGCTCTATTGGTTTGTATTTCGCAAGCGACAATGGCAAAACCTATTGATCGTCGTTGCGAGTTACATCTTCTATGGTTGGTGGGATTGGCGATTTTTATTCTTAATAGCCCTGACATCGCTTTGTAGCTTTGGTAGTGGTCTGCTTTTGGAGCGCTACGAAGGGCAGCAACGAAAGCAATGGTTGGTAAGTGCAGCAAACATAGTACTGAACATCGGCATCCTCGGGATATTCAAGTACTATAACTTTTTCATGGAAAACCTAAACGCTTTGTTGGGGGCGTTCGGCTGGCATTTGGACGGGATTACGATAAACATTATATTGCCCGTCGGCATCAGTTTCTATACATTCCAAGCACTCAGCTATACGATTGATGTTTATAAAAAGAAGCTCCCTGCCACACATGACCCTGTGGAATTTTTCGCCTATATCAGTTTCTTCCCGCAATTGGTGGCAGGCCCAATTGAGCGAGCTACGAATCTTTTGCCCCAGTTCCAGCAGCAAAGACATTTCGACTACGCAAAGGCTGTTGACGGAATGCGGCAGATGCTATGGGGATTTGTAAAGAAACTCGTTATTGCCGATAATTGTGCAACTATAGTCAACGATTATTGGAATCAATACGCAGAACTACCAGGGCTGACTCTTTTCTTTCTCGGCGTTCTTTTTACATTCCAGATATACTGCGATTTTTCTGGTTATTCCGACATCGCCATCGGGTGTGCGCGATTGTTCGGTTTCAATCTGATGCGCAACTTCAACTTTCCGTATTTTTCTCGAAGCATTCCTGAGTTTTGGCGTCGTTGGCACATATCTCTTACTACGTGGTTCCGTGACTATATCTATTTTCCGCTTGGTGGCAGTCAGTGCGATAAATGGAAAATCGTCCGCAATGTTTATATCGTTTGGGGCATCAGCGGTCTATGGCATGGCGCTAAATGGACTATGGTTTGCATTGGACTATACCACGCCACATTGCTAGTCATCTACAATCTCATAGGTATTAACACGAAATACAAGAATGCTGTTGCATACGGGCGCTATCTGCCCAATATCAAGGAAGCTTTGCAAATGGCATTAACATTCATCCTTGTCGTTATCGGTTGGATCATCTTCCGTGCAGAAAGTATGACGCAAGCCATTAGTTATTTATCGGCAATGGTTTCAAACAAGTTCTTTGGCATCATTCCCCAAAATGGAAGGACCTATCTGTATTTTGGCATTGCTCTTCTTGCTGTTGAATGGTTACAAAGAGACAAACAGCACGCACTGCAGTTCCCTGACAATAAGCTCTTTAATAAGAGAGCCACAAGGTGGACTATATACATAATTATATATCTGTTGATTCTGTTTAACACAGGAAAGCCCCAATCATTTATTTATTTTCAATTCTGAAAATCCATGAAAAAGTTTATACACAACATCACCATCTTGGGCATAATTCTATTGCTTATTAGTATAGCGATAGAGTTTCTGTTGTTTTTACGGCCTAATGAATATTCATATAAAAGAGATTATGTCGAAGAGCATATTAACGATATAAGATGTTTACTTTTAGGCCATTCACATATAGTGAACGGATTAAAGCCCAACATTCTTGGGAATGGTGTTTTCAACATGGCAATTTCAGGAAGGAGTCTTGCATACGACATAGAATTAGCAAAAAAATATGTTCCCAAAATGAATCAATTAGAATTATTAATCATGCCTTTAGATTATAAAAAATTCTATTTTGGCAGACAAAAAAACAACCCCTATGAAAAGGGGAAATTATCAGGACTAACAAAAACGCGTAAGTGTATGTATTACAAATACATGGGCATACGGATAGATCGGTTTTGGTATTGGTCTGAATTGTTGAATTCAAAACTGGACTTTATGAAAAGGTTTCTGGAAAAAGACGCAGAGGCCAGAGAGTGTGATTCCTTAGGATATTTGGGGAATAATTTATTAGAAAGAAAATATAATTGGGAAAATTGGTTCCTGCCTAAGATTATTGACACAACTTTAGAAGCAAATCGTAAAGCACTAAATCACCTTTATACACGTTATTGCATTCTAGCAGAACTTACCCAAAAAAGGGGGGCAAAACTAATTATACTTATTACACCAAAGTACAAAACCTACAATAACTCAAAAAATCCTGCTGTTATTAAAGAAATGGAGGCCTTTTCGGCATCCTTAAAACAAAAATACCCAAACGTCGAATACTACGACTACAGCACAGACAAACGTTTTGTAGACGAAGATTTTTATGACGCAAGTCATCTAAATGATATTGGGGCAAACAAATTTTCTAAAATTGTCAAAGAAGAGATATTGGATAAGCATCATAAAATATGATCTTCAATATTAATCTTCATTGCATTTTAGCCAGTTTCTTGAGATCTCGTAGAACCATCGACGGATGTTCCAGTCTCGTCACAATTCTCTTTAAATTCCACACGGTCTTCACAGCCCAAGGCGAAGACACACTCAGCAGCCATCGATCTATAGGTTTCAACAAGCCAGCCTCATTCATACAGCGCTTGATGTCTTTAACAAAAGGATGATTAGAATCACTAGTGAACTTAGTGTCACCCATAGCTTCCATAAAAAAGAACATTCTCTGCTTCACCCTTTGTCGCAAAAATACCTCTGAGGGAATATTATCCTTAACAATATCATCTCCTCTTTTGCTTAATTCAAGCATATAATCCAACGTAAAAGGATAAGTATGACGAGTTGATGTCATATTTTCCCTAACATGGTATATTTGATGCTTATACACATATATATCTTTCTGATTATTGATAGCAAGCATCAAATTCATCAAATAATCCTCTCCTCTAACAATACGCTTAGGAACAGAAAATGTGTTATCGTCAAATAATCTTTTTCTAAACAACTTCGCCCAAGGGCCAGCAGAGAGCTCTCTTGCATACTGCATCTCCAAATATTTTTCCTTGGATATAGAAACAGGCAATTTCTTCACGCTCTCGACATTTCTCTGATTAGCTGCTATAACAATATCAGCAGATTCGCATACATCCATTAATCCAGACAATGAAGAATCAGGCAACAAATCATCCGAATCTACGAACATAATCCATTCGCCATGGGACTCTTCAACGCCCCGCTTTCTTGCGGCCGTAGCGCCACCATTTTCTTGTTCAATGTAACTTACATTTGGCAAATACCCATATTTCTTACAAATATCGCCAGAACAGTCCGTACTGCCGTCGTTTACAAGAATCAACTCTATATTCTTGTATGATTGCAACAGAATAGACCGAATACATTCTTCAACATATTCAGATGTATTATATACAGGGACTATGATACTGACTAAAGCTGTTTCCATTTCCATCCAACTAATTGTTCTGTCAAACGCACAATGATATTCCTTAATCGTCTAAATGGAGCAAACACATTATATATGAAATGAGCAGCAACAGAATGTCCACACAAACACAGCCCCACGCAGGCCTTCATAGACCAGATGTGGCAATTTCTACTCTCATTTATATATCTTTGATTTATATCAGGATAGATAGCCTTAATGTCATAAACATGATTATTTAGCAAGAATATATCATCTTTCACTTTAGATTTTATATGGTACCAACCATCATCAAACTCATGTGATGACAATATAGGGTACAAATCATTTATAAATATCATAAGAGATTGAATTGTGTTACTTATTGAAATGAACCTAACGATACTCTTTTTATTTATTACAGAGTCATAATGGTATAATATTACAGGCAAATATGTTATTTTAGCACCACGAGCAATAAGTAAGCACATAACATAAATATCCTCCCATATAGTCATTCTTGGATTAAAAGAAACATTATATTGTTTAAAGATATCTCTTTTAATCATCTTATTCCAACATGAACCCCATATTTTTTCTTCAAGCATATCCGCTATTATGTCATCATTATCCAATGACCTTGGCTTCTGGACATAATGAACTTTCTTGTCCTTATAAATACGTTCGAAGTCGCAGATAACTATATCAGCCGTCTCTTTTTCAATTTTCTCATACATCTTTTGAAGCCAGTCTGGTTCTGCCCAGTCATCCGGATCTGCATGAATAATATATTTCCCTTTGGCGGCATTAAGTCCTGTTTGACGAGCACTACTAACGCCTTCGTTTTGTTTATGAATAACTCTGAAACGACTATCCCTCGCAGCATAACCATCACAAATCATTCCACTAGAATCCAAAGAGCCATCATCAATAAGGAGCACTTCGAAATCCTTAAATGTTTGTGCTATTATACTATCAAGACATCTTTTGATGTATTTCTCAGCTTGATAGACCGCGACGACAACAGATATAGACAGATTTTCCATTACAATTCAAAACTACTTTTGTTTGGCAATATTGTTTCAAAAGCTTCCAATATTATTTGCTTATACTCTTTGAATTTCAATGTAGATTCAACATCATTTAAGCATAAAATTTTCTTTTTTTGATATCGTATGCAATTATCAATATCACCAATATTTTCCTCTGTTATGTTGTATAATATTCCATCCTCAAATATATTGTATGGCGTAAAATTTCCTGATGCTAACTGCCAATATCTAAAAAGCCAAAAACAGACATCACCATACGATCGATACTTATCTGAGCATGTTCTTATTAAATGTTCCTCACAATATTTCCAAACTTCGTCATAGGTTTGTTTCAAATATCCTTGAGGAAGATGATTCATTTTAAACCCTGGAAACTTGCTAAATTTTCGAAAACGGAAGTTTTCTCTAGAAATTCTTGGATAAACAGGAGAGTACCATTTCCACAAATTATCGCGTATAGCAGTCTTCTTATCAAAATGAGAATTAATTAATCCCACTGCTAAAAAGACAGAACTATCAAATATATTTGGTTTGGGGTGGTTCATACAAGCCATTTGTCCAATATCGCAAGGAAGACCGTTTTTGAAGAACCTGTCAGGAGATACTCCATCTATTAAAAACATATCATCATTAAAATAGACAAAACGATCTGATAAGTCTTTTATTTTGTAAAAGAAGAACTCCATCGTTTTAGAATTAAATGAGGGCAGATAATCAGCAGGAACAAAATCCTCATGTTTTACAATTACTAATTTGGGATTATTAGTATTTAACCATTTGGGTAAATGACCATAGGTAACAAAATATATTTTATTAACCCACGGAGCGAACTTTTCAACCCCACGAAACCAGTACTGCAAAGTTTCCCAATCACGATATCGGCATGCATCCGTGTTTATATACCTGGTCTCTTTGGCAGAATAGTATTCAAACTCTTTCTGCCATTTTGGGTCGTTATTATCAACCCAAGTTATTACGAAATCTATTTTGTTATCCATAGCCATAATGAGTATAAATACAACTTGATTGTGAACTTAACGCCCTTACCAGAACAAAGAGATCTTACGGCAGTCGGTATCGAAGGGTAAATTTCAGGCAATCTAAAGAAATAATAACTAAACAAATCTCTATCTTGGTGCAACATCCTATAGAGATACCATTTGAACGGTCTATGCGGTTCTATTCCAACATTTAATTGCCTAAACATTTTTTCGGTACGAAAAGAGACTTCTGCACGGACTTTCAGCTCATTGGGCTTAGAGCAAAACACTCCCGCTAAGGAATTTTTACGGTAAGTGTAGATATATAGAATCTGATTAGACACATCAACTTCTTTGGCATAATAGCCAGTACAGACAGAGAAAAATCTATCATTAGAATACTCAACTTCGTCAAAACGGAATTGATAATTCTCTACAAATTCCCGTTTTATCATTTTACCCCATGGTTGCGGGTATCTTAATCTAACAAACTTATCACATCCAGTTTCAAAATATTCATCAATGTATTTATTCATATATTCAACTCTTTTTATCACTTGATGAATATCAGAAGACAGCACACTTTTTTCTTTAAAGAATATAATATCTGCTTTTGAATCAGCATATGGCCTTATGATATTATACATATCATCTACATACAAATCATCAGCATCTGCAAACAGCAACCATTTACCTTTTGCATGATCTAGTCCCACATTTCTGGCATACCCAGCCCCTCCATGTTTAGGGGCTCGAATAAATTCCAAATAAGGACGGGACAGTTCTGAATATCTCTCCAAATAGGTATCAGCATCCGGACTATTATCATCCACGACAATCACCTGAATATCTTCAGATACAGGTATTGATTTCAGACAGCGCATCAGCAAATCTGGAATATCGTAATGAGGTATTATGATGCTAAATAACGGTTTATCCATATTATAAACGAATACAAGTACAATTTAACTTTAAACCTTAGAGAACAACCTTTACTGATGTCTTTCAGCGCAGTTATCTTAGATGGATAAATTTCGTCCAATCTTGCGAAGTAGTATTTAAATAAATTTCTATCTTTACTCAACATCCTTTTTAAATAAGATGCTGTTAGTTTTTTTTTGCACATATTGTGTTGAAGTAGAAAACAATCATATCTAAACGCGGCATCTGCTCTAATTCTCAATTCATCAGGTTTTGAACAAGAATTCGAATGTAGTGAACCTTCACGAGATGTCACGACATAAAGAATTGTATCAAAAGCTTCTATTTTATTTGCAAGACAACCTACATGTACAGAAAAAAGGACGTCATTGGAATACTTTATCTCATCAAAAAGAATATTATATTTCTCAACCAGGCTTTTCTTGATCATTTTACCCCATGGAACATAATATCTAGTTCTTACAGGCAACTCATCACCCATTTTTAGATAAACATCCATAATTTCATCAAGATAGCCACTTCTGCCAGATTTACAACTTAGATTATCAGAACAAACGGCTTGTTTTTGGAAATAGATAACATCGGCATCAGATTCTGCATGCATAGAAATGATGTCATACATGTTATCCACAAAGAAATCATCTGCATCTGCAAACAGCAACCATTTACCTTTTGCATGATTCAGTCCAATATTCCGAGCATAACCAGCCCCACCATTCTTAGGAGCTCGAATAAACTCCAAGTATGGTCTGGATAGTTCAGGATACCTTTCCAAATATGAGTCAGCATCTGAGCTGTTATCATCCACCACGATTACCTGAATATTTTCAGATACCGGTATAGATTTCAGACAACGCATCAGCAAGTCTGGAATATCGTAATGTGGTATTATGACAGAAAATAATGAATTCATATACGTTTCATTAATCTATGGGGGGATAGGAAAATCCAGAGCTCCAATTACTATATATGCGATCGCATAATATCCTTCATAATTAAAGATGGATTTTTAATCCTAATAATAAACTTGTTCATGAAGAGGTAAACCTTATAATCCATCTTATTGGACACTAATAATAATAGCCTGTCACTTATACGAATCGCCCTATCTTTATTCATAAGGCGAATTATTTCCTTTACAAATGGATGGTGCTTATTCCCTCGAAAATCATTCTGTTTAAGATAAACCTTATAATAATTCATACGAGTTTCTATTTCTGCCTGTCTCTTTTTGTTTTGAGACAATCCATCTGCAACAATAGTATCTGCAGTATTACATATACAATGAAGATATTCAAGGTCAAAACTACGGCTGTGTGAAGCAGATTCCATACGAAAGCGGTAAAAATATACAGGTTTCCTCCATACAGCAACTTTCTTCCCATTAGTTCTGGCTAATGCTAAATTCATAAGGAAATCCTCCTTTGGAGGATAGTTATATGCAAATGCCTGCTGACTTTTTCTAAACAGTTCTGTTCTAAAGAGTTTAGCCCAGGGATAAGTAGGCAATCGATGGCAGTAAAGCATGAATAAATACTCTTCACTATCATAATAATCATAAGCATTTATCAGTTGTTTACTTTTTGTATGGTTGCCTACAACAATATCAACACCTTTTGAGATCGTGAGTAATTCTAAAACGCAATCTTTTAGTAAATAGTCATCAGAATCTACGAACATTATCCATTCGCCACGAGCTTCCTCAACCCCTCGTTTCCTTGCTTCTACAACACCAGCGTTTTCTTTTTCTATATAGTGGACATTAGGCAAATTTTCATACTTCTTGCAAATTTCACCAGAGCCATCCGTACTACCATCATTTACAATAATCAATTCAATATTCTTGTAAGACTGCGACAGAACGGACAGAATACATTCTTCAACGTACTCAGCGGAATTAAATACAGGGACAATGACACTGACTAATTGATTCATATTAACACATTCCTTTCTTAATCTTACAACTTATTCTCTGAATTGAAAAGACGCATTTATATTAAATTTAAGAATACCAGGCAGAGATCTTCCTAAATAAGGGTCGTCATATAAAAACTCATTGACAACAAATGGGTGTGAATACTTACCAGTGATTCTATATTTATTATTCTCCCCAAACCAAATATTCATATAATACTTACCGCGATTAAGAAAACATGGCGGCAAAGAAAACTCTACTATATATTCACCTATCTTAGAATCATGTTGCGGACTAACGACCTTACCACTATGAAAGATTGTAACACCATCAACTGTACACAATTCAAAAGCAGCATCCAAATGGATATCAGGCACATAATTCATAAATGTTAAACGGAAATGGATACCCGAAGCAACACTTACCACATCTCCATGAGTTGGCAACACCTCAAACGACTTGATTTTCACTTTGTCATTCCCAGGCGCAGTCGACAAATCGTCGAAAAAAACACTTTGCGAAGGCACGACGCCATCATCCGTATACATCCGGATAGTATCATCAATACCTCCCAAATATTTTACGGCACCATTTTCCAAGAGGACGCCACTTTTGCATAGTTTCTTTACTGCAGCCATATTGTGGCTGACAAACAAAACAGTACGACCTAGCCCCTTCGCAACATCCTGCATCTTACCGATGGCTTTTTTCTGAAATTCGGCATCGCCAACAGCAAGGACCTCATCGACCACCAAAATTTCCGGTTCCAGATGAGCGGCTACGGCAAAACCTAAACGCACCTTCATGCCAGAAGAATAGCGTTTGACAGGCGTGTCGATATACCGTTCGCAGCCAGAGAAATCGACAATTTCATCGAGTTTACGGGTGATTTCAGCCTTCGTCATCCCCATGATGGCGCCATTCATATAGATGTTCTCGCGGCCAGTCATCTCCGGATGGAAACCCGTACCGACTTCAAGCAGCGAGGCGATGCGTCCACATACATTAATTTCGCCAACAGTTGGAGTTGTTACACGCGAAAGCAGTTTCAATAGAGTACTCTTACCAGCACCATTCTTGCCGATGATACCAACGACATCACCCTGTTCCACACTAAAGTTAATGTCTTTCAACGCCCATACAAAATCGCTTTCGCCCTTCGTGGCTCGCACATTGGTATCACCAATTTTCAGGAACGGATCTTCCTTCCCTAAGACATGCATGGTCCACCAACGGTTCAAATCATGGCTGAAAGTGCCTGTCGAGACTACACCCAAGCGATACTGCTTGCCAACATGATTAAACTCAATTGCCTTCATACGCTTAAACCGTATCCATGAAATTGCGTTGAACCTTATTAAAGACTGCAATACTGAATAGCAGCAGCACACTCATAAACAAAAAGCTATAGCCTAATGCAAGCCAAGAGAAATAACCCTGTCCCAAAGTCGCATACTTGAAAGTCTCAATAACTGAGGTCATCGGGTTTGCCATAATCAGCGTACGTAGGGAGTCATTTTCTACCATACTGAGCGGATAGACAATGGGGGTCGCATACATCCAAAGTTGGACGACAAAAGTGAAGAGAATCGTAAAATCGCGATATTTGGTGGTAAGCGACGAAATCAGGATTCCAAAGCCAAGACCAAAACCCGCAAGCATCACCACTAAAAGAGGCGTAAGCAGGATTGCCCAATTGGGGGCAACCGATGCGCCTTTTACAAAGAAATAGAGATAGAGTACAACAAAGAGCCCCAGCTGTATGACAAACCGAAGTAAATTGGATATCACCACAGCGAGGGGGACTACAAGACGTGGGAAATAGACCTTGCCGAACATGTTCTGATTGGCGACAAACGTGTTTGACGACTGGTTCAAGCAATAGGAGAAATAGAACCAGCAGATATTGCCTGCCATATAGAAAAGGGCCTGGGGCATTCCATCCGTACTCATCTTGGCTATTCCACCAAACACAACCATGTTCATGATGACGGTAAGAATCGGCTGAATCAAATACCAAAGCGGGCCAAGGATGGTTTGTTTATATTGCACTACGATATTGCGCCTGACAAACAACTCTATCAGGTCGCGATAGCGCCAAATTTCAGCAAAATCGATATGCCACAATTTTTCATGTGGCTTAATCTTCATTGTCCAGTATTGTTTTTGCTCAGTTTCAGACATAATTGATTTATAATAAATAATAAGAAAATAATACACATTTTGTTACCATGTGCAAGAAAAACAAACATATTGCCAATAAAATATTACTATCATTCTCAGTAAGAAGGAATTTCACTATGAATCTGCATTTTTTCAAGACAGTTTTTGCGGTGGCGCTGGTGGCGGGCGCGGGTTATTTTTTCGGTTGCAGTTCGGAGAAGGCTCCCGAGGTTGAGAACAACACACTTGTCAATGTGTCTTACGACCCGACGCGCGAATTCTATTCCAATTACAATCATATTTTCATGAAGCATTGGAAAGAGGCGACCGGCAAGGACGTGAAGATTACGCAGTTTCATGGCGGTTCAGGCAAGCAGGCGCTTGAGGTGGTGAACGGTCTTGAAGCAGATGTGGTCACGCTCGCGCTGGAATACGACGTGAACATTATCCGTGATGCGGGGCTTATCGAAAACGGCTGGATCCAGGAATTTCCGAAAAACAGTGCCCCCTACACTTCGACCATCGTGTTCCTCGTGCGCAAGGGGAATCCCAAGAAAATCAAGGACTGGAACGATCTCGTAAAGGACGGCATCGGCATCATCACGCCGAATCCGAAGACTTCGGGCGGTGCGCGCTGGAATTATCTCGCGGCTTGGGCTTATGCAGAAAAGCAGTTCAACGGCGACGAAGCGCAAATCAAGGGATTCATGAAGAAGCTATACCAGAATGTTCTTGACCTCGCTTCGGGGGCGCGCGGTTCCACAAACACGTTCATCGAAGACAAGAAAGGCGACGTATTGCTCTCTTGGGAAAACGAAGCGTTCCTCTCCCTCAAGGATTACCCCAAAGAATACGAAATCGTCATGCCGAGCGTGAGCATTTTGGCTGAGCCGTCCGTCGCCATTGTAGATAAAGTCGTAGACAAACGCAACACGCGCAAACTTGCGACGGAATACCTGAATTATCTATACTCTGACGAAGCGCAGCGTGTTGCGGCAAGGCATCATTACCGTCCGACAAACAAGGCGATTCTTGACGAGTACAAAGAATTTGACCAGAATGTCAATCTGATTACGATTGAGCATTTTGGCGGTTGGGAAAATGCACAGAAGACGCACTTTTCCGAGTATGGGATTTTCGACCAGATTTACGAGAAAAAGTAAAAGGCGGAAAAAGCGCTAAAATTACGGTCTGAAAGTTTTCAGCGCAGCAATCGTGCGAGAAATCAAGTCGTTCAATTCCCAGCCCAAAAGGTTTGCGCCGCGTTCAATGACTTCACGGGAACAACCGGCAGCAAACTTTGGCGACTTGTACTTTTTGAGGACTGATTTCAGTTCCAAATCCTGCACGCTTTTTGACGGACGCATCAATACGACTGCGCCAATCAAGCCCGTCAATTCGTCGACGGTGTAAAGGACTTTTTCCATTTCGTGTTCGGGTTTCACATCAACGGTTATAGCCCAGCCGTGGCTTGTCGTGGCATGGATGAGTTCTTCGGAAAGACCCGCATCTTGCATGAGTTCACGTTCCTTGATGCAGTGCTGTTCGGGCCACTGTTCAAAATCAAGATCGTGCAAAAGGCCGACGATTCCCCAGAAATCCTCATCTTCGGCGTAACCGAGTTCACGAGCGAAATAGCGCATGGTGTTTTCGACGATTTCGCCATGTTCAAGGTGAAAAGGATCCGAGTTGTATTTTTTGAGGAGTTCCAAGGCTCCTTCGCGTGTAATTCCTGCTGATAATGCCATGTGCCGAAATATAACATTTTAAAATCGACGATAGAAGCGGTTTCCTAATACAATTTTTTTATCAATAGCGATATGAATTAAGTATTGGACGTTTGAAAAAGCGCGTTCTATATTTGCAGCACTCGAAATTGCGGAGGCGCCGTGAAGATAGAACGGATAAAAACTGATTTGTTGATTATTGGCGGCGGAACAGCTGGCTGCTACGCGGCCATCACAGCCGCTCAAAAAGCACCACAAGAAGCCGCG
>Ga0265300_10002973_pt1 | contig 14111 bp, 4 predicted proteins | sample AusTroGonzalo_MG_FD_193482 | JGI IMG/M metagenome (GOLD analysis project Ga0265300, IMG submission 193482) | Bovine rumen microbial communities from tropical cattle in Woodstock, Queensland, Australia - Gonzalo_03 | ecosystem: Host-associated > Mammals > Digestive system > Stomach > Rumen ... | reverse complement strand
ATCATCAAGCTAACTCTTTTCTTTAAATAGGCCGGCAGGGGGTGATACCCCTGACGGTCACTAAGAAAGCGTAAGCGCATGGTGACCAATGATATTTATAAAAAAGTTGCCTAAGGGTAACGGCTTGGAGAGTATACCTACAAGCATATAATAAGGTATATTATAAAATAAGGTAAAGGGTAAGAAAACGATTAAATGAACAGACTGTTCAGACATATGGCAAAGCTTCTGCTGGCAGGAATAATCCTGACAGTTGCGGGATGCGCTTATGATGACGCGGTCCGTGAGGTGCACAAGCAGCCCGCGGGCAGTGAAGGTCTGGCTATTGCTTTCAGCAACGGCATCATTGACAACCCTGTACGTATAAGGACCCGAGCCGTTAAAGTATCCCTACTCAGCGACCATACAAACAGTATGGGCGTCTGGGGATGGCAAACCACACCGGAGGGTCAGGTTGAACGTCTGTTCCTGAATCAGGACGTGACGTTCAACACCCCCACGGCAAAGTGGACTTACAATCCGGTAAAATATTGGGATTACAAGAGTAATTACCGGTTCAGCGCTTACGCACCGCATTCAGGAAGCGTTCCTGGAGTGACGGCTTTAATTGATAATTTGACACATGCTATTACAATAACGGGTGTCACACTTGAGGGTAGCAATACCATTGACAGTGGAGTACCCGCACCGCCTGCAAACTTCTGCTCGGTACCCGATGTGGACTGGATGATAGACCGCACGGGACAGAGCATGGCAGGATTCTACCGCACGGAGGTGATGTTCAACATGCAGCACATTCTGTCCAAACTCTGCATAAGAGTGGCCCGTGCCGCTACATTACCGCGCGATTCTGTAATAGCAGTAACTGTTGACAGTATAAAGATAGGTAGCTTTATCGCCCAGGGTGATTTTGCCCAGACCATGTCAAATGATCCTATTCTCATGGCACAGGAATGGACACCCGTTGACACCCTGCCGCGATATGATATTACGAGTGCACGGCATGTGAGCATTCCGGATTCTGCAGTTTATGTACTGGAATCCCTGCTCATACCGCAGCACGTGGATGACAGCCAATACATACAGATATGGTACAAGATTGGAAATGACGGCGGTTACATAAACCGCATGAACAACGTATTCCCGCTTGACAATCTGTACAGTGTATTTGAAACGGGTAAGAACTATGTGATAACCGTCACCATAGGTCCTGACCCCATAAAGTTTGATGCCGGAGTTCAGGATTGGGCCGGGCATCAGGCGGTTAACAGATTGATAGATAATAACTAAAATAGTCCAAATATGAAAAGGCAATTAAAAGAAGTACTTAAGACAAGCCTGATTGCAGGCATGGTGCTGACAGTTGTATCATGCAGAGAGAGTGATACAAGGTATGAGATTGACGGCAGAGCCGGCTCTATACCGTCATACATCGAGTTCGGCAACTATGTCAATAACCTGACCAGAGCCTCCAAGAGCTCTAACGGTAGTTTCATCGTGGGTGACACCATGGCTGTTTGGGGCCAGCAGACAACCGGCGCCGACGTTGACCTGATATTCAACAATCAGGATATCAGATATGTAAGCGGTTCAAGCTGGACCTATGACAACAAGAGAATCTGGAACAGCGGTTCACAGTATACATTCTACGGTGTGTTCCCCTACTCAAAGACTCTGTACAACATGAGCACGGACGGCAACTTCTACGTGACTATACCTACGTATACCACCCCCGATACACCGGCCGATCAGAAGGACCTCATGATATCAGAGCGCAGGGATATATCACCGTTCAACACTGTTGATATGATTTTCCATCATATACTGAGTAACGTGAACGTTCTTGTAAGGATTAGCAATGACCTTAACACTGATGATATTGAGAGTGTAACCCTTAAGAGCATAAAATTCAACAACGTCATGTCAACCGGTAGCTATGCACAGACCGGCTGGAGCCAGCATCGCGCTGTAGGTGCGTGGAGTGGCGTATCGGGCTATATGAACATAGCACCCGTAAATGATGTTGTGCTCACCAAGAAGGATACCGCAGTCTATGCAGACTATCTTATGATTCCGCAGAAACTGTTCAACACAGAGTCAAGACCTAAGGATGTGACCATCGATGCCGTATTCAGAATTGTTTACAAAAACAGCACATCTGCCACATTCACAAAGAACGGTATTCGTCTGGCCGGTATAACCGGACGCAGCGGCATGGTAAGTCAGTCCATCAGCACATGGGAGCCTAACTTCAAGTACAACTACTCTCTGGTATTCAACCCCACCAAGGCCACACGTGTATGGGAGGCCGATGGTGACGGTAGCCTCCAGATTGACCCCGAGACCGGTGACACCATAACCAAGCATGATGACACCCCGTACCCGGGCATAATGCGCTACAACCCCGATGAGCCTGACTATATCCTGGTCTATGAGGATACCAATGATGACGGCAAGCCCGACACATGGAATACCTACCCCGTTGTATGGGAAGACATAGATGGAGATGACAAGCTGGAGGGCGGTATAGACCGCGACGGTGACGGCCATATTGACAACTCTGATAATGACAACAACACCGAGCAGGTACCTGGCGGAGACCCGGACAAGGATCCTACCGATGGCAACCCCAACAACCCCCAGGGCAAGGATGTCATTCTGGTTCACGTAGACACAGACGGTGACGGCGATGTTGATGATGACGATGACTGGGTACAGCTCCAGAAAGATATCACTACAGGTGTAATTGAGCCCGGACGTGAGCTGGCAGACGCAACTATTGAGTTTACCGCTACAGTTCAGGAATGGGAGCAGGCATTCTCTGTAGAATACGACGTGAGATATTAAAAGATACTTACAAATTAAAGCAATGAAACTCAGGTTTCAAGACATACTCAAGTCTCTGACGCTGACAGCAGCCGTCGTGCTGCTGCCGGCATCATGCTGCAGGCAACACAAGCTCAGATTTGAGGAGCAGAACCCCCAAATCAGAATGGGTGTGACACTGGCCGGCACTAAAGCCGTAATCAGTGACCCCGATAATGCCAACAGGATCAAGCAGATGATCAGGGACAGCTATGACGGTACCGGCCAGAAAACCGGCGGATTTGGTGTGCACGGATTCAAGGAAGTTAACCATGTGTCGACAAAATTGTTTGACAACATGCGTGTCTACCCTGACATAACCATAGGCAATATCAACGCCAAACCTGACCTGGATGACATAGCAGACAACACCAAGTGGGAGTATCAGCCACTAAGGTATTGGGACCGTAATGCCGCAGCAACCTACCAGTTCATTGCTTATTTCCCCTGGGTTCCCGGAGAGGCCGATGCCCAGGATGCAAGCAAACCCTATGCCACATCGGCCACAAGGGAGCAGCTGGCACAGGATTATGACGACAAGGAACTTACCCTGCACAACGTGCCCAACTGGCAGTTTGGCGGTGACGGTGCGATGGACTTTATGACCACCACCCGCCGCGGACGTTACGCCGTTGATTTCAGCACCGGTACGGTAAACCTCTCATTCAACCACATTCTGTCACAGCTTGTCATCAAGGCCTACTACATAGGATCTGACAAGACATCGGACGGCGGAGTCAAGATCAAGGAGATAATCCTGTCCGAGTCTACCGACGGAGCAGGTGACGTACTTGCCCAAGGAACCACAGATTTCAAGCAGAAGTACTACGACGCAAAAGCCCGTCAGGTTACCGTTGCGGTCGATGGCAACAGCGCCAACAAAGCAGATCTGGGAGCATCCGTCAGGCTGTTCGCCGACAACAACGTCACGGTAGGTGAAAATGAGATAAGCGTTCCGTTCAGGAATGAGATGATTGACCAGCCCAACTTTGAGCCCGCAGTTATAGGCAGTTGGCTTATGGTTCCGCACAAATGGCAGAATCTTAAGATTTCGGCCACATTCAAGACCGGAACCAATGACCCCAAGACATCGGACGGCGTTCCGGTCACTCTGGGATCAGAAGTCAATCAGTATGTCATACAACCCGCTAAAACGTACATTATCACTCTGTTGATAGACACATCCGGCGGTGGACTCGAAGTCAAGACCGTTGCAGTCAAAGACTGGAGCGACAATGATATTTCCAGGGAAGTTTATAACTGGTAAATACATAGTATTTAAATTTGGAGTTTTAAATATTTTTCACTAAATTTGCAACATATGACAGTCACGGTAAAGACATTCATGGCAAGGTTCAGACGCAACTGCATCCAGTTGATACTGGCGGTAGTCACGCTGACCTCGTGCACTGCAGACAAGGACGCCCTCAATGACAGGGTAATCCTTCAGCCCGCCATTGCACGCAGCCTGGAGACTGTCATAGAGACCCGCGCCACTGTACCCGTGAATGGCACCAATGACACTTACCGTGATGATGTCCTGGGTAACGGAACCACAATCAGAGTATACGGAGTTCCCTCCACATTCACCACTCAGGCCGCTTTTGATGAAAATAAGGCCGCAGGTTCATTCCGTTACAGCAACAACACCTGGCACTCGTCAGTATCTGCAGTGACCGGCCAGGCCTATCACCTCTACGCTTTCAGCCCCGTCACTCTGCCCGGTGCAACAAGCCAGACTTTCAACTGGGGCATAGAAAACGGCACATTCAACCTCAACAACGTAGCGCTTTCAATCACAGGACTGGACGTTCTCACCACTACAGACCCCATTGCAAACGTAGCCGTTGCAGGTAAGAAAGTGGCTGTCAACCAGCAGGAGGCTGTGGTTGCCCCCACCCTGACCAAGGGAGATTTCAGTGCAGGTCTGGTTGAGTTTGACATAGATTACGTCTATAAAGTCTGGATGGCCATGGACCATCTGTACTCAAAGGCAACCATATGGTTCTGCGTTGACCAGGATTATTACGACATCCGTGACATACGTATCAAGAGCGCCCGCATCTGCGTACAGGACTACCATCTTACAGGCACTCACACTTACTCATTCAAAAACGGGTTCACTCCTGCCGACAACGCAATTTTTGAGAACATTGACGCCAACGGTAAAGACCAGGAGATAGACCTGATAAACGGCCCCACCGCCGTAGAACGTCCCGCAAATGCACCGGATTACATATCCCTTACAACCACCTACAACGAGTTTGCATGGTTCTGTTTCCTGCCCAAGAGCTACGTTCCGGATCTTGAATATCCTGATGCCAAGCTTAAGGTGGTTTATGATGTCTATGACTGGAAGGGAAATCTGGTAAGACCTAACCAGGAAGCAGAGAACAGTTTCTCACTGAGCAGCTTTAAGAGAGCGGATGACGCCGTCATGAAGCCCAAGCCCGGTGAGCATTTTCAGGTAAAAGTAAAAGTAAAGCCCTCGTATCTACATCAGCTTATTGATGATGATGCTGAGCTTAAACTCACCATAGAAGAGTAGAAAGGACAATATGAAGATATTCAGCCATATACATAAGCCGTTACCCTTTGACCTCAAGTCATTGGGTTTGCTGCTTGTACTCACCATAGTCGCTTCTTTACACGCGCAGGCGCAGTTGGTCATAGGCGGAAACGTCTATGGCGGCGGTGACATGGGTGACGTAAAGGGAAGCTCCAGCGTTACGGTACTGTCCGGTCTGTTAGGTACTGATGACCAGGACAATCCCGGCGGCAGCTTATTCGGCGGAGCACGTATGGCAAACATCGGCGGCAGTACGATGGTCAACATTGACGGAGAGAACGCCACCGGTTATATCCTCATCAACCGAGTATACGGCGGTAATGACATATCAGGAACTATCGGTTCATATTCTGCTGTCGGTGAATCATTCCCGTCATCAATCTTTACCGATGCCCTGCACGACAACGTTGACTCCACATGGAATGCACTGCTGCGCATTACAGACGGATCCCATCCCATATACATAGGTCAGCTGTTTGGAGGCGGTAACGGAGCCTATGACTATGAATCAAACAACAGCCCGTACAAGGGTTTGAAAGTTCCGGAACTGGACAAGACCTATCTGGATCTGCACGGTGGTTCAATAGTTTATGCATTCGGAGGTGGTGACTCAGCTACAGTAAGGCAGTCAACCGTCATTTGTCTGGATAACGCCAGCGCTGTAGTAAACAGCATCAAAGACACCAAGATAACCGCAGAGAAATATTCCATTACCCCCGGTCAGAATGGCGAGTTGCTCACCACCGCCCGTTTCAAGGCAATGGGAATCAACATCGGTTACTCCAAGCCCAGCAGTGATGAGTTCCAGATTGGACGTCTGTTTGGCGGTAACAACAAGGCCGATATGAAGATCCGTCCTTCTTGGCATCTGGAGGACGGTCTTGTACGTAACCTCTACAGCGGCGGTAACAGAGGCCGTATGACCAGCCCCGAAGGTATTCTTGTAAACATTGAGCCCGATTCAAAGATAGTAATTGACAATCTGTATGGCGGCTGCCGTATGGCCGATGTACGTCCTCTGCAGGTTGATTATAAGGGTGATTACATACTGGGCGCAAACGGCCTGCCCTTGGATATGGATATCATCCAGCTGGCAGATCCCACATACGCATTCCCCGCAGGTCTGGCAGCCAGAGTGGTTGTAGACGGCGGTGATGTGAACAACGTATATGGCGGTAATGACGTGACAGGTCAGGTATACGGCGGTAATGCCGTAGGTATCCGTAAGAGCATTCGCGGTGATGTATACGGTGGCGGTAACGGTTCATATCCGTACACTGACAATTCTCTGCTCAAGAACCATGACATCTATGGCGACCTGTACTATGATCCCGGCATGTCATCTATAGATTCTCTGAATAAATTCCGTCCGGATGCCGAGCAGGTATCAATTCACCTGTATGGAACAGTGGATAAGCCCACTATCATAGGCGGATCAGTCTATTGCGGAGGTAACAGCGCCACATTGGAGACCAAGACAGTACAGGGTGCACCTAAGGTAGAGCTTAAGATCGGTTCTTACGTTTATGCCGATAACATTTTTATGGGCAATAACGGCGAGAACATGATAAACCGTGATATCCTGACACGATTTGCCGGCAAGGTAGATCCCGTTTCCGGTGCTCCGTCCACAGAAAATGGCTCTATTGATTTCAGTTCTCTTGACCTGACAAACAAGGATACATTCTCTAAGTACATGGAGGGTGCTGCCATGAGTTACGTGCCCACAGTAACATTTGAGAGCACTGAGAACGGTGATAATGTTGATTATATCCCCTACACCACATACGTAGGTTCATTCTACTGCGGTGGTAACGTTGGCAGCATGACATACGCGGGAACCAACTATATGGACATGTCTGCTCCCTTTACTGTGTACAACAAGATCGTAGGCGGATGTAACAACGCAAACATTCCTTACCGCGCAGGCCTGAATGCAGCATATGAGGGCGGTGTAATGGGTGCAGCAAATGAGCGTCCCTACATAGAGAACGGACATGAAATCAACCCGTACACTATTGTTGAGAACAATGACTCCATCATCAAGGACCGTCTGGTACTGAACTTAAAGGGTGTAAGAATTGAGCCTAAGGAGTGGAGAACAATCAACTCTCGTGACACATTGGTATGGAACACCGTCAAGTGGGATAATGACTCAGTGGATTTTGTACCCATTGGAATTGCTGATGCTCAGGATGATGCTGTACGTCGTCTGTTGGGCGGCAACATATACGGAGGCTGCTACTCATCGGGTCATATAAACGGAAACGTCAAGATCAACATTGAGAGTGACCTTGTGTTAAGGGACAGTGTGTTTGACATGACTGAAGATGGCGGTAAGGTCAATTCACACGTAGACCTTTACGACCAGGGTGAGGACCTTATGGCCGTTGCCATGAGCGTATTCGGCGCCGGTATGGGTGAAAGAACTGAAGTCTGGGGCAGCACTGAGGTCAACCTTAAGGATGCCTATACGTTCCAGATCTACGGTGGCGGTGAGATGGGCGTTGTAGGTAAGGGCCACATTGAGACCGACGGCAACGGTTCATGGGAACTTGACAATGAAGGTTATCCCATAAAGAGTTACAAATACTCACCCCGTTATAGCACTACAGTTAACATGCGCGGCACCAACGCCGGTTACTCTGAGGATGAGAGCGGTCCCGTCCTGGCCGAGGCACAGTACCTGTACGGAGCCGGCAACGAGGGCGACGTCTGTGGAGACAGTTACCTGTATCTGGGTAACGGCCGCGTATATGACGTATTTGGCGGAGCCAGTAACGCCGATATCCTGGGCCATGTTGAGACATACATAGGCAAGCAGAAAACAGAGACCGGAGCATACATAAACGGTTTCCCGTGGATAAAGGATATCGTATTTGGAGGTAATGACTTTGGTGGTATGATCGGTGCCGGCAAGACCGGTGATTTCACTTCCGACAGCCGTTACAGATCTACCCAGCCTGAGCTCTTGGATAACGTAAGTACCTACGTTGAATTCATACAGGGTCGCGTGGATTCACTGTTCGGCGGAGGTTACGGTAACTACAACTACTACAGCAACGTCTTCAATGACTACGTATACACATACGCAGATGAGGCCAACAACAAACTGGGGTATCACAAGATCGGTGACGCCAAGAACGGTTTCTCTTACCCGTACATGTTTGGTAACTCATTCGTATTCTTCCAGCCTGTGGACAACGCCAAGAACTATGTAGGAATCATATTTGGCGGAAGTGAGGGTTACTCAGGTTATCCCGATATCAACAACACCATGCAGGAGATAGCCTACGTACTGATTGATGATAAATACACATCGGTTGCCAATCAGGAGAACTACAAGAACACCGACATATTCGGTGGTGGAGCATTCGGCGGTATGGGTGCCAAGGATATTGACCTTGAGGCCGATACGGTCCGCATGCTGTTCCCCGGTGCAGGCCGCAGTATCGTTGACCTGTGGGCCGGCCGTTTCAATGAGGTTTACGGCGGCGGTAACAAGGAGGGACTGATTGGATTCTCACGCGTAAATGTACCTGAGGAATCAACCGTTCATGTCAACTCCATATTCGGTGGCGGTCAGGGTTATTTGGTAGATACCATCTCCAATGCAGCGGAGCGAGAGAGAGTAAAGCCTCTGTACTGCGACCACTACATCACATTCGTTGACTACCGTGGTGCCAACGCCATAGTTGACAAAGCCATCTATGGTGGTAACAACAACCGCCGTATCGCATTTGATACATACGTGAACATTGCAGCCCCTGTCAAGGACAGCAAGGGTAATCTTGTAACAGTTTACGGTGCCGGTTACGGTAAGGAGACCACCAGCGGACGTACCAACGTATTCCTGCAGGACGGTGCACAGGTCAATCAGGTATACGGCGGCGGTAATAACGGCTCCACTTACAACTATCCGTCACTGGTAAGGTGGTTGTACAGAGAGATGCCGGGTGTTGCAGACGCCAAGAAGGACGGTCTCTTGACATACGCAAAATATCTGAATTATTTTGGAGTGTACATTGCCGGTAATGAGCAGTATTATTATCCCTCACACCCCATCAACCTCACTGACGATGTCCTTGACAACATCAGCAACGTTACAATAAAGAACGGCAAGAAGATCTATGTTGATGACGGCCGCACTCAGGCTATTGACCTAAGCACTTTGGTGTATGAGAACACCCCGTACTACAACACCAACGTACACATCATGGAAGGTGCCCAGGTTAAGGGTAATCCCAGAACAGGAGGCGGCACACAAAACGGTTATGCATACGGCGGCGGTTATGGTAAGGACGCTGTCATTGCCGGTTCTACCTATATTGAGCTCAAGGGCGGATATGTAGAGAAGGATATCTATGCCGGCGGTGAGGGCGGTCCCATCATGGACCTCTTCAAAATAAAGAATCCCGAGCCTACCGGTAAGAACCTCTTCACATCATCATCCAACGTATACATTGAGGGCGGAACCGTTCGTAACGTATACGGCGGCGGATATATGGGACATGTAGGTTATCATAACGGTTCCATCTCTGCATCAGATGCAACAGACCTTCCCGGTGAGTCACACGTCACAATAGGTAAGAAAGACGGAACATCATACATAGACGGTATACCTGCCATTACACGTAACGTATATGCCGGCGGTGAGGGTGGCTCAGTATATGGAAACGCCTACCTGACCATCAACAACGGTTACATAGGTTTCAACCATGGTACCAAGACCGTGACCGTCACTGAGAATGAGGGTACTGAGAATGAAACTACCACCACACAGACAGTAGATGTCTACGTAGAGAACCTGGATGAATACACTGCCGGTGACAACCGTCTTGACCTGAACGGAAACGTATTCGGAGGCGGTTACGTAGCCAGCAGTTACGTTGACAGCTCACACATTGCAATGTACGGCGGAACCGTCCGCGGCAGTATGTACGGCGGCGGTGAGCTTGGTCCTATTGGTCGTGGTACCAGAAAGGAAGGTGCCGTCACAACCAGTAGTTCCATCCAGATTAATGACGCAACCATTTACAAGTCCGGAAGCACTGATGTAAATCTGTACAGCGGTCATGTAATGCGTAACGTATTCGGCGGTGGCCGTGGTAAGGACAGCTGGGGCGGTGAGGGCTGGAAGCCTGAAAATGAGGATGACCTTACAGCGAAGGGTGCCGTATTCGGCTCTACCACAGTTAACATTCACGGTGGTGAGATAGGATCCACTAATGATGTCCAGAAGATGTACGGTAACGTATTCGGCGGAGGCGATGAGGGTATCGTATACAGCACCATCGGAACCAAACTGGCAGAGGAGACTGCCGGTAAGACCGTAGGTTACTACTACGATTCAGAAGGCAAGCTTACTGAGGACTGCAAGGTAATTATATCCCCCTACACTATCGCCAAGCAGGATGTGACCATCAACGGAAACCCATACAGCAAGGGTGATTACGTAGTGACCGCAGACCTCAACACCATGACCAACGGTGACGAAAGATGGGCCAGCCTGAGTGACGACGGCCTCAATATCCGCAACGCCGTATTTGCAGGCGGTAACACCACTGTAGGTTCAACAAACCTGGTTGCCAATGAGAAGACAGTATTCGGTAACGCAACCGCATCAGTGATGGATGTGTTTGCCAAGGACTTCATCACCATCGGTGAGGATGGTATTGGTGGTCTGTACGGTGACGGTAACCTTACACTTGTTGACGGTTACAGGGAACTGAACATCACCAACTACGGTACTGACTACTACAACCTGAACTCATCACTTACCATAGAAGAGTACCGTAAGCTCAATGACCGTCAGCGTGCATACTTTGAACTTCTGTATGCGCCCAAGACAACACATACGATATCATTCTACGAGAACCAGGTTACTTATCTTCATACCATCGATGAAAACAATAAGATATTGTACAAGAGAGGCAAGAAGATAACAGAAACTACATACAACAATACTGACTCCGTTGCCGCTAGCGAGAGAGGCAATTGGAAACTCATAACCAACAGGACATACAACTTCAATGAGCGCGGAAGCCGTATTACCCAGGAGGAGTTTGAGGGATTCTGGACAGAGGAGAAAGCAAACTGGGACCTTTACGGATTCTGCACCCTCTATGCAGGACGTATGATCAACACCATACAGCGTGCTGATTTCTGCGGTGTATTCGGCAGCCGAGTAGTTCTTAAGGGTGCACAGGACCGTGTACTTGAGACAGCCAACAACATTGACTACACAATCAACCGTGTAGGAGAGCTCTCGCTCAACACCGTCAACAAGGGACAGGGTGACGAGAAAGAGCACGGCAACTACTTTGGTATCTACAACCTGGTTAACTACCTGGGTGCACTTACCAGTGATGTTGATTTCACTGAGACCCGTAAGACTGAGAACTCAGACATGGCCACATACGGTCCGGAGCAGGAAATTGACACAGAACACAGCACTGAGAACAACACCGTATACAAGGACAAGGGCGATGACCTGACTTACCTTAGCTGGAAACAGAAGCATAAGGATGACCGCAAGCGCAACAACGGTTCAAGCCGCAACGAGCTGGCTCTGGCATCGGGCGTATGGCTGGAGATACTTGATGAGAAGACAGAGAAGAGTGTCGACAAGGTATACGGACCTATTACCGGCATAGTACAGCTTACCCTCCTCAACGTAGCTCCCGGCGAGGGTGGCGGTTACGTCTATGCCAAGAACATTCACGGACAGAGAGAATCATCCGGTGCAAATCAGGTAACACTGGCTCAGTCAAATCAGGCAGCTCTGTCATACAAGCAATACACCTATAACGATGCCGGTATTACTGAGGATAACCATGAGACTTACCAGATTGAGTCATCAGGTAACTTTGTAAACAGCTTTAAGCGCATCATTGATGACTGCTACCCGCAGAATGACGCATACTACGCACATAAGGGAATCGCTGTAGCACCTGCCCACTACTGGTATATCCGCGGTGACTACTACGTATATGACCAGTACATATCGGCATATACCGGTTCTACACACGCCTATTCTGAGAACTCCAACATACCTCTTACCATATCGGCCGAGTCACAGGGACGCATCAAGCTGCAGGAGGTATACGAGAACAAGTATGCATACTGGGATGATACCAATCAAACCAGCAAGGACAGGTTTGAGAGATACAAGAGTGTTTCTGATTCCACCGCATTCACAGTAGGTGAAGTAACCTACCACAAGAATGATCCCATCTCATGGTGGACATGGAGTCACCTCACGACAGACCAGCAGATGCTGTTCACTGACATAACATACGTCTGCTTCTATGACGTCAAGTATGACGGCAAGGAGTACAAGAAGGGCGATGTATTCAATACCCCGCAGCCTGAAATCTACATCTGTAATGAGAGCTTTACCGACGGTGACAGCCTGTATGTCAAGAACAGAGTCCTGACCGCCGAGAAGTACAACTCACTGGAGAGCCTTAAGAACAAGAAGAAGTGCTCCAGCGTATTCAACATAAGCAATGCCGTATCCAGTGACTACGGATTCCTGCTTACCATGGACTGGACCAACCCTGACGTATGGAATGCATACTACCACACCATTGCCACCCTGACCGGTGACGGTATCACTCAGGCAGACATGGTGGAACGCAGTTCAAAACACGAGACCATACCTGCTGATTACATAAACAGCCCGTCATTCTACAAGTTCATAGACGACCAGGCAACTGACGGCATCACGGTACTTGGCCAGCAGGTATACTTTACCGAGGATATCATTGACCAGATTACATACGACAAGCAGAATGAGGCAATAACCATAGGTGGTGTAACCAAGCACCTGAGGGATTATGTCAGTGATGGCCAGGCAGAGTTCCAACCTGTATATATTGCCGTTGCCGATGAGAGCTTCACCGCCGGCAACACTACATATGTACCCAAGGCCCTGATATCACAGGCCACATACAACACTCTCAGTGATGCAGAGAAGGCTTACTTTGACCTGGGTTATATTTGCAACACCACATTCAACTACAAGAAGAATCCTAAGGATTCCAAGCCCACATACGTAGTTGCAGGTACAGTCATACCTTATGGTGCCGATGCCAATGATGAGGATTCATACCAGTATCTTATCAACCATTCCGCCAGCGCAACCAATGCAGCCGCCAGCCTTACACCCGCTTACATATGTACTCAAGAGGGTAAGTGGGGCGGATATATGTTCAAGGGCGGTAACAACTACCATGCACTTGACCTGAGCAACATAGCCAATGAAGAGCGTTCAGACTTCAAGTTCAACTATGATGCATTTGACCTGTTGCGTGGTGACAATTACATGAATCCTCAGGACATAGATCAGTCATACGCCAGTGCAATATATACTGAGGACAAGTCCATTGACTATGAGGCAACATATATGGGCGATCTGGATCTTGTACTTGATAATAACAGGACCGTGGCAATAAGCCGCTACGATGCTAACCAAGATAAATACGTGCCTTTGGATGAAAGGCAGTCTACCATAAAGAAGGGTGACATAATCAACAACGTGGATTATGAAGGCGTCCTCACAAACGAGCAGATCAAGTATACCCCGATTGTGATAACACCCGGTACCGCAACTGATACCACCTTCTACATCGTAAAGGTGGGCATGCAGATAGGTGACAAGTATTATATGCCG
>Ga0265300_10002966_pt1 | contig 14138 bp, 12 predicted proteins | sample AusTroGonzalo_MG_FD_193482 | JGI IMG/M metagenome (GOLD analysis project Ga0265300, IMG submission 193482) | Bovine rumen microbial communities from tropical cattle in Woodstock, Queensland, Australia - Gonzalo_03 | ecosystem: Host-associated > Mammals > Digestive system > Stomach > Rumen ... | reverse complement strand
CATTGCGGTCGCAGCCGGCGCGGCTCTGCGCCTGCCGCAGTCCGCTACTGCGCCGCTCACGCTTGGGGCTGGGCAGTCCGTGTCCGGGGCAGGCGAAATCCAGGGTTCCGTCAGGTTCGGGGTCGGATCTGTTGTCGATTTCGGCTCGACGCTGCCCGCAATCGACGACGTCCAGCTTGCGGGGTGCACATTGCGCTTCCCTGCCGTTGACGCCGGGGCGTTCTCCATGCCCAATGTTTCGTCCGTCTCGGGGGGCATTACAGTGGATGTGTCCGCATGGAAGGGCGTGGGCTCTATGCCGTCGCGTGTCAACCTTGTCCAATTTGATCCAGCTGTCGTAGATGCCGGAACGACCTTTACGCTTACCGGTCTGGATGGCAGGTCGTCCATCAACTACGATTCCGAAACGGGGATGCTCCAGATGCGGTCACAGAGTGGCTCCATAATTATCTTTCGGTGATTGAATGGTTACGCATGAAGAGCATGCGGGAGATAGTTCTATGCGTAACAATAAGCATTGCGGCAAAGAGTTTTCCCGGCGCGGATTCTTAAGGGGAATCTGCGCCGCTTCCATGGCTGCGGGCGTGCCTGGAAGAATGTGGGGCGCAGCAGCCAGGGTTGGCATGCCAGACTTGCGCATTGGAGTCTTGAGCGACATCCATCTTTCATACGACAAGAACGGATTCCGTGAAAATCCGCAGAGCGAAATGCAGGGTGTTTTCATAAAGGCACTTGAGTATTTCCGCGATCGCCATGTGGATGGAGTGCTTGTCTGCGGAGACGTCAAGGGCTACAAGTTCATCCTGTCGCATTTCGTGAACACCGCGCCCGGCGCCACTGTCGATCTCGACAAGTACATGGCCAAGTACGGCTCCGACTCGTCGAAGCCGGTATTCTACAGCCAGCACCGCTGGATGAAGGGAACATACTGCACGGACGACGACATGTGGGGAGCCGACAGCGGCGGTCAAAAGCCGATACTCGACAGGTATCCCAACTGCGTTGCGTTCACCGGCCACACCCACTACATGCTGACGGACGACCGCACCGTCTGGCAGGGCGGTTTCACCTGCATAAACGCGGGCGCGCTTCTCAACCAGGCGGTCGGGCGTTTTCGCGAGAACGGGGTTCTCATAAGCTGGGTGTCCAAGGACATCAAGATGGACAGGCAGATGCGAATGGTCGACAACGGGCAGTGCCATGCGGGAATGGTCTTCAACCTATATGGAACGGATGTCGTTCTCGAACGCCGCGACATGGTGCGAGGAGAACCGCTTGGACCCTGCCATGATTGAGAAGCGCTTTTCCCGCAAGCACGGCCCAAACGCCTACTACGGCCAGCCTGGGGTTTCGCTATGATGTGAATCATGTTCATGGGCTTATGAAGACTTAATTAGATGAAACCTGCAAGATCGAATAGAATGTTTGTTGCCACTCTCGCTGTTGTCGTTTCCAGCATGGCTTACGCCGCTGTTGCCGTGGGGACGATGACGACTTATGCGGCGGAAGAAGAATGCGTTGCGCCGGACATCGAGGAGGTGTGGCGCAAAGGCGTTCTGGTGCCTGGCGACTTTTCCCGATTCGAGCGGGTCTGGGGAAAGCTTGAACGCGGAGAGCGGGTCCGCATCGCCGCCGTAGGCGGATCGATCACGCAGGGCGCGGGCGCGTCGAGTCCAGAAAAGAGCTGGGGGCGGCTCTTTTGCGACGGATGGCGATGCGCCTTCCCCAAGTCGGAATTCGATTTCATCAACGCGGGGATCGGCGCAACGGGTAGCCAGATCGGCGCATTCCGGTTGAAGCGCGACGTGCTGGACAAGGATCCCGATGTCGTGGCAGTGGAGTTCGCCGTTAACGACACGAACGACCGCACCTGCGCGGAGTCGTTCGAGGGCGTTGTGCGGCAGCTGCTCGCGCATCCTCGCGGCATCGCCGTTATCGCACTTGGCATGGCCGACAAGAATGGCAATAATGCGCAGGAATGGCAGAGGCGCGTTGCTGAGCATTACGGCGTTCCTTATGTCAGTTGGCGCGATGCGATCTATGTTTCGCTCGTGAAGACGGGCAGGATCGCATGGTCTGACATTGCGGCAGATGCCGTACACCCCAACGATGCAGGACACGCCTACGCCGCTGCGCTGTTGAATAGGACTCTTGCTGACCGCTACGCGGAGTGGAAGGCCTCGGGCAGTCGGCTCTCGTCAACACGGCCTTTGCCCGCTCCGCTATTCGGCACATCGTTCGATGGCGGAGAGTTCCTTCGCATGGCGGACGCGACGATACTTGAGGACGGCGGTTTCTTTCCGCTCCGCGACCAATGCTGGGGCGATGGACTTGCATGCACGAACGCAGGGTCGCGACTTCGGCTGGAAGTTGAAGGCGCGACGGTCGCGCTTCTCTACCGGCTCGGACGCGCCCCATACAGCTGGGGAAAGATGGACGTATTTCTCGACGGCGAGCCTGTCGTACGCGGACTGGACTGCTACCGCGACCAGTGGTGGTGGAAGACTCCTGCGCTCTTTCTTTGCAAGGACAGACCTGGCAGACATGTAGTCGAGGTTGTCGCCTCACATGAGAAGGACCCGAAGAGCGACGGCTATGGGTGTCACTTGACAGGGCTTCTCGTTTCGAATTCTAAGTAGTGGCTTCGGCAGTAATTCAAGAGAAAGATAAGTAACAATGAAAAGCAAAATGAAAACGGCAGGTAAGAACAGCAAGGCGCTTTGCGCAGTTACGCTTAACGTGATTCTCGCGCTTTCCCTTCGCGCGGCGGACGTGACGATTGAAAAGCCATATTTCCGCTGGCTGTTCAATGGCTTTGGCTTCCAGCACTCCGAGGCGAATTTCACGGCCCTCATGCCGGACGACTTCCGAGACCAGCGCGTCCTCAAGTCGTTTGCGGAGCTTTCGCCTACATTCGCCCGAGTCTACACAGGCTTCGCCGACCAGTCGAAGGAGCAGCTTGACCGTTTTGCCGACTACTACGACCTCACCTTCCGCAAGGCTGGTACAACGCTCTACGCTGTCCCGTGCGCAATGCCGCTTGCGGAGGGGCTTGACGCCGACGAATACGCAGAGCGGGTGGCGAAGAACCTCGAGTATCTCGTCAAGGTGCGCAACTGCCGCAAGATACGCTACTACGGCCTTACGAACGAGCTGATGAGCGACGAAAACTGGGGCTGGTTTGGCGGCGGGAAGACCGAGGAGGAGAAGGAGTCGCGTCGGCAGCTCTTCAAGAAGTTCTACGTCGCGCTCTTCCATGCGTTCCGCCGCCATGGCCTCGACATCCGATTGCTCGCCTCAGACCAGTCGGCATCGCCGAATCCAGAGGCAGCGTACAGCGTCTATCCGCTGCTCGACTGGATAAAGGCCAACATGGACAACTACGTCGGCGTCTACTGCACGCACTGGTACACAGGAGGCAAGGTAGACGATCTCGGACGCTGGGCGGAGTACAACTATTGCTTCTCGAACCTTGTGCAGCGGGCGCTTTCCTGCAAGGCCAAGCGCTACATCCTCGGGGAATTCGGCTTTTCCCCCGTCGGTGGGAAGCAAGGCGTCATGGTCGACGACGCAAGCCATCACCTGCGCTGCCCGGAGCTGAAGTGCGAGACGGTGCTCTGCAAGTGCGAGATGGGACTTGCGGCGATGAACCAGGGCGCGGCGGCATGCGTGAACTGGACTTTTGTCGACTACCCCGATCCGTTCGTTGTCGAGGACGGCGACTCGCCCACGAGCCGCGCAGCGTACGAGGCCGGCAAATGCGGCTGGCGCATGGACGTCAAGTACAACAAGTGGGGCGCATTCCGCTGGTCGACGACGGACCGAGACTATTCGGCGTACGAGGAGATGTACGCGATGGGCTGGCTTGTAAAGCTCTTCCGCAAAAACGCAACTGTGCTTGCCTGCACGTTTGCAGACCCGATGCTGCGAGGCGGCGCGGTGATGAATCCAGACCAGACCGTTTCCATCGCGCTTGTCAACCGTGGGGCGGAAAAGACCGTCTCCGTAGATTGCTCGTCGTGGAAGGCGCGCGTGGACGGCACGGCGGCCCTCCATCAGCCCTTGCGCAGGTATGTGTACGAGGCGGGAAATGTTCCGTACAGTCCGTTCAACGACTTGCAGCCGATGACGGGGACGGTTGCGGCGAAGGACGGCTTGATAAGCGCATTGTTGCCCGCGAAGTCGATTACGTTCCTTACGACCGACTACGAGAATCGCGTGCCGAAGTCGGTCGATGGGCTTTGCATCGCAGACGGGCGGCTTTCCTGGACGGCGACAGACGATCCCATGCATTGCTACTATCGCGTGTTCAGAGATGGCAAGCAGATCGCCTCGACCGTTGCGACATCGCTTGCCGTGAAGGTCGACGATGTGGCGCACTTTGCCGTAAAGAGCGTGGACAAGTGGAACAACGAAGGAAAGTAGACGTGAAATACATGTGGGGGATGCACTAGCCATGAACAGATTCATAATGCACTTGCTGGTCCTTGCCGCTTTGGCTGCGGTGCAATCGCCTGCGGCAGCTTCGCTTGCTGATGGCGTCAAGCTGGACTGCCCCAAGACGGGCAGCTGGCGGTTCAAGGTCTCTACGTGCACTGTCGAGCCGGACGTTGAGGTCGTGCGCGTGGAGATGAAGAGCGAGATGGAGGCTCCGCCGCCAAAGTTTTCTCTCAAGTGGTTCATTCCGCAGAACGGCGTACACCACCTCTGGACGAGCGAATCGATGCGCTACTCGGTGCCGCTGCCGTGGACAGGGCGGAGCGTCAGCGAACTTGCGTCGTGGATGCCTCTATACGCCTTCTTCGACACTAACGACCGCAACCGCTTTGCGTTTGCCTGCTCGGAGTCGCGTCGACGCGTGGTGTTCAGGGCGCCATGCAGCGAAACGGAGATGGGGTTCAACTGCGCGTTTGAGTTCTTCACGGTGCCGGAGGCGCCGCTCTCGGACTACGCAGTGGAGATAAGGCTTGATTCGCGCGATGTTTTCTACGGAAAGGCGATAGGCGATGCGTCGGAGTGGATATGCGCCGCTGCGGGCGTCGATCCGATGGACCCTCCCGACGCGGCATTTGACGCCGTGTATTCCACATGGTACGACTTCCACCAGGACGTGAGCGCGGATGGCGTCGAGAGGGAGTGCGCAATCGCCGCGAAGCTCGGTATGAAGACGGTTATCGTAGACGACGGCTGGCAGATAGACCTTCCGCTCGGCAACCGCCCGTGGAACGGGTACCGCTACTGCGGCGACTGGAAGCCGGGTCGCAACTTCCCCGACATGGCGGCGCACGTGAAGCGCGTCCATGCGATGGGTCTTAAGTACATGCTTTGGTATTCCGTTCCGTTCGTCGGGGAGAAGTGCGAGAACTACGAACGCTTCAAGGGCAAGTACCTTCCCGTCGAGCACTGCGGCGGACATGTCGTCGACCCGCGCTTCCCGGAGGTGCGGGAGTTTGTTATCAAGACGTACGAGGATGCCGTTAGGGAGTGGGACATAGACGGCTTCAAGCTCGACTTCATCGACCGCTTTACGCTCAAGGACGGCGTTGTCGACCCGGCCATCGCCGAAAACTACGCGGGGCGCGACATCAAGTCCATCCCGCTTGCGGCAGACGCCATGCTTTCCGAGGCGATGCGGCGGCTAAAGGCAATCAAGCCCGACATACTGATCGAGTTCCGCCAGGCATACGTCGGGCCGTCCATAAGGCGGTTCGGCAACATGCTCCGGGCGACGGACTGCCCGCTCGCGATGGTGGAGAATCGCAACCACATAGCGCGCATCCGCCTCGCTGCAGGCAATACGGCGGTCCATTCCGACATGCTGGAGTGGCGTGCGGACGACACGCCGGAAAACGCGGCGCTGTTCATCCTGAACTCTATCTTCGGTGTTGTGCAGTATTCCATGCACCTTGGCGCTCTCGGCGAAGACCATCTTCGCATGACGGCGCACTGGATACGCTTCGCCGACGCGCACAAGGACGTGCTTCTCAAGGGCGAGTTCCGTCCGCGCCATCCGGAATGCGACTTCCCGATCATAGAGGGCGAAAGCGCGGACGAAAGGGTAATCGCCGTATACAAGGAGAACCTCGTGGTCGATGTCGGTGCGCCGGACAAGACCGTCTACGTACTCAACGCGGCGAATTCGGGATATGTTGTCGTCGATCTCAAGGCGGAACCCGTGAAGGTCGAGGCGTACGACACGTTCGGAGCGCTCGTTGCTTCGCCTTCCTGCAAGACGGGGCTTCAGAGGATTCCCGTTCCGCATTCCGGCTACCTTATGATTTCCTGGTGCAAGTAGCGGTGCCGCGACAACCTCAAGAGTGGAGATAAGGAGTAACAATGGGACGTTTTGACGGAAAGGTTGTCCTCGTCACGGGTGGTGCGAGGAACACGGGGCTGGAGATAGTCGATCTCTTTCTTTCGGAAGGAGCGAAAGTATATTTCTGCACACGGGCGGAAGAGTCGCTGAAGGGCGGAATCGCCGAACTGGAGCGGCGCGGGCGGACTCGATTTCGCGGCATTCTGTGCAGCGTTGCCGATCCTAAGGCCGTCGACGCCATGCTTGACGAAATAGCGGAGGAGGCGGGTAGGCTCGACGTCGTCGTATCGAACGCGGCAAACTTCGGCCTTGGGCAGGGAACTTCGCTCGAGACGACGAACGAGCAATTCCAGTCCGTCCTGGACGTGAACGTACTTGGCGGTTTCCACGTCGTGCAGTCCGCCTGCAACAGGTTCTTCATGAAGCAGGAGCGGGACTCGTACACGAACCAGAGGGGCGTCGTCGTCTTCGTCGGATCCAACTCGTCGGAGCGCGTCAGCCGCAACCGCGTGTCGTATGTCGCGTCGAAGGGAGCGATGGACTCGATGATGAAGGCTCTTGCTGTCGATTTAGGTCCCCTTGGCGTGCGCGTCAATATGGTTGCGCCTGGATACATCTGGACCGACCGTTGGCAGTGGCTTTCGGAAGACGTCAAGGCGGCGCGGCGGGCGAATGTCCCTACCGGCATGGAGGCTACTGGGCGCGATGTAGCAGAGGCGGTCGCTTTCTTTGCTTCTGACGCCGCGCGAGCATGCCAGGGCGCACGGCTCGTGATGGACGGCGGGTCGACAGTCCAGATGTATCCGCCGTCATGCGAGGACGATTCGTCCAAGATGAGGGAGAAATAAGATGAAACTTGGCATTGCAATGCATCCCGAGAAGTGGAGCGACAGGCATCTTGCCATGGCGCGTCAGCTTGGCTGCGAGACTGTCATCGCCTGGGTTCCGTTCGGCGCGGGCGACGGCGTGTGGCACGCGGAGGACTTCGAGAGGATATTCCTCCAGGCGAAGAAGCATGGTCTTGTGCTGGAGGGGATCGAGAACTTCCACCCGCAGCACATCGACCATGTAGTCCTCGACGAGCCTGGCAAGGACGAGCAGATGGCGAATCTCGTAAAGACCGTGACAAACGCGGGAGAGGTTGGCATAAAGTGCTTCGGCTACAACTTCAGCTGCTGCGGAGTGCAGGGCTACTACTCCGAGGTCAACAACGGCGACGGACGTGGCGCGGCGGCAATAAAGAAGTTCGACGAGGACAAGGTCGACCATTCGCCGCTTCCTTCGCGGCGGTTCTGGTTCAACACCGAGATCGAGCGGCGGAGCGCGGTCGACGTCCTGCCGCCTACGACGCCGGAACAGCATTGGGCGAGGCTAAAATACTTTCTTGAAAACCTTTGCCCTGTTGCGGAAAAATACGGCATGAAGCTTTGCGCCCATCCCGACGATCCGCCGATTGAATACCTGAAGGGCACGTTCCGCCCGCTCACGTCCGTCGAGGGGATGCGCAAGCTCCTTGCGCTCGTCGACTCGCCTGCCAACTGTCTTGAGTTCTGCCAGGGGACGATTTCGACGATGCGGGGCATCGACATCTACGCCGCTATAGAAGAGTTCGCGTCTTCGGGTCGCATAGGCTATGTCCATTTCCGCAATACGTCTGGAACATTGCCGCGCTACAGCGAGGTGTTCATCGACGACGGCTATGTCGACATGAAGAAGGCGATGTCGATTTACGAGAAGTGCGGCTTTGGCGGCACGATCATCCCCGACCACTCGCCGCGACTCGACGCGGCGGACTGGTGGGAGACGGGCATGGCATTCGCCCTCGGCTACATGCGCGGCATTATGCGAACATGGAAAACTTGAAAAAATCAACATCGGCGGGGAAAAGTTTGATATAATAATAGCCTCTTTAACGAAAGACATCAAAGGATCAATCAAAATGAAAAAAGCGGACATAGGGCTCATCGGTCTCGCGGTAATGGGCGAGAACCTCATAATGAACATGGAGTCGAAGGGCTTTACAGTGGCGTGCTACAACCGCACGACCGAGAAGGTCGATGCGTTCGTGAACGGGCGCGCAAAGGGCAAGAACATCGTCGGCTGCCACTCCATCAAGGAGCTTGTTGCGGCCCTCGAGAAGCCCCGCAAGGTCTTCTGCATGGTGAAGGCCGGCGCGGCGGTCGATGCGATGATAGAGCAGCTCATCCCCGAGCTCGAGCCCGGCGACATTATCATCGACGGCGGCAACAGCCACTTCCCAGACACGATCCGCCGCACGAAATACGTCGAGTCCAAGGGGCTTCTCTACGTCGGCACCGGCGTCTCCGGCGGCGAGGAGGGCGCTCTCAAGGGGCCTTCGATGATGCCCGGCGGCTCGTCCGCCGCGTGGCCGTTCGTGAAGCCCATCTTCCAGGGCATCTGCGCCAAGGTCGAGAACGGCCAGGCGTGCTGCGACTGGGTCGGCGAGAATGGCGCGGGGCATTTCGTCAAGATGGTCCACAACGGCATCGAGTATGGCGACATGCAGCTCATCTGCGAGAGCTACCAGCTCATGCGCGACCTCCTCGGCATGTCTGACGACGAGATGCACGAGGTGTTCAAGAAGTGGAACACGACCGAGCTCGACAGCTACCTCATCGAGATCACGCGCGACATCCTCGCATACAAGGACACCGACGGCCAGCCCATCGTCGAGAAGATTCTCGACACTGCCGGCCAGAAGGGCACCGGCAAGTGGACCGGCATCGCGGCGCTCGACGAGGGCGTTCCGCTTACGCTCATCGGCGAGGCAGTGTTCGCGCGCTGCCTCTCGGCGATGAAGGACGACAGCATCGTCGCGGCGAAGGCCTACGGGCGCAAGATCCCTGAGTTCAAGGGCGACAAGGCCGCGTTCATCGAGGACATCCGCCAGGCGCTCTACGCCTCGAAGATCATCTCTTACGCGCAGGGCTACACGCTCATGCGCACGGCGGCGAAGACCAACGGGTGGAACCTCAACTACGGCGGCATCGCCCTCATGTGGCGCGGCGGCTGCATCATCCGCTCCGTCTTCCTCGGCAAGATCAAGGAAGCCTACGACAAGAACCCGCAGCTCTCGAACCTGCTGCTCGACCCCTACTTCAAGGATACGATCGAGAAGCTCGTCCCGGCGTGGCGCAGGGTCGCGGCGGCGGCGTGCGAATACGGCGTGCCCGCTCCGACGATGACCTCCGCCCTCAGCTACTTCGACGGCTACACGACGGAGAGGCTGCCGGCGAACCTCCTGCAGGCGCAGCGCGACTACTTCGGCGCTCACACCTACGAGAGGCTCGACAAGCCGCGCGGGGAGTTCTTCCACACGAACTGGACGGGCCACGGCGGAAACACCACGGCCCAGACCTACATCGCCGGCTAAGGCGCGGCGGTTTAGTTCAGAACCAAGACTCGAGGACGGCGGCGACGCCGTCCTCGTCGTTTGACGGGGCCTGTATCTTCGCCGCCGCCTTCACGCGCTCGTGGGCGTTCGCCATCGCGACGCCGAAGCCGGCCGCCTCGACCATCGTGAGGTCGTTGAGGCCGTCGCCGAAGGCTGCGCAGTCGTCGATGGTGTAGCCGAGGTGGCTTGCGAGGCGCTCCAGGGCGCGTCCCTTGTGGGCTGTCTTGATGTTGAGCTCGATGTTGTTGCAAGTTGACTGCGTGACGATGATGTCGGGGAAGCGAGCTTCCATTTCGCGGCGTATCGCCTGCAAAGTCTCCTGAGCGGCGGCCGAGCCGTCGTTTCTCGAAAAGAGCATGACCTTCTGGACGTCTCCTTCCGCCGCGGTCTCGCGCAGGTGCGCCTTGAGCTCCGGCACGGGGTTTCTGAACTCGCGCACCATCTTGAGGTAGTGCTCGTCCGTCGCGTAGCCCTCCGCCTTCGCCTGGAGGGATGCCGTCATCCATCCCCAGTTTGAGCGGTAGCAGTCGTAGATGACGTCGTATCCGTCGAGGATTTCCATTATGGCGAGGGCCGTCTCAAGCGGGATTTCCTCCTTCGCGATTGCCTCGTCGGTCTCGCGGTCGTAGGCCTGCGCTCCGTTCACGGTGATGGCGTATCTCACGAAAGGCAGGTCGCGGACGACTTGCGGCATCATTCCGAAAAAACGTCCCGTCGTTGGGACGATGAAAGCTCCCTTTGACGCGGCCTTTTCGAGCGCGGCCCGGTTGCGGGCGCTCAGGTGCTTACGTGAGTCGAGAAGAGTTCCGTCGAGATCAAGTGCGATTATCTTTGGCATGGCGGTATTATATCAAATTTCCAACGCCTGCTTCTATCGGCGAGCGTGTCTGCCTGGCGTTTTCGAAGGCGCGGCAAGGTTGCGAAGTGCTGTCGAGCCGATGCTCGTCGCAAGGAGGCCGGCTACGTTGTTGGAGTTAAGGGGAATCGGCATGGAGGAGCTTTGCGATGAAGATTGAGTCCCCGATATTGAGAAGGCTCGGCCCCGTGCCTTTCTGGCGCGGCGGCAAGAAGTGCCTTGACGAGCTTCAGCGAATCTACACCAAGGCCGCTGCAGCGGCATCTGCCGCGCTCGGCGCGGAAGCGGGGGTGAAGACGGTGGTTGTCAGTGAGAAGGGCGTAGGCGGAATTTGATGGGTGATAGCCCAATCCTCGCATGGAAGAACTTCGAGAAGTAGGATGCTGACCTGAAGCCGGTCTCCTGCGCAATCTGGGCAATGGGCACGTTGGAACTCGCAAGAAGATGCATCGCCCGCCTGAGGCGCAGGGCGATCTGGTATTCGAGCGGCGCCATTCCGTTGTAAGACTGAAAGCATTTCCTGAACAGCGAATAGCCCATGCCGCACTGTCGCGCCAAGGCGGCGAAATCCACGACTTCGCCAAGATGGTGCGCGATGTAGAGGTTGGCGCGGCGAATGGCGACGTTGTAGGCGGTCTTGCCGTGCAAGTTCGCAGGACGCTCGAAAAGGGATGCGACAAGCGCCATCGTCTTCATTGCGAGCGTATAAGGGTGCTCGACGCTGCTTGCCTGTATTTCGTCGACCAGTGCGACAAGGTCGTGGTCGAACCGTCCGTCTGGCTGAAGCTGGATGACGGTAGGCGGACGCCTGAAGAAAGGCTCGGCGAACATGTGCTCGAGGAACTCCCCGCCGATGCCGATGTAGGCTTCGCTCCAGCCCGTCTTCGGGTCGGGCCTGTAGCGGTGCCACTCGCCGGGATGCAGGATGATGGCGGTCCCCCCGCGCACCGGGATACTCTTGCCTCGCTTGAATTCGATCATGCCTTTGCCGCTACGTATGTAGAGAAGCTGGTATTCCCAGTCGGCAAGCGCTCGCCCGTTTTTCCAGGTGAAATAATAGTCGGATGAATGGTAGGCGTGGGGATACGCCTCGCCAGGCTTTGTAACCTCCTTGCCCGCGCCAGTTATGTAGATGCCGAACTGTCGCTGTATTTGGCCTATGGGGCAGTAGTGAATCTTGTTCATGATTTATTTCCCCAAAAGGGTCGCCGCATTTATGGTTGAGGCGAAGTATCCGCTGCCGGAAAGCCGAGGCTCAATTGTTCCGTCGTAAACAAGCACTGGGCGGACACTTATACCTTTGCGAACTTTCAACCGCTTAATCTTCTCATCCATCTCTATTTCGGTTTCGTGTCCGATTCTGTTCTTCCGCTTGATCTCGACTGCGTAGGCCGTCCGAGGTGTCTGTATAAGCAAATCGATTTGAACGCCTTTTTGTTTGTCAGACGCAAAACGCCTATATGGTGCGGAAGATTCAATTATGGCGTTTTCTATTCCTATGTGAGGCAGAAGAGCAGTCCAGTTGTTGACTATTAGGTTCTCGAAGGCAAGCCCCATTATCGCATCCCATCCAGGCAGTTGCTCGACGGATGCAAAACGGTAGCCGCCTGCGGCAATCTCGCTTTTTCTTGGCTCAACGCAACGCAGATAGAACCGCGTATAGTTGTCTTTGAGTCTGTACCGATCGATTCTGGCGCTCTTGCCCGTCTCGGGGTTGAGTCCTGTCTCCGCCGCGATGAATCCTCCATCCGCAAGTGTGCGAAGATGATCCACGAAGCGTCCCGTGTTGGCCAGACCAAGTTCAGCAGACAGGTCTGCACCGCTTTTCGGACCTTCGGATAGAGATTTCAGGATAGCTTTCTTTGTTGTCGCGGCATCTCCAAACACAGCTGAAAACATGTCGTCAAATTCATTGAAGAGTTTGCCCTGCGGTGTGAAGAACAGGTGCCGAATGTTCTCCTCTGCGGAAAGTGCCGGGTCGATCTCCTCAAGATAACGGGGGACGCCTCCCGTTACGGACAGTATGTCCAACATCTCTCGCGTGGAGATGGTTTCCGCTGTTGCCCCCAAAAATGAAGGGCAGACGGAAAGCGGAAGTTCGGGGAGGATGTAGTCGCGGGAGAACCGCCCGGCGAAGCCTGTGTTGTCGAGAATGTTTCGCTTTATCCATGCCGAGACGCTTCCGCATACGACCATCACAAGCTTGTCGTGCTTGTGGAAAAGCCTGTCCCATGCCCATTTCAAGTGTCCGGGAAAATCGGAATCGTACGCGCCCATCCAAGAAATTTCGTCAAGAAGGACTACGGTTCGCTTTTTGTCGTCAATGGCCTCGTTGAGCCAGAAAAAGGCATCATGCCAACTTTCCAGAACAAGCCTTGGCCGATTCGTCTGTTGTGCGAGAAGCGTTCCGAAATTGTCAAGCTGGTCGCGGTTCGTCAAGCCCTTGCGTGGCGGCAATCCCTCAAATGAAAAGAGAACGTCGGCGGTTTTTTCGGCAAATTTCTCGATCAGTGTACTCTTGCCGATACGTCGCCGCCCCCTGCAGGCGACCAATGACGATGTTGATTTGCGCCATAGGGCGGATAATTCATTAATGTATTCATTTCTTCCGACAAACATGCAAACAGCTCCTTTGGGACGTGAATGCACGAATTATAACATTTCACGTCCGTCGAAGTCAATAAGGCGTGTTCGTGAAAAAGTGGAAAACAAGCTTTCACGTTCTTTCTTTTACTCGCGATTCGTCTGTAAAATGTAAAAATGTCGTTTTGCAGACGAATAGTACGTGCGTTATGCAAAATGGTTCGTCTATATTTTGACAACTCTATGATTTACAGACGGACTATTTCGCCCATGCATCGGTCGGGTGGGACACAAATGCTCGATATCCTGCGAATTCGGTTGAGCCGACTGCGACGAATGCGACGCCGCAGAAGTTCGAGGTCGTGCTGGAACGAATGGACCGAGGGCGCGACGTTTTTTGACTGCGTTTTGCGCGGCGGGAAGGACCGTTTTTTGGTATAACCCGAGTTTGCCACTTCATTTTTTGAAAAGTGCGGTTTGAGCCAATGTTCATGCGGGTCGCGTGAGACAACAGCCATAATTTATGTGCCTACGCTCTAGAACACCTTGACTTTGGCCTTGAGCGCCGCTATGCCTCCTTTCGTGTAGATCCGCTTCCCGACGTCCACGCCGAGAGCCGACAGGATGCGCGACTTGCGCTGGAACCTGTCGCTGACGACAGTGTACCCCTCGGGCGAAGAAGGCTGTGGAGGCTGTTTGACGGCTATATCGCGCCAAGTAAACCCGTGTGGGACGGACTTCAAGGGAGGGGGCATCCTTCTAGAGAGATGTATTGACATTTTACCAAAATATGGTGGATTTCGTATTCACATTTTGCCAAAATCCCTCTTTGTTGCGTTGACATTTTGCCAAACTTGGCGGGGACAGACCCCCGCGTCGGTAGCGTCTTCCTGTAAAAACTGCGTGATTCTGCAAGATAACTTGGCGGGGACATAACTTGGCGGGGACAGACCCCAAGAAGCCATTGT
>Ga0265300_10002965_pt1 | contig 14146 bp, 4 predicted proteins | sample AusTroGonzalo_MG_FD_193482 | JGI IMG/M metagenome (GOLD analysis project Ga0265300, IMG submission 193482) | Bovine rumen microbial communities from tropical cattle in Woodstock, Queensland, Australia - Gonzalo_03 | ecosystem: Host-associated > Mammals > Digestive system > Stomach > Rumen ... | reverse complement strand
AGCTGACTTCTTCGCAGAAGCGGTTCCGCCCTCTCCGGAAACAGATACACTGACCGGGTATTGGGTTTTCTTGAAGGTTACTACGACATTAACAGCGGCAGTTCCCATTGTGAAAGTTTTTACACCGGCTTTCAGTGCCGTGCCGTTAACTGTAATTGCATCGAGATCATATCCAGCATCAGGAATAGCGGTTACCGTGATCGTATCACCATAATTAGCAGGATTCTTATCAATGCTTGCAGAACCATTATCTTTGACAGTCAGATTGACAGCATAATCTATCTTTTTGAAGTAAACAACTACGTTTGCTTCTCCTGCAGGCATTGTAAACTCTCTACCCGTAAATGTTTCACCATTAAGGGTAAACTTATCGAACGTATAGCCTTTATCAGCTGAAGGAATTACCTTAACTGAAGTTCCGGCGCTGGCACTGGTAGGATTTGTAGAGGCAAAGCCGCCCTCAGGAACCCTAACATTGATGTCGTACTCTGCAGGTTTGAAAGATACTACAACCTCTGCATCTGCATTACCCATCGTGAATTCTTTCTTTCCAACCAAAACAGTACCGTTAACCTTAATGGTATTAAGATCATATCCTGCAGCAGGATTTACTGTTACCGTGATGGTATCACCGATATTTGCCGTTTCTTTTGAAACAGAAGCAGTACCAATGCCATTACCTTCAACAGTCAGGCTGACCTTATATTCGATCTTCTTGAAATAAGCAACTACAGCAACGTCGTCTGCCGGCATTTCAAATGTCTTACCGTCTTTTTCAATGCCGTTAACAGTGATCTTATCAAACTCGTAACCTGCTTTATCAGTTGTTGAAATCGTGATCAGATCACCATAACCCGCAGTTGTTGCATCAGCCTTGGCAGTTCCGCCCTCCGGTGCGGAAACTGTGATGCTGTAAGATGCTTTCTTGAAGGTTACTACAACTTTTGCTTCCCCGGCTCCCATAACGAATTCGGGTTTATTTACATCCAAAGAAGAACCATTAAACTTAATGGAATCAATAAGATAACCTGTTGCAGGTTTAGCTGTAACGGTGATCTTATCGCCCATGGTTGCCTTTTCCGCAGAAACTGAAGCAGTACCGTTATCTCCAACTGTCAGCATGACGGGGTATACAGTCTTGGTAAAGGTAACATATACAGTAGTATTCTGCGCAGGCATCTCGAAAGTATCGCCTTCGATAGCCTTTGTGTTGACCTTTATCGAAGCTACCTTGTAACCGGCAGCAGCGTTGGTTGTAATCTTGACTTGATCTCCGACACCTGCAGTCGTAGGTTTGCATGAAGCCGTGCCGCCCTCTGAATAAGTTACTGTGATTGTATAAGGGATCTTCTTGAAGTAAACGACTACTTTCGCTTCACCTGCAGGCATATCAAATGACTTTCCGGAAATTGCAGTATCGTTAAGAGTAATCTTATCAAACTCATAACCATCTTTTGCAGTATCGGTAATCGTGATCCTGTCACCATATCCTGCTTTTGTTTTGTTAGCCTCGGCACTTCCACCCTCAGGTACGGAAACAGTGATGCTGTAAGAAGCCTTCTTGAAGGTTACTTCAACATTAGTTTCGGCATCTCCCATTGTAAATTCTGTTACACCAGGTTCCAAAGCCACACCATCAACTTTAATGGTATCCAAAACATAACCGGTTGCAGGGGTAGCTGTAATAGTGATCTTATCACCATAGCCTGCCGTAGTCGCAGAAACATATGCAGTACCGTTATCACCAACCGTCAGATTAACGGCATATCCACCCTTTACAAAAGTAACTTCTACGGTAGTATCCTTTGCAGGCATAAAGAAAGTATAGCCATCAATAGTCTCTTCGTTGACCTTAATCGAGCCAACAGTGTAACCGGTAGCACCTTTTGCAGTAATCGTGATCTTCTCTCCGACACCAGCAGTCGTAGGGCTGCATGAAGCCGTGCCGCTGCCTATACAATTTACTTTAATAGTATAAGGAATCTTCGTGAAGTAAACGACTACTCTTGCATCTCCATCTGGCATATCAAATGTCGTACCGGTTTTTTCAACGCCGTTAACCGTGATCTTGTCAAACTTATAACCATCATACTGAGAAGGAGTAATCGTGATCTTATCACCATAGCCTGCTGTTGAAGTGTTAGCTTCAGCAGTTCCGCCTTCAGGTACGGAAACTATTACATAGTAAGATTTTCTCTTGTAGGTTACTTCTACCGTTGTGTCAGCAGAACCCATCGTGAATTCATATACATCAGTATTCAAAGGCTTTTCATTAACAATTATCTTATCAACTTTATAACCGGTCTTCGGATTTGGAGTGATAGTAATCTTGTCGCCATTATTCGCCCGATACTTATTTAATGTAGGTGCACCATAATCCTTGTTATATACCAATTCAATAGTATGACCGCCCTGAACAAAAGTAACATATACTACAGTATCCCGTGCGGGCATGTTAAATACAGGGGTAGTTCCAATTTCTTCACCGTTAACCTTAATCGAACCGATTTCGAATCCTTCTTCAGGCTGAACGGAAAGAGTAACTTGACCGCCTGCACTTACATTATTCATGCTGAATGATGCTGTGCCGCCTGATGAATGCTCAACCGTAAGCTTATAAGTTTTACTGGTGAAATATACTTTTACCTTTGCGATACCATCAGGCATCGTGAAAGTAGAACCATACATAGTGCCGTTTACTTCAAGGTTAGTAAACTCAAAGCCATCATAAGGTGTAACCGTTGCTGTAATCAACTCACCGGCCGGAGCAGGATTATTTGAGAAAGAAATCGTACCGTACGGGCAGCTGAGAACTTGAATGTCATAAAGAGTAACTCCAGAACTGTTGTAATGCTTCCTTGCACTCTCCAACTGATCATGGCCGGTTCCATTAAAAGAAATCTGATTCCAGTTTTTCTCTGTTCCTGCATAGTAAACATCAGTAAGACTTGTGCAACCGGTAAAGGCGGCGTTGCCGATTTCGTATACACTTAATGGAATAGTAACTGTCTTAAGATTAGTACAGCCTGCAAAAGCATCAGAACCAATCTTAGGCACACCGCTTGAAATTACAACGTTGGTAAGACTCAAACAATTGGCAAATGCAAAATCTCCAAAACCGGAAGCAGCAAGAGTACCTGGAATAGTAACTTCTGTAAGTCCGCTTCCATTAAAAGCACTATTTTCGATCCTTTTAATACCATCCGGCAGACTAATCGTCTTAAGCTTAGCGCAATTCTGGAATGCACCGGAACAAATCCTGGTAATACCAGTGTTAAGTGTTACAGTAGTAAGATTCGAACAGTTAAGAAACGCATAATCCCCAATTGTTTTAATAGTTGAAGGAATCGTAACAGTTTTAAGACTCAAAAAATCAGCAAAAGCTTTTTCTCCAATTTCAGTCATGCTGGTCGGAATCGTAAGAGACTCAATTGACGTATCGACAAAAGCATCCTTTCCGAACAAATAAACACTGTTAGCTATCTCTATTGTAGTAAGATTTGCGCAGCCGTTAAAAGCTCCGTTACCGATCGTTGTAACTCCGCTAGAGATTACTACCTTCTTGATCTTGTTTTTATATGCACTCCACGGAGCCTGGTAGAAATCGTAAGTAATACCAGATGTACCACCATAGTGATTACTATTAAAATCACTCATAGCTCCGGTACCCGAAATCGTCAGAGTACCGGCCTTGGTCAATGTCCAGGAAAGACTCGTTCCTTCTATTTTTCCTTCTGCACCGTCAAAGGAAGTTGTATCAGTAGCATGAAGTGTCGCTTTAAGAAGAGAAACATTACCTACAGATATTTCAATTTCGCCCCACTGAGCTTCTGTTCCCGTATAAGTAACATCAGCAAGAACAGAACATCCTGCAAAAGCATAGTCCCAAACGTTATCTACAGATACTGGAATTGTAATAGACTTCAATCCGGAACAACCGTCAAACGCATTTTTACCAATTCTGTTAACACTACCCGGAATTTCAATGCTCTTGAGACTTATACAGCCGTTAAAAGCATCATCAGAAAGATTGGTGACTCCATAAGGGATGTTTATCTCCGTAAGATTCGTGCAGCCGGAAAAGGCACCATCACAAATCGTATCAACTTTATTCGGAAGTGTAATCTTGGTCAGACTTGTACAACCCTGAAATGCATTATAGTCAATCAATGTAACCTGACTGGGAATAGTTATGCTGGTAAGAGAGGTGCAATTCTTAAAGACGGCTGCACCTATCTTCCAAAGATCACCCTTAAAAGTAACAGATGAGAGCGAAGAACAGCCACTAAAAGCATATGAATAAATCTCATATACGTTTTCAGGAATTACAATAGAACTGAGTTTAGTACAATCACTAAAGGCTTCATTTCCTATTTCCTTAAGAGTGCTGGGTAGTGAAACACTCGTAAGATTTTTGCAACCGGAAAAAGCACCGTAACATATTTTTGTAACACCTGAACCAATATTAATGGTCTTAATTGAATCCTTATATTGGATCCAACCTTTAGTTTCCATACTGCCTGAACCGGTTATTTCCAAGACGCCATTAGTCAAGGTCCAGCTCATGCTATCGCCACAAGAACCTTCGTAAGTTGCGTTTTTAGGATCTTTCTTATCTTCCGTTTCCTGAACGGGAGCCTCAGTTATTTCAGGTTCTTGTTCCTCAGTTTCTTCAGGCACCTGAGACTCTGTCTGCTCAGACTCCCGCTTTTCAGTTTCAGAGGGTTCTGTTTTTGAAGTTTCTGTGGGATTCTGTGTTTCGGTTTCAGCGGGTTCCTGCTTTTCTGTCTCTGCAGGTTCTGTTTTTGAAGTTTCAGCGGGGATCTGTTTTTCAGTCTCGGCAGGCTCCTGTTTTTCGGGCTCCTGTTTCTCTGTTTCCTGGGCAGCCGGTTTTTCTGTTGCCTCAGTCTCCTTCTTTTCAGAAGGTTCTGTTTCCTTTTTCTCCGTTTCCTTCGGAGCCGGCTTTTCAGTTTCTTTTGGTTTTACAGTCTCTTTTGGTGTCTGTTTTTCTGTTTCTTCAGTACTCTGTGTCTCTGAAGGAGCCGCAGCTTCATCTGCAAGAACTGAAACAGTCGGCATAAACATAGACATACAAATAGCGATCGTTAAAACGACCGACGTTACTTTGAGATGCTTCATCGATTAACCTCCGCGCAGAAACCCATTTTAGAACACCCAATTGGGTATTTTACAACTTTTTTAGGAAATATGCACTATTAATAAATTATTATTATGAAAGAATGTTGACACTTTGCACATTTATTTGACATATTAATATATTACTTATCTAATAAAATGCATAACCCAATAAAAAACTCCGGGGAATCATCCCCGGAGTCTTCACTAAAAGCATTGTTTTTGCTTACTTCTTGACCTTAACTTTTCTTCCGCAGTTCTTCTTTGTGAAATATCTCTTGTATTTTCTGACTTTTGACTTCTTAACTTTTACGGTCTTAACAGAAGAACCCTTCAGAGATTTTTTGACACGTTTCTTGGAAAGCTTTTTAGTCTTCTTGATGTTAATAGTCTTGAGGCTCTTGTCGCCGCTGAATGCATATGAACCGATCTTGGAAAGAACGGAAGATGTGATCGTGAAGTACTTCAGTTTTGTGCAGCTTATGATGGCTCTGGTACTAATAGTCTTAAGCTTTGCACCGCCGCTGATCTTAGTAAGCTTAGAACAGCCAACAAAGGCACGGGTTTCAATAACGGAAACATTTGATCCGATATATACACTCGTTACATATGGATTGTTATTGAATGCATAAGAAGCGATCTTTGTTACCTTATAAGGGATTCCCTTTAATGTGACGACAGCGGGAATCGAAACGCTTGCAGCATTATTTGCAGAACCGGTAAAAGCGACCGTACCAGATCCGCCCATCGCATTATTGGTAACCCTATAGTTATTGATACCATCAGTTAAATCCTCACCGACTGCCGCCTGGGTAATCAGGTCAAATTCAACTACAACAGTAACTGCTTCAGGAAGCATTAAGAATGTTTTACCGATAACAGGCTCTCCATTAACCGTAACACTCTTGGGATAGTATCCTTCTTCAGGCACTATATCCAATGTAACTGTATCACCCACGCCTGCCTGGGAAAGATCCGCTGACGCTGTACCATGCGCGCCGCATTTAACGGTTATCGCATGCGGGATCTTTTTGAAAGTTACGGATACTGCCGGATTTTCAAGTCCGATCTTAAATGAAGTTCCCGTAAGCGGATCGCCGTTATTAACGGTGATCTTATCAAGTGCATAGCCATTATCAGGTGTTACTTTCAAGTTAACGGTGTCACCATAATGTCCGCTGACAGGTGTTGCTTCAGCACTTCCGCCCTCAGAAGTATTAACAGTAACCGTAAACGTCTTCAGCCTGTAAAAGACCTCAATGACCGCGGGCACTCCGGTCATATAGAAATATTCACCTCCGGTGGTTTCACCATTGTGATAAGCATACTCAAACTCGTAACCCGGCTTAGGATTCGGTGTGATCGTTACCTTATCACCAGGCTTTGCTGATGAAGCAGAAAGCTCCGGGGTACCATTATTACCATTTGCGCTTACAGTAACCGGTCGTGCGATGTAGTAGTTTTGATCATTGAGTGCAATCTGTTCGCTGCCAAAAGAAGCCAGCGTTTCTTCATCGTACGTAAATTCTATTCCGGAAACATTATAACCGTTTGTAATCTTAGTATTGTAACCTGCAAGGAAAAGCGCTTTATAAAGGAGCGCTGTTTCTGAAGCATTGTGACCATCAATGTTTGTGATATCTACAAGGTAATTCTTACCGTCATCCATATTGACGACATTCCACATATGGCCGCCGGCAGGAATCTCTCCGGTAACCGTGATGCATTGAATATTGCCTTTGAACTCGGTTAGATTACATAAATACATGAAAGCTTTGGCATAGCCTTCACATACAACGTTAGTACTTGTATTACCATCAAATACAGAGATCAACTGCCATGGATCACCATAAGCTCTTGAGCCGGTGACAGCCGCCTTATCATAATAAACCAAGCCCTTGATCTGATCACAATAGTAAACGAGTTTCTGATAATCCGGTTTGCTTGATGCATTTTTGACAATCGATGCAGCTTTTTTTACAGCAGTATTTACTCGTGAGATTTTCGATGATGAGGTCAAATAATTACCTTTTATGCCAAGTCCATCATTATACAAACCGCCAGAATAATCATTCGAAACCCAAAAACAGCCGGTCGGGCCCGCGGAAATTTTGATTCGATATACTCCGTTTGCTGCTTTATAAACTCCTAATGCATACGAATACAAGCGGGCAGCATATACGTTGGCAGTTATGTTTGCGTAGGTCTTATCAAACCAATAAAGTTCAAACGGACAATCTGCCAGTAAAGCATCGTCAACGGCATTAAGATCGATCGGGATCTTTACGATATTTCTGACAGCTGCCGAAGCTTGAGGATTTACAACTGTGTCACCTGCCGAATTCTTAATTAAAAGACTGGAAACGCCAAGATCTTCAGCAGTCCATGACATATTTTCAAGGCCGAGATTAAAATATGTTATCGGAATCTCAAAAACAGAAACATTCCGCGATCCGTTAGCGACCTTAGTCATCTCCGACTTAAAATAATCATAGGCGATCTTTTCATTTCCTGTTAATCTGGAGCCTGCTGCGGGCGCAGGAGCAGCCTTGCGAAGGGCCTGACGGGGCTTTCTGCCGAGCTCTTCTTCAGCTTTCTTTTTGAAATAAGACTCAAGCTGTTCGTCGTTATCATCCTTTTTACCGGGAACATCTGACTCAAAAGGTCTCGTCCCCGTCTCATAGATAACCTCACCGTCTTTAAGATCATGTTTTTCCTGATCATTTGAATTGACAGGATCCCTAGAATCAGTTACAGGAGCCTCTTTGTCACTTTCCTCAGGCTCATTTGCATCAGTTTCAGAAGGATCCTGAGCCTTATCTTCGCAGGTTGTTTCTTCTGTAGCCTTAGTTTCATCCGGTTCTTTATCAGCAGGCTCATTTTCTGAAGGTTCAGTCTCTTCTTTTACCTCAGTTTCCGCCGGTTCTTCAGCTTTAGTCTCTTCAGGAGCCTTTTCTTCTGCCTTCTTTTCAGTTTCACTGACAGAAGGCTCCTTATTTTCCGGCTTCGGAGTTTCCTTCTCTTTCTTGGCCGTGGTTTCGCTCACAGTAGTTTCTGTGGCTTCCGGTTCCTCTGCCTGCACTTCTTCATTAACGATCCTATTGTCTGATGAAGGATCCAGTTCTTTAGCAAAAACTGAAGCAGGAACTGCCTCGACGGTCATTACCATTCCGAGAAGGATTGCAAATAAACGCTTGTATGCCATGTTTCGGTCTCCTTTTTCCCTAATATCCCAAATTAATTAATTATAATATATACAGTCAAGCAATTCTTCAATAGCCCGATTGAGGCAATATGTTTCTTGCTCAAAAATCAAACAAGCATTTGCCATAAATGCTCAATATTTGAAACGATTGGATCATTAGTGTATTCTTTCAAAAAACTTTGCAGGAATTCCTATGCCTTCACGAAAATCTAAACTGTTCCCAGATCTTAAGCCGTCGAATACCGACGAACGCTTTATGCTGGAAGCAGTTAAAGAAGCCGAAAAGGCAATCGATCTCGGCGAATGCCCGATCGGGTGCGTTATCGTAAAAGACGGCAAGGTTTTCGTCAGAGCTCACAACTTGAGGCTTACAAGAGGCAATTCCCTCGCTCATGCCGAAGTAATAGCCATAGACAAAGCATGCAAAAAACTCGGTGACTGGCGCCTTGAGAACTGCGATATGTATGTCACGCTCGAACCATGCACCATGTGTTCCGGAGCTTTGATCCAGTCAAGGATACGTAAAGTCTATTTTGGAGCTTACGAACCCAAGAGTGGTGCCGTCGTTTCCTGCAATGACATCTTCAACGTGGCTCACGGCCATAATCACAAAGTCGAATTCGAAGGCGGGATCCTTGAGAGTGAATGCTCAAAGATGATGCTGGACTTTTTCCGCAACATCAGAAAGAGAGATGCGGGCAAGAAGAAAAAATACAAAGGGGAACTGCTGTGAGATTTTTAGTTGCATCAGACCTTCACGGGGATTCATATTGGACAGAACGCGTTTTACAAGCTTTCAATGACGAAAAAGCCGATAAACTTGTGCTTTTGGGTGACATACTCTACCACGGACCGAGGAACGATCTTCCTGCACACTATGAACCGAAAAAGGTCATCACGCTCCTGAACGAGATGGCAACAAAGATCCTTGCAGTTCGCGGAAACTGCGATACCGAAGTCGACCAGATGGTCCTCAAGTTCCCCATTCTGTCTGACTACATATATCTCGTTTCAGGCGAAACTACGTTTTTCGCAACTCACGGCCACAACGCAGGCCCTGAAAAGCTCCCCGTATTTCTTCCTGAAGGCGCAGTCCTTCTTGCAGGACACACTCACGTTGTCTGCGACAAAGAGATAACCTCACCTGATACAGGCGCCAGATTCCGCCATATGAACCCCGGCTCCCCTTCCATACCCAAAGAAGGCAGCACACCGTCTTACATACTCATCGAAGACGGGAACGCTGTGATCAAGCCTCTTTAAACTTCGACAAACTCTCCGTATCTGACCAGATAGAGATACTTTCCGGTTACCTTGCGTCCCGCCGCCTCAAAAGCGGCTGCGTACGAATCGAGCTGGAATGCATGTTTCTCCTTGGCCAAAGCTGCGCGTTCGTCTTTACCGGGTGCATCATTTTCGCTGTATCTGTCAGTCTTGTAATCTACGATCACCCAGCCTTCGCCTTCTTCATAAACAAGGTCGATGATACCCTGAACGAGAGCTACATCGTTATTTGAGTTCTCTTCAGCGGGGATTGCGAAAACAAGATGTTTCTCCCTGTCGGTCTTCCCTTCAGCATCCGCATTATCAGCAGCCTTGCAGATATCGCTCGAAGCAAAATCAAGAATACCCTTCCTGAATTCCAGAGCACACTCCCTGATATTCTCATCACTATATTCGGCAAAGAGTCTGTCGTTTATCAGCGTATCAACTTCTGCATCAAATGAATCCGGATCTTCCCTGAGCTTGGAAGTATCGATAAACCTCATGAGCTTATGCAGGACAGTACCTTTGGATGCAGCCGTAAGCTTGCTCTTACCGTAATTCTCGAAATCAGAAGCCGAAGGAACCTCAAGATCGACATGTCTCGTCTCCTCAAGGTTGCCGTGCCTTATACCGGTTACAGAAACCTTGAAAGGAATACGCGTTTCAGATTCGTACTTATACTGATCGAAAATGATATTTCCTTCACTGTCGAAAAGATCATCCGATGTCTCTTTGGTTTCTTCAGTTCCGGTCAGTTCCTTCAGATTCTTTCCTGATTCAACATCCAGGTTATGAGAAGCTTCCTTATCCAGGATCTCGACTGTATAGCCTCTGTTTTCGGGTACACATCCGGGCTCCTGATTACTTTTCTCTGTGCATGCCTTAAATCCGATAAGAACAGACGGATCGGTCTCATATAACGCCCGAAGCTTTAATGCTTCATCCGAATCGGTTCTCAGAAGGCACATGAACATGTCAGAACACATGCTCCTTCCGCTTGAAAGCCAGTCAAGACGGCTGAAGGCTTTAGCGCCTGCCTGTCCTGCTACTGTTGATGCTTTCTCCAATGCGCCGTTCTTCTTTTCAGAAGAATTCCAGGTAACGATCGAAAGCCTCGTCTTGGCTCTCGTAAGAGTTACATAAAGATCTCTCAACACTTCGGCATTCTCGGCCAGAACACTGTCAAACTTATAGATAAGCTGATCAAGTGATCTGTTTCTTGTTACCTCTTCGGCATTGTAATCCTCAAAGATAAATCCGAAATGCGGATCAAAACCGGCATTCGAAGCACCGCCCTTACTCTTGCAGTCCTTAAGCGCAAAGATGATAAACGGATATTCCAATCCCTTGCTCTTATGGAAGTTCATGCAGGTGATCTTATTGTTCTCGTTCTTTCCGGACTCTATGGATGCGGTATCGATCTGGATCTTCATGTTTTCAAGCTCACCTGCGACACCGGCAATGTCACATCCGAACCTCTTGAAGTTTGCGCTCATCCAATCCTTGAAGATTATCAGTTTGTCAAAGTCGCCTTCTTTAAATGCAACAGTCGCTTTGATATCAGTACGCTTATAGATAAGTTCGATGATCTCATCGATATCACAGGTCATTGCTTTCATTCTCAGGTTCTCAAACCACTCGATAAAAGCGCCAAGCCTCTTGGCGAGTTCGTTATCGCATTTTTCGCTGTATGTCCTTATCTTTCTGTACAGGTATTCTTTTCTGAGACCGGGTTCATTCTTCAGGATATAAGCCTGAACTGCAGCAATCTCATTGATAGTAAAATTCGTATTCCTGTAAGGAGCCAGAAGCATGCCGCAAAGGAACTCATCTCTTAACGAGTTACCGAGACAGATTATGCAGTTGATGATGCCTCTGATATCAAGGTCACCGAAGATACTCGTTGTAAATCTTCCGGCAGATGGAAGGCCGTGCCGGTTCAAGAACTTCGATATGGTTTCAGACTCACTTTTGATCGATGTAAGAACACAGATATCACCATAATGAGACTCATAATCAGCTGAAGAAGGATCGAACTGAGACATGTAGTTTCTGATCTCTCTTTCAACACCGAGACAGAGAGCTTTAATCTCACCGTTAAGAGGCTGTTCCTCATTATCTCCGGGATCTCCGGAGCTTGAAGATGTGCTGCCGTAGTCTCCCTGTGCAAAACCGCCGTCTTCGTCCTCATCATCGGATACTTCACCGCCCATATCCATGCCTGCAAATCCGCCTGCACCGTCGGAATCGATAACTAATATCTTAGGAAGCCCTTCTTCTCCCTGATCTTCGCATCCTCCGTTCTCCGGATGGTTCAAACGCTGGTCCGGACCGTAATCGATCTCTGACCCTTCTCTTGTCATCGCCTGTTCGAATATATGGTTTACGAAAGCAAGGATCTGCGGGCTGCTTCTGAAATTCTCTGTCAGAGGAAGCACTTTGCCCAATGAAGCATCAGCTTTGTATCTGTCTATCTTCTCGTTGAAGATTCCGGGCTCCGCATGCCTGAATCGGTAGATGCTCTGTTTAACATCACCTACCCTGAAAACATTTCCGCCCTCACGTGAGATCTTGCTGATGATATCATCCTGAAGCCTTGTATTATCCTGATACTCATCAATATAGATCTCGACGAATTTATCCTGATAGAAATGCGCGGCATCTTCAGTATCAAGAATGTCGTAAGCAGCATATTCCTGATCCGAAAAATCCATGCCGTGAACACCGGCTTTCAGCTCGGAAAAACACTTGTCGATCTTAAGGAGAATTTCGACCATAGCACCGGTAACTTCAGTACGTTCTTTCTGAAGTTCGAGGAGCCTGCACTTCTCATTATTCTTCAGCAGCGAAAACAGATCAGCAAGTTCTTTCGGAGCAGATCTGTTTACCGAAGAACCATCCTTCGGATCTCCAAGGATAAGATTATAGATACCTCTTACTGAATCAGTCGCAAGGACATATTCGTTATTAAGATCCGGATCGTTTTTAAGGACATTGGATCTGGTAGTCATACGCGAAAAACAATACTCTTCGTTAAGCGTCTGCCAATCATTGATCATTGCGTACGCAAGATCATAGATATCCTCGTATGCAGAAGTCTTGTAAAGTTCCTCGTGCCTGTCGATAAGTTGAACGGCTTCCTCAATGAATTCCAGAGATCTTTCATGGACCTCATCGTCTTTCATTTTTCCTTTTTTGATCAAATACAGTTCAGGGTTTGTCTCAATAAGATCAGACAATCCACCGGGTGCTTCTATCTCATTCTTCTTTCTTACAAGGAACTCAATCGCGTCACCCATAACAGCATTCATCTTATCTGCATAAGCAAGCTTCCCTGCCTCATCAAAGCGTCTTCTTTTTTCGACTTCTTCCTGAATGATATCTTTATATCTCGGAAGGCTTCTTAACTTGTCAAATATATCGAGAGCCGCCGATATAAGAGAACCGTCAGAGCGTCCGTCACCGAAACGCTGAGTCAGCTTAATAAACGGATCGTTGTCATCTTTGACTCCTGCATACATCTGCTTAACAGCCTGCTTTGCTGCAGCATTCTTGAGTATCGTCTTCTCATGTTCATCAAGAACGATATTTGCGGGATCGAAAACATCTGCCTCTTCAGAATCAGCAGCGCAATAACCCTTCTCCCTGATAACTCTAGCGCAGAAAGAATCAAATGTCTGAATGTATGAATTAGGCAGAAGATCTTTCTGCTTATTAAGCTTAGCTACCAGTTCGGCATTATCCCTGTTGTCAGCGATCGCTTTGTTAAGCGCATCCTCAGCTTTCTCACGCATGTGTTCAGCAGCCGCGATTGTAAAAGTCACTACCAGGATGCTGTCGAGCGAATGCTTCTCATTATCGGGTATGGAATCGTTTTTGATGTCCTCGATGATCTTGGTAATGATCCTCTCTATCATTACCGTCGTCTTTCCTGAACCCGCTGCTGCGGGAACCAGGATGTTCTCGGTCTTGTTATCGATTATCGCCTGTTGATCGGGTGAAGGTTTCTGTCCTGCCATTATTCTTCACCTCCATCGTTATCAGAATTCATGCCGAGTTTTTCGCGCATCATCATCTTATAAGCCTCTTCCATGTTTTTCTTGTTAGCCTTGCCGTCTGCATCAAAGCTCGCGCTGCCGGTTACAGCTGAAGCTTTTTCAAGGTATCCGGAATATACCTCTCCGGGCTTCTGATTACCTAAACGGTCAAGCGGTCTTGAAGGAACATTTCCGCACGCTCCGCCATACGGGCAGAACCCGCAGTAATGATATCCGGGACATACGAGCGCATCAGCCTTTCCCGCTTTGATCCCGTTTACGGAGTCCTTCACGATATAGTTCGAATAATCAAGCGCGAGCTTAATGTCATCATCAGAATAAGAAGATCCCGCCTTGGCAGTCTTCGGCTCAAACGCCAGAGGTTTCTTCCCTGAACCTGTCCTTAATCCGACATTGAAATATCCGTAATCGCAGCCATCAGGATCAACTCCGTAACCTGCACATAAAGCTCTGGTATAAAGCGGCAGCTGTATCTGGATAC
>Ga0265300_10002962_pt1 | contig 14159 bp, 11 predicted proteins | sample AusTroGonzalo_MG_FD_193482 | JGI IMG/M metagenome (GOLD analysis project Ga0265300, IMG submission 193482) | Bovine rumen microbial communities from tropical cattle in Woodstock, Queensland, Australia - Gonzalo_03 | ecosystem: Host-associated > Mammals > Digestive system > Stomach > Rumen ... | reverse complement strand
GAAAGTGGCATCTATTTCAGTTGCACGCTGATAAACCTCACCATCCTTTTCAACAGGTTCAAGGATTGCATCATATTTAACACTGTAACCTAATCCAAAATATTTTGCATAACCTGTGTGAGTCTCCTCATGCAACGAAATAATAGGCTTACTATACATATTCATTTTTTTTAATCTTGTACACTCAATAATACATAGAGCACAGTATAAAACGATAACGGAGGCAAGTACAATAATTATTTTTTTTGCATTTTTCATAGTTTTTCCCTTTCTGAATCTGTTTGATTCGTTTAAGATTTTACTCATTTATATATATGTATACTCTATTTTGAATAGCATTTGCTGTTTGTTCAGCAGTTGCCTCTTCTGCAAGGAATAGGTTTATTTCTTCCATACATATAAGATATATCTGTATGTCATATACAAGGGATCTGTTATTATCAGAAATGTAATTTATATAACGCTCTTTTTCTTTATCGGTCATATAACCAATATCGATACTATCATTTCCAATATTATAATAATTTTCGTTAATTGTTTTCCCAGTCTGTTCATCTATAGGTGGAACACAAGCCTTATTTGCAAGATAATAAAAGGCAGCTTTATTAATTGGAAATTTTTCTGATTCTTTTTGCTTATTTTCAGATAAAAAGTATTTCAAGAAATTCCAGCATTCTTCTTTTTTTGTTGAGAAATTAAAAATTGAAAAAACCGTTTCACTTGAAAGAATAGCACCTGTATTGTCAGAAGATGGATACCCAACAAAAGTAATATCCTCACCATTAAATTTGGCTTTATATAATGCGTGAAAATCATCAAAACAATTAATGTTAGCTTCGCAAAGTAAATACTTGTCATTAATCATACCCAAAAATTGATCATTATATGGATCAGATATTGGCGTTTGCTGTTTAGAAGCAATTTTTTTAGCCATTTCCAAGAGATTTATAAAATCATCAGAATCGAAATTGCATTTTTGATTATCATAATCCACAAAACTGCTTAAATTACCATATAAAAGAACATCAAGGATATTTGCCGAGTTTGCATTAATCATTAGTTCCATATCTGTGGGGGTATTTTCATAAGCTAAAATAAGAGAATCCAGATTCCAGTTTTCTTTACTACCGACATATTTCTTTTTTCCAACAATAGTACTAACAGAAAAATTAATAGGGATAGCCATAAGTTGTCCATCGTATTCATTCTGAATAAGTACATTTTGAAGGAAATCATCTTTCTTAAGTGTTTTATCGCAGTTTATAAAGGTGTATAAATCATAAAAACAACCTTTTTTCTTTAATACCTCTGCATTTGTGAATCCAGATAAAAGTAGCATATCAGGTGCATCACCTTTAATGATGTCCTGATTGAGTTGTGAAGCCGCTCCCATTTCAGGAACTTCAAATTGTTCGTCATTGTATTTACTATAATCTATAATTTTAATTTTACTATTTGCAGAATATCTATTATATTCCGATATGTATGTATTCAACTCAGAAGTTGTATAAGCAACTCCAAGAGTGATATAGTTAATATCGCCAAATAGAGCCTCTTTATCTTTTACGATATGATAAGCATTAACCATTTGAGTGTTATTAACGTTTGTGATTGTAAAAAATTCCTCATCACTTATTGAAACTGTGCATACTATCGCATTACCATCTAGTCCAAAATCTGACCAATTAAATAAGGATTCATAGTGGTTTGATCTTATACCTGTTACACCATTTTTATTGCGAATATAATAACTATATTCTGATGTGCCGTTTAATATATCACAAACTCCATTACTCAGGCTATTGTTTCTCTTTTCTTCAAGTAAAAAGTCGCTCTTGTTAAAAACGCCTATCATCGGTTTATCTTGTTCTTGATATGATAATACCAAGTCTCCAGATAAACTTCTTCCAACGCTTTCAATCCAATCAATCTCAGAAAGCTCATAATCAAAATCTACAACTTTATCAATAGTATTATATCGAATAATCCTATACTGGTTTTCTTCGTAGCAATTAACAAATATATATATATTCATATCGTCACAAAACAAAATGTCACTAACCCTAAATTTGTCATACGATACGCTTATTCTTTCTCTTGAAATTAAGTTAAAATCTGTGCTATAGTAATTCAAGAAATATATATCGTCTTCATTATTTGTCTTTTTTGTTACTATCGCAGAAGTTCCATCATCATTAAGATCAAAACACATTATTTTTTCATTATATTCTTTTAGATTAAGATTGGCATTCTCAAAGCTCTTAAAATCTCTTGATGCTATAATTAAGCAACTATCGCCTTGACTTGGATCTATGCTTTTTCCGCTTATAAAAATTTTATCATTGTATTTAGAATATATCATTTCATATATATTAGACATTCCTAATATGCTGAGATCTATATCTTCAATAATAAAATTATTAGCTATATCTAAATCTTGACTTCCTTTATTATTTTTGCTAGGGCTACAAGAAGCAATTATAAATGTGCTTACTATAAGTATTAAAATATAACAATAACGTTTCATTAAGTATCACCATTAATTAATTTCTATCACCAAATATCAACACGAACAGTTTGAACTATGTATAAATAATATCATATTTCCTCGAAATAGTCAATAGAAAATGTTGATGATTATGTGTGGCGATTCAATCAATATTGAAAAAGAGTGTATAGAGAGTTATATGAAAATCTGATAGAATAGAGTTACCATGACAAGCTTGACACTGAAAGAAGGTAACCTCTGATAAATATCCTAAATAGCTTTGGTGATAATATGAAGAAGAAATAAGTAGCTTACTATCAAGATGTTGATAATTATGGTAATATCAATGGAAGACTAAATCAAAGGTTTGAAGCGTCAGCTGCTGAAAATTAAGACTGTAGTAGTTTTAGTGATGTAATCATATGCTTGAGGAGAACTTGACAAACAAAGAATGGTGTGTTAAAATAAAAGTAATAGAAATATTCGTAAATGCAATTACAAGGAGGGCTGTATGGAACAGCTATTAGTAAGCCATTGGCATAAGAATACAAGATATGAGATACAGAGCATAAACGGAACGGAGTACATCGTTCCCTGCGAATATGGTTCGGTGTACGATCCGATAAACAGCGAAAATGAAATGATGGCCGACGCACTAAATCTCGGCAAGTACCTGACAGAGAACGATCTTGGTCAGAATGAAATGGTGTTGGACTTCGTTCACAAATATGGTCTGCTCGGTATTATGCCTGATATCGCAGGTTCGGATATAGGCAAAAATGACCGTGTCATAGTCCGAGACAATATCTTTACTGACAGCGGTATGGTTGATGTAAATGAGTTTGCAAAGACATTCTTCCCTCTTGATAAAATCGACCTGTTTGATAAAGCCAATAAGAAAGGCAAGCTGAGACTGTATTATCGCAGCCCGATATATTCGACTATGTTCCTGCGGAAGTATAGATACTGCGAGTCGCTTGAATGGGTAAAGAAATACTTTAAATATCTGTACAGCTTCACGATAAGCAAGGAATCAAAGCTGACGGAGTTCATACCTCCTCGCCTTACCTACAAGATAGATAACAGGAACGGACTGAACCTGCTGTGCGAGTACGATTCGCTGAAAGCAATGATAGACTTCGTATTTGCCAAAGCAATGACGAACGATAAGAAGCCTATCCGCTCCTGCAAGCACTGCGGAAAGCTGTTCTATGCCACCGATATACGCAGCGAGTTCTGTTCCGCAAGATGCCGCAATCAATATAATGTATACAAGTCCAGAGCAAAGCATTGACGTTTTGCTCTTTTTGTTTCAAAATAAAAATGAAGGCCTTGACAAATAAAAATAGTGTGTTATAATATAATCGAAAAGAGTAATAGTATATGTTTAATATACAATTACAATTGGATATGAAATGCGAGCAGAGTTCGATTTAGAGGCCCTGCTCATTCTTCTCCAAACCGTGTAATATGATATAGCTGAATATATATTACACAACAAAAATGATACAAAGAGGTGACCTGAAATGAACAATTAAAAACTAAACAGTAACTTGAAAATTGAATATGGGATCAGGAGTTACGTTGTTTCCGATGGTGGGGTGGTGAGCCGTACCAGCCCAGAGATGCGCGATGACCTCGAAAGAGCGAGCGATAACATCTCTGGTTTCACACAGCGCAGATGTGAAGTAAGCGATGAAAGTCGGGAACGGATACTTACACTCAGCCACAGTCCGAGCGTGATAAAACCGTCGCAGGCAATGGGAGTGTGCCGGGGCAGCCGAGCATTTAAGCTGCCTATGAGTCCGATGTGCAGTCGGGCGGCTTTTGATTCAGTCAGGCATAGTACGGCGGATACTGCTGTAAAAAACAGTGTGTCCGTTATGCTGGGCGTACTATGTCCTGATGCGTTCGTGATGTGTCTGATTTATGTGCCAAAAATAGTTCAAATTGCAATAAGGATACTGCTCCCACATTTTCATTCCAAAGCACTCATTTCTTGACTGAAAAACATTCTAAACTGTCATCGTAACAGTTTTGAAGGAAATGACTGCAAAGCTCTATTCTATGCGCTTTGCGGTCGATGTTACGTTTTCGTGAGAAAAGGTCAGTTCTCATGAAAATCGATTTGTGTTTCGGAAAATGTTTCAGAGCAGTCAAAAACTTATGCAAAAACAGGTCGATTTGCATAAAGGATACTGCCCCCACATTTTTCACTTGGGATAGCAGAAATCCGTCGGACACAGCCCACACAAATAGTTCGTACGAGCAGTTGCCCGTAATGAAAAATGCTGTCGGCTGTGTTCGGGAATCTTATGGGAAAGGAGGAATGCTATGAGCAATATGTTACAAACGAAAACCGCAGAAGAAATACTGTCAACAGTATTCAAGCCGAAGGAGTTTATTATTGACGGACTGCTTACACAGGGGTTGTATGTACTCGCAGGTGCACAGAAGGTAGGCAAGTCGTGGATGGCAATGGATATTTGCCTCAGCATTGCAACAGGAGTTCCTGTACTCGGACGTGATACTATTCAGGGAACTGCTTTGTATCTTTGTCTCGAGGATAACTATCAGCGACTACAGCGCAGATTGTTTAAGATGAATGCCGAACCGATTGAGAATCTGCACTTCGCATTAGCTGCTGACAAGATAGGTGCAGGTCTTGAAGAACAGATAGAAGCGTTCAAGAAAGAGAATGATGATTTGAAAATAGTTGTTATCGATGTAATGCAAATGGTGCGCAGCAATGTTGAGTCGAGTTATGGTTCTGATTACGCAGAACTGATCGCGCTCAAACAGCTTGCATATCACTTGAACATCTGCATACTGCTGATACATCATATGCGAAAAGCTAAGGACGACAATCCGTTCAATATGATGACAGGCAGTACAGGTATCGGCGGTGCAACTGATGGAAACTTTGCGCTCAAGGAAACAAAGTGCGGCTCAGGAAAAGCTATTATGTATTGTCAGGGGCGTGACATTGAATACACTGAACTTCGAATGCATTTCGATACTGATGTCATGCGCTGGATAGTTGAGAACGAAGCTACACCGAAGAAGAGCCGCGACAATATTGTTCTCTCTGCTGTTTATCTTTTCATCAGGGAGCGAATTCACTTTGAAGGTACTGCAACTGAGTTGGTTGAAGAATTAAAATCGATTACTGATGAAGTCATTTATCCGAACAGAGTTACAAGAGACTTAGTCCAGAACGGTTACGAGCTCGGCAAGTATGGAATTGAATTCAAGTACGAAAGAGTTCACAAAGGGCGTGTAATCATTCTTCACTACAATGGTGAGCGTGACAGTAGTGACGGTAGAAATGTTACCGTCACGCAGGCACTTCCCGACAGCTCACAAACGTCTATATAGCTTCATCTGCGGAGCGTGTCAGTAGGATTCTGTGTCGGTAGTTTTACTGTCACGGCTGAGTTACTGTCACGCACAAAACCGCCCATTTTTGCCGCCGATACAGAAATCGGGTAGTTATCCCACCTATTCCCACAAAAGCGAATGTGGCGCAACGTGGAGCGAATGTGGCGAATAAAATAGTAATGAATTGATACGGAATTATTCGCAGAGGGCAGAAGCAGTGGCTGGGAGCGGAAAATCAACCCTACTGGGTTGGCAAGCATAGCAGCTGGCATTCCGCCTGCCGCCTTGCTTGTCGGGGAGAACCCCGAACCCCCATTAAGAAAGGAGAAGTGGTAACATGAGAAAACGAAACACGACCATAGCGATACGGTGTACAGATGGAGAAAGCAGGCGTATCCATGAACTTGCTGAGAGGCACGGCTTGAAGCTCAACGACTTCGTAATCCGTTGCGCTCTCGGCAAGAAAATCGTTATCGCCAATGGCGTCGACGAGATAGTTCGGCAGCAGAAAGCTATCGGACGCAACCTGAATCAGATAGCTACACTGGCTAACATGGACAGGCTGACCGCCGTGAACTTCCAACCACTCCTCGACGAGCACAGGAAGATCACAGAGATGATAGGTCAGCTCCTTCGGGAGGTGAAGTGATGGCGACGGTCACAGCTATCAGTACAAAAGGTGGTGGCGGTGGAAAGAAAAGTCTCGACTACATCTGCCGTGACGATAAGACCGAGGGAAAAAAATATGTGACAGCTCTCAACTGTTCGCTGCCGACTGCCTACCAAGAGTTCAAAAACACAAGAGAGATGTACGGCAAGACTGACGGTATAAAGTATTATCATTTCGTCCAGTCTCACCCGAGCGGCTACAAGATAGAGTCAGCACTTGCTCACAAGATTGCTGTTGAGTTTGCGGAGAAAGCCTTTCCGGGACACGAAGTTGTGGTGGCAACTCACACCGACGTCGACCATATACACTCGCACTTTGTCCTCAATGCAGTTAACGCTGAAACAGGTCTGAAGTACCACTCAAATAAGTTCACACTGCAAGACCTGCGGCAGCTCAGCGATGAAATTTGTCAGAAGTACGGAGTGACAATTCTCAAGCAGCCCGAGCTTGGAAAGCAGACTCGCGGCGTAACCACTGGCGAGTACAGGTGTGCAATGCGTCAAGAGAGCTGGAAGATGGACCTCATCAATACAATAGATGCGGTGATGAGGAGAGCAAAGTCAAAGAAACAATTCCGCTTCTACATGAAGCAGTATGGCTACGATGTGAAATGGGAGGACAACCGAAAGTACATCACATACACCTGTCCTAACGGCAGGAGATGTCGTGACAACAAGCTTCATGAAGCAAAATACAGAAAGGAGAATATGGAATATGAGTTCGAAATACGAAGAAATGAAAGCCGCCTCCAAAGAGAACTTGCAGGAGGCACAGGACATACCGACCATGGTCTGCGTCCAGGACAGCAACTGGCAGGCGGTGATATCACAGCTGAAATTGCTGTCGGATCTGGCAATAGAAACGAAGGTGAGAGCCGATGCGACCATGACATACGAGCAGATGAAATGGCACTTGGAGAATCAGCAGACTATATTCGATCAGGTGCTGAAACAGGGACAAGAGATTCAGGAGCAGACGTCGCAGAACGTAACGGCGGAGGTATCGAAGCTGAATCTGGCGGCGAAGAACCTCGTATCACAGGCTGGGAGGCTGAACGAGCAGACCTTATCGCAGCTGAAATGCTCCGACGAGCTGAGCAGGAAGCACGGCTTCAGACTGCTCCGACTGGTGGTGCTGATAGAAGTGCTGCACCTGATATCGTCGGTGGCATTGCTGCTGTGGCTTCGATAATCGAGGAAGAGCCTGCCGACGATACCGAGTACGCTCGTGAGCACGTTGACCGAAAAGCACTGGCGAAGGAGATACGGAAAAAGGAAGAGCTCGGTATGCATATGGGTTGACTATGACTCAGGGGTAAAACGTCCGTTAGTTATTATTCAGAGCTCGACTACCGTAACGGTACTTGAAGTCCCGAAACAGGACTGCACTCAGTCCCGACTCAGGAGCGAGTTCCCGAAATGGGGACTCGGTATGGTGGGATGGAATATCCCGTCGTGACGATGAGGTGGTGAACCGTCACCTCGCCACCTGAGTCGGCAAATCACAGGCTCAGCAAGGAGGCGTCCAAAACTGACGGTCCTGATGTAAGGAAACACGACGTCAGCTCACGGTGAACGCCGCGTTCATCGTATTGCACCTGCCCTGAATTGAGGCGGGTGTGAACGAAACGGTGCTGTTGACAAACCCAATAAAATCCTCAAAAAAACAGCCCGGAGTTGCTCCGAGCTGAAAAACATCGAATACAGTGTCTGAAAAAAACTCCCTTTCAGGAGCTTTACCATTCGTTTTAAATTCAGGGCGCACGCCGATAGGAGGCATTGCTCGGTCACTCGTTCAATGCCCCTCTTGCGGGTGCGTCTTAAGTTGTGATTTTCTTTTTGATGCGAGAAGTTTCCCTCGCACCAGACCTGTCTTTTTTTCATTGCTGAATTGTATTCGGGCGTATCAATATTTTGCCGCTGAACATTTCTTGCCTTCTCATGAATTGAGCATTCTATCATTCTTGAATTTTTGGAATTTCCGATGCAGCGTTCTCTATACGGACAAGTTATACAATCAGCTTTTTGCGCCAAATATCTTTTGCGTCGATTTTTCTTATTATACGATGAATAATGCAATTCTTTTTCTGCTGGGCAAATATAGATATCCTGATCTTCGCAATACTTGAAATTTTTAGGGTCAAATTCAGGTTCATATTTCGGTGTTCCGGAGCGACTTCTTTCAGGAATAAGAGTTTTAATATTTCGCTTTAGCATCGCAGTATATACTTCGCCACTATCATAACTTGCATCGGCGCAGACCGCCTCTGTTTTCAAATTAAATTTATCTATCTGATATTCCAATCGGGCTGTATGCGGAGTGCTGTCGTTAGTATTTCCGGAAGTTACAAAAACATCAGTTATCAATCCGTTTTTAGCATCGCAGGTCTGATGATCGAGATAATGAAATCCTGTAGGCTTTCCTGGGCGATTTAATAATCCGCATTCGGGATCCGTAATGCTTTTGGTGACCTCTTTTGTCTTGACAGTATCGTACTCAACAGGCTCCTTGATAAGACCGAGTTCGTAAGCCTCGCGGTCGAGCTTCTGCATATACTCCGTTGGAGTATCTGGCACTTCGATGACCTCGCGCAGATCGTTACGGGCATTGGCTCTTATGTGAGTGGAATCAGTGAGCAGTAGCTTGCCGTCAACGAGACCTGTCTCGATGCATTTGCAAACTACTTCATCAAAAATATCACGAAAGACAGTCGTGCCATCGAACTTTCTGCGGCGCAACTGGGAGATAGTTGAGTGATCGGGAACGCGCTCATCGAAGTCGATGCCGAGGAACCAGCGGTATGCGATATTGACTGTGATTTCCTGTTCCAAGCGCCGCTCGGAATCAATGCCGTAGATATATCCGATAAGCAGCATTTTTATCAGAACAACAGGGTCGATTGACGGTCTGCCTGTGTTGGAATAGAGGTCTGCGACCTTGTCATAGATGAAATCAAAATCTACAAGCCTATCCAGATCACGCAGAAAATGCTCCTGCGGCATTAGTTCTTCAAGTGTCACAAAGGACATTTTCATTTGCTTGCTTTCGGCTCTTTTTAACATCGCTGCTACCTCACTTTCGACACTTTTATTATACCATATTCAGCACTCAATGTCGAGAGTTTGTAAACAGCACCGAAACGTTCATCCCTTTGCTGGTACAGAACGAAATGTTCAGTCCCCAACAGGCGTTGCCAAAACGGCAGCACCTTCATGTCATCCATAACGGAAGGTATGAGCTGACAGAACGATATGTTCGGTCAGGAATAAGCGTCACGAAACGTGACGGTAATCCACTTCAACTAAAGGGTATCACGAAACACGATACCCTTAATACTCTTCAAGGGAGCGGTAAAACGCCGTACCCTTCAAAATAATTCAAAGGAGAAATGTAACATGAACAATACAGTTCACATCAGAAAAATAAACAACGAAAGAATTAACGGAGGAACGAATGAGATATACAGAAATGTTCAGAAACGAGCCGGACGTACTGACAGTTCCAGAGGCAGCAAAGTTGCTCCGCATTGGAAAGAATCAGGCTTACGAGCTCGTGAAAAATGGAAAGCTCTCAGCAATTAAGCTGGGAAAGAAGATCATAGTACCGAAGCCGGCTCTTGTTGACTTCTGCCGAAACGAGAGAAACTATTTGGTGCTTCTGCCAAAATGAGGTTAAAGGTATGGATTTTTCAAGAGATATGTGGTATAGTCGTCGTGACGAAAGTCACGGTTAGGAACGAAATGGGAAATGAGAGGAGGATGTTAATGAAAAGAATAACTGGACATTTAGCAGAAAAGAAAGGCAAATGGTATGCCGTAATAAACCTGTATGATGCCGAGGGCAAGCGTCACGAAAAGTGGCGCAGTCTCGACCTCGAAGCCAAGAAAGGCACCAAGACAGAAGCCAATCACCGCATGAATCAGATACTGGAGCAGTACAATCTCGGCGACCAGTACCTGCACGAAGGTATGTCGAGAGCCGACCAGGAACGCAACCGCATAGCTGATATGCGAGTTGAGAATTACCTTGCGGAGTGGCTGGAGTCCTATAAGGGCAACATCACCAAGTCAACATACACGAACTACAAAAGGTACATGGACGTTCATATGATACCGTTCTTCAAGAAGATGAAGATAAAGGTCAAGGAGATAACCGGCGACGAGATAAACGAGTACTACGCTTACCTCAGAGCCAGAGGTCTGAAGGGCACAAGCTGTCAGCGGCACCATTCACTCCTGCACCTTGCATTCAAGTCTGCGATGAAACGCCGTATCATTCCGACAAATCCCGTAGATCAGGCTGACCGTCCGAAGTCGGTGCAGTTCATCGGAAACTACTATAATGCTGAGGAGATAAAACAGCTCATCGACTGCACAAAGGACGATCCTCTGCACATCGTCATCATTATAGCTGCCTACTATGGACTCCGCCGCAGCGAGGTCATCGGGCTGAAATGGTCGGCGGTGGACTTCGTAGGCAAGACCATAAGCATCAAGCACAAGGTCCTGCAGGACGAGGACGGAGTTGCAGGCTACGATGTAATGAAAACGAAATCGTCGTACAGAACGCTTCCGCTGATACCCGTAGTCGAGCAGGCACTCATCGCCGAGCGTAAGCATCAGGCAGAAATGAAGAAGGCATTCGGCAGAGGCTACTGCAAGAAGTACGAGGACTACATCTGCGTGGACGCTGTTGGAGAGCTGATACGTCCCAACTATGTGTCAGACCATTTCCCCATAGTGCTCCGCAAGAACGGTCTGCGGAAGATACGCTTCCATGACCTGCGGCACAGTTGTGCCAGTCTGCTCCTTGCAAACGGAGTGCAGATGAAGCTGATACAGGAGTGGCTGGGTCACAGCGACATAGGTACAACGAGCAACGTGTACAGCCATGTGGACAGCGAAAGCAAGAAGCTGAGTGCGGAGGCGATTGCTAAAGCGCTCTCAACTGAATCAACAGCCGTATAACATAAACTGAAAGGCACTTGCAGTTTTCTCGCAAAAAACAAGTCGGTCATTATGCAAGCAACTGCGTTATAACAAAAAAGTTCCGCCTCTCGAAAAGGCGGAACTACGCGGAATACTCCGCATTTGGCTTGGCGCAGTGGGTGGGATTCGAACCCACGTCCCTCAAGGGGCATCATGATTTCGAGTCATGTCCGTTATGACCACTTCGATACCACTGCGTATTTAATTTAACTATAAAACTGCGAGAAAACTGCGAGACAGCCAATTGCAAAAGCAACTACGAACACCGCTGAAACAACGCAGAACAGGGATAAATCAAAGTGCAGAAAGCTCAAAACCGACTTTGTTTCGAGTCATGTCCGTTATGACCACTTCGATACCACTGCATAAAAATTACTATAATATTATACCACAATGCTGCCATAAAATCAAGTGCATTGTAAAAAAATAATATTATAACAAAAAAGAGCGTCGATACGACAAATACAAATATAGAAGTTTTGCCTCTGAGCAAGACAATCAGATCAGATTCATTGTGTTTATTCGTCATATGAGATAAACCTGTTACTGTTTGTCAAGCCATTTTTAAAAGATTTTCAACATACTAGTTTTCAACACATAGGCATGACAATAAAGCCGAATAACAGTATCGTTTTCGGCTTAGAAGGAAAAGGTACAGCAGATCAACAATAAACTTCCATTACTCTTGCGTAATAGATACGCAGGAACTTGTTGAAACCTGCAATTTTAGCCACACGTTTTGGTTTTCCCTCATTTTCTTTTTTTATCATAAAGTCATAGACAGCAGAATCATCTGTTGGCTTGGTAACTTTCAAAGCGTGCATGATCTCATAACCTATTTTGCGAAGCGATGCTGAGCCTCGTTTGGAGATATGGCGGTTGGTTCCCACAAAAGATCCGGATTCATATGGTGGAGCATCAATTCCTGCAAAAGCCACCAGCGCACTGCCATTATGGAATCTCCTGACATCGCCAATCTCTGCTATCAGGCGCACAGAAAGCACTGTTCCCACGCCTTTCATCTCATTCACAACATAGTATTCAGGTAAGATACTTGCAATTTCCTGCATTTGTGATATAATGAGAGATAAGGTTAGTTCGGCATCTCTGACGGACTTAACTGCTTGCAGTACCAGCATTTTGGTCGATGGGGTACTGGATTTCAGAGTGGGGATATTGTTCTTTGAAAGCTGATATATCGCTATCGCTTGACTTTCATTGTAACGGTATCCCTTTTTTTAGACCATTTTTCATAGCTTGCAAGAAACTGCTTTTCACTTAATTTCTTGATATTGTCATAATGCCAGTATTTCTCTACGAAGTCACAAAGCTTGTCTTTTGTGCTGAATGCAGGAACATTCCCCGTCAAGATTTTCTTAATGCCAGGCAATACACCATCAAGCAGATCCGCAAGATGAATCTTGCAGCCGACTTTCAGTCTGACGTATTGCTCATACTGTCTGCCGAGTAGCTTTAATTCAGCATACACCTCATCCGGTGGACAGTAAGCCGTCATAGAAAATCAATGGTCTATGCCGTAATTAGCGATCTTTACAGAGTCAATCTTGTCTGTTTTCGCTTTTCTCAAAGTTGCAGCACAATACTTCTTCATTATGTATGGATTAACCACAACCGTGAAGATTCCAGCAGAAAGCATTTTAGATACGACAATATGGTGATAGCCGCCGGTAGCTTCAAGAACGACTTTTATATCCTCATCAAACGACTGGATGTGTTCAATAAGAGCGTTTAGCTCTGACTCGTTATGAGCAACATCGTAGGGAGGCTCAACAACTTCACCATAAGGGCGAAGCATACAAACAGTGCTCTTTTCCTTTGAAATGTCGATACCGATACTAATCATAGTGTTTTCTCCTAAGAATGAATTTGAAAAGGTAGAACCACTACTCTTATTGACACTCATTTTGGTTCGTTACACGAAGGCTATGCTTCAACCTGTTTACTCGAATGCTTACAATAAGAGATGGTCGACAGTTTATCGCACGGATGTGTTAATCCTATCAGAATTACGCCGGACCTTTTCTCTTTTATTGTAATAAAAAAAGAGTAGCTTTGCAATGCTTTGGACACATCGCTTTTCTACTCTTTTATTGTACCAAATCAGAATTTGAGAATTTCTTCTTCCAAATTTTTCAAAAATGTCCCTGCATGAGCACCATCCATTTGTGTGTGATGAAATTGAAAAGAAATAGGCAATAGAGCTTTGTCACCCTCAATTCTGTATCTCCCCCATATCATAAACGGATTATTGAAAATACCGCTGTACATTCCAACAGCACCATCAATTTCAGTCTCTACAATGGCAGATGTTCCAATAACCATATACTTTTCCGATAAGTCATGATCTGAACAGGTATCATGGACTTGTGCGGTGTATTGTAAATAATCTGAATTAAATTGTTCGATGTCGTCCGTGTAAGCAATATCACATGAACTTACTTCGCCTTCTTTGTTTTTTACGATCGTATTGACTGCAATTCTATCATACTTCATCAGCTTATCACCAACGGGCAGAATATAAAACTCTTTGATCGTACTTGCAGCTTTTCCTATGCAATAATCAAGAAGCATATTAAATTTCATACCAGTTGTTTTACTTTTGTTTATAAGA
>Ga0265300_10002960_pt1 | contig 14173 bp, 10 predicted proteins | sample AusTroGonzalo_MG_FD_193482 | JGI IMG/M metagenome (GOLD analysis project Ga0265300, IMG submission 193482) | Bovine rumen microbial communities from tropical cattle in Woodstock, Queensland, Australia - Gonzalo_03 | ecosystem: Host-associated > Mammals > Digestive system > Stomach > Rumen ... | reverse complement strand
TATCACGATGCCTTGCTGCAAGGCAAGAGCGCCCGTACCGTTACCTTCGAGACAGAAGACGAGAATGCTGCAGCCAAGAGCCTCTTCCTGCTGACCACCAAGCCCGTCCTGTACGTTTGTAACGTTGATGACGCCAGTGCTTCAACAGGAAACAACTATACAGAAGCCGTAAAGAAAGCCATCGAGGGCGAGGATGCCGAGATGCTGATTATCAGCGCACAGACAGAAGCCGACATTGCAGAGCTTGAATCCTACGAGGAGAAGCAGATGTTCCTCGAGGACATGGGACTCTCTGAGAGCGGCTGTAATCGCCTTATAAAGGCTATCTATCACCTGCTTACCCTTCAGACATTCATCACTGCCGGAGAGATGGAGGTGAAAGCCTGGACCTTCCGCAAGGGATGGAAGGCTCCCCAGTGTGCCGGCGTTATCCATACCGACTTCGAGAAGGGCTTCATCCGTGCCGAGGTTATCAAGTACGAGGACTACATCAAGTACGGTTCAGAAGCTGCTGTCCGCGAAGCAGGAAAGATGGGTGTAGAAGGCAAGGAATACGTCGTTCAGGACGGCGATATCATGCACTTCCGTTTTAATGTATAGACCCTCTCTAACTCCCCCTCTATGGGGAGAACAATAATTATGAATTGTGAAGGCTGCGATTAAGTGAGAGGAGAGGAAACTTGTTTACTATTCCGAACGAAAGCAGGCTCGAAGCATAGCTTCAATTATGAATTGTGAATTATGAATTATGAATTATTCATAAACTGGAATCCTGATGTGGTAGCCTTGGACTTAGGCTTCTTCGCTATTCGTTGGTACTCACTTTGCTGGTGTTTAGGCCTGTTGGGTGTCTATTGGCTCATGCACAGGCTGTACAGGCAGCAGGGGATTAGCGAAGAGAAGTTCGAGCCTATGTTCATGTATTGCTTCCTGGGCATTCTGATAGGTGCCCGATTGGGACATTGCCTGTTCTACGAACCTGGATATTTCCTATCGCATCCCATAGAGATGGTACTGCCCATCCGTCATCTTCCTGACGGCAGTTGGAAGTTTACCGGCTACGAGGGATTAGCCAGTCACGGAGGCACCTGGGGACTGATGCTGGCTCTTTGGCTCTATGCCCGCAACATGAAGCTCAACATCATGCATGTGCTTGACAATGTGGCTATTGTAACCCCCATCTGCGCCTGTGCCATTCGTTTGGGCAATCTGATGAACTCAGAGATTATCGGTCGTCCTACCGATGTACCCTGGGCTTTTGTCTTTGAGCGCGTAGATATGGTTCCACGTCACCCTGGACAGCTTTACGAAGCCCTGTGCTACGCTTGTTTCTTCTTCGTAGGGTGGTGGATTTACAGAAAGTCTTTGAAGCCCTCGGAAAACAACCGTTTTCCTCAGGTAGGATCAGGATTCTACTTCGGCCTTTGCCTATTCCTTATCTTCACCAGTAGAATCTTCATCGAATATACCAAGGAGAATCAGGAAGCCTTCGAGAACGGTATGCTCTTCAATATGGGCCAACTGCTCAGTGTTCCCTTTGTACTGCTTGGCCTCTATTGTATGATGGGGGGTAAATGGTGCAAAAAGCTAGCGGAAAAGTAATAATCGGTTAGTTCAGGAACTTATTTCCCTTATGAATTACTACTCCCTTGGCGGTAGGCGTTGTACGTCTGCCTGAGAGGTCGTAACTGGCATCTTCCTCCTGCTCTGTCTGGGGCAACAGGACAGATGTATGGCCTCCATGCTGTATATTTATCACGCCAAAAGCAGGAACATCCTCAGTAGCTTGGAAGACACCCTTTAGCGTATAGCCGGAGGTAGAAACATCCTTAGGTTCTGAAGTTTCAATCCTTACATTCTCTAATGTGATAGGGGAGGGGAGTACATCGGTAGGACGAATGCGGTAAGGCAATCCGGCCTCCATCTCACTTACTCCATAGAAATCCAGTTCATCAGGACAAAGACAGTCAGGCTGTACAATCTCCATACCCATTACCTCTGTCCCTTTGCCGAAGATGGTCTCTATATCTGATTTGTTTAAGCTAAAGGGAAAACAGACATCCTGCCATTCGCCGTTGCTGAACGTTTTATTCAGGATTACCTTGTTGGTGTACGTCTGAGGCAAAATAACGTTGTCAGAGGCCGTTTCTGTGTATTCTACGGGCAAATCGCTCACCTTCCAGGTTCGGAGCAGATCAACATAGAACTTTCCGTAGTTGGCTCCAGCCGTATTATTGGCCTCTGCGCCATAGCCGGCCTTTACGCCCACTTCCAGATTCCTGCCTTCGCCAACCTCCACGTCAAGTGACATCTCGTTTACCCTACCCGTGGTAGTACAGGCGGTAAGGTTGGCAAAAGTTCCACCTCACCGTCTGTCAGAACATCCTGTGGATATTTATCGGCCTTACCATAATACTGAACACTGCACTTGTCTCCTGCAGCACCGTAGAGACGGGTAATACCCAACTTGCTTTGATGCAGCCACATACGTGCATTCACCTCATATACACCGGGTGTGAGATCTTCTGCAGGAATGGTCTGATACAACTTGAAATCGTTGGGGATGACACCACCGGTACTGGCAACATATCCTGCCCATTTCCACTCCAGATTGGTACCGTCGCTTACGCCACCGTAGTTGTCCGTCCATTCAGGGTAGCACTGCCAACCCAGGATAGGGCCGTTGGCAGCCTCGTTCTTGGTGGCCTTTACGTTCCAGTCGTAGGAATTGCCCTGAGGGTCCTTCTCGAAGGTGTAGTTAATAAGGTTCTTGTCGCAGAAAGCCTCTTGCGACAAAGGTTTCTCCGTCAGTTTCTCTACATGGAAATCATCCACGATAAAATAGCCGGCTCCGGCCTTGTCAGAAGCCTGGTTGGCGCTGTTGGTACGGATACCCACCATCATGTCATCACCATCTCTCAACGTGATGTAAACCACCATTCGCTGCATATTCTGGGTTGTGGTGTTGTTGAAGCCACCGGCATGATTGGCAAAGGTCGTCCTGTAATCGGTGTAATTGATATTGTCGTATCCCGATGTGCCGTTTCTGTAATAGGCCTCTGTGGTCCAATACTGAACGTTGCAGTTGGTACCCTCGCCATTGTCGGCAAACAGGCAGGCAGTTCCGTAGTAGTCCTTCTCTATCCACATACGGCAAGATACCTTATACACACCTGCACCCAGTTTCTCGGCAGGGATGCGCTGGTACAGCTTCAGCGGCTCATTGATGGTCTTTCCCGACTCAGGCTTGCAGACATAAGCCTTCTTGCCGTCCTTGTTGTTAGGATTGGTGCTAAGACTGCGTTGCAGGGTTGTTCCGGCAGGCAGCTCACTCCATCCGTAGGGAGGCTTGGCGGTGTTGGTATAAGCTGTCTCGAAAGAAGGATTCTGCAGCACGCGGCCGGTTATATCCACGGCAACGGAATTACCCTCGGCAGGCAACTCCTCGAAGCGTTCCACCTCCAATCCTTCCTCCAACTGCCTGATACACTTGGCAGGATCAACCTCCTGCACACAGCCTTCGTGTTCGTCTATGGCCTGTATAGCAGCCAGAGCCGTTGTCTCGCCCAGCACCATATAAACAGGCTCCATACGGATACTTCCGTAAGCGATATGAGAGGCAGACAGGCAGACGGGTACAATGACGTTGCGAGCCTCTTCCTCCTTGGGAGTAACGGCACGATAGGAGATTCCGTAAGGGCCGGCTGTCAGGTGACGCTGCACATCGCCCTCGTTCTTTACCATTCCGTTTACTACATAGCGTCCGCAGTTATGCGAATCCATTGTATAGGCACCCCACGCAATAGGGTCGTCAACGGACTTCGTCTTCAGGCAGTAATCCTCCGTCATTACCATACGTCCGAGCATACGTCTTGCCTCACGTACATAGAGCTGAGGCGTGAAGTTCTCGTTGTCCTCGTATTCGTCCAAGGGATAGCCCCACTTCACGAACTCAGCCTGAATGCTGGCAGGCACGCGCTTGTCCGTCCACAGGATATAGAGCAGGCCCTTGGTATAATCCTCGTGCAGTTTAGCTATGGAGTCGCGCTGCTCGTAGGTAGCTTCAGGGTAATCCCAGCTATAGCCGATCATATCGGTCGAGAAACCGCCGTTATTGTTGTTATCAGTCTTCAGGGCGTTCCAACTGTTAGGACCAGAGGAATCCTTCATGTAAGTCCACTTGATGCAGTCGCCGTAACCGCTCCAGCCTTTCTTCTCCATCCAGCGGAAGAGCAGTTCGTACTTGCTGGGGTCGTAATTATCAGGCACCTTATCCGTAATAGCACGGAAGGGAGTGTTCTTGGTCAGTGTCAGACGATAGTTATAAGCCTGGATATGGTTGTCTCCCTCGCCCTTCTTACCCATAGGCTCAGGCATGATGCCCCAAAGCAGGCCGCTGCTGGGATCACCAGGCACCACATAGGGGTCAACACCGTCGCAGAACTGATGCTTGTTCAGGCACTGTACGCCGTTCTCAGGCTCTCCGTACTGTGATGCAGGCTCTCTGCCCACCGTATATGAGATACCGGCACGAGCCATCAGGTCGCCCTCGTAGCTGCAGTCGATAAAGATTTTGGCATTGACGGTTCTGTGAGGTGTCACCTTGGGATTGGTACCGTCCTCCAGTTCGATGCTTCTCACATCGTTGCCCTCCTTGTGGGCGCTGACGATACGCCACTCATACCATATATCCTGGTTATCCTTTATGTCCGCATCGTTCAGGAAGCCCTTGAAAGTAGCCAATGCCACCTTAGGCTCGAAGTAGAAGGTAGGGGAGGCCATACCGTAGTGATGACCTATACGACGATAGAACTCGCGCGCGAAACCTTTTATTATACGCCTGTGACTGGTGCTGTCGCCTATATCCGTCCAACCAAGACCGCCTGCAGTCATACCGCCCAGTCGTTTGGTAGGCGATACCAGCAGCACGCTCTTGCCCTTCAGTTTAGCCGTATAGGCAGCCATAATGCCGGCAGGGGTACTGCCGTAAATACAGATATCTACATTTGCTTCTTGGATAGGTTCCGCCTCCTGAGCCATAGCCCCAAGAGACAATACTGCCAATGAGGAAAGCAGCAGATTGCGGATAATGGAATGAATTTGCATAATGTGTACGTTTTTAACTCGTTTTGGCTAAATAGTTGTAGAATTTTGAGCCAAAAGTACACATTTTGTTTGAACGATGCAAATATAGTGGCAGAAAAAGTGTGATTATAGGATAAAATAGTACATTATTCTTCCTCTTTCTCTTCTATCTGTTCTGAATTCTGTTGCTGTTGCAACTGTTTCTTGCGCTTCGGATTCTGACTGGCACCCATCTTCAACAATCGTGAAGCAGGTGTAAGGATGCTCTGGCCGGATTCTGCCGTAATGGATTCCAGTTTATCGAAGCTGTCCTGGGTCTTCTGAAGCTGCTGCTTGACGCTCTCAAACCTCTCTGCAAACAGCTGCACACGATCCACAATCATATTGGCGCATTCCATTATCTTCTGCTGGTTCTCCACCTGACGGACCTGCTTCCAGGTCATCTCCAGCACACGCAGCATGGTGTAGAGGTTCTGGCTGCCTGTGATGATAACCCCTCTGTCGTAGGCATCCTTCCAAAGTGTAGCATCGTTAGAGAGTGCCAGCTGAAGGGCCGATTCCGAGAAGACATACATCAGCACGAAATCCAACTTGGCGTGTCCCTCGGCAATATACTTCGAGTAATTCTTCCTTGCCAACTCGTTCACATGATTGCGCATACTGGTCAGATGACGCTTCAGGGCATCCTGACGCTGAGCCTCCGTCTCGGCATTATGGTAATCCTCAAAGGCTGTGAACGACATCTTGGAGTCTATTATCACATCTCTCTTATCAGGGAAATGCAGGATGGCATCAGGGATAAGACGGTGTCCGTCCTCCTCGTACACCACATAGCCGTCCTTGTCGCGGATGGTTTCCTGCAGGGTGAACTGCTCGCCTTCCTGCAGACCCATTCCCTCCAGGAGCTGCTTCAGTCGCAGTTCACCGAAGTTGCCCTGCGTCTTGTTCTCACCCGTCAGGGCCTGTGCCAGCTTATCCGCACGTTCGCCCACCTGACGGCTCTGCTCAATGCTCGTCTTGATGGTAGCATCCAGTCGCTGCATGGTGGAGTTATGTTCGCGGTCGGAACGCTCCACAGCCTCACGCATCTGCTGGATATGCGTCTGCAGGGGGGTAAGGATGCCTGAGAGCTGTTCCTTGTTGACAGCCGACAACTGTTCTGCTCTTTCCTTCAGAATTTTCTCAGAGGTGGAATTCATCTGCTCGCGAAGCAAAGCCAGCTGCTGGCGCATCTGCTCCTCCTGCTGCTGCTTCTGTTCCTGCTGCTGTTGTTTCTGCTCCTCCTGCAGTTGCTTGGAGACATCCATCAGATGCTGCAACGCACCCACCTTAGAGCGCATCACCATAAATACGGCAACACCTCCTAATATGATTCCGATTAAAAGATAAACAAGTTCCATAAAAGCCCCCTCCACCTCCCCCTTGGGGGAGAGTATTTGTGAATTGTGAAACTGTGAATTTCGCTTTTTGAATTATGAATTATGAATTATAAATTATGAATTATGAATTCTCCTTCAGATCATTATCTATGAAAGCGATGAGGCGTTCTATGGCCTCAGCTTCAGGGATATTCTTCTCTACGCACTCTTTGTTCTTATAGAGCGAGACCTTGCCTCTGGCAGCTCCTACGTAGCCGTAATCCGCATCTGCCATCTCGCCAGGGCCGTTTACGATGCAGCCCATAATGGCAATCTTCAGCGTATTGTACTGAGGGTTCACCTTGGCACGTTCAGCCACGGCAGCCTTCACACGGCGGATGGTATCCTGCAGGTCGTAGAGAGTTCGTCCGCAACCAGGGCAGCTGATGAACTCGGGCTTGCACATCTGCACACGGGCAGCTTGCAGGATGCTTTGGGCAACAGGAATCTCACACTCGGGCTCCTCGCTCAGACTTACACGGATGGTGTCTCCTATGCCGTCTATCAGCAACGAGCCGATACCCACGGCACTCTTCAATCGACCGTCCTCGCCTTCTCCTGCCTCTGTAACGCCTAGGTGCAGGGGATAATCCATACCCTCCTTCTCCATCTCCTGACAGAGCAGGCGAACGCTCTGCACCATAATGACGGTATTGCTGGCCTTGATGCTGACAACGACATCAGGGAAGTGCTCACGCTCACAGATACGCAGGAACTCCATACAGCTCTCTACGATGCCTGCCGGGGTATCGCCGTAACGACTCATGATACGGTCGGACAATGAGCCGTGATTAACGCCTATGCGGATGGCTGTCCCGTGTTCCTTGCAGATAGCCAGGAAACGACAGAAACGCTCGTCCAGACGCTTCAGCTCCTGTTGGTACTCCTCGTCAGTATATTCCAGATGCTTGAACTGACGGGCAGGGTCAACGTAGTTGCCTGGGTTGATGCGCACCTTCTCCACGATGGTGGCAGCCACATCGGCCACGTTTGGATTGAAGTGGACATCGGCACACAAGGGTGTATCTCCGTAGCCGCGAGCCACCAATCCAGCCTTTATATTACGCAGGTTCTCCGCCTCGCGTGTTCCCTGAGTGGTGAGGCGAACCAAGTCGGCTCCTGCATCAATGATACGTATGCACTGCTCCACACAGCCCTCTGTATCCATAGTGCTGCAGGTGGTCATACTCTGAACGGCCACCTTGTTCTGACCGCCAATGCGGAGCTTACCTATCCTAACCTCGTGTGTCTGTCTTCTCATTTAGTTTACCTTATAGTTGTACTTAACCATTGCCAAATCCACGTTGGCCTTTACTATCTTCTGCTTCAGGTCTTCCTTGTAAGCCTTCAGTTTGATAGAGATGGCATCGTCGCCAAGGGCCAGCATCTCGGCAGCCAGGATACCTGCATTCTGGGCAGCATTTACGCCAACGGTTGCTACAGGTATGCCGGGAGGCATCTGAATGATGCTGAGCATAGCGTCCAATCCGTCCAGCATGCCCTTGATGGGTACACCTATGACGGGCAGGGTAGTGCTGGCAGCGATAACGCCAGGCAGAGCGGCAGCCATTCCTGCTCCTGCAATAATCACCTTAATGCCTCTTTCCTCGGCATTCTTGGCAAACTCCTCCACTTCCTGAGGTGTTCTGTGGGCAGAGAGGGCATTCATCTCAAAGGGAATCTCCATCTCGTCCAGGAACTTAGCGGCTTTCTCCATAACGGGCAGGTCACTGGTGCTGCCCATGATAATACTTACAACTGCTTTCATTTTATATCATTGAACATTGAACATTGAGCATTGAACATTATTTCATTCTTCACTCTTCACTCTTCATTCTACACTTATATAAATATTATTCCAAAAAATCCACACAATATACCCACCAGCGTGCCTACCAGCACCTGCGCAAGGCTATGCTGCAACAGCACCATACGGCTGGTCATTACGCACCCCGACAGCAGGATCGTACCACACAGCCACCAGATGGGGTTGAAGCCGAAGATGGCCGAGTAGGCCACCAGACCGCCTATAACGGCTCCCGAGCCGGCCGAGTGCATACTCACCTTCCAGAACATGTTTATGATGATGCAGCACGTCTGTACCAGCAGGGACACGAACAGGATGGCCGTTATGAAACGGGGCATGTGCATGCTGTCCAGCAGATACATACAGCACAGATAGCTCATGAAGTGAATGGCGTAGGGCACGAAGCGTTTGTGGCGCTCGCGCAGTTCCTGCAGCCTCCATCCCAGCAGCCGACGGTACAGATAGGTTGTCAGCACGGGCAGGAGGACGGTAAAGAAGTACACAACGCCCAAGACCATCAGTCGGAACACCCAAGGGAACATGCTCATGTACGTAAACGTGAGCAATATGATGGTGCCGACGGTAGGGTAGTACATGGGTCGGAATATACTACTGAACCCTCTGGCTATGACTATATGTTTTCGCATTGAACATTAATCATTGAACATTGAACATTGGGCTCTCCCCTTTGGGGGAGCGGGGAGAGGGGCCTCATTTTTAATTTTTCTCTTTTATCTTTTAATTTTTATCTTATTTTCTCATCCTCGCTATGGGTATCTTCATTATCTCGCGGTACTTGGCAATGGTACGACGGGCTATGTCGTAGCCCTTCTGCTTCAGCAGGGAGGCCAGCTTCTCGTCGCTCAAGGGATTGCGCTTGTCCTCCGTGTCCACCAGTTCCTGCAGGGAAGCCATCACCTGTCTGGCCGTTGCCATCTCCGCATCGTCCTTCTGCACCGCCTTATGCGTAAAGAAATGCTTCAGGGAGTAGATGCCGAAGGGGGTCTGAACGTATTTGCTGTTGCAGACACGGCTGACGGTACTGATGTCGTAGCCAGCCAGCTCCGCCACATCCTCCAGCTTCATGGGCTTGAGCAACGTGTCATCGCCCTCCAGGAAGAAGGGCTTCTGCAACCTAATGATGGCGTTCATCGTGCGAATCATACTCTCGCGCCGCTGCGCCAGGGCATCTATGAAAAGCTGCCCGCGCTCTACGTACTCACGCGTAAACCTTATATCCTCCTGTACCGCCTTGCTTAGCTGTGTATCCTTCAGCCTGGCGTAGGCCTGTAGCTTCTCCGTTGCATCCGGACTTATCATCAGTGCCGTGCCGTTGCCGCCGTTCAGCTGCATGGTGATGTGGCCGTCCTCGTCGGTATCCACTATGAAGTCGGGCGTTATCTGATGTCCCAGTACGATGCCCTTCTCGCCGAGGGACGAGCCCGGACGGGGATTCAGGTGCTTTATCTCGCGCTTGAGTTCCTCCACCTGCAGGGGCGACAGTTTCAGCCTCTGCTGGATGCGCTCCCAACGCTTGTGTATGAAGTCGTCGAAGTATCGCTCCATCACCTTCGTCAGCAGGGAACGATAGGGACTCTTCTCATCGCGCTTTATCTGTAGGAGCAGGCATTCCTGCAATGTACGTGCGCCAACACCGGCAGGGTCGAACTGCTGCAGGATGCCCAGCACATGCAGCATCTCTTTCTCTGTGGTGGATATGCCCTGATAGATTTCTGCCTCATCGACTATCTGGTAGAGGGGCTTTCCCAAGAGGCCGCTGTCGTCCAGCTCGCCAATCAGGTACTCCAAGAGCATCCGGTCGCGCTCCGTCAGGTCGAAGTCGGGCATCTGCTCCTTCAGCTTGTCGTAGAAGGACAGGGTATCACCGTACTCCACACTCTCAGGTGTCGGCTTGGCATAGGTGGGACGCAGCATATAGTCGGGGATATCATCCTCCGAACGGTAGTCATACTCCGTTCCTGCATCGCCGGAATCGCCGGAATCGTCAGAATTTCCAGCCTCCCCGGAAAATCCGGATTCGTCATCAACCCCTTCCCGCTTCTCCAGCCAAGGGTTTTCCAGACACTCGTTCTCTATGCGCTGCTGCAGGGCCTCTATGGGCATTTCGGTCAGTCGCACCAACATCACCTGCTGGGGCGAAAGTGTCTGCACCTGCACCTGCTGCTGCGCCTGTACCTGCACTTGTTGCTGTGTCTGTCTGTTGTCTTGTGCCATATCCAATGCGAAGGTACAAAGAAGTGAGAGAATACACAAATTTATTCTCTCTTATTTTAAATAAGCTTGTCACCCGACAATCTTTTTTCGATTTTTTACTTTACTTTTGTGTCGTATTTACGTCTTCTAGATAGAGACAGACAGAAAATGACGACAGAAACGTTTGAACATATTGCCAACGATATTCGGCCCCGACTGACGAAACTCTGCGAAAGGTTCGTTACAGACCGTCAGATGCCGGAACAGGCAGAAGACATCGTGCAAGAGACCTTTTTCAGGCTCTGGCAGATGCGCGAACGACTGGATGCCTACGAGAGTCCCGAATCCCTTGCTGTAGCCATTGCCAAGAATGTCTGTATCGACCATCTGCGCCGTCAGCGTATGAGGTTGGAGCCATTGGACAACCACGATGTGGAGGATACCCAGAAGACTGACCAGCACCTGATTACCAGCGACACAGAAACGTGGATTCAGAACACCCTCAACCGTCTGCCTGCCACACAAAGGCGAATGCTGACAATGAGGAGCGAGGGAATGACCCTTGATGAGATTTCCGCTTTATGCAATACCACCAAACAAAGCACCAAGACGATGATTTCCGCTGCAAGGAGATTCATGCTTGAAATGCTGAAGAAAGGAGGACAAAGATGAAGAACCTGAACGACAAGGCCGTGCGCCGAGAACTTATCCAGCGCTACCTGGCCGCTGAAACCAGCGTAGAGGAAGAACAGATGCTTGCCCGTTTCTACCAGGAAAACGAAGGCAACAGCTTCTCGGAAGAAGAGGAGCAAGTGCGCCAACTCATCCTTGCCACTTCCCATCTGGCCGACAACTTCACGCTGTCTGCCGAGAAGGAAGAAGAGTTCGACCGCATTATGGCTGCTACTGCCCGCAAGCCTCGTCGCATTCCCCTGTGGCCTTGGGTTGCTGCCGCCTGTATGGCTGGCATCATGGTAATTTTCCTTACTCCGCCTAAGACGGAAAAGAATCAGGTCCTTGCCGAACAACCTACGGCACCAGTCGGACAGCCCTCTGTTGTGGAGAAGGTAACAGCCGATCCTATAGCCGCCGTTGCCGAACCTGCCAGGGTGAGAAAGGTATCGGCTGAAGCCGAGTATGACCAGAGCGACCTGGCATCTGTTGACGACATGTTTGGTATAGAATCCCGTCCCGACCCGATGGCCGAGTATATAGCCTTGGCCGAGAATCTGCAACAAGAATGCGACCAAGTGTTCCAGAATCTTGAAAAATAAAAAACCGAAAAACGAATCAAACAATGAAACAATATATCTTTATACTGGCGATGCTGATGCAAGCCATCGCCATCCATGCACAGAAAAACAACGGCATCAGACAGCTGATGCAGCACCTGGAGAAGGACTACCCAGAAGGTATCACCTACAGCGCCATTCGAGCCAATCATAACTTGTGGGAAGATTGGAGATGGAAGAAAGAATACGATAACACAAAGGACCACTCCAGTGTCCGCTACCGTATGCAATTGCTCAAGGATTCCGTCCTGCAGTACTTTGTGGAAGCCTCGGCCAATGCTGTTGCCTGCCACCACCAGCAGACGCCCAACGGAACGGAGGACAATATCAGCTATGCGGTTGCCCTTGCCAACAACGGCGATGACGACCCTACTCTCGTAAATGCTTTCTACGATTATCACTACAATGCCGACGAGAACGCCTCGTTCTACTACCGTCCTGACAGGAACTTCTGCATCCTAAATGTGGAATACGGCAATACCACGGAAGTGCCCAGCAGCGGAAAGGTGCTCGACTTCAAACCCATCAAGCCGATGGTGGAGAAGATTGCCCAATCCTTTGGCGGCCAAGAGTATAAAGCATCCTATCGCTACAATACACAGAAAGACCCGTTAGCTTATACGATATATCACGGTGGGGGAAATGACAGCCAAGGAAATTGGAAACCAGAATTCGTAGGAGGAGACAGAAAAGGCGTAATAGAAGGGGCCTGCAGCGGAACGCTCTACGTCATCCCAGAGGAGAAAGCCGATGAGGCTGCCGTCACCCTGCACCAGCAGGTGATGCAGTACCTGCAGAACCACAAGGAAGAGCAGTATATGTACGACTATACCAATCGGGAACAGAAGAAGCTGACCCTCCGCAGTTGGGTACACGTTGTTCCTCCTTACGGCACAGAAGAGTCAACACCCGAACATCTGCTGGCCAGGATGGATTCCCTGGGCCGGTACACCATCCTGTTCATCGACCACGTAGATTCCACCTTTACTCTTCCCGAAGGCTACGAGACAATGCTGTCATACGACCACGGAAAGATAGAGCGTGTGCCTGGCTACACGAAACCGACCGTAGAGAAACGCCAAAAGCCATTCGAGAACCTGCTGGAGAAGTTCGTCCGAGAACTGGGAATAGACGGTTTATTTGTCACCAGAACCGAATTGATAGGAGGAAGGCACCCCAAAACCATCTGCACCTCTCAGGCAAGCGTCGACAAAAAGACTATCGACGAGATTAGAAGAAAACTGGCAAAAAATCCCTTTGGCAACATCCTGCACAAAGAGACGCATACGGCTCTGGGCGATACGCTGGAACTGACGGCAGAGGAGAAAGCATCCGAACGATACAGTGCCGACCAGCACCTCGTCTGCAAGTTCTATGGCAAGGACAACCAGCAGAACGCCTATATGAAATACCTTATAACCCAAGCAGATTCCTCGCTCTACGAAATGCCGTTCGATACCCGCTGGGTGGACAAATACATCGCACAGATGAAGGATTCGGCCTGCGTGCAGGAACACTCTATTGTGTACGAATACGGCAACAGGAAAGACCCCTCCAGCATGGGTAGGGTAGAGGGCAGGCTGTACGACTTCGCAGTTACTAACGCTGATTGGCAGAAGAAGCTGGCCATCTTCCACATTGGTATGTACAAGCAAATCTTTTCCAACAAAAACCAGTCCTACGACATTGTGATAGATCAGAACAGGATACGCATCACGGATAAGATTCTCTTATGGAACAACCAGACAGCAAACCAATACCGCTTGCTCATCATCGACCGTGTGGAAGGTAAATTCCTCATCCCTGAGGATTGGCCCAACATCCTTACTTACAAATACGGTAAGAAGACCTACCTGAAGGCTGCTTCCAAGAAATAACAAGTACCTATTTCTATTAATAAAGGTTAAAATATGAGCGATTTTGCCATATTTTAGCCTTTATTTTGTGTATTGCCTTTTCTTCGCCCATAATTTTGCAGCAGAAAACAACACAAACGCGATATGAAAACAACGAACAGACGAGAGTCAATCCTCAGCAAGACGGAATACGACATTATGTCCATCATCTGGGACTTCAACCACTCTGTCTCAGCACGCGAGATTTACGACCAGCTGCCCGAGCCTAAGCCTGCCTACACCACGTTGGCAACTGAGATGCGCACACTCTACGAGAAAGGTTTCGTGGACCACTTCAAGAAAGACGGAGAGGGCAAGACGCATCATTATATGGCCAGGGTAGGGCGAGCCGAATACGTCCGCAAGGCTATGCACGATGTCAAGCGCACCTTCTTCGGAGGCAGCCTCCGCTCCATGCTCAGCTACTTCATTCGCGAAGAAGAGATTTCGGAGGAAGAACTC
>Ga0265300_10002956_pt1 | contig 14180 bp, 11 predicted proteins | sample AusTroGonzalo_MG_FD_193482 | JGI IMG/M metagenome (GOLD analysis project Ga0265300, IMG submission 193482) | Bovine rumen microbial communities from tropical cattle in Woodstock, Queensland, Australia - Gonzalo_03 | ecosystem: Host-associated > Mammals > Digestive system > Stomach > Rumen ... | reverse complement strand
TATGACGCACCAGGTGATTTATGTAAGTGCAACGCCTGCAGATTACGAGCTGGAGCAGAGTGAAGGTGTTGTGGTTGAGCAGCTTATCCGTCCTACGGGTTTGCTTGACCCTGTGATTGAGGTGCGTCCTACGGAGAATCAGGTCGATGACTTGATGGAGGAGATCCAGCAGCGTGTTGAACGTGATGAGCGTACCTTGGTGACAACGCTGACCAAAAGAATGGCAGAGGAATTGGCTGAATACCTGCTTCGTAACGGTATCAGGACGGCCTACATTCACAGCGATGTTGACACATTGGAACGCGTGCAGATTCTGAACAGCCTCAGGGAAGGACAGTATGACGTGCTGGTAGGCGTGAATCTGCTGCGTGAGGGATTGGACCTTCCTGAAGTCAGTCTGGTGGCTATTCTCGATGCTGATAAGGAGGGTTTCCTGCGTAGTCACAGAAGTCTTACGCAGACGGTCGGCAGGGCTGCCCGTAACCTGAACGGAAAGGCTATAATGTATGGCGACACTATTACTGAAAGCATGCAGAAAACCATCGAAGAGACCAATCGCCGCAGGGAAATCCAGTTGCATTACAACGAGACTCATCATATTGTACCTCAGCAAATTAAGAAGGAACGTACAATGGGCGATCTGGTTCAGGCACAGCATCAGTCAGAGAGTAGGGCATACATCGAACCTGATGTGGAAATCCTAAAGGTTGCCGAGCAGGAAACGACGCTGCTGACAAGGGAACAGCAGGAGGCCAGGATAAAGAGCATCGAGAAGAAGATGCACGAGGCGGCAAAGCGGCTTGATTTTGTCGAGGCTGCTTTGTTGAGGGATGAAATGTTGCGAATGAAAGCGAATTTGTGTTAAAAAAACGAATTATCCAATATTTATTGGAAGGACTTTCATGTAATTTTAAGAAAAAGTATTACCTTTGCACCCCGTAAAAGTATGTACATGCAAAGATATAGTCTCATATTGTTGTTTATTTTGCCGTTTCTGACTGGTTGTGGCGATTATAATGCCGTCACGAGGACAGCAGATTACGATTACAAGTACGAGGCAGCAAAGGGTTATTATGCAGAGGGAAACTACAGAAAAGCTTCTGAGGTTTTCGGTCAGGTCTTGTCTGTTTTGAGGGGTACTCATTACGGAGACGAATGCCTGTTCTTGCTGGCTATGAGCAATTACCGCTCAGGCGACTATGAATCTGCAACCCAGTTCTTCAAGAAATATTACCAGAGCTATCCCAAAGGGCATTATATTGAACTGAGCCGTTATTTCTGTGCCATGTCGCACTATAACAGTGTCGTTGATACCAGGCTTGATCAGTCCAATACGATGAATGCCCTTACTGAGTTCTCGAATTTCCTTGAGTATTACCCCAATACCAAGCTGAGGTCTCAGACTCAGGATATGATTTTCAATTTGCAGGACAAGTTAGTCGAGAAAGAATATATGGCTGCCAAGTTGTACTACGACTTGGGCTCTTACAGAGGTAATTGTGAAATCGACAACAATAATTACGAGGCATGTATTGTTACGGCTCAGAATGCACTTAAGGATTATCCCTATGCTTCTCCTGAGCGTAAGGAGGAACTGTCAATCATGGTTCTCAGGTCTAAATACCATCTGGCCCGTCACAGTATTGCCGAAAAGCGTGTCGAGCGTTTCCGTGATGCCATTGATGAATACTATGCTTTCCAGAATGAGTTCCCGGAAAGCCAGTACATGAAGGAGGCTAATTCTATCCTGAACTATTCCGAGCGTGTCGTTGCAAGGAAAGGCGCTATTGATAAGGACGATGTGGATCTGACCAAGGTCAAGAGGGAAAAGAAAGCAATAGGGCAGCCTGAAGGTGATGCCGCTCCTAAGGAGGACCTGCGCGACTCTGAGAAGAATACAATTTTCAACAACCTTCGAAGTTTTCTTAGAAAAAAAACACAAAAAAGTTAAGATATGATGGATTACAAAAAATCAACTGCTCCTACAAACACAGTAAACCGTAATGTTATGGAATTGTGCGAGGAGACCGGTAACATTTACGAAAGTGTATCTATTATTGCAAAGCGTTCCAACCAGATAGCTGCTGATATCAAGAACGAACTCAGCAAGAAGTTGCAGGAGTTCGCCAGTTCTCAGGATAACCTTGACGAGGTATTCGAGAACCGCGAGCAGATCGAGATCAGCCGTTTCTATGAGAAGCTTCCCAAACCGACTCTTATGGCAACACAGGAGTTTATCGAGGGTAAGGTTTACTTCAGGAACCCCAACAAGGACGCTGCAGCACCTATTGAATAATGATTCAGCGCATCCAGACCCTATACCTGTTATTGGCAACTGTATTGACGGTTGTCTGTATGGCCAGTTGTATAGGGCATTTTATTTCGGAAGACGGAGAGACTGTAGGTAAGCTGTTTAACTTGGGCAGCTGGAGTACAGAAGACGGGCATCTTTCTCATAACGGCTCGGCATTGGCCCTCTTTGTTATTCTGCTCATCCAGTCCACTCTCTCGCTTCTGAATATTTTCCTGTTCAAACACAGGGTACTGCAGATGCGTATATGCACCTTCTGTATTATTCTGCTGATTGGATGGTATGCTGCTTACGGCTTTTTTGCCTGGTATCTTCAGGATGCCTTCCATACGACAGTTACTTTCAGGGTATCTGCCATGGCTTCATTGCCGTTTGTCTGCCTGATACTGCTTTATCTGGCTGTTCGTGGTATAATGAAGGACGAGAAGTTGGTCCGTTCATTAGACCGTTTGCGTTAATTAACGCGTCTTCAGAATATCAAATAAATAAGCTACCTTCACCGTAATGACATTATTGGCGCTACGGCTGAAGGTATCTTGTTTTGTGGCATTAAAGATGTTGCTTAGGCTCAGTCCGTATCTGGCTTCAAGGGTGAAGTGATGTCCTTTTTTCGTGCTGGCATCCATTCCAAGGCCGAGGGTAATGCCATAGTCGAATTTCTTCTCAATCTCTTTGTCGTATTGTTCTGTGCGGTTGCGAAGGGATAGGGTATAGTCGCTCCATTCTCCTCCTTTTGTTGCTTTGTCACCGATACAGAATCCGATATGGGGTCCGGCCACCACGTAGCCTTTAAGACCACCTCTTTCTTTTCCCCAGCCAAGGTTCACCAGGATGGGCATCTGTATGTAGTTTATATCTCGCTTGTAGGTGTCCGTGCTTGATATTATGTCTTCTGTCCATCCAAGCTGTGCAAAGTTCACCTCTCCCTGGATAGCACAGATCATGCTGAAGTATTTCTCGCAGGTATATCTGGCTGTTATACCCATGGTCATGCCGCCATGCATTTTCTGGTTGACATGGGGGCTGAAGCTTATCTGGTTCAGTGCATAACCTCCGTTTATGCCGATAGCCAGATCCTTGCGGTATTCTCCTACCTGGGCTAATACATTTATTGATAATAAGGTATATAGTAGGGTAAGAAGAGTTATTCTTTTCATCTGATCAGTTCTATTTGTTTTGTCTTTGTGAAGTGAATTAGTTGAATGAATCTGTTGCTGTATCCACTGTTCTCCGCCTCCTGAACAAACTTGTACATATTCTGGTAGGGCGCTTGCTGACTTGCAGGCCCGCCTGTCATCATCTCGTGCATGAAGTACAGTGCCAGGTCGAATCCCATCATGGCGTATCTGGGATAGTTCATCGCCATGGGCTTGCCGAAGTTCTTTGTGAATGCCTGTTCAAAGTATCTGGTCTTTGCAGCCAGTGCATTATAGTAATAGGGGCTGTAAATGTATGTGTCGAAGGTGAAGAAGCTGTTCAGCAGTTTGTCTGTGTAAGTCTGCCATTCAGGATAACCCAGCAGGGATATGTTGTAGTTGGGATGTTTCTGCCTGAATGTGTCAAGTTTCGAGATGAGAATGTTCAGTGTCTTTATGCCGGGGTTATCAGGTACGATGACATTGTCCTTGAACTGGTTCATGGCAGCCTCGTATGAGAAGTCGTCGCTGTTTATGTTCAATATCCGGACGCTGTTCCCTTTCTTGCCCAGCATGTCGGTCAGGGTTTGGGTAAAGAGTGTCCCCTTGTTGTTATCGGCGTTGGATTTCAGGATAATGAAATTCTTGTTGGCGTATGCGTTTGAAACCAAACCGGCAGCCTCTGCTATGGTAACGGCGTTGCTGGGGCATGCCATGTAAAGGTGCGGATTTCCCGTTGTACTTTGTCCGTTCACAAAGGGTAATACCAGTCTGGTGTTATTCTGCTTGCAGATGTTTATGGTAGCAGGCAGTTGCTGCTCGTCAACCGGTCCGAACAGTACATCCAGTTGGGCAATCTCCGGTTTCCCCAACACCTCCATTATGTCTGCCTCCGTGCTGCCGCTGCTGAAAGCGTATATCTCCAGGCTCTTGCCTTCCTTCTTTATACTGTCGGCAGCCATCAGGAAGCCCTGATAGAATTCAATCATCTTTCTGGCTCTCTCGCTTTTCTCCACAAGCGGCAGTATTACGCCCACCTTCAGCGTAGAAGGGGTTTGCCTGTCCGTTGCCGTTGCAGCATTGCCCTGCGGGGTTGTTGAGGTCTGTGGGATTGTCAGGTAAATGCCTTTCTTCAGTTTCTTGTTTTTCTTGATTTCAGGATTTGCCAACAGCAGATCCTGCTCCGTTACATTGTACTGTTTGGCTATTCCATATAGCGTCTCTCCCTTATTGACCTGATGCAGGCGATTCAGCACCGACATGGCGTTTTGTGCATCCGATATGAGTGGAATACACATGAGTAATATAAAAATGAGCCTTTTCATAAGCGCAAAGATAACACTTTTTTCCTGCCATTTTAGACTTTTTGAGATATAAAATGTCCTTCATCCAAAGAAATTTCATTAAATTTGCAGAATTAATTGTAAATACATGGAAAAAATGACGCGTATAATAGCAATTCTGTTATTGATGTTCCCTGTATGTGCTATTGCACAGTCAGTCCCTTCTGTTGATCCTACGGGAGTCTTTATCGAGGAGAATACAGACGGAACTGTTGACACCACGGAGATTGATGCCAGTCCGCGGAGTGCCCCTCTCAAGGTCCTTCTCAAGGCCAATCCTTCTGGTCTGGAGGGCTATGGCACACCCCGTTACGAGTGGAAGATATGGAATAACGACGACCCCACCAACATCCTGATTCACCGTACGGACGAGGATGTGGAGCATACGTTTACCCAGAGCGGCTCATATACGGCGCAGTTGTATGTTACCTTCTATAACGCCGATGGCAGCATTTATTATGAGTTCCCCGAGGAAGGCGAGGACCCCAAGTCCATCGTATTCTCCATTAGCACCAGTATATTGGATTTCCCCAATGCCATCTCTCCTAACAAGGACGGCTTTAACGATGAGCTGAAGCCCAAGGACGGCTATCAGAGTATCGTGGAGTTCCATGCGGCTGTCTTCAACCGATGGGGTACAAAGCTGTATTCCTGGGACGATGTCGACGGCAAATGGGACGGAACCTACAGGGGAAAGGTCGTAAAGGACGGTGTTTACTTCCTGGTGGTAAATGCGAAGGGAGCTGACGGGCGTAAATTCAGTTTCAAGAAGACTATCAGTGTGATTTCCGGATACAATAACGGCGAAGGAACTACCGATACAGGCGATGAGTGACAGTAAGATTTCTGTTTGGGGAGCGCGCGTTCACAATCTCAAGAACGTAGATGTAACGATACCAAGGAATAGTTTTACTGTAATCACAGGACTTAGCGGTAGCGGAAAATCATCTCTTGCCTTTGATACCATCTTTGCCGAGGGGCAACGTCGGTATATCGAGACCTTTAGCGCCTATGCCCGTAATTTCCTGGGCAATCTTCAGCGTCCTGATGTCGATAAGATAACAGGGCTGAGTCCTGTTATCAGTATAGAGCAGAAGACAACCAACAAGAATCCCCGCAGTACGGTCGGAACGACCACCGAGATCTACGATTTCTTCCGTCTTCTCTATGCCCGTGCTGCAGAGGCGTTCTCCTACGAGACGGGCGAGAAGATGGTCCGTTATACCGAGGAACAGATTATCGACCTCATCCTCAAGGACTATCACGCCCGCAAGATATGTATCCTGGCTCCTCTGGTTAAGAACAGGAAAGGACATTATCAGGACCTTTTCGAGAGCATTCAGAAGAAAGGCTATCTTTACGTCAGGGTTGACGGCCAGATTCAGGAAATCCTTCCCGGCATGAAGTTGGACCGCTATCGCAACCATGATATCGAGGTGGTGATAGACCGACTGAAGGTGCAGGACAAGGACGACAAGCGTCTGGTTCAGAGCATTGCCACTGCCATGAAGCAGGGCGACGGCCTGATGCTGGTATATGATATGGATACCGAGCAGGTGCGTTATTACAGCAAGAGGCTGATGTGTCCCACGACGGGTATCTCGTATAAGGAACCTGCTCCGCATGATTTTTCTTTCAACAGTCCGCAAGGTGCCTGTCCCAGGTGTAAGGGATTGGGCTATGTGAACCTTATAGACGAGGACAAGGTCTTCCCCGATAAGTCCCTTTCCGTAAAGAAGGGCGGAATAGCACCTTTGGGCAAGGCTCGTTCGGCAATGATATTCTGGCAGATAGAAGCCTTGTTGCAGAAATACGGTTGTACCCTTGATACACCACTTTCCGATGTGCCCCAAGAGGCATTGCAGGAGATTATAGACGGCAGTTCCGAACGCTTGCGCATTTCTGCCGATACGGCAAAGACTACCAACGACTATTTTGCTTCCTACGATGGACTGGGGAAATACCTCAGCCAGATGCAGGATGCCGATATGACTGCCAATGCCCAGAAGTGGGCAGAGCAGTTCAGCTGTACGGCAGAGTGTCCTGAATGCAAGGGACAGCGTCTGAACAGGGAGTCCCTGCATTTCCGTATAGCCGGCAAGAACATTGCAGAGCTTTGCAGGATGGACCTGCGCGAGTTGTATGACTGGCTGTCAAATGTCGATGACAAGCTTACATCCCATCAGCGCAAGATAGCTACGGAGATTCTGAAGGAGATCCGTACCCGTCTGCGTTTCCTGTTGGACGTGGGCCTCGATTATCTCTCCCTGGACCGTACCTCAGTAAGTCTCTCGGGTGGTGAGAGCCAGCGTATCCGTCTGGCTACGCAGATTGGAAGTCAGTTGGTGAATGTACTCTATATTCTCGACGAGCCCAGTATCGGTCTGCACCAGAAGGATAACATCAAGCTTATTGATTCGCTGAAGAAGTTGCGTGATACAGGCAATTCCGTTATTGTGGTCGAGCATGACCAGGAAATGATGGAGAATGCCGATTACATAGTCGATGTCGGTCCCAAGGCAGGCCGTAAGGGCGGTGAGATTGTCTTCCAGGGCAAGTTTGCCGATATGCTGAAGCAGCATACCCTTACCAGTCAGTATTTGAACGGCGAGCTCAGTATCGCGATTCCTGCTGTTCGCAGGCCTGGTAACGGAAAGTCCCTCGACCTGTACGGTGCCCGTGGTAACAACCTCAAGAATGTGGATGTCTCCTTCCCGTTGGGTAAGTTTATCTGTGTTACAGGCGTCAGTGGCAGTGGCAAGAGTTCGCTTATCAACGACACCCTGCATCCCATTCTCAGCAAGCATTTCTATCGTTCGTTGCGCGACCCTCTTCCATACGACAGGATAGAAGGTCTTGAGCATATAGATAAGGTGGTTGATGTCGACCAGAGCCCGTTGGGTCGTACCCCTCGCTCTAATCCGGCTACCTACACAGGTGTCTTCAATGATATCCGTAATCTCTTCGTCGAACTGCCCGAGGCTCGTATCCGAGGCTACAAGCCAGGCCGTTTCTCGTTCAATGTCAGGGGCGGCCGTTGCGAGTCCTGCAGCGGGAATGGCTACAAGACCATTGAGATGAATTTCCTGCCTGACGTCTTCGTGCCTTGCGAGGAATGCCGTGGAAAGCGTTATAACCGTGAGACCCTCGAGGTCCGTTATCGCGGCAAGAGCATTGCCGACGTGTTGGATATGACCATCAATCAGGCTGTGGAGTTCTTCGAAAATGTTCCTACTATCCTTGGCAAGATAAAGGTCTTGCAGGATGTTGGTCTGGGATATATCAAACTGGGACAGCCCAGCACGACCTTGTCGGGCGGCGAGAGTCAGCGTGTGAAGTTGGCAACGGAGCTCAGCAAACGTGATACGGGCAAGACCTTCTATATTCTGGATGAACCGACAACCGGACTTCACTTCGAGGATATCCGTGTCCTGCTCTCTGTCCTGAACCGCCTGGTGGAGAAGGGCAATACGGTTGTGGTTATAGAGCACAATCTGGATGTCATCAAGTGTGCCGACTGGTTGATAGATATGGGTCCTGAAGGTGGACGGGATGGGGGACAGCTCCTCTTCTCCGGCACACCCGAAGAGCTCGCCCGTAGTGGCAAAGGTGCAACGGCACCGTTCCTCTTACCTTTAGTTCATAATTCATAATTGCAAAAATCTGAATATTCAGAGTACTCAGAAAATAAAGATAACCAATAACCGATAACCAATACCCAAATTCCCCCGAAAGGGAGTTAGGGGGTCTTATGAAAACACTTCGTACACAAATCATTGCCCTTCCATTACGTGAGGGGATGGGAGTGGGGCTTTTCTTCTCACTCTTCCCGTTTGCTTATGCCCAGCAGCGTCCCAATATCCTGTACATCATGACAGACGATCATACGGCGCAGATGATGTCGTGCTATGACAAGACGCATGTCCGTACACCCAATCTCGACCGTATTGCGCAGGATGGCGTACGCTTCGTCAACAGCTTCGTTGCCAACTCGTTGTCAGGTCCCAGTCGTGCCTGCATGATAACGGGCAAGCACAGCCACAAGAACGGCTTTACCAATAACGAGCACGGCATCTTCGACAGCTCCCAGCAGACGATGCCCAAGCTCCTCCAACAGGCAGGCTACAGCACCTGTCTGATAGGCAAGTGGCATCTGGTCAGTACGCCGACGGGCTTCGACCACTTCGAGATTATCCCCGGTCAGGGCGAATACTATAATCCCACCTTCATCACGATGGACGGTAAGACACATCGCGAGGAAGGCTACCTGACCAATCTCCTGACGGACAAGGCTCTCTCCTGGCTTGCTGAGCAGCAAAAGACAGGCAAGCCCTTTGCGCTGTTCCTGCATGAGAAGGCTTGTCATCGCGACTGGCTGCCGGAGCTGAAATACCTGCATGAGTACGAGGATGTGACCTTCCGTCTGCCTGAAAACTTCGATGATGACTGGGACGGGCGTCTTGCTGCCCGTCATCAGGAGATGGCTATCGCCTCCGATGTGGATATGACACTGGATTATGACTGCAAGCTTTACGATCCAGCTCATCCTACACGTCTGACGGGTGCATACCTTGGCTATATCGGGCGGCTGAACAGTAAGGAACGTGCCCAGTACGATATGTTCTACGATTCGCTGTCTGTTGATTTCCGTAAACGTAATCTTAAGGGACAGGCTCTTAAAGAGTTTAAGTATCAGCGGTTTATGCGTGACTATGCCAAGGTGCTGAAGACCTTCGACGATAATGTGGGGCGGTTGCTCGACTATCTGGACAGGACAGGCCTATCAGAGAACACCCTTGTTGTCTATACCAGCGACCAGGGTTTCTATATGGGCGAGCATGGATGGTTCGACAAGCGTTTCATGTACGAGGAGAGTTTCTCCACTCCGTTGGTTATGCGAATGCCTGCCGGGTATGGCAAGCCTGTTGCCCATGGCGATATCACGGAGATGGTGCAGAACATAGACTATGCTCCCACCTTCCTGGATTTGGCTGGCATTCCCGTTCCGGATGACATGCAGGGCGTCAGCCTGCTGCCTTTGTTGGAGGGAAGGCATCCTAAGAACTGGCGCCGTAGCCTTTACTATCATTACTACGAGTATCCTGCTGAGCATAGCGTGCGTCGTCACTATGGTGTCCGCACGGCAGACGGCTACAAGCTCATCCACTTCTATCCCTGCAACGGGGAGAATGCCGATGATGCCATAGACCAATGGGAGATGTACGACCTCAACTCAGACCCCACGGAGATGCATAACATCTATGGGCAGAAGGGTAGGGAGAAGCTGCAGAAACGCCTGCACAGGGAACTCCTGCGCCTTCAGCAACTATACGACGTTAAGGAAACGGACCGTTAGGTGCCTTATTAATATATATAAGGTATAATGGGGCGTCCGTTACAAAGCCAGCTTCACACTTCTGTCACCCGCCTTCAGCACGACGGTCGTGCCGGGCACGGCACTTGTGCGGATGGAAGCCTCGCCGTTGAAGGCCTTGCCGCGACCTAACAACTTGCCGTCAACAGAACTGATGGTAACGTCTTCGTTACCTGTTATTCCCTTCACGTTAACGACCCCGTTGTCGGATGCAGAGACAAGTATGGGTGTGGCAAACACCTTGAATATGCCGTCCTGAACATCCTGGGTGTTGTCAGCCAGGTTCAGGATAAGGGTAGCCGTTGTTACAGGGCTCTTGCCATAACCGGTGGCTGTGGCATAGGCCGATACGGTGTATTGGATATCCATGGATACAGAGTCCGTGCCCGTCTTCTCCTCTATGGGCGAAATGGTATAGGTGCATACTGCCTTAGGTGTAGTGCTCGTGAAGTAAAGCTTGCCGTTCTGGTACGAAATCTCAGGAGCGGCACACGGTTCGGGCTCGGTATATTCTACCGTAATGGAGTTGACAAGATTCTTCAGGCTGCTGACAAGCGACTTGCGGTCTGTCTTACACAGGGAGCTGGCCCCTGTGTTGTCAACCTTCGTGTACAGTCTTGCACTGGCACCTTCTTTCAGTATCTTTACGGATTCAATGTCGTTGCACTTTATTCCATATAGCGCCAGTTCGCCCTTTCCGAACTTACCGACGGGCAGTTTCACGCTGTAGCCTGTGTAGTTGGTGCCGCTGAAGACCTCCACCATGGCTTCCTCCTCAGGTACCTCCACAGCCTTGTATACACGGTTCATACCCGATGCCCAGGCGTTCAGGTCCCATTCCTCGCTGTTGTAAACCCATACGAAACCGCCCGAGGCAACGCCGTCGTCTGCCCACTTCTGGAACTGTTCGATGTTCTTGTCAACATTCCAGTCGTTCGAGTAGTACATCAGACCAGCCTGTCTTACGGGTACGCCTGTAAAGGTCCAGCTGCCCACGCTGTTGACGTTGCCTGCACCGCCGTCGTAGCACTGCACCATCACGCAATCTACGGCATTGGGCTTGCTTGCCCTGATTTTGCTGCACAGGCTCTGCCAATAGGATTTGTTTGTATAGGGTGCCAATGTGGTGGTATAGCCCAGATTGTACATCATAATATGGAACTTGGCACCGGTCTCTACGTCATAGCAATGCTCGTCGTCGTTGTTCACCGCCTCAATCTCGGGTACGGCCTCTTTCAGGGCCTTGAAGTTTTTGTAAAGCATGGTGTTCGACCCCGTTCCGTTGGCATTTATAAGGTCGCGTATATGGTCGTACGAGTCGTTTCCCCAACCGCCTATGACGATTTCCACGCGCTGGATACTGGTGGGGGCGGTCTTCAGGTCCTTTATGTCCTGCTGATAGTAGGGCTGGGTATTATGGAATACGTACTCACCGTTCTTGCAGATGGTCTCGCCGTCGGTCATAAGTGTACCGTCGGTGTCCACATGCACATTGAAGAGCAGGGCAGTGGTAAAGCCCGATTCGCGCAGTTTCTTAATCGTATTGGGACGTTCCCTGCGGATGTGTCCGCCAATGTAAACGCCGGATACATTGTTTATTTTCACTTCTGCCGAAGCGGGTAATTGCCACAGGGCAATAAGGGAAAGGAGAAAGAGGTTAATTTTTTTCATTTCTTTATATGTGGTTATGTTGTTCTCTTCGGTTTTCGGACTGTATTCGTCATAATCCGATGCAAAGATAATACATTGTTTCTTTACTCCCAAGTTCTTAGACTGACAATGTGTCATTATTCTTGCCATTTTGCCATTTGGCACGGGCTTTGTTTTATTTGTAGTGAATAAATGGCTCATTGAACATTGAACATTGAACATTGAACATTGAGCATTGAGAGTTATAATTTAATTAAAGAATAAACAAATAAAAATATACGATTATGGGAAAGATTATTGGAATTGACTTGGGTACCACTAACAGCTGTGTATCCGTATTTGAGGGCAACGAGCCCACAGTTATTGCCAACAGCGAGGGCAAGCGTACAACTCCCTCTATTGTGGCATTCGTTGATGGCGGCGAGCGTAAGGTAGGTGATCCTGCCAAGCGTCAGGCTATCACTAATCCTAAGAAGACTATCTTCAGTATCAAGCGTTTCATGGGTGAGACCTACGACCAGGTGCAGAAGGAGATTGCACGCGTACCTTACTCTGTAGTACGTGGTGACAATAACACCCCCCGTGTTGACATCGACGGCCGTCAGTACACTCCTCAGGAAATCAGCGCTATGATTCTGCAGAAGATGAAGAAGACTGCCGAGGATTATCTGGGTCAGGAGGTTACAGAGGCTGTGATCACTGTACCTGCCTACTTCTCTGATTCTCAGCGTCAGGCTACCAAGGAGGCTGGTCAGATTGCCGGTCTGGATGTAAAGCGTATCGTGAATGAGCCTACAGCCGCTGCCCTGGCATACGGTGTTGACAAGGCTAACAAGGATATGAAGATTGCCGTATTCGACCTTGGTGGTGGTACATTTGATATCTCTATCCTGGAGTTCGGTAGCGGTGTGTTCGAGGTACTCTCTACCAATGGTGATACTCACCTGGGTGGTGATGACTTCGACCAGGTTATCATAGACTGGATGGCCAGCGAGTTCAAGGCTGAGGAAGGCATCGACCTGAAGCAGGATCCTATGGCTCTGCAGCGCTTGAAGGAGGCTGCCGAGAAGGCTAAGATTGAGCTCTCCAGCTCTACTACTACAGAGATTAACCTGCCCTACATTACTGCTGTAGGCGGTGTGCCTAAGCACTTGGTTAAGACGCTGACTCGTGCTAAGTTCGAGCAGTTGGCTGACAGCCTGATCCAGGCTTGTAAGGTTCCCTGCCAGAAGGCTATGCAGGATGCCGGTCTCAGCAACAGCGATATCGACGAGGTAATCCTGGTAGGTGGTTCAAGCCGTATCCCTGCCGTTCAGAAGTTGGTTGCCGATTTCTTCGGTAAGGAGCCCAGCAAGGGTGTTAACCCCGACGAGGTAGTTGCCGTAGGTGCAAGTATCCAGGGTGCCGTATTGGCAGGTGACAAGAGCGACATCGTTCTGTTGGACGTTACTCCTCTGTCTATGGGTATTGAGACCATGGGTGGTGTAATGACCAAGCTGATCGAGGCTAATACAACTATTCCTTGCCATAAGAGCGAGGTGTTCTCTACTGCTGCCGACAACCAGACAGCCGTTACCATCCACGTGCTGCAGGGCGAGCGTCCTATGGCAAGTCAGAACAAGAGCGTTGGCCAGTTCAACCTCGAGGGTATTGCTCCCGCACGTCGTGGTGTTCCTCAGATCGAGGTTAGCTTCGACATCGATGCCAACGGTATCCTGAAGGTAAGTGCCAAGGATAAGGCTACAGGTAAGGAGCAGGCCATCCGTATTGAGGCAAGCTCTGGTCTGAGCAAGGAGGAGATCGAGCGTATGAAGGCTGAGGCCGAGGCAAATGCCGATGCCGACAAGAAGGAGCGTGAGAAGGTTGACAAGCTGAACCAGGCTGACAGCATGATCTTCCAGACAGAGAATATGCTGAAGGAGAGTGGCGACAAGCTGCCTGCAGAGGTTAAGTCTGAGGTTGAGGCTGCCCTGAACAAACTGAAGGATGCTCACAAGGCTCAGGATCTTGCAGCTATCGATGCTGCTACAGCAGAGTTGAACAATGCAGCTCAGAAGATGTACCAGGCTGCTCAGGCTGCCGGTGCACAGCCCGGTCCCGACATGAATGCCGGTGCCCAGGGTGGCGCTAACAACGGCGGTCAACAGGGTCCCGACATCCAGGATGCCGATTTCGAGGAGGTCAAGTAAAGTGCAAGTCGAGAGCAATGACATGCTTGCATGATCATTGCCGAGGCGCCGCCTTTACTCGACAAAGTCAAGTGAAGTCAAGTAAAATAACATAGCTTATTGGAAGAAGCGTGTGGTCAGAAATGGCTGCACGCTTTTTTTGTTGTTACCTTGGCATTATGTTCTTATAGGATATTA
>Ga0265300_10002953_pt1 | contig 14187 bp, 18 predicted proteins | sample AusTroGonzalo_MG_FD_193482 | JGI IMG/M metagenome (GOLD analysis project Ga0265300, IMG submission 193482) | Bovine rumen microbial communities from tropical cattle in Woodstock, Queensland, Australia - Gonzalo_03 | ecosystem: Host-associated > Mammals > Digestive system > Stomach > Rumen ... | reverse complement strand
AGGAGGTGTTCTGTCATGGATGAAGACTGGGACATCCACGAGGAAAGCGATGACGGGTGTGTGTCCGGTGCAGGATATAGATAAACTGTATCGGACGTACAATCTACCCGGCGTGGCATTATCTAATTTCAATTTAGAGGAGGAGAGACCACCATAGGTCTCTCCCCTCATTATTTTTTTAGTGTCTGTTTCTTCTTCTATTTTTTCTTGATTCTCTTGGCTGTGTTTCAGCCGGAGCTTCTTCTGTCTCTGTTGTTTCTTCTTCAACAGCTTCTTCGAGTTCTTCTGTAGGTTCTTCTTCAGCCTCTACAGATTCCTCAGCTTCTTCAGAAACTTCTTCTGTTGCTTCTTCAACAGGAGACTCTTCTGGTTCAGCTATTTCTTCTTCCTGTAAATCCGCTCCACCTTCAGTAGTTTCCTCTGAAGGAACTTCTTCTTCAACAGCCGGTTCTTCTACAGCTTCAACTTCTGGTTCAGCTGGAACTTCCTCTTCTTTCTTCTCTTCTTCAACAGGAGCAGGTGGAATTGGAGCTTCCGGAATGTCGATAAGGTATGATTCTCTTTTTTCAACTGGTGTCTTTACATTCGCATTGAACTTCTTAAGGAATTCCAAATGTGCTTCACTGAACACATTAGCGAAATTACTCTGATTAAGCGGTACTGTTTCTGTTTCAGAAATGAATTCTGTAACTTTAGCACCAGCATTAAGACACATAATGATATCCTTGATAGAAAGGATTCTTGTAAGTCTGCTATGCGGGAGCATACAAACACTTCCTACAGCAACCTGTCTTGGTCCCATTACAATTGCGCATCTCTTATTAGCAGAGAATGGCAGAGTATTATTAGTTATATTCATCATAATCTCCTTCCAGATCATCAAGATCTAAGTCATTGAGATCAATATCTTCATCGTCGTCATCAAGTTCATATGAGTCATAATCATCTTCATCGAAATCGTCGATATCGATATCGTCTTCATCATAATCTTCTTCACAATCATCTTCGCAGTCTTCGCAATCGTACTTGCCATCGCAATCTCCACATTCGATTAAAGAATCAATTGCTTCTGATTCTACAGCGAGTTCCATTTTAGCGAGAGCTATTTCGTCAGCTTCTTCTCTTACAGAAGAAATAAACTGTAAATCGGATACAGCGAGATCTACAGTTGTTTCGCTAAGAATTGACATAAGTCTACCTCCTTTACTGGTAACAGTTTTCTTTGAACTGTCTGTCTATGTGTTTTCTTAGTGTAGTTTCAAAGTCTTCACTAAGAGTTTCATCATCGTCATCTTCTTCCGATTCGTTTTCATGAATACCGAAGATATCGTTTTTATATACACCATTCTGTTCAACATCGTCGATAGTTTCATCTATGGTAGCATATGCTGAATCATGGAACGGTTCGAGTAAGTCATCTATTGTTTCATCCAAAATTTCTTTTGAAAGAAATTCATCTATGCCCATTATAGATACCTCCTATATTAAGTAATTATTCTCATGTTGATTTCATGAGTTTTCCCATGTAACTTTCTAAAACAAAGATAAGCATTGGGATAAAGTAGAAGTTATACGCTGAAGGATATAAGTCTATATCTTCGAGAATTTTGAGTATATTGCTTGGCATAGGATCCCCGTGGAAGTAAGTAACCAAAGGATTATACTTACACTGAGGAATGTCTATATCCAAAATAACGTTATCGTGTACCATGTTAATCATAAGATTGTCGAATGGAATGAATACACCAAATGTAGCTCGATCTTCATAATCAATCATAAAGTAGTCATCTGGTACAGTGGCAAATAGAGTATTCCTATTCTCTATAGGCTGAGCCACAGCTTCCATAAGATTGAAACGATCTATATCACAAGTTTCTAATGCTCTAAATATAGTCTTATCATAGTCTATAGAGAATGTCCTATGAACTGGAACTGCATGATCTACGAAAATATAATCATTGCCTGTATATTTGAATACATTGTTTCTTATAAGGAACTCGATCATGTAAGGATCATAGTATAATCCACTGTTACTATCAAATGTGAATGTCTGCACAGCATCATTATAAAACATCTCGAGATAGTATGTCTTAATACGAGTAAGCACATTATCCATATTAGAGATTAAATCATAATCATTCTGCTTGACTACAGTCTTCATAGAAGTGCCAGCATTATCTATAATCATCGTATACTCATTGATAACCTGTTCTTCAAGATACTGATAGTCTTTTTCAAATACAGATTTAAGAGTAAGATGAACTCTATAAAAGTTTGCTCCATTATCGATAGTATCAGGGGTAACCTGATCCATAATAAAGAGATACTTCTTAGTAGCATCCATCTTAGTAAGCTGATCAAATATAATGTATCCATTTGGTAATGGAATAAATGTATCCGGAATAACCACTATTTCAAATTCAATTGGAGATGCTGTCAGGCCTTCTTCTGTAAGATCTATATTCATTATAATCTTCATGTCGTTGGTATACACAACAGCATCATTTATCTTATTGAATCTAAATGGTGAGTCTGGTCCTAAAGCTGTATATTCAAACTTTGCGCCTGCATCCAATGTAGTGCCAGTTTCATCTGGATTATATACTACACAGGTTACAGGTTTCATATTGTTAAATACATAACTATTATTACGCATGATCTCTATAGAATTATCTATAAGAGAAGATACGGTATTAACGTAATTCTTGTTTATAAATTTAGACATATTACTCCCTCCTTTTATGAAAATGTTTCGGAAAGTACAATTAGGCAAACGTATGGATAAGTGTATATTATTATTATGTACGATATAGATAGCATAAGCTATCTATAAAAATTTTAATTCATATTCTAGGAGGAATAAGTTATGAAGTTTTATGTTGGACTTAACACAAGAGAGATTGAACAGGGCGGCCCTGTAGAAATGGAAGCTGCAGAAAGAAAGGGGGACCTTCTTGGCGGGCTCACTGAGCTCGAATTTCAGGCTGATGGAAACAGTGTTAATGAGGTATTCTTTGACATTGAAAGATACCTGGTACTCGACAAGACTGACAACACTCTCAGATGCGAGGAACTCATGACAAGCAATCAGCTTGCTTTTTGGGCATGGGTTGAAATTAAGCAGGAAAGTGCTAGAGTTCATGATGAAGCGAGACGCATCTGGGAACTTAATGCTATCAAGAATTCTATGGTGAATGCTGCCGATGAAACAGAAAAGCATCTCACTACGGTAGAAATAAATGATATCATTAAGTCTCACCCATCAGATATGGCTCGATGTGTTTCTGAAGAGGCATTTAAGCTGGAGCTCGAGTCAGTAGAAATCAGTAAGGCATGTATGGTATATTCATACGTACAGTTCATACATCGTGGTGGTAAGATGTATGTAGTCTTCGATCCGGCAGATGCAATTTGCGGTAACGGAGATTTTAAGTCTGACGAATTCGACAATATAGATGTCTCTTTAAACTCTCTTGATTCCGATTTCGGAAGGTTGGAGTACATCGTGAATTGCTTCAATGCTAATCTTGAAGTCAATGAGAATGAGCAGGCGTTGTTTATCGAAGACATCACAAAGATTCTCAACCACCACCTTGGTATCAGAGTAAAGAAGGTGGAAATCTAATGAGAATTTTCTTGAATCTAGATGGTAAGGAAAGACCGTACGATTCGACAGCCGGAGCTTATATGGCTCTGGTCAAAAAGTTAAACATCAGAGTAGCTGATCCGGAAGTCAGCTCACATCTCAGTGATGCAAATTATCCTATGGTGTTAGGTCTTTACTGGGAGGCTAAGCAACAGGATCCAAGTATCACTATAAGAATCCAGAAATCCAGAAGCGAGTTGGATTCGGAGAGATTTATTTTAAAAATAGCGCTCGAACCACTTGAATTTTCTGCAAGATTATGGTCTTACTCTGAGGCTGCACAGAAACTCAAGAATGATTCGGCGTCTATTCTCAGAAGTCTTAGGGCAAAATTAAATACTTTATATAACGCAATTGAAAAATATTCGAGTCTAATTACAGAAAAAGAATATCATGCGTTTGAGAGTAGTCACGATTGCCGAGTGGCTAAGTTCATTTTCCCGCGTTATGCAGAACAGGAAAGAACTGCAGACGGTACAATTATTGTATTCGATACTGAACAAGTTACACCTCTTTCAGAACTCGAAAATGAATACGATAAAACAGAAACAACGATTACTGCCGTTAAAGAAATGATCGAGGAGTTAAACGATCCGGCAAATCCGTTCGACATTGCTCTTATGTCTAAACGGTTAAATCTTGGATACTCGTTTATTCAGGTCTACGGGTTATGATCGACATAACAGACCTGAAGGCTTTAGATGCTTCTATGGAAGAATTTCGTAAAGCCATGGAAGACATGGAACGAAAAGAATACATAGAAGCAACCAAAGCCAAAAAAGAAAAACAAATATGTGACCCTGAAATAGGCCGCAGGATTCATCGACTTCTTATGGAGAATGAAAAAAGATGCGATGAAAAGAGCACCTGGGACTCTGCTGTCGGGGTTATGGTTAAATCCGAGGAGGACTGATGTATGGCTCGCTATATAGATAAGAAGACGGCACAGTTGCCTGCTATACTAGCGTATTTAAATACGTTTAAAACTCCTGGAAAAAATTCAAAAACTGACAATGATTTCTATGAAATGATCGAGGATGACATTCGTAGGAATCGAGATTGTAAATACTATTGTGACTTATTAAAGTTGATTCTCGATAAAAGACTTTATAAGTTTACATTAGATGACACATTAAATCATGAATTTGTATTAGTGCTTGAAGAATATGGATATATTCGAGTTACGAAAAGATTCTATGATACTGCGTCAAAAATAGAAGTTATACCCCACCATGAAGCAGAAGAAGGCGAGTACGGCAAATATGGAAAACCACATAATGTGTCTGGATTGAATACAGGTTCAACTCGCTCTATACTTACGGACAAGTGGTGGGTATAAAAATTCAGGGAGTCCTCGTGACTCCCTTTTATTTTTGTTAATCTATATATTTTTTATTGTATATTATTATTGTGATAGAGATACATCAAGCACATGTCTCTATTGTCCACAAGGACGTGCAATAATTCCTATGATGCTCAGAAAGGAGTATGTCTTATGCTTACAAAGAAATTCGTTATCGATTTCATCGGCAATAGCTTTTATCACGAAAGATTAACTAGAGAAATTCGTAAACAGCCAGCTATGAGTAAGTCTGAAATAAGAAATTTCGTAAAGATGGAACTTATAGATCTGCTTGACAGGCATGATCTTGAAGTAACAAATATGGTTGAATTCGAAAAAAGAGTTGATGAAATAACAACTGCTGTAGAGACTAGATAAAAAATATAGGGAGAGCTTATGCCTCCCTATATTTTTAGTGTCGAAGTTATAATTTTTTCTCTCGGCACGCCAAAATCCTTTTCTTGCTTCCCGTCCCCTCTATACATATTTCGATGTATATACAACTCATTCACTACTGGTTGGATGTTATTACATATACCTCGAACCACATAGTCAGTTACATCTAAATCTGGATACAAGTGTACCACAGTATAAAGCATTGGGAAATTACAAACTAAGAATTTCAGAGATTCTTCATATGACTTACCAAATCCTGCAATATAAAGATTCTGTTCTGTATTGCAATTCATAACGTTAAAAAAGATTCCAAGTATATCAAAGAATCCTTCGGCGATATGAATATGAACGGGCTTCATCATATCTACACTGTTCGGTACCATATAAAACTTCTCAGCATCTATCTTATCCGTTACCACATAATTGATATACTTCTTGTTTACTGTATTCGGTAAACCAGTTTCAATCAATCTTCTAAGAGAAAGCATATTATTATTTACTCCTAATACACCCAAGAAGTTGCTACCTAAAAGATGTATAATATTAGCATCTCTCGAATATGTGTGGATATTATTAGAATTTAAGAGATATTGCAAATTAAGAAATATCTTCAGCCCAACCAAGTCTTGATAGGAGAGCTGAAGACCTAATCTTTTATTTATGTATTGAAGTTTTAACTGATTCTCTCTTGTATCTTCAATAGTATTTGCTATATCTAACACTTGACGATTACCGATACGTTTCTTTTTTATATAAGAACGATTAGGATTATTACCATAATCGCCAGGCATCCATAATTGGTATCTATTTAAGAATTCCTGATTGACTACTCCTTTTCGTCTTTCTTCAGTAGGATCACATCTAAAACAGTTATACATTATAGGGCTGTCTGTATCATCAAACGGCCCTATATAACAATGCCCTTTAGTATCAGGAGTAGAACAAACCGCACATTGACATACTACTTGTTCTCCCGATTTAGCTTCTCTTGCTAACGGGAGATTATTTAGTAAGAATTGTTTAAGTTCCTCTTTATCCATTAGCAAGAACCTCCTTAATATGGTAATCTCTGTAAACCATCTTCGATAAAGTCTCCAGACTCTTCTTGTTTCTTAAGAATCTTTATAACCTTATCAATAGTTTTAAGTTCATCTCTATTGATATATCCAGAAACCATAATAACTTTATGGAATTCTTCCTTATCTTTCTTTAAAGGAATTTCTGTCAGTATATGGCTATTACAGAATTTATCCTCATCTGGAACGTATCTAATCGTCTTAGAAACACTCCAATCTGTAATACCTTTTCTATAATCTTTAATAAAACAAATGGATTGTCTATAGTTATTAATATTTTGAAAGTAGTAATCAAACTTTTGAAAGTAGGAATCAAACGAATATGCTGATTGTGTAACAGGTTTCTCAAAAACTATTCTTTTATTAGTTCTATCTCTTGTCAAATCACACTCAGTCATCACATATCCTAACTCCATCATAGAACTAACTATAGTTTGTTTATTTCTATAACCAACAGTGAAACCTACGGCTCCACCTATTCCTAGAACTAATCCTAAAATCGGAATTAAAAGTAAGTGCATTTTACTCCTCCTATGGTTTCTTCAGCAAATGTGTCTACTATCTTTGTAGGTTTCCTCTTTCTTAATATCACATCATATCCAAAGTAATCTGCATATGCTACTATATTATGAAAGCCTACATTCTGTCCATTTTCTATGTTGCTGACCATTGATTCAGTCAGACCGGTTTCTTCAGCAACATCCTTTCTGGATATACCTTTAGTTTGCCTTATATCATGAAGATCTCTACAAACGAACATTTCGCTTATATTTATTTCTCTAGGTTTCTTCTTCATCGTCATCATCCTCATCGCTATTTAGTCCGCCAAAGAAGAATCTCTTCATATATTCGGACATTCCTCTCATGGCATCGTATGTGGCTTCACTATCAACTTCATTTTCAGAATAGAAGTATTCCTCTTCGTCGAATTCTTTTGCTGTAGCTCCCATCTGTCTAAGTTTAGACATTCCATATCTTATTACATCAAGAATCTCATCGGACTGTCTCTGTATTTTAATAGTATTGAGAGCTATAAATGCAGTATCCACTTGTGATTTTGGTACAAGATCAACTACTAAACTTAATATCTCAAGAACTATATCTGCTGGTTCACTTTCATCTAATATATCGTTGAATACTTTCATATATGTGAATGTATCCGGATTAGTTTTTGTGATCTCTCTGAAATTCTGAGCTATTAAAGCATATATAGTTTCTACATGACGCTTCAATTGCTCCTCTTTGCCTTTTTCAAATACACCAGCTTCTTTAGCCAGATCAAGATTACCTCTTGCTTCTATACAACTTTCAAGCTGTTCAAATACATCATCTGTAAGGTAGCGATTAAGCACACTTGGAATTGATTGGAATGTATGAGTATCGCTTTTAGCTGCTTCTACTTCAAGGAATACATTACCAATCATATGATCCTGCGCTTTGATTATAACGTTTTTGATTATTTCTTTAGAGCTCTCTTTATTGAGTTCACCCATAACAGCCTCTAGCTGCATGATTTCGGATAAAGAAAATAGAGGAGCTGTATCTCGAATGAAAGCTAAGTGAGATAAATCCGCACTATTTGCTCCCTCTATATTATACAGGTATCTATTTGGAATTGTAATCATAACGAATGTCTGCTGGGAAAACACTTTACTTTTGAATATCCCAGCCTGCACAACAATCCCAGTTAAAGATCCCTGGATCATTCTATCTCTTACTCTGTTTTCTGGATCTATTAGAACCAGATCATTCTTTTTAAATCTTTGTCTCATAACTGAAACCTCCCATTTAAAATATAATGGGAAGAGCGTGCGCCCTTCCCATACAATTTTCATATCATCAGAATGAAATTACAAGCTTCATCCATAATCCTGTCGATTACGAGGTCACACTTGTTATTTGGTATCTTTACACCATCTAATCCAGAATCATAGAAGTCTATAATTCTGAAATCTGACGTCAGTATCGTGGCAATTATTTCAATCACATAGCTGATTGTTTTCTGATCCATATACTTCTGTCTGACTAATTTAAAAGATTCAAGTCTTTCGAGTTTTTCTAATTCCCTTTTACTAATAGAAGTTCTATTAGAAATGCGTTCTACGAATCCCCCGAATATTTCTGCCATGAAAATTAACCCTTTTTCTTTTAGCAGTCTCTTACCAATTATCATGAGTCGTACATAATCACTGGCAACTATTTCCTTGATCGATGCAGTATCACCAAAGTACTTCATGAATAAATTCAATACAAGCGATCTCTGGAATGAATCCTGCAATTGTCGTTTTCCATTACACGTCAATGTTCTGATATAGTAGTTCATCTCTTCTTTAGAGATATCTCGTCCCCACTTATCAATTATCTCCTTCATGGTATACTCAGCATTAACGATATTCTGAAGCATCAAAGCTTCGTCAGTTCTGATACACTGAGATTCAAACTTATCATATGGCGATGCATTATCTTCTCCTTCTCTGTTAGAAGAATTAAGATTTCTTACATCATATTCATATGGCACTTCTACAACCTTATACTTGATATCGTTCTTTATAGTAGCGATATTCATATTGATAGGGTTATTATTGAAGTTATACTTCGGCATCACGTTCAGAATGATATTGTCTATTGTGTACATAGTATTGATGACTTTATCAATTCCTCTGATGGCACATTTTTCCCAAAGCAGTTCGTCATTCTTTGACAGACGATTTACATTTGTAAATACGGTCTCCTGAATTTTAGCATGAATATCAATATCCGGATGGAGCTTCATAACCAACTGGAAACAAGCTGCTGTAAATCCGTCGACATCCAAAGTCTTTGCCTTATATGCATAATGCATAATTAACGGTATCATCATATTACTGAAGACTGTAAGTTCCATAAGAAGTCTTACGTGTCTTTCTTCATAACACAATACCATATTCTGTGATGGGTATCTTTTTAATTCTACCTCAAAACAGTCGTTCATAAGTCTTTCGACTTTTGCACGCATGGAGTCGGAGAGGATATACCTCTTTAAATCCAACATAAACGCTTCATCGTTGTATGTACTTACACCGATGATATCCATCGAAGCTTTCATTCTTGCATAGATAGCAAGTAATTCCTTCTCAGGATCATAGTAATTTTCGAAGTAATTCAAATATCTTATGATATGAATCTTTACCCCGTTATGCTTATCGAGATGATAGCACTTCTTTGGCTTCAATATAAAGCTATCCAGGTCTTCCTGTTTGCTTGTATCGATGCCAGACATTTTCAATACTTGTGTAATAGGAGCTGTTATAAACTCCTTACCTGGCCTGAACACCGCTCTTGACGGCGTACAACAAAAATCATCAATTTTCGGCTTATACGTTTGATCTGCCCAAAACATTTTTAATACCCCCTTGTTGTTTATTCCGCTTTATAATATATAACTTTACTTTCGTTTTGTTTTCTTAACTCCAGTAATGCTATTTGCAGTCTTTGAATGACCAGAACTCTTTGCTGTCTTAGTACCTCCAACAATTTTGGTATTAGAAACAGCAGAGCGAATGTCATTAAAAGGTTTGGTTATCCTAGTTACAGCACGATTTATATTCTTAACAGTTTTTGTTCTTGTCTGTCTTTTATTATAAATGTAAGTGTCGTTAGGAATACTAGCGACAAATACACTCCTGTTAAGTTTTTGTACCCTATACGCTTTTATTGTTGGCTTCTTAAATAGATTCATCTTCTCAAGAGTAAGATAAGCAAAGTATATTGTCTTTGGATATCTAAGCTCATGATTAGGATTAGTCTGATTTGCAGGTATATTGAGTGCTTTAGAATTAAGTCTTGTCTTTAGTGGTTCAACTAATAACTTATTCTGGTTAAATTCATAGCAGAATTTAAATATGAAGCCCGGGTCATTTGAGAAGAAATGAACATCATATCCCAATATATCTCCAGCTTCAACTTCAAGTTTAGAATTCGGATGGAATACTAAAACTACATCATAGTAGAATCCAGTCATTTCTTCATCCGGAACTTTTACATGAAACCATATATCATCTTTCTCATAGTATATTGCGACTGTAGGAAGCTTCTTTTCTCTTTCTATAATCGCATTTAACTTACCGAGATAGAAGTCATGAGTGATAAGATTATCCTGCTTAGACTTCGATGGATCGTTAATGTATTCTTCAATATGCATAAACATGCCTCCTTAAATATAATTCCGAGGAGACATAGAAATCTCCTCGGAGATTATATAGAATCGTTTATTTCAGGAGTTATTTAACGAAGTAGTCATGTCTGTTAAAGTCATTGATAAGCATCTGATTTGTAACAAACATGATTGACAGGATTTCAGCGATACTGTTAAGTACACACTGGTCTGTCTTGATTGAAGAAAGAACCTTGCCTGCTTCATTTTCTGTTGGCCAACCGCCAAGTCTGATATTCATAGGAGAACCCATTACAAGGTTTCGTTCTACGATATCAAGAGCATCTTCTTCATTACCACGGCAATGAGTCATATAAAGCTTCTTACCGAGTTCCTTATAAGATTCGAAGAGAATAACAGCAAGCTGCTGCATAACTTCAGCTTCATCAGTTCCAGGACGAGTATAGTTCATAATGTCTTTGAAAGCTCTTAATGCTTCGAAGTTTGCGCCATAACCTACGCCGTTAACGCAAGCAGAGCGGCAGTTGAGAACAGCGTCTTCGAGCATATCGCTCTTCTGATCTCTATCCTGTGCTGAGATACCGCCAACGAAGATATCAACCATACAGCCCTTGATAGCATTAAGTCTCTGACGATACTTATATACTTCAACAATCTTCTTTCCTTCTTCCTGAGCCTTATTGTATTCGGACTCAAGCTTAGAAATATGATTGATGTATACTTCTGAATGCTGAGATGGATCATTCTCATCATAGTAGTACTTAGGCTTGATGAACTTCGAAGAAGTATAATCCGCTTCAACTCGGTCACAAGAACCAGCGAAAGTATGAATAAGCTTTCTTGGATTCTGAGGATCGATAGCTTCACCATTCTTGATGTCAGTCTTCTCGATATTAGGATCGATATACTTTCTGATCTTCTTACAACCTGAAAGAATTGTGATGTCGTCAAATACGCCAGAATCTTCAGATGTGATATCTGAGATAATAAGAAGCGGAGGCTTAGCTATATTAGCAAATCTTCTGAATACATTATCAATGATAGCATCTATTCTTGAAGAGAAGTCTCTTGAAAGCTTAGGCATCATGATAACTGTAGGAACGAATTCAGGCTTAATCTCTTCTGCTGTAGGATCAGTCTTTCTAAGCTTAGTGGTTCTGTCTATAGCTTCCTGCATTGGCTTAACGATATTGTCGTGAACGATAGTATCAAAGAATAAGCCCATTTCAGGAGTATCAACTGGATCGGCAAAAGCATAAATCTTAGGATTGTCGATACAAGCAGTCTTATTGTCTGGCATATTAGCGAATGCCTGATCGAGAAGTCCACATTCAAGGACAAGACCATCATATTCTTTGAGGTAGGTTTCATTATTAAGTGAAGCTTCTACCTTGATATGAACGTCATTACCGAACTTCTCATAGATATCCATGATCAGATCGGTGAGTTCTTTATTGTTATTTGTAGATATAGTAGCAATATCTCTGAGATTCTCCATTGTAGCTTCCTGCTTATGGTGCTCAATATAATCAATAGCTTCATTAACTACTTTTCTGAATGCATTGAGAACCATCTGAGCATCGAAGTATGAACCTGCCGGATATAACTTGTCGAGTTTTTCAAAGATGATATGTGAAAGGATAACGATAGATGTAGTTGCATCTCCGACTACCTTTACCTGTTCTGTACAGATACTATCGATATTAGCTACGATAGACTGTTCAATAGGCTGATCGAATTTGATTTCTCTTAATACAGAGATACCATCCTTAGTAAATCTAGGAAAAGCATTCTGCTTATAGAGCTGAGTAAGTGAACCATTTGGACCAAAGGTCATGCTAAGACAGTCAGCTATCACTTTAAGAGTTTCAAGCTGAACTGCTCTTACAGTTTTAGCTGGAATTATGTTGTTTAGTGCCATTATTGGAAACCTCCTAGTATAAAATTTAATATATAAAAGTTCGGACCATTGTCTTTTTATAATATATTGTGCCCGAAAACTTCTTCAGCTTTGTATATAGTAGTAGTGCCAAAGTTATTGGTTAGACCAACTCTTACCGCTACATTAAGATCAAGGAAACCATCCTTACCTTTTTCTTCATCCATATTGAAACCATAAGTAGCACAGAGAATTGTCTGCTGTCTAAATATATATCCGGTTTCAGTAGGATAATCTAAATCTCTTTCAATCTGCTTTACGTTCTTGTAGAATATAGTAGAGTAGTCTTTATAAGCTTCACAACCAATCATTTTGCCAACTTGTACATGAATTAAAGGTTTCTTTTCATCATGCTTATTTAAATCGTACTCTTCGTTAGAAAACATGAGGTTGTATCTTTCACCGAACACCCTCTTTATAAGTGTAACCTGTGCTTGTATGATTTTGTCTTCATCAATACCTTCCATTTTAGAAGTAAGCTTCATGTCATCTAAACCATTACAAAGAATAGTGACATCGTTTCCTTCCATTGAAAGACACATAATAACGAGGTCAACTAAAGCTGTCTTTTTACTTGCAGCTATACCGCAAATCTTACCATAGTCTTTAATAAGAATCTGTCTGTATAGATCATCGACCTGTTTAGCACATTCTTTATCAGTGTAATATGCATCCTTGAGAATAGCTAATGGATTCTCGGCTTTTCTTAGCATAAGATTTGTAGCGATATTTCTAAAGTATGCGTTCTCTAAATCCGTAGGAGAACCATACTGATCAAACTCCCAATAGTCTGTAGCATTGTAGTTCATTTTAACAAGTTGAAATAGAGCGGCATCTACGTCAAATAGCATCGAGAACGGAATTATCATATTCTCGTTAAACATATTTTCTTCACACTCCTCTTTTTTGTCTGGGTTTAATTCGCAGAAATGGCTATTAAGCTTTCTCTGCAATTTGTCTGGTAGTCTCAAAGAGTCATACCAACTCATCATTTGAAATCACTCTCCTATAAAAAATAAAAGAAACCTCCTGTAGAATCTCTACAGGAGATTTTCTTTATAACGTCTTGCGGAAAAATAGGGTATATTAAGTTTTGCAGATCCATTCTAACAGCAAGGGGTTAGGCTGCTAGAATTACTTTTATGTTTATATGATAGTAAAAAATAAAGCAGGAGCACTAGGCTCCCGCTTTGCTTTCCCTGCGATATTCCATAAGCTGAGCATAGGTGATTGGTTCACCGTTTGCCTCTCTACACTTATGTCTGCAGTAATACCAACTACCATCTGAACTCATGTAGTCGGTGTAGTATCTATAAGGACATGTCTTTTCACAATATTCAGGCTCGAATTTTGCTTCAGGACACTCCTTTAATAATTCTCCCATATTTATCATCCCCCTATATTTTACATATAGGTTGTTACTGTTTGATAATACGAATGAATTCATCAGCTATGGCTGCTTTAACCGTTCTTGGATAAACAACTTTATCCGTCGCCGAAAATGGATTAATAGTACAACCATCGAAGATTTCCAGCTTAGACTGAATTGCCGCTGATACACTGCCTCCTTTGCTCATATCCACAAGAAGGAATATGAGCCCGAAGAAGGCAAACGATAGTGTAACTACACAAGCC
>Ga0265300_10002952_pt1 | contig 14189 bp, 13 predicted proteins | sample AusTroGonzalo_MG_FD_193482 | JGI IMG/M metagenome (GOLD analysis project Ga0265300, IMG submission 193482) | Bovine rumen microbial communities from tropical cattle in Woodstock, Queensland, Australia - Gonzalo_03 | ecosystem: Host-associated > Mammals > Digestive system > Stomach > Rumen ... | reverse complement strand
TGACGCCTGACGGCTCCTCGTTCGTCGACTCCATACCCCTCGATGAGAACGGCAACTTCCGCTACAGCCACAAGCTCCCCTACCGCAGTCTCTACAACCTCCACAGCACCGATAACGACTTCGTGGTGCTGCTTCCCGACCTCGGGGAGACCGTCAATGTGCAGGGACAGTGGGGCAACCTCTCGTTGAGCTACAACGTCTCCGGCTCGCCCGAGAGCGTCCTCCTGTGGCAGATGCAGGAGTTCTACAATGACGGCTCATGGGCCCTGAAAGACATCGTGGACACTGCCAACCGTTACGATAGTCTGCTGATGGTCAATGCCATCACGCAGAAGCAGTTCGATGCCAAACGGGCGGTGACCGACTCTATCTACCGCACCCTTTTCATTGAGCAGCAAGAGTACGTCTGCCACTTCATCGAGGAGAACAGAGGCTCACTCGCCACCCTTATCGCCCTCTACAAGCCCTTCAACACCCGTCCTTTGATCGACCCGCGTGACCCGGGTAGTATCGACTACTATGATATGGTGCTCGAAGGCCTGCAAGAGAAGCTTCCCGACAATCCACACACTTTGAAATTCAAAAACACTACCGAGCACCTCCGCAGCGCCCTCGCTCGACAGGAAGAAAAGAACGAAAGCAAGTAGACATTAAATATTATGTATCTATGCGACGACTGATTTTTGCCACCAACAACAAGCATAAGCTAACCGAGGTTCGTGCTGCCCTTTCGAACGTGAAAGATATTGAGATTGTATCGCTGGCAGAAGCCGGGCTGGAAGGCGAGATTCCCGAGACGGCCGACACGCTGGAGGGAAATGCTCAACAGAAGGCGGAATGGGTGATTGAACAGTTAAAAGTGAAAAGTGAAAAGTTAAGAGTGGACGGGGTGTTTGCAGACGATACAGGACTCGAGGTGGAGGCCCTTGGTGGAGCCCCTGGTGTCTATTCGGCACGTTTCGCCGGAGAGCACTGTTCCTTTGATGACAACATCGACAAGTTGTTGGGAGCCCTTGACGGAGAAAAGAACCGCAAAGCCTGCTTCCGGACAGTGATATGTTTAATTGAGGGAGTGAAAGGAGGTGAAAAGTTTTTTGAGGGGAGAGTAGACGGACAGATACTAACGGAGCGACACACAAATGGCGAGGGCTTCGGTTACGACCCGGTATTTATGCCCGACCGTTTCGCGGTGAGTTTTGCCGAGATGCCATTGGAGGTGAAGAACAGCATCAGCCACCGTGGACTGGCGGTCAAAAAACTGGTAGAGTATCTGACAGTTAATAGATAAGAGATAAAAGATAAGAGTTATAAATACCGATATAAAACTTTAACCGTTAAACATTAACCTTTAAACGTTATTAATGAAACGGGTTTTTCCATTGACGATACAGAGCGGGATGTCGCAGAGCGAGAGTTATATCCTGATGCTCTGCGAGCCTGAGAGCGGCATCCAGGTGCCCATCTTCATCGGTGCCCACGAGGCACAGGGCATCCTGCTGGCCAAGGAGGAGGTGAAGACTCGCCGTCCGATGACCCACGAACTGATGATGCACGTGATGGTGGAATATGGGCTTGGGCTGAAAGAGGTGAGCATTGACCGCATGTGCGAGGGCATCTTCTACGCCACACTGCACATGACCGATGGCTTCAATAGCCGCGATTTCGACAGCCGCGCTTCCGATGCCATCACGCTGGCACTCCTTGCCGACTGTCCCATCATGATGGCGGAGAGCGTGATAGAGGAGAGCGGAGTTAAGATAGGTCCGAGGTCGGAGGTTGGAGGTCGGAGGATGAGTGATGAACAAACACTGGAGGAATTGGAAGAGGAATTGAAGCGTTGCGAGGAAAACGAGGAGTACGAAAGGGCTGCGGAAATACAGAAAAGGATAGAGCAGATAAAGGTTAAAGGTTAAAGGTTAAAGATAAGAGTTAAAAGATAATAGATAATAGATAATAGATAATAGTTTGCTCCAGTCCTCTGCACAACACCTAGCTTGCGTGATTTCATCTACGTTTCTTGCATTCGGCAAAAAATGTAAACACTTTCTGCGCTCATTTCTGAAACTCCCGCAGGCCGTGACCAGAGGTCAGGCAGAAAGGTTAAAGATTTTAAAGGGTATGAATTACAACGAGACAGCGGAATTTTTGAAAGGGCGCATCGTGGAGTGCGGTCGGCAGATGCCCGAGACGGTCATCGTGCTGGGCAGCGGACTGGGGAAACTGGCAGAGCAGATTGAGAATCCACTGACGATTCCCTACTCCGAGATACCGCATTTCAAAGTCTCTACCGCAGTGGGGCACAAAAGCAACCTGATTGTGGGTATCCTTGGAGGCAAGAGTGTGATGGCCATGCAGGGACGCTTCCACTACTACGAGGGATACACCATGGAGGAGGTGACCTACCCCATGCGGGTCTTTGCCCTGATGGGCGTCCGGACGGTGCTGGTGAGCAATGCTGCCGGTGCCGTGAATCCCGACTACAAGGTGGGCGACCTCATGATTATCACCGACCATATCAACTTCATGCCCAATCCCTTGATTGGTCCCAACAAGGAGGAGTTCGGTCCCCGTTTCCCCGATATGACAGAGCCCTACAGCCTGCGCCTGCGCAACATTGCGCTACAGGAGGCCACCAAACTGGGTCTCACGCTCCGTGAGGGGGTCTATGTGGCCGGTACAGGTCCCACCTATGAGACACGTGCTGAATACCGCATGTACCGCATCATCGGGGGCGATGCCTGCGGGATGTCGACAATACCCGAAGTCATCGTGGCCCGTCACTGCGGCATGGAAGTTTTCGGCATGAGTGTCATCACCAACCAGTCGGCCGACCTCGGCAACGGAACGGTGAACGACGGTGGCGATGTGGTGCGTGCCGCTGACCAGGCTGCCGACAAGATGACATTACTCTTCTCTCAAATCATCCACCGACTCTAACCCCCTATGGCCAAATTCAAACAATACGTACTCCCCGTCGCCATCGTCCTTGGTTTCCTGCTGCACGACCACTGTGTCAGCCTCTCTTTTCTCGTCCCCATCCTCATCTTCTCCATTCTGCTGCTCTCTTTCGTGGCTGTGGACATCAGACATCTCCGTCCCACCATGTTCGACTTGGGCCTGATTGTCTACCAGATTGTTGTAGGCGTGGGACTCTTCGCAGTACTCTCCCTCTGCGGAGTCGACAAGATTATCGCTGAAGGAGTGATGATGGGCGCTCTGACCCCCGTAGCGGCCTCATCGACAGTGGTGGCATGCATGCTGGGTGCCAACCGCGAGAGGGTGACCACCTTCGCCATCGTGGGCAATATCTCCATGGCTGTGGTGACCCCCGTTGTCTTCACCCTGATCGGTGACCATCCCGAACTCTCCCTGGTCAACTCCTATATGCTGATGATGGCCAAAATCGGCAGTGTGCTGGCTCTTCCCTTTTTCTTGGCACTGATACTTCAGATATGGCTGCCCAAGGTGAACGACGTGCTGGCCAAACGCACCAACTGGAGCTACTATATCTGGGCCATTGCGCTGCTGCTCACCCTCGGACAGACCATCCACTACATCCTGACACAAGGTGAAGGCCAATGGTCCAACATCATCTGGCTAAGCTCCCTGTCACTGCTGTTCTGCATCTTCCAATTCTGGTTTGGACGAAAATACGGGCGTCGCTACCATGACATTATCGGAGGTGCACAGATGATGGGACAGAAAAATTCCGCCATGGGCATCTGGATGGTCAACACCTTCCTCTACTCACCCCTGTCGTCAGTGTTTATGGCTTTCTACAGTGTCTGGCAGAATCTATGGAACGCATGGCAACTGAGGAGAGTTAAGGGGGGTGGTAAAGGTTAAAGGTTAAAGGTTAAAGATAAGAGTTAAGAGATAATAGATAATAGTTGAGAGTTAAGAGTTAAGGGGGGTGGTAAAGGTTAAAGGTTAAAGGTTAAAGGTTAAAGATAAGAGTTAATAGATAATAGTTAATAGATAATAGATAATAGATAATAGATAAGAGTTTGCTCCAGTCCTCTGCACAACACCTAGCTTGCGTCGCAGGCCGTGACCAGAGGTCAGGCAGAAAGGTTAAAGTTTAAAGTTTAAAGATAATAGATAATAGATAATAGATAATAGTTTGCTCCAGTCCTCTGCACAACACCTAGCTTGCGTCGCAGGCCGTGACCAGAGGTCAGGCAGGAGAGTTAAGAGTTAAAAGTTAAAAGTTAAAAGTTAAGAGTTAAATGATAAAAGCGGCTTTTTTTGATATAGACGGCACGTTGCTGAGTTTCGAGACCCACCGTGTGTCGAAGGGCACCGAGCGGGCCTTCGAGCGACTGCACAAAGCAGGTGTGCGCACCTTCCTCTCCACCGGTCGTCCCGAAGTGCTGATCCCCAAGATGCCTGTCAGCTTCGAAGGGATGATCACCATGAACGGAGGACTGGTAATGGCGAATGGTTCAACACTATTAAGCAATCCCATCCGAGACGAGGAGTTGCAACGATGGCTCGATTTGGCGAAAGAGCGTCACCTCTGCACCATGGTCTTTACCAAAGACAACATGTTCCTCGCCCAACCCAACGAGGTGGGACTCAAGCTGCGTAACCAGCTGGAGTTTGAGATGCCACCAGTAGTCCCTATCGATGCCATGCGTTCCGAGACCGTCTATCAGATCATTGCCATCATGCCCGGTGAGATGGACAGCGAAGTCGCAGCCCTCCTCCCCCACTGCCGACTGCCTCGCTGGCACCCCTACTTCACCGACATCGTAGCCCACGACAACAGCAAGGCACGCGGTATGGAAGCCATCTGCCAGCATTTCGGCATCCGTCAGGAAGAGACGCTGGCTTTCGGTGACGGAGCCAACGACATCGAGATGCTGGAATGGGCCGGCATAGGGGTGGCGATGGGCAATGCCGACGAGAGCGTCAAAAAACATGCCGACCGCGTCACCACGGATGTCGACCACGAAGGCATTGAAACTGCCATCAACGAAATGCTTGATTGTTTTGCTCCACGTTGGTCGCAGGCCGTTCGCTGTCGCTCAGGCAGGATTGCTTGATTGTTTGTGTAATTTTCACCTTTCACCTATAATGGACACTTTAGAACAACAATTGGAGGAAACCTTGCGACTGCTCGACAGCTATCAGGACCTCACGGTCGACCAAGAGGAGGATGACGCTTTCGTGGCTCGTGGCAACGGCTTCTGCGACCGCAAATACAGCGACGACTTCCTGCAGATGCAGATAGCGCAACTCACCGCCCGTGCGGCTGACCTGAGACAAAAAATGAAGAATAATAATCTTTAACCGTTACAAATGCACATATTCCTCATCGTCGCCATCGTAGTCTCCATTGCGTTTGTCATCTACGAGAATCGCAGTGCCCACTTCTCCATCTTCTGGATAGCCTTCATATTGCTGCTGCCCATCGTGGGAATCATCTTCTTCCTCCTGCTGGGCAAGAACCACCACCGGAGCCTCCTCATTCGCCCCGACGAACTGGCCAAACTCGATACGCTGCGCGACCAGGCCGTTGGCGACGCCCTCCTCTCCCTCCCCCAAGGCGACAAATACCAGAAACTCGCCGCCATGTTGCGCAACGCCAACGACGCTCCCCTCCTCGGTGGCAACAAGGTGGATATCTACACCGAATTCTCCCCCCTCTTTGAATCCATGCTCAAAGACATCGAGGCTGCCCGCAGTTTTGTTCACATACAGTTCTACATCATTGAAAACGACGAGGTAGGACGCCGCCTCAGCGACCTCCTCATCCGCAAAGTCGAAGAAGGCGTCGACGTACGCCTCATCTACGACAGCTGGGCCAATATCTTCGTCAGCCGTCGTTACTACAGCCTTATGCGGAAGCATGGTGTCAAGGTGCAGGGCTTCATGCCCTTCTACCCCTCCTTCTTCCGAGGCGAAGCCAACTGCCGCACCCACCGCAAGATTGTGGTCATCGATGGCCACACCGGCTACACCGGTGGCATGAATATTGCCCGCCGCTACCGCGATGGCATCAACAACGGTCCCTGGCGTGACACCCACATGCGCCTTGAGGGCCCCGCCGCCGCACAACTCGAGGTAGTCTTCCTCTCCGACTGGCGCTTCTGCGCCCACGAACTCCTCGACGAACCCAAATTCTTCCCCCTGCAAGCAATCAAACAATCCTGCCTGAGCGACAGCGAACGGCCTGCGACCAACGTGGAGCAAAACAATCAAGCAATCACCCAGATTGTCACCTCCGGCCCCATAGGGCCCTGGGATGCCATCATGCAGGGAATGGTGCATGTCTGCGAACAGAGCCGTCGCTACCTCTACATCCAGACCCCCTACTTCACCCCCACAGCGCCCGTGCTCATGGCCATCCAGAACGCAGCCCTCGCCGGTGTCGACGTGCGACTGATGGTCCCCTCCACCGCTGACCGTGGCGCAATTACCCGCCTCGCCTCGCAGTCCTACTTCCGTGACCTTATCCCCGCAGGGGTCAAAATCTATCGCTTCGACAAAGGCTTCATGCATGCCAAAACCATCGTCTGCGACAACGACTTCGCCACCATAGGCTCCACCAACCTCGACCCCCGTAGCATGGAGCAGAACTTCGAGGTCAATGCCTTCTTCTACGACAGCGCCGTCGCCTGCTGCCAGCGCGACATCTTCCTCGAGGACCAACAGCAGTGCACCCTCGTCGACCCTAAAGAGTGGCTCCACCGCTCCCCACTGCAGAAACTCCTCGAATCGCTCGCACGCCTCCTCACCCCCATCCTGTAACCTTACCTTCGACCTACCAACACCCTATCAAGTCCTACTATGGTAGGAGTTGATACGGTGTTAGTACGGTGTTGGGACGGTGTTGATACGGTGTTGGTGTTAAGTATCAGGCAGTTATGGGTATATAGAAATAGTATAACCCACATTACCAGTGGGTTATACTGCTTTTTTAAGAAATACTAACACCAAAATTATCTGCCAAAGAGGGTCAAGAAGAGACCGAATTTGACGGGGTAGAGTTCATGGAAGACTTCCCCATTGAAGAGGGGTAACATGGCCATCTGGGCATAGAGGCCGAAGTTGCCGTACATGAGCGTCAGGCGGGTGTCGAGCATGAAATTGCTGACTTTCTTTCCCGTCTCATGGTCGCGGACGTTCAGGTCAACGGCATTCGACTCGTACTGCTGGGTCAGCACACCGTAGACATTGATGCCGGGGATGGCGGAGAGGCGGATGCAGAAGTCATCGTATTTCCAAGGTTCGAAGCTGAAGGTGATGGGGACGGTGAGGGCGATGGTCATGAGATAGGTGTCCCAGTTGTTGGGGTCGATGGTGCCAGTGGGAGTGACCGGAGCGGGGGCTGTGGAGGAGAAGCCTGTGGGTGTACCACTCACCAAGTGGTTGCTAAAGTGATAAGTGTTTCCTTCAAATCCGAAACCGGCATAGAGACCGAAGTGGGAGGTGTTGACGAGGGGATGGTCGAAAGAGAGACCATAGTTCATGAAATAGAAGTTCACCTCGGCATCGGCATTATTGGGTTCGCCGAAGTGGCCGGAGAAGGGATGGTCGCCCAGCCAGTGGTTGAAACCCCAGAACCAGTTGAGTTCGGTGTCGCGACCGGGCTTGTTATTCCGTTTCCCACCTAAATGGATATTAAATTTTCCTTTTGGTGAAGTATAGACACCCTCTTCGCCTTTGTCACGGATAACAATCTTTCCGTTGTCTTCGATTGTGATGAAATGGGACCTAAAGACCGTACTGTCAACCACAGGCTTGTCGGTGACTGAGGGTACTTCAATATAGGCGTTGTCGACGGCCTTGAAATTATAGGCGTTAACCGAAAGAGGAAGCTCGCTGACGATGCGGGAGTTGTCCTGTGCATCGAGGATAACGTAGCCAGCGTTGAGGTTGCCGGCCACGGTCTCGCTAAATTCGACTTTGGCGTTGTCCTCAGCATTGATAACCACCTGGTGATCACCAAAATCGAAAGGACCGACAAAGCAAATGGTAGCTCCGTCCTCGGCAGAGAAGTTAACAATGCCGTCAGCGGGATTGAGGCGGAGGGTGATGGCATCGATGCCCTCGATGGCCATCACGCCGTTGGCGACTGTGGCGACAGGCATGGAGGTTTTGGCTTCAATCTGTGTCTTGTCGCCCGGGTAGACCTTCAGCGTCACAGCGTCCTCAACCTTGACAGTGTGGACACCGGTGACGGGCTGCACATGGACCTGTGCTGTGGCGACGGCGCAGAACAGCAAAGTGAAAAGTGAAAAGTGAAAAGTGAAAAGTTTTGCTTTCATAATATTAAGAATTAAAGGTTAATTATCGTGATGCTATCAGAACAGCCTTGCGGGGGGAGAGGTTGTGGCGGATGAATTTCCCCACGGGGGTGTCCTCGACCCACTCGGAGGCCACGTCGCGCAAACTGGGGCGCGAGTCGTCGTAGACAAGGAGGGTGTTGGTGTAGAGGGTGTCGGGGGCGGGTGTGTAGACGATGAGGCTGGTGGAGGGGATAAAAGTGGGGGTTAAATCATTAGTTTCAATGGTATCTATAGTGGGTATAGTGTCTATAGTAGCTATAGTAGTTATAGCTTCTATAGTTTCTATAGAGGTCGGAGTGATCTGATTTTTCGGAATACTCGGAGTGTTCCGAGCGTTCGGAGTAGTCTGAATTTCAGGAATTTCTGGCGTTGCTGGTATTGTGGTGGTAGCGAGGAGGGGTTGCTGGGGTTCGAGGGTGTCCATAGTGCCCATGCGGAGGGCGGGAAGCATAAGGGCGATGAGGACGGCAGCGGCTGCACTCCAGCGAAGGAGAGGTGAGAGGTGAAAGGTGAAAGGTGAAAGGTGAAATTTTTCTGTTGCAGCATACGTGACGGTGTCGTCGCGTTCGAGTCGCGGGGCTTCGTTGTAGAGGGCCAGCTCTTCGGCAGCCTCAGGGTGGCTCTGGAGCCAGGCTTCCACCTCGTTGCGCTCGCTGTCGGTCAACTCGCCTTCGGCATACCGCAGCAGCCACAATTCATAGTTGTTGTTATCTATCGTTGCCATAACCTAATGTTTTCAGTTGTTTTCTCATTGCCACTCGTGCACGGAAGAGGTAGACCTGCACCTGGGAGTCGCTGAGCGAGAGGGTCTCCCCTATCTCACTGTAGCTGTAGCCCTCGACATCGCGCAGTTGGAGGATGGCCCGCTGCACTTCGGGGAGGGTCTGGAGGCTGCGCTCGATAGCCTCACGGAGGTCGAAGCGCTCATCGGGCTTCTGTGTGGTCTCCACCACCGTCTGCCGCTCGTGCATCTGCACCACCTTGTTGTGGCGGAGGGTCATCATCAGACTGCGGTAGGCAGCGCTGAGCAGGTAGCCTTTGCCTTTGGCGGCGGCCACCTCGTCACGGTGGCTCCAGAGCGAGGCCAGCGCCTCTTGCACGGCATCCTCACAGTCGGAGCGGCTGTTGCAGCAGCGCATCGCAAAGCGCATCGCATCGTCGGCCCAGAGGCTCACTCCCTTGTTATATTCCGTTGCAGTCAATCGGCTTTTCTGTTTTTCTGTATAATAGTTGCGCGAAGGGGGTTAAATATTACATCCAAAACGAAAAAAAAGGAAAAAAATTTTCACCCTCTTGTCTTTTAATAAGGTATCAATTAGGTCGTCATCATGATACAGTGAAGAAGCAATTTTCTACTCACTAGGCTGGTGCTATTCGTCGCAATGAGGGATTGCGCCGGCACTCAGCCGGCCAGAGCCACACCGTGGCTCTGTCCTATCCAAAACGAAAAAAAAGGAAAAAAATTTTCACCCTCTTGTCAGATTTGCCTCAAAAAATGTGTATTGTATTAGTAGAAGTAAAGTTTAAGATTTAAAGTTTTTTATTATGAAACACTACAAAACTTCTTTGGCGCTCCTCGCAGTGCTTTGTCTTCCTTTCGCTGCCTCAGCGCAGTATTTTATGTCGGGAGGAATAGGCTACCATGTCCTTTCCGCAGAAAACCACACCGTGGAAGTGACAGGCAAACAAAATTGCACCCCTTATTCGGGCAACATCAACATTCCTGCTACGGTGACCTACAACGGTACCATCTACGATGTCGTCGCCCTGGGCGAGGAAGCCTTCTACTGGGCAACACTTTCCCGTGTCACCATACCCTCGTCGGTCACGCATATTAAACGTGGCTGCTTCCTCTTCGCCACCGTCCCGACAACCATCAATGTCTCCGCCTCGGTGACGAATATTGAAGCGCTGGCCTTTGCGGCAAACCATTTGACAAACATCAACGTGGATGAAAGCAATCCCAACTACAGGACGATTGACGGGATGCTGTTCAGCAAGGACACTGCCACCCTTGTGGAATGTCCGATGGCAAAAAGCGGTTCCGTAACCCTGCCGCAGGGCACTCGGCATATTGCATCTCTCGCCTTCGCCTATTGCGAGAATATCACCAGCGTGACGCTTCCGGAAAGTCTTGTCAGCATAGGCTACTGGGCTTTTGTCTACAACCAGCATTTGAACAATGTCGTCATCCCTTCGTCGGTAACGCACATCGCCGCAAGCCCATTTACCAACTGCCCTGCCCTCACCAATCTTTCCATCGATGATGGTAACACCCATTATTATATGGATGGGATGATGATTTATTCTGCGGGCGGCGACACGCTGGTTTCTGCCCACAAAAGCGCCGATTCAGTGTTCCTTCCGAGCACGCTCCGTGTGGTCAACGGATTCGGTGGCAACAGCGATGTCCGTTATATCCACATTCCCGACGGGGTGAACACTATTGGCAGAGAGGCATTCAATGGCAGCTCGCTGGTGAGCATCGACCTGCCGAGCCATTTGGACTTTATCGACGAATACGCATTCTACTACTGCCAGTCGCTGACCCGCGTCGGTATGCCCACCACCCTCGACACGATGGGTGAGGGCTGCTTCCACAGTTGCGACCATCTGACATCAATCGAGATTCCGAATGGCTTGCGTACCATTCCAGAAGCTGCATTCTTCATGTGCAACTCCCTGTCGAACATCACCTGGGGCGATGCCGTCGAAGTCATCGACACATGCGCCTTCGGCGACTGCTCCTTCACGGAGTTGACGCTGCCACCGACGCTGCGTGTTGTCAGACAAACCGCATTCATCGGCGACTACATGGGAAGGCTGAACCGGCTCACCTTCTCCGCCCCGGTCGACACCATCGAGGTGGACGCTTTCTTCCGACAGCCCCTGGAGATGCTGCACTTGCGGAACACCGTGCCACCTGTCACCACAGATGATGGCTACGGCACGTATGGCTGCCTGGATGGAACGGATGTCGACAGCATCTTCATCCCCTGCGGCAGCCTCAACGTCTATCTGGCCGACAGTTACTGGAACCAATTCGCCGACCAATACTATGACGACTGCGATGGAATTGACGAAATTGAAGATTCAAGAATGAAAATCGACATCTACCCCAACCCTGCATCAACCAGTCTTACCATCGAGGGACTCGAGGGTGCGGTGCGAGTCGAACTGGTCGACATGAACGGTCGCGTCACCCAAGCATCCTCACATTCAAACAACCATGCAATCACCTTTGATGTCAGCAACTATGCCCGCGGAACCTACTTCCTCCGCCTGCATTCTCCCGATGGAGTGGTGACAAGAAAAGTGGTATTGCAATAAAACAAAGAAGGGAACCCCGCGAGGTTCCCTTCCTACTTATAGCTTTAGCCGCATGGTCGGGCGGTCGCCTATTCGAAGATACAAACGTCGCGTTCTGTATAGGGAAAGGTCGATGATGCTGACACGGCCGGCTATCTCCGCAGCCACCATCCAACCTTTATTATCGAATACCCTTATCCATTCCCCTTCGGCACCTCTAATAATGAGGTGGCTGTCGTCGACCGAAACCGTCAAACTGTCATACTCTGTATGAGGAGGCACCTCTTCCGGTAATTCTGTCGATTCCAGCAGACTCAACGAAGGCAACGGTTCCACAGATTGCCTCTCGGGGAGGGAGTCCCTGTCGGATTTCGGTGCCTGGGCGACGGGCTCGGAGAATGGTATGGGTTCGGGGAAAAACTCAGGCTCCTCCTGTAGTGTGTCGACAACCGTCGCCTCGGGTTTTCCGCTGCCGAAGAGGAGGTGGCGCCACTGCGGCACGATGGCGATGGCCACTCCCGAGGTGAGCAGCAAGACGAACAGAATCAGCACCACGCTCCGCATCTTCTGTATAGCGCGATGCATGCGCTGGTAGAAGTTGTCGCGACTGATGCCCATCTCCTTGCCTATCTCGTCGCCTCGGTAGCCCTCTAAATAGAGACGAAGCATGCGTTGCTCGTCGGGGTCGAGCGAGGAGAGGAGTTCCTCGAGCAGTTCTTTCCGCTGCTGGGTGTCTTCTTCGGTGAAACTATCGGAGAGATTTTCGGAGAGGGATTCGGTGGACAGTTCTTGTCGCCGTCCTATCTGATAGAAGACCGAGCGTGCTTGCCAACAAACCCAAGCCCGCTCCTGTTCGGGAGTGGACTCAGGGCGCAGCTTGTCGAAATTCTCCCACAAAGCTATAGAGACCTCCTGCAGCAGGTCGCAGCAGCGATCGCGGTCGCCGCCAGAGCGTTGCCAGCATAGACCCCACAGCATATTGCGGTGGCGCATCAACAGGTCGGTGTAAGCCTTATTCCGGTCCATCATTTGTTATCAACCCCTATACTATATATAATACACATTTTTTGAGCAAAATCTGACAAAGAGGTGAAATTTTTTTTTGGTACCGTCACCGGAGGAAGGAACTAGGCTGGCACCAATGTCCTCGGCATGGGGATGCCTGCGGGTGCCCAGCCGGCCAAACAGTCACCGACTATTTGGCCTACTCCGAGGCCGATAAGCACTACTCCGGCAATGATATTGGCGCTCTTTTCCGGAACCGGGATATTGCGCTTGCCGAGGTAGACGCCCAGCAGGGAGACCAGTATCGTGACAACGCCGATGGTCAGCACTATCCACAGCACATTCACCAGTGTCTCCTGCAATCCCAAACCGATACCGACAGCGAAGGCGTCGATGCTGGTGGCGACACCGAGGAGGAAGAATGTTGATGTGTTGATACGTTGATATGTTGATACGTTTTCGCCGGGTTTGTTTTGAATGGCTTCCAAAATCATCCTGCCACCGATGAAGGCGAGGAGACCGAAGGCAACCCAATGGTCGACAGCCTCGATGAAGGAACGGGCCACATCGCCGATAAGCGCTCCTGCCAACGGAAATCCTCCCTGACAGAGGCCGAAGATAAAAGCCATCAGCAGTCCCTGACGCCACGCCATCTTGCTCTTGAAGGCCGTAGTGGTCGACACCACCAGGGAGTCGACACAGAGTGCCAGAGCCAATAACAACGCTTCTACAAAATTCATAATATTTTATTTATAATCAGGGGATAAATCCCCTGCCTGGGAACCTGCGCCCCTACGGGGCAGTGGAATTTTAATGCTTATTTTTTATTCTCTCATGTGCCACCATCCCCATGGTGTGGCGGAAATTGATTTCGGAGACATGGATGCTGCCATCGTTGCAGACCATCAGGTCGACACCCAGCGGACCTCGGTAACGAGACCAGACATTTTCCTTCAGCCAATGCTCCACGCGCTCGCGTATGGGCAGCAACGAGAAGGTTGTTTCTATCTTCTCGTCAGGCCAGAGGATATTTTCTTTGTATACACCGCTGCCTGTCTTGAAGTAACTATACCCAATAAATTGAGGAGTGAGAGGGAGTGAGAGGGAGTGAGAGGGAGTGAAAGGACAAATGTATTCTAGGGCCACATCGGCAACCACATCGCGGCGGGGTTCTGCGATGACACAACGTTGGGTGGCAACGGTTTTGAGGAGCCAGTCGCGGTCGATGGCAGTGAGGTCGCCGTGTACCCAACGCAGTCCCCTACCCGCTCCCGACCAAGGGGCTTTCATCACCCAATGCTCGCGTGTTCTTAATAATGATTCCATTTCCTCTGTGGAGCGCACCTCACGACAGTCTTCCTGCAACGGCAGCACGGTGGAGCGGTGCTGCAGCTCGCGGATGGTATTGATTTCTTCGTCCGAGGGCAGCAACTCTTCAGGGACACCACGTTTGAGCAGTTCATGCTTCACCACCGCATCCCATCCCCAGGCCACAATCGAGGTGAAAGGTGAAAGGTGAGAGGTGAAAGGTGAAAGGTGAGAGGTGAAAGGTGAAAGGTGAGAGGTGAAAGGTGAAAG
>Ga0265300_10002949_pt1 | contig 14194 bp, 10 predicted proteins | sample AusTroGonzalo_MG_FD_193482 | JGI IMG/M metagenome (GOLD analysis project Ga0265300, IMG submission 193482) | Bovine rumen microbial communities from tropical cattle in Woodstock, Queensland, Australia - Gonzalo_03 | ecosystem: Host-associated > Mammals > Digestive system > Stomach > Rumen ... | reverse complement strand
CATTGGTATGGTTATAGACGATTCGTTAGATGCATTCACATTAAAGAATACTCAAAATAATTCTGATATGACGATAAGTGGTGGTATTTCGGTTAGTGATGACAATTTGTTGACGTTGAATTCCGCTCATGATGTATTGATTTATGGTGATACAGATATTAGTGGTGCATTGGATATTGATGCAGCAAATTCTGTGGTGTTTAATGCACCAATTACAACAAGTGGTAATGCAACAATCGCTTTGGACGTTAATGCAAAGTCAATATCTGTTACTGGAATTACAAATGATGCAACAGCTGTGCTTGCTGCAACAAACGGCACATTTACAACGACAGGTGCGATTGTAAACAATGATGCCTTGTCTATATTCGCAAGTGGTAATATATCATTACTAGATGTTACATCGAATTTAGGAAATGTTACTATTTGGTCAGATACAGGAAATGTAACCGCAACAGGTGATATTTCTGTGGCAGATGGAACTTTTGTAATTGATGGCGATATTGTTACATTGAATTCGTTAGAATTATTGGGGGGAACAACGACAGTATCTGCAAGTCAAAAGTTGTCAGTTGTTAATTGGTTGACTTTGTCGGGTAATTTGGTTCAAGGAACCGCTGCCCATGTGGCATTGGTTGGTGGTGCGTTAAAGTTGGCGAATACGACATTGGTTGAAGCATCAAGTTTGGATATTACTTCTGGTGAATTTATTGCGAAATCTGGGGCAACGCATTATGTAATTACTGGATTGGCGGATTTAGGTGATGCTGTAACGATTGCGAATGATGCAATTACAGATATTTCTGCAGCAACGATTAATGCATCTGGTGATGTTATAAACAATGGAACGTTATCTTTGGCAACAACTGGTGTTGTGTCTGGGGTAAGCTTTGAAAATGTTATTAACAATGGGAATTTATCGATAGATACAAATGGTTCGTTCGTTGCTACGTCATTTAACAATGGTGCAAATGCAACAACAACCATTATCAGTGATGGGATGAATTTGACTGGACCATCAAATATTCAAAAAGCATTAAATATTGCAAATAATTTGTATCAAAACTATTCGGGTACACTTGTTGGGGGCGATGTTAATATTATCAAAAATAATTATACTATTTCTGCATCTGGGGTTGATGTTGCGGGCATTAACCAATATGGTCCGTCGGTAATGACAATTAATACCAGTGATTTAACAGTTGGTGGTGATATCAATGCGACAAATTTAACAATTGCTGCAACCCCGTCAAACAACTGGTCTAATATCGCTGTGGGCGGTAATGTATCTGGTGGGGTCAAGGTTTACGGTCTTGAACACATGACTATTGGTGGTGATTATGTGTTTGATGACAATAGCTTGTTGCATGCTGCTGTGTTGCCATATGCTGTGGGTTCTTCGTTGAATTCTACAACATATAATTATTGGGCGGATGTATCATTAAATGACGATAATACATTGGGTCAAATAACAAATCTTGATAATAATCCAAACAATGCGTTGGTTCATGTCGGTGGTCGCTTTATCAGTAATATTTCCGCAATTGCAAATGCGCCAAATGGTGTTGCGATGGATGCGCCACAAATAGGAATCAATTTGTATAATGTTGTTGACCAAGGTAAAGCAATTTGGTTGTTGTATGCAGAAAATGGTTTGAATGATTTGGCCGAAAAGATTCGCGGATTAAATGTAAATTTCTGTAATTCGGATGGCTCAATTTGCTTTAACTATTTTGATGCATACAGTTCGGTTGCAAATACGAACAACAATGGGACGGAAAACGAATTACCAATATATTTATCTGTTCGTGATTTTGATAACAATGGCACAATGGACAGTTTGTATATCGTGTTTGATTCAAGATTTGGGGGACCTGCAACAGTGTTTGGTACCGAATCGGTTGTTGATCGCACAGAAGGTTCCAGTGACGGTGAAAAATCTGCGGCAGATGCGTTGGATAATATGATTGCGGGACAATTAGATAATGCTGGGTTTAACAACGATAAATTGATTGATGCAATACCAGGGGCATTTGCAGGAACTAATTTATCAGAATTAGCAAACGAATTATATAATCGTATGGAACAATATTTGGTTGACCGTAATGGTGCACCGATTACAAACATCGCGCGCTTGGTCCAGCCGCGTGAGTTAGAACAGGTTGCTGGCAGTATTGCCTTGAACGAACACACCTCTTTTCGCGATTTTGAAGATCGTATGTTTAATGAATTTATATGGAATCGAAATCGCAGTTTGAATAATGCTTGGTTTGATGCTGAGTTTGGCTTCTTCCGTCAAAATGCGACAGACGATAAAACTATAACAGGCAACAGATTCAGTTTTACTGCGGGCTTCGATTGGCAAAGTTCTAATAAAACAATATTGGGGTTAATGGCACGTGTATCGCATATGTCTGGTGATAATTCTGATAAAATGGATTTAAGTTACAGACCTGGTGAAACAGTTGCTGGACACAACAAGATGACAGTTGCCGATACAAACATTGGTGTTGGTGGATATTTAATGCACACACTTGGATTCAAAACGCGCGTTTACGGAAATGCTATGTTAGATTTACATTTGTTGGATGTGTCGCGTGAACAAAACTTTGTTGATAACATAAGTGGGGTTGGCACAGATATCAGTTTGATTTCCGAATGGGGCTTGATGCATGATTGGTTGAATCAATATATTGTTGGAAATCTTTATACCCGTTTTGGATATAACCTTGGGTTTGATATCAAGGAAAAATCTGCGGGTGACGAATATATGCGTTTGAAATCTGATGGATACTTTATATTAACACCTGGCTATTCGCTGACCGCACAAAAGCGCATTTATACATCGCCATGGTTCCAGTTGCGTCCATATGCAACAATCGGTATAGAATACGATTTGTTGGGTTCACCAGATGTTGCAAAGTTCAAATTTGCACCCGCTGATAAATACAGCGAATATGATATAGATGTTAATCCGTTGTGGGCAAACATTGGTGGCGGTATAGAAATGTTATCTGCAAATGGTGCCCAGGTCGGATTTGATTATCGGTATCAGTACAACAACTATATCCAAATACATAATTTGAAATTATCTGGATCGTTAAGATTTTAAAAAATGCCCAAGTGGGCATTTTTTATTTTCCTTTTAATATGCGTGATTTATTGCGGTTCCATTCACGAGTTTTGATTGTTTCGCGTTTGTCAATTTTATGTTTACCGTGACCAATACCCAGCAAGACCTTTAATTTACCGCGGTTGTTAAAATACATTTTCAATGGCACTATGGTTGCACCCTTGTCCTGTAATTGCCCAATCATACGGTTAATTTGGCTGCGATGTAATAATAATTGGCGCGAGCGACGTTCGTCAAAGTTTACAACACGTGCCGCAGTTGGTAATTTTTGAATTTCAACACCAGCTAAAAAAAGGTTGTCGCCACGCTTTTGTACAAACCCATCAACAATCGTAACAAGACCATATCGGGTCGACTTTATTTCCGCACCAGTCATAGAAAGCCCCGCCTCAATCGTGTCCTCGATTGAGTAATTAAACCGCGCTTTGCGGTTTTCGGCAACTTGTCCAAATTTTATAATACTGCGTGTCATATCTGTTGTTTTATTTTTGGATACAGGTTTAATGTATTTTGTTCAAGTATAGATGCCAATTCATTTATTTGCAAATTTTTAATTTCTGCTAAAACCTTTGCTGTTTCAGTAACCATAAACGGTTCGCATGTCTTGCCACGATATGGCACCGGCGCGCAATAGGGCGCGTCTGTTTCAATAACAATTCGGTCGGTTGGAATTTTAGCAAATGTTTCGCGCACTTCTGTCGCGTTTTTAAATGTTAGAATACCAGATGCAGAAAAGAAAAAACCGCGGTCCAACATAATCTTGGCCAGTTTCCAACCAGATGTAAAACAATGCATAACACCGCAAATGTCACACGCAATCGCAGCAGTGTCTTCATCTGCATCACGCGTATGAATTGCAACAGGTAATTTATGTTCGCGTGCAATTTCCAACTGTTGTTCAAACAATTTTATTTGTGCATCACGATTGTTGTTGTTTTCATGATAATCTAGTCCAATTTCCCCAATACCGATAACTTTAGAATGAGATAACACATCGTTCGTTAAATATTTATCTGGGGCGGTTCCAGCATATTCAGGATGAATCCCAGTTGTCACAAATATATTATTATATTTTTCAGCGATTTTAATTGATGGGACGATATCTTTGGGGTCTGCCGTTGCACAGATTATACGTGTAACACCCGCGTCACCTGCGCGTGCCAAAACATGTTCTAATTCATTACCTGAACAATATTCATCTGTTAAATGGCAGTGGGTGTCTGTAAACATTTTTTTATATCATTTATAATTTTGAAGATACCGATTTCCGGTTCCAAATGCACACGTTCAATATCGGCAATACCAATGGTTGCGTTTGGATAGATTTCAGCCAAACCAAAGTGTGCAATCGCGTCCAACAAAATTCCATATATCGCTGGTTCTGGTGCAATCTGTTTGGCAATCGTCATTAAATCACTTGATGTGGCATGTGGATTTTCAAGTGTATCAATAAGGTTTTCGTATATTTCGTCCGCCCCAGATGTTTTGATGTTTGCAATTTTCCCGAAACTGCCGTTGGCCAGGCGCAATGTTTCATCGCTAACAGGCGCGTCAGGCATAAAGTGCGCGCACAATTCACGCAATTCGTTTATAGTCAATGGACGCATTTTTTCCACACGTGCGCGTGAACGAATTGTTGGTAATACATTTGCTAATTTATGCACGACCAATAAAAACAGAACATTTGCAGGTGGTTCTTCCAACATTTTAAGTAGTGCATTTGATGCAGATGTTGTCAATTCATCAACCGCATCAATAATAATCACGCGCCAACCACCCGACATGGCGGATAATTGCATTTTTTCAATCACTGTTGTAACGGTTTTTACCGAAATAGATTTACCAGATGGATATGGGTTGCCGTTTGTGTCAAGGTTATGTGCCAAATCAATTATGAAAAAATCGCCCACATTGCCGTAAACCATCTTTGCTATTTTGTATGCCAATGTTGCCTTGCCAATACCGCGGGGGCCACACAGCATCCAAACTGGATGCATTGGATGGGTGTCGCGCATATTCCACGCAGACATAAAATTTTTCAAAACATCACCATGCCCAACCAACATATCGTTGTCGATTGGTGCTGGAAAAGAAAATGGGGATTTTGCTGATTTACGTGGTGCCATTTTACCGCCCCCCAAGTATCACAGAAATGTTTTTGAATATACGGCGAATGAATTGAACACGGCGTACGCGTTCCGCGGAAACCAATGGCGCGCGCGCAATAATTTTACCATCGCGTTCTGCAATAATTTCACCCAATTTATCGCCTGGCATAATTGGTGCGGCAACAGGGTCATTGAATCGCGCCAAGACACGCACAGATGAGGTTGGTGTTTGCTTTGGCAGTGTTACAGCAAACGGTTGTTCCACCGTTGCATTAACAGTTTTTTCACGTCCATACCAAACTGGAATTGCAACAACAGTATCGCCCGGGCGGTAATATGTTTTGTTCATTGTTGTTGTATAACCATAATTCAGCAACCGTTTCATTTCTGCCGCCAAAGCGTCGTGACCGCGTGCGTTAAAACCATTTATAACACCAACCAGGCGGCGTCCACCAACGCGTGCGCTGGCCACCATACCGTATCCGCCATCCGCAGTATGTCCCGTTTTTAAACCGTCTGCACCAGACATTGTAAATAATAATTTATTGTAATTAACGGTGTGGGTACGTCCCCAATCACGACACCAATCGGTTTTATAATCATTAAATTCAAAACGCTTTGTCGCGAACATTGGATATAAATCTGGATAATCGCGAATAATATGCGTTGCCAATATCGCCAATTCGCGCGATGTTGTTAAATTGTTGGGATCAGGCAGACCGCTTGCATTGCCAAAAGTCGATTGTTCCATGCCAATTGCGCGTGCCTTGGTCGTCATTTTTGCAGTAAATGCGTTTTCATCACCCGCTAATTTTTCAGCAACCACAACCGATGCATCACCGCCTGATAAAACAATCAGACCCAAAATGGCATCACGAACGGTTATTTCCTGACCAGCGACCAGACAAATCTTGCTTGCTGGATACCACAGCGGGTTATTATAGTCGGCATTTTCGGAAACTGGTAATTTGCTGTCCAGGGTTAAATTGCCCGCTTTTATCTCGTCAAACAAGACCGCCAAAGTCATCAGTTTAATCATCGATGATGGTGGCATTAATTTATCTGCATTTTTCGCAACAATTTCCACCCCAGAATCATAATCAATTAAAAAAGCGGACTTTGCTTTGGTCGTAAATTCAGGGGTTTTTACATTAGCGGCGTTTGCAGCCGTTGCAAACAATAAACCAACAAGAAAAAGCCACTGCCGTATTTTCATACTCGGATAATAGCAACCAATAAAGGCACTTTCAAGATGTTTTGTTTGTGGGATTTTTACTTTCCCAATTTGGTGCCGATTACATATTCGGCGACCAATGGGACAGATATATGGGTCACATTTTCCATTGCTGATTTTATCATTTTAGCGAATTCTTCGGCACGCGCCTCGTCACATTCAAATATGATTTCATCGTGAACCTGCATAATCATACGAATTGTATCGGCATTTGGCTGAACAATGTTTTTATCGATTTCAACCATTGCACGACGAACTATGTCCGCTTCAAAACCCTGAATTGGTGCATTAACCGCTGCACGCAGTGCATATGCGCGCATACGCGGATTTTTTACATCTGGCAATTCAATGCGCCGACCCCACGGTGTATAAACACATGCATTTTTCAACACAAAATCGTGAATGTCGTCAATATAGTTGCGAATTTCTGGTATGCCCGCCATATATGAATCTATGATATTTGCCGCCGCCGCGCGCGATATGCCCAGTTGCCCCGCCAGGCCAAATGACGATATGCCATATATGATTGAAAAGTTCACAGTTTTTGCGGCACGACGTAATTCACGTGGAACCGGTTTGTCGGGCGCAATCCCAAAAATTTTGCGTGCTGTTTGTTCGTGAATGTCCAATCCCATATTAAATGTTTCACGAAATGTTGGAACATTTGCCACATCTGCCAACAGACGTAATTGAATCTGTGAATAGTCCACCGATATAAGTACGCGACCACTTGGCGCAACAAAACATTTTCGAATTTCTTCGCCCAGTTCGGTTTTAATAGGAATGTTTTGCAGGTTTGGATCGCGACTGGACAGACGACCCGTGTTGGTGCTGGTCTGCAGATATGTAGTATGAATACGACCATCATGCGCAATTTGTTTTGGTAACGCGTCCGCATAAGTTCCCGCCAGTTTTGCAATAGAACGCCATGACAATATTTTTTCAATTACCGGGTGCGCATCAATCATATCATTTAGTGTTTCCGCATCGGTTGAGCGCTTGCGATTTTCAGGTAATTTTAATTCGTCGAATAATATAGTTGCCAACTGTTTTGGACTTGCAATATTAAATTCATGTCCAACCATTTGCCAAATTTCACTTTCCAGTTTTGTTAATTGGTCGTGAAATGCACCAGACAAACTTGCCAATTCCGTACGATTAACCAAAACACCGTTGCGTTCCATTTGCATCAGTATTGGCATTAATGGTAAATCACAAGTTTCATATAATTTGCGCAATTTTTCATTTTTGTTCAATTCTGGGCGCATTAATTCATACAGTGCAAAACATACAGATGCGTCTTCGGCGGCATACGGGGCGGCAACATTTATATCCAGTATATCAAAATGTTTATCGCTGTCGCGTGCGACATTCGGGAACAGTGAAGCAAACGAAATATCATTATGGTTCAGATATTTTGTCGCCAATTCGTCAAGCCCGTGTCCATGCAACGACCCATGCAAAACATAAGACAACAACATCGTGTCATCGATTGGACGAATCGCTGATGTGTTGATACCTTCGTTTTCCAAAATGTGAAAATCGTATTTAACGTTATGTCCAACCTTTACAATATTTGGATTCGTAAATATCGGCCAAATATGTGCACGGACAGTTTCAATATCCAATTGATTCGGGGCAAGAGCATCGGTCGCAAATAAATCGCCGCCCGATGTGCGATGCCGAATCGGTATATATGCGCCGCGTGCCGAATCGATTGCCAACGACATACCAACAATTTTATCTGTTATTTGATTTAAGCCCGTTGTTTCTGTATCAAATGCGATAACATTTTTTACACCCGACAAAAATGCATCCAATTCATCAGCGGTTCGAATAATAACAAATTCACTTGCGATATTATTTCTGTTTTCGTGCGCTGGGGCAGGGTGTATCGGTTCAATATCTGTTGGACATGCCGAACCCGGAAAAGCGGTCGGCGGAACAATCGCCGCTGGATTAAATTTATCCATTGGAAAAAGTTTTTCTATTTTCGCCGCCAGTGATGCGCTTTCCACTGATTCGCGAACAAACTTTAAAGCCGCGGGCGTATTAAATGAAAGTGGTGCAATTTTTAACCCATCTAAATTGACATCTGTTTTAAGTGTGACCAGTTGTCGCGATATATACGCCATTTCACGATTGTCGTGCAACAGATTGCGCGTGCGTTCGTTTTCGATTTCGTCCAAATGAGCATATAAATTGTCCAATGAACCGAATCGATTTATTAATTCTGCGGCTTTCTTTGGACCAATTCCGCGCACGCCGGGGACATTGTCGGTTGAATCGCCCATTAATGATTGCACATCAATTACTTGATCGGGACGCACACCAAATTTTTCCAAAACTTCTGGTTCGCGAATATTTTGCGATTTCATACCGTCATATAAAAATATACGGTCATTGATTAATTGCATTAAATCTTTATCGCTGGTGATAATACGAGTTTCAGTATTGGTGTTCTCACGTGCAAGCGTTGCGATAACATCATCTGCTTCAACCCCCGGAACACATAATACTGGCACACCCATATCGGCAAGTCCGCTACGAATCATTATGCCCTGAGCCAGCAAATCTTCGGGTGTGTCGGAACGATTAGATTTGTATTCTGGATAAATATCCTGGCGAAAAGAAATTCGTGATGCGTCGAACACGCACACAAACGAATCGTTTGGCTTTGCCGATGCGAACACCGGCAACACCATATTAAAAAATCCGTACACTGCACCAGTTGGTGTCCCGTCGCGCCGTGTCAGGCGGCTGTGCACACCATAGTATGCGCGAAATAATAAAGAGTTCCCATCAATCAGTGTCAGCATACGGATACATCACCATTAGAATATATAACGCAATTTGACGCGTGCATCATAATGGATGGTTTTTGCTGTTTCATTAACAGGCGCAGCAATATCGATTAATTTTGGTGCATACACTAAACGACCTTCGACATCAACCTTGATCGGTAATGTTGGAATATCAAATGTTGCGCCAAGCATACCTTGATATATTGCCTTGCCAGATAATTCGTAATCAGCAGGTATAAGTGATTTAACGGTATCAACCTTTAACACGCCACCAATACCACCACCGACATACGGGGTTACGATAATCAAACCCGGCATTTTGACATACGCGTTCAAAGCCAAGATTTGCACATCAACCTTTTCTCCGGTCATATAATTATATTCACCTTCAAGACGAATGAACGGAATATCAATACCAGCAACCATACCATAAGATTTTGCAGATTCGCGTTTGCTGTAATCGTCAACGGTGAATTTGTGCCCACCAAAGCCCGCTGTTGCCCCGGCATAAAGGTCAAAAGCAATTCCAGCATTTGCATTTGCCGCACCCAACATCAATGTTGCGGCGGTCAAAATTGATAAAGAATTTAATTTCATATTTTTTCTCCTTTGTGTAATAATATAATAGAAAAAAGAGATACGAATATGCAAGAAAATAAACCCATTATGATAGTTGGCCTGGGCAATCCAGGTCCCGAATACGCGCGCACACGACACAATGTTGGATTTATGGCTGTGGATTATTTGGCGGGCGAAAATGCCAAATGGAAAAATGAACATGGTGCATTAACATACCGCACAGAAACGGATGGTTGTCGCGTGATGTTTGTGAAACCGATGACATTTATGAATCTGTCGGGTGATGCTGTTGGTGCGATTGCGCGTTTTTATAAAATTCCAACTGAAAACATAATTGTGATTCACGATGATATGGATTTAAAGGTTGGCGATGTGCGGGAAAAGGTTGGGGGATCCAGTGCGGGTCACAATGGGATAAAGTCGATTGATGCGGCGGTTGGGGCGGAATATAAACGCATAAGAATTGGTATTGGACATCCGCGTGATGCTGGGTTACAAATGGACGGTGCCGATTGGGTCCTTGGGCGATTTAGTGACGAAGAATTGTCCAAAATTGAATCAGCAATAAAAACGATTAAGTTTTAGTCACAGTTCGTGGCATTTCTGTCGCACAAACTTACCATGTGATCAATGGTCTGCGGTGACATCTGGAACTTGTTGCCAGATGTTGATATTGATTTGGACGCAGTGTTATCTTGCAGAGTCAGCGGACTTGACCAGTATTGGCAATCGCGCAAACTTGATTTGCCGGTGCCTTCGGTTGTTGATTTTAAATTTCCATTGTTACATGAGTAAAGTGTCAACCCTGTGCAATAATTGCCCGCATCACAATCTTTTAAAGTAACTGTTGCGGTAATAGTAGCAGGTGGATTGTCATTTATAGCGTTAATACCGGTCGAATTCAATGTGAATGTTTTAGGATTCTGACTATCGAAACTGCCGTTTGAACACGATGTACAACTGTCAATAAGTTTTCCATTGTTTGTCCCCTTATCAGAGTTTGCTACACAGGAACCGCCCGAACAATCAGTTTTAGTAAGAACACTTGGGTTCAGTTGAAGTGTCCAACCAATATTATCTCCCCAATGGGCATACAATACGGAACTGGATGTAAACATGCTATTATTGAGTAATTGGCCATTTGCCTGTATTGTTGGGTTGCTACCGTTGCTGGTGTAATATCCCGTAAATACCTTTGCGCTTTTTGGTGGGGTAACAGATTGTTTCGATGAACCAGGACATTCATTGGAATACGATGCAGCACAACTTGTGCCATTGGCATCATAAAAACAGGTGCCATATTTTTGGCAAATGGTTTCAACAGTAGCACTGCCATTTTTTAATGTTATTGTGTACACATTTGAAACGCATTTTGGTGCGCTGGATAATTGTGTTGTGCCATGATAATATATAACGCTGGTACCATCATATTTGATAGTGATTGGTGTGTCTTTGTTCAAAGTGGTTTGTCCAGATACTATTGTATAATTAGAATCTCTACAATCCTGATTTCCAATAGGTGTACTCAAATTAGTATATGTCGGAACGTAATTAGCGGTGGCAGTATATTCCCAGTGGCAAGATGTTGATGTCCCCGTGCCAACAGACGTGGCGGTGGCATTTGAGGGCTTTGTGCATTCTGGGCAAGAACCATCATAAGAGGTGTTCAACCATCTTCCTATTTCGCATACGATTGTATTATATTGACATTGATCTGGATAATTAACAATCGATGAATCTGCTATTTTTCTTCCCCCGTCAATAGAATCATCAGGACAATTCATAAAACAATCATAGTTGTGCAACGCTGAAGAACCACCATTTGAACCATAGCCCGAAGGACAATTTACACAACTTTCTGTGGTGCCGTTTAAATTGTAATACGTGTTTGTACCACAAGTTTTACATTGAGAATTTTGCCAAACATAGTATTTGTTGTCATCGGTTTTGTTGCACCAATTTTGGCTGTAACATTCAACGGGTAATTCTTGATTGGAATAATATTTTTGACTATTACAGTTTTGATAGCATCCAGCAACGGATGTAGATTTGTTGTCTGAATGTGGATATTGACCATCAGTGGCACCACTGCAACTTTCGCAACTTTCTTTACCGTTGTTCACATAATAGTACTGACCGTTTTGTCCGTATGAACATGGAATGCATGTGTTTGCCGTGGTCCAGATATAATCATTGCCATCATTGATTCTTTCGCACCAATTTTGACTCCAACAACTAGCAGGCAAAGGAGTAGTGTTTCGTTGGTAATAATAATATTTCACGTTATTACATGTCTGATAACATTGGTCTATGGAAGTGCTGCCACTATCAGATAATGGATATTGTCCCTGGGTTTCAATGCTACAACTTTTACAAGCTGTTGTGTTGTTTTCTGTTGTTGTGTAATAACCGCTGTTACACAGAATACAAGAATTGCCAGGACCTGTTCCACCAAACATAACATATCCTTCGTTACAAGATGTATAGGTTCTTTGTCTTGGATCACACACATATCCCGATGTCCCGTCGGCAACTGCGGCAGTTGAAATAAATGTAATGAATAAAGCGGGTATAATATAGAAAAACGCGAATTTATAACCACCCCGGCTTGTTATACTCGCCCCCCCTTCAATCAATGAAGGGGATTTATTACCATTAAAGATTTTGTTCAATAATTTCATTTATTTCTGTTTATTTATTGTCCAACCATTTTGAATATACCATAAACTGTCTTCGGGAACCTTGGATGCTTCACCAAGTTTGAAGTTAAAGTCACCACGACCATGAATCTTTGGTGAAACATCAAGAAGAGGTTGGAAAACGTTTTTACGAGCATAACTAATATTATGCGCTAGCAATATATTCCATTCCCCATTTATTGCAGGGGATAAAAAGATATTAACAACAGAATCCATTGCGGCATATTTCTGCAATGTTTCAATGGTTGGTTCCAAAAAGGATTGGTGTATAAAAAATACAATATCTTGGTCCGTGATTGTGTCCGGTTTAGTCGGAGTATAAATTGTGTCTTTTTTTGGCACATAAACCGTATCGTGTTGTGTGATAATTTCTGGTTCTTTTTCAATTATCACTGGTTTATCATCACATGCCGACATGGTTATCGCCGTTAAACCCAACATCGCCGGGATGCGTTTTATTGTGTAAAAGATTTTTTTACGGAATTTCATTTTTGCACCCCCTTTAACGTTCCTTGTTTATTGTCCAACCATTTTGAACGAACCATAAACTGTCTTCGGGGACCTTAGATGCTTCGCCAAGTTTGAAATTAAAATCGCCACGACCATGAATCTTTGGTGATACCTCAATACGTGGTTGGAAAAAATTCTGACGATGGTAAGTGATGCTGCCTTCTACATATGTGTCCCAATCATCAGTTTTTGCAGGTGACAAAAATATATTGTCAACAGAATCCATCGCAGCATATTTTTGCAATGTTTCAATGGTTGGTTCATCAACATAGGGCCGAACAAAGAAGACAATGTTGTGTTTTATAAGTGTGTCTGGTTTGCACGGAATATATGTCGTATCAGGTTGTAGCAGATAAGTCGTGTCGCGTTTGATAATTGGGTCAACTTCTTTTTCTATAACCATCGGCTTTTCACAACACGATGCCGCGGTTAACGCAGTCAGACCCAACATCGCTGGAATGCGTCTTATTTTGTAAAGAATGTTCTTTTTATATTTCATTTGTTTCACCTTTATGGTTTTTGCTACATTCTCTCCATCTCAGGTTAGTTTGACGGGTACCTTACCATCCAGTGCAGTGGGTTTGGTATTGTTTTACCTTCTTGTTCGTTACAGCGGCCAATTGTAACGCCTTCTGTTTTTGAACAAAACTCTGGAATGTCATCAGAATTATAAATATCATTGGTCAACCATGTGTATTTTAATGGGGTGTTATTTTCCACCACCAAAGTATCGATCTGGTTAATTACAAAATTTGGATTCGTTGGCGAATAGTAATAGAAATTATACGGATTATAAGTTTCGTCAGATGTAGATATCCAAACATCAACCAATGTGCCACTGCATGCCAATATATCGTTATTCACAGAAATTGTGCCACCATCACATATCAAAACATGCCAACGGTTGTTATTATCTGTGTACGGTTCGGTAATAACCAAACTGTTGTCGTTGTTAACACAGAAATCGACAGGAGTGGTGTTATCAAACGGTGCACCAAGTGTTTCCTGAACAGTTTTACCGCTTGCACAACAATTACCCGCAGAATCGCGTGTTGTACAACATATACACGATATATAATCGCTGCTGGTACCAATTGGTGATATTTTAGCATCTCCAGTACATGTTG
>Ga0265300_10002946_pt1 | contig 14207 bp, 22 predicted proteins | sample AusTroGonzalo_MG_FD_193482 | JGI IMG/M metagenome (GOLD analysis project Ga0265300, IMG submission 193482) | Bovine rumen microbial communities from tropical cattle in Woodstock, Queensland, Australia - Gonzalo_03 | ecosystem: Host-associated > Mammals > Digestive system > Stomach > Rumen ... | reverse complement strand
TGTTGACAGGGCAATCGAATTGTGGAATGAACACGCGCCGTTATCCTACCGACAGAACGTCCATCACTACTACGACAGCCTCATGTGTAACGCTATAGCCAACCTGTAATATGAACAAAATAGAACAACTCTATCAAGAGAAGGAACAGGTCGGCATTGCAAAAGTCAGCAAATGCACGATAAGCGAGGAACAGGCACGCTTCGAGAACACTCGCTATATGTTTCAAGAGAATGGCCGAATAATGCGTATTTCCGCTGGCACATACGCAAGGCTCATTGTGGACGGCACTCTTATGATGTCCGACACCGATATGGAACAGCGCACGAACAGAGACTTTATTGAGAACGCGAAAGGCGATGTTATGATTGCTGGTCTCGGCCTCGGTCTCATCATCTACAACTTGAAGGATAAGATAGACAAGAATATCGTCAGAACGATTACCGTGTACGAGAAGTACCAAGACGTTATCGACCTTATCCTCCCGAAGTTCAAGGGCTACCCCCTCCGTGTGGTCAAGCAGGATATTCTCGAATACAAGCCACCGAAAGAGGAGAGGTACGACACTATCTATTTCGATATTTGGCCGAGCATATCCTACGAAAATCACGACGATATGGTCAAACTACACCGTCGCTGGCAGAGCCACAAGCGCGCTGGCGGTTGGATGTCGTCTTGGTGCAAAGAACTGGTCTATAAAATGTACAGAGAATAGTTATGGCAAAGAAAAAACTTGTAAAGGGTTATCCCGAATACGCATCGAGCATAAATTGTTCGAGCCAGTTTTTGCATTGTGGGAATTGCTTTCGCGTTGATTTATACAGGAATTGCTTTCATGGCTGTGCGTATTGTTTCGCCAATAATCGCTTCTCGGAAGTACCGCTGAATTTCTGCGTGGCAGACGTGGGTAAGATACGGAGGCTGTTCGAGGCAGCAATAGACAGAGGCGAGACGAACACGATAGCCAAAGAATTGCTGAATCATAGAGTACCACTACATTGTGGCGGAATGAGTGATGGCCTCCAGCCGATTGAGTTTGAACTACATACAACTCTCGACTTTATCAAACTTACCAAGGAATACAACTATCCTGTCAATTTCTCCACGAAACACGCTGGCCTCCCTCAAGAGTATTGGGACGTACTCGACCCCGCCATACACACCTTCTCTATCTCGATTATGGGTAGTAGCGAGGAGTTTGTCCGTAAGTTCGAGAGTAACACCCCCTCCGTACAGGAACGGCTCGATTTCGTGAAGGAACTCCACGACCGAGGCTTTTGGGTGAGCATCCGTATTCAGCCCATTGTTGACATCGAAGAGGCGTTGGCTCTCATCAAACGTGCCGAGAACTACGTCAACTACTTTACGGTCGAACACATCAAACTCCCTGCCAACAATCTGAAAGCGTTGGCCTACCTCCGTGAGTGCTACAACTTTGACTACCATGTGGTGAAGCGTGGCCGCGAGTGGGAATATACTGGAGCGGAGAAAATAAAGAACATAGAGCGTATCAAGGCCGCTACCAAAGTGCCAATAGGAGTAGGGGACAACGACCTTCACACCATGTCCTCAACGCTGAACTGCTGCGGTATCGACACCATGCCCCCCGCCTTCTCGAACTGGCTCAAGTACAACTCCATGTACATCAAAATGACAGGCGACAGGTCGCAATGGTCGCCCGAAAGCAACCCAAATAACATCTTTACCACCTCATGTAGGAGGGACTTACGGTACGTCAGAGAGTATGTTGACCGCCATTACCGCGAAACTTATGGTAATGACAAACAAATGACTATCAGTATTTTGGAGTAGATGTTTCTGAATTTAAGAAAAATATTTCACAAAGATTGCTTCCATGTGGAATATTTTTCGTATCTTTGCAACTGAAATTCAAAAGAAAAATAAGGTAGAAATATGGCAAAAGAAACTTACATTAAGTACATCACCCTCTCAAATTTCAGCGGTGTATCGTCCCACACCGAATTTGACAGGAGAGGCGTTGAAATCAAGGGAGACAACCGTACAGGTAAGTCAACCATTATGAAGGCGTGGTTTTGGCTGTGGACTTCCTTTAAGGATGCCTACACCAACCGCAACAGCAACCTCTTCGACGACCGTACCCCTGTCAATGCCGACACCCCCACGGCAAGCGTCAAGGTCTGCATCGTTATCGACGGAGTGGAGTATGTCATTGAGCGTACCGCAAAGGCAAAGTTCAAGCGCAACCGCGAGGACGGACAGATTGTCAAGGCCGACAGCGACGAATACAAGACGTTCATCGACGGCGTTGACTTGTCGGCAACTCAATTCGAGGCATGGCTGCAAGCCCACCTCGTCTCGTCGAAGGAACTCACCTACTGCCTGTGCGGTGACTTTTTCCTCACCAAGGCAATCGAGAAAAAAGACGAAATGAGGAAGATGCTCCTCGAACTCGTCGGCAACTTCCAAGACAGCGACTTGCAGGGCGACTACACAGACCTACTCCCCCTCCTCGCAAAGAACGACATCGCGACGGTCAAGAAGCAGTACAACGACCTCCGTCTCTCCACCGAAAGAGAGATAGATGCCATCCCCGCCAAAATCAAGGAGAAAGAGGGCGAACTGGCTCGTATCGACGAGAACGACTTTGAGGCCATCCAGCGGGAAGCCGACAATACGCTGGCCGAAATCGAGCGCATCGACAAGGCTATGCTCGGCGACGCGGAAGCACTCCAACCCGCCATTAACAAGCGCAACCAGCAACTCGCCAACCGCCAGCACGCGCAGGACATTCTCGACGCAGCCCGCAAGCAGTACAACGCCGCCATCACCGCGCAGGAGCAGGAGGTACAGAAACGTATCGACAAAGTGGAAGCCTCGAACTCCACCGTAGAAGCCCGCAACAAAGTGGCTCAAAGTATGTACAACGACAAACTCACCCGCCTCGAAAGGAAGAGAAACGACCTTAAACTGGCTCAAGACCGCCTCGAAAAACTCCGCAAGGAACGCGACGAGGAACTGGCCACGGTGTTCAACGACGACAAGTGTCCGACGTGCGGTCAAATCCTGCCTGTAGAGGACGTGGAGAAGCGTCGCGCTGCCTTCAACGAGAGAAAGGACGCAACATTGAGAAACATCGCCCAGCGAGGCCAAAATGCAGCCGCAGAGGTCAAGCAACTCATGGCCGACATCGCCGAACTGGAGAGAGAGACCGCTGGAGGTTGCACACAGGAAACTCTCAACGACACATCGGCACTCCGCTACGAACTGGAGAGCGTCCGTGCAAAGGCCACTCCCTTCGAGCAGACGGAGCAGTACGCCAATCTAAAAAAGGATGTCGATAGCGTGGTGGTCGATGCTATGCCGACAACCGACAACACCCTGTACACCTCGCAGAAGAAAGAACTCCAGCAACAACTCGCCGACCTCAACAAGACCCTCGGCCTCAAGACACAGGCCGACATCATCCGCAAGCGCATCATCGAATTGCAGGAGGAGAAGAAGAAACTCGGTCAGAAACTCGCCGAATACCTCAAGATTCTCAACCTCATCAAGAACTACTCGCAGGAGAAGATGAACATCGTTTCCTCCCGCGTCAACGAACTCCTCAACTACGCGCAGTTGCAGATGTTCTCCCAACTCAAGAACGGAGAAATGGTCGAGGACTTGATTGTCAAGGACAAAGAGGGTGTACGTTACGAGACGACCAACGGCGCATCCCGCCTCCTCATGGCTCTCGACATCCAGCGTTTCTTCTGCGAAAAGCACGGCCTCAATATGCCCCTGTGGTTGGACGAGGCCAGCATCATCAACAGAAAGAATTTGCCCGACTTCGGTACGTCGCAAGCCATCCTCATGTACTTTGCCGACTGCCCCCTCACGGTAAGCCCACTCGCACTTTAAGTTAAACGATTTAATATAAAAGAATTATGAGTAACGAACTTCAACCACAGCAGGGTATGACCTTGCAGCAACTCGGCGACAACGTGGAAACGAAAGCCCTCGCCCAGATTCAAGAGTACGAGAAACTCGGCCTTGTTATCCCCGAAGGCTTCAACCCCACCAACAGCCTCAAGAAAGCCCGCATCATGCTGAACACCATGACGGCAAAGAACGGCCAGCCTGTCCTCGCCGTCTGTACGCAGGAGAGTATCATCGACTGCCTCGTTGACAGCCTTATGAAAGGCTTGGATTACAGCGAGAAACAGGTTTATTTCATCCCTCGCGGAAACGAAATGACCAACCTCGAAAGCATCTATGGCCGTATCGTCCGCTGTAAACGTGCCAGCGACAAGTACGAGCCGCTGGTCAACTTCGTCCACACCGACGACAAGTTTAAGTTCCACTACGACCTCGCCAACGGTGGTCGCATCGTTATCGACGAGCATGAGACTGAACTGGCCAACCTCGACAAGCCTATCATCGCCGCCTACACCTACGTCACCGACAACGACGGTAATACACAGGTGTTCATTATGACACAGAAGGAATGGCTGACCTCGTGGAAGAAATCTGCCAACGGTGCATCCGTCGCCAAAGAGTTTGAGCGCGACATGATTTACCGCACCATCATCAAGAAAGCCACAAAGTCGCTCGTCAACTCCAGCACCAAGCCGTTTGTCCTCGACGCAAGCAAGGCTATGGACGACGACGACGACCGTATGCTTGGTGGTGAGCGCATCCCCGAACCTACGGACAAAGACCAGCAGTTTACCGACTACGAGGAAATCAACGACGAGCAGCCAGCAGGAGAGGCCAAAGACCCCGCTCCCGCACCGCAGCACTACGCCACGGAAGGACAGCAGCCAGCAGCACCGCAGAAGCCCGCAGAGGCCGAAGAGAAGCCCAAGAGAGGCCGTCCCAAGAAACAGGACAACCCCGACCCTGCACCCGCTCCCGAAGCACCAGCAGAGCAGCCAGCAGCAGAGCAGCAGAAGGAAGAGCCGAAGTCCGAACAACCCGCCGCTCCCGCTCCTGCACCTCAAGCCCCTGCACAGCCCGCTCCTGCCGCCCCTGCACCCACTCCCACGGCTCAACCCGCAGCAGCACCAGCAGCCGCTCCTGTAGCAGCCCAAGCCGCCGCCCCCGCACCATCGGCACAGCCCGCCGCTCCCGCAGCCGCTCCGTCGCAGAGTAATCTGCCGCCCGACTTGAATTTCTAACCCTTAAAAATAAGTAGAAAAATGGCAGACAAAGGTAAGAACACAACCAAGAAAAAGCCGATGAACAAGCAGCAGAAGCATAATTTCCTCGGCGCACTCCTCGCCTCCATCGCAGCCGTCGCGAAAGGCAAAGAGAACGACAACATGACCAAAGGCCAGCGTCGCGTAATGACCACCATGACCCCGAAGGATTGGTATCTCCGCACGACATACAACGCTCATCACTACGGATGGCAGCGCAAGACCGCAAAGTTCCGCGCCAACTTCCGCAGCAGTAACAAGAAGAAACTGGCATAAATCACATGGGAGGGGGTAACTCCCCTCCCTACCAAAAACGGCAACAATGACAACTATAAAGGTAATTGGCTCATCGTCAAAGGCAAACGGCTACATCATCACCAGCAACAACGCGCAGTTGATAGTGGAGTTAGGTTGTGATTTCAACAAATATCTTGAGGCGTTGAATTACGACACAATGCTTGTAAGTGGCTGTATATCAAGCCACTGTCACATTGACCATCTAAACCCGACCACGGCGAAAAAGATAGCCCGCCTCGGCCTCACCATCTACGGCAACAAGTCAGTAGCACAAGCAGCCAACGGAATAGCCTTGCAGCCGAAAAAGAACTACAAGATAGGAGCGTTCACCGTCAACGGCTTTCCCCTCCAGCATAGAGCGGAGAATTTCGGGTACATCATCACCTGTCCCGACGGTACACGCATCCTGTTCGCCACAGACGCAAAGTGCATACCGTACCGCTTCAAGAACATCAATGTATATATGATTGAGGCAAACCACGACGACGAGACGGTTATTGAGAACATGGCAAAGGAAGAGCCGATGTACAACCGCTTCGACGACCACATGGGTATCGAAGATTGTATTGCCTTCCTCGACCAGTCGTTCCCTCTCGGCTCGTGCCGTTACATCCTGCTTATCCATCCGTCCTCTCTCAATGCCCGCCCCAGCGAGTACATCCGTCAGATTAAGGAGCGTTACGGCATAGAGTGTGTCGATGTGGCACAGGCAGGAATGGTTGTCGATGTGACAGAAAACTTTTAATCAATTCATTTATCAACAATTAAACAAGTAAAGAAATGAGAAAAAACATCACTCGTAGCGACATCGCTACCATCGTATCGCAGAAACTCGGAGTTTCCAAGGAAGTGTCCTCCGAAGTTATCGACCTCGCCCTCAAAGCCATCGCCGATTCCGTTATCGGTGGCAACAATGTGGAGTTCCGTGGATTCGGTACTTTCACCGTCAAGCAGCGTGCCGCCTCCACCCGCCGCAATTTCGGCAAAGGCACGACCATGAGAGTACCCGCCCACAACGTGTTCGGCTTCAAGCCCAGCAAGGCGTTGAACATCAAACTCAACAAGTAAAGCCATGTCTTTTCCATACAGACGCACGAGAGGTAAAGATGGCGATGCCAGCACCAAGAAGTACGGCAATAAGCCTGTCACCTACGACGGCATTGATTTTCCGTCAACCAAGGAAGGCAACCGCTACCTTTACCTCCGTGCCTTGGAACAGAAGGGCGAGATACGCAACTTGGAGTGCCATACCGTCTTTGAACTGATACCGAAAATCACACACGAGGAGGTTATCCACCTCAAGACCAAAGACAAGGTAGTCACGAGGACAGACCAACTGCCTACCACATGGGAGTGTGATTTCAAGTACGAGAAAGCAGACGGCACAACGGTTATCGAGGACGTGAAAGGCTCGAAAAAGATGATAACGCAGGAGTGGCAACTAAAGCAGAAACTACTCTACTGGCGTTTCGGTTGGAGGGCTGTAGTCGTGACCTCGCCGACACAGGCTATCTAATTCACAGCGTATTACAAAAAACTTTCAAAGATTCATTGCTATGTCGCAGAAAATTCGTACTTTTGCAATGAATTTTTGAGACGGAGAGGTGGCTGAAAGGTTAGGCGATACTGGAGCAGACGACAGCGCGAAAGTATGTTACGGGAGTTCGACCCTCCCCCTCTCCGCAAAACTCGCCATAACGGTGTTGTTTTAATAAGTTGTTTTAAGGGTGTGGACGCGGCTAACGACCGCCGAAGGCTCAAGACCGACCACATCCACAAAGTAGAAAAACAGGATGAGCAAGCACAAGAACAACAACAAGACCTACGAACAGGCCGTCGATTTGGCAACTACCTACGCTACATTCGTTATAGTGTACGCCAACGACTGCGCCGCCAACTTGGTACGAGACATCGAAAAGCCGCTATCGACAATGCCCTACCGTGGAACTGGTGCAAAGCGCATCTACGGAGCGTTGAAAAAGAGAGCAGCGACGTACTTTGAAGCAGCAAACACCATCTTGCGTAAAGACCTCGACAGCATAGCAGAGTATTCGAGCGTCATGGACGACGTGGTTGACCCAGCCGTGGCAAATTTCCGTAACGCCGTCAAAGACCTGTACGACCGCAATGGAGTGTCACACGGAGATTTCTATGCCGCCATCGAGACCTGTCGCGTCGCCTGTGAAATGGCTTGCATTATGAACGACGATATGGTCAAGAAACTCAAGGAGTACGCCGATTATATCACCAACCTCCGCGTATGGAGAATAACCGAATTGTTCAACGTAGCACAGAGCCTCGCCGATTTCGTGTACACCGTCATTCCCGAAAAAGTGACCATCAACTTAAACGACGACGAGGCTGTCAAGACGGCTTTCATGGAGTGGAACAACGCTATGGGCGAGTACAAGAATTTCAAGCACGCATTTAACAGGATGAACAAAGAAATGAACAATAAATAACTTTAATACAAATCGTTATGGCACAGCAATTAAATTTAGAATTAACCAAAGTGCAGGGTGCTATCATCTGTCCCTTCGATATGGGTAATGGTAAGCAGCAGGACTTTATCTGCCTCCCTGTTGGTCAGAACAACGTAAAGGTTGTCGAGAAAACAGAAAACGCACAGGATGGCTCACAGAAAGTCACCAAGCGTTGTTTTTGGGGTCTCTCCGTTATCAAATCCCAGCAGCCGAAGCCCTCAAAACTCAAGGATTTCTTCTCCACCCATTTCGTCAAGCCGTATGTCAGCAAGGCCGACTACTCGGCAATGAGTGAGGAACAGCGCAAGGCTATCCCCATCCTCGGCGACATTCAGACCCACAAGGATGAGTTGTACGGCGGTGGCCAGCCGATGATGCCCCAACAGGGCTTCTACCCGCCCCAGCCGCAGGGCTACTATCCCCCGCAGCAGCCGATGTACGGACAGCCTCAACAGCCTGTCTATATGCCTCCGCAGCCGCAGACGTACAACCCTCCTCGCCAGTAACACAAAACACCTAAAGCAAACATGAAAATCAAGATACAGAAACTCGATGCCAACGCTTGCATCCCGCAGAAGGCTACCGACAAGGCGGCAGGGTACGACCTCCGCATCCCCCGCGACTTCCATGTCATGCGTGGCCGTCAGATTATTCCCCTTGGCTTTGCTATGCAGTTACCCGACTGGCACAAGGCGGTAGTTGACCCTCGGAGCGGTTTTTCCTCAAAGGGTATGGAAGGCTACCTGTCGGCTGTCAAGGGTGAGGATGGCGTGACCAAGTTCGACGACCAGCGACGCTTCGACTGCGACGTTATCCACGGCCTTATCGACTGCGATTACCGTGGTCAATGCGGCGTTATCATCAACAATCAAGACGTGGAGTTTTGGCTTCCCGCTGGCACTCGCATCGCCCAAATGGTTATCACCAAGTACGAGGATGCAGAGTTCGAGGAGGCCGACCAACTCGACGAGACAGAGCGCGGCAAAGGCGGCTTCGGCCATACTGGTGCTGCATAACCCATTAAAACGAATTACTATGGCAGAAAAAAAATATCAACAAGCAACTGACTTCGAGAGACTTTGTAAAGGCTTCTCGGAGGACAAGACGCTGACGGCTTCCGAAGCCAAAGAACGGCACGGAGTTGAGAACTTCGGAGAGGCCGTTCAGAAGATGCTCGACCGTGGCTATAAGTTCACAAAAGAGCGCAAAGGCGCGGAATACGCCTATACTATGGTGGGACACAGCGAGGAAGGTACTTGCTTCCGTTGCAGCGGACGCTTCGATTGTCCGTCGTACAAACGGCAGGAGTTCAAGCCTTGCATCTTCTACAGAGAATAGGAGGGCGTATGTTCAAGAAAGAGCCATCCGAATTACTCAAGGCTTTCAATGCAGCGGTCGATGCCTACACTACTACGCTTTGTAGCAAGTGGGGTATCGACCCGCATTATGCTTTTTGGGCTGGCGACGACAGAAGCGGCGTGTTCTGCATCGAGGACGGCGTAAATCTAAACCTCGGCGAGGTTATTCTGTGCGTCGAATACAACTACGATTACCGCTCCGTCTGTGAGTGGCAGGAGTACAACATCAAGGCTCACCACTTCAACTTCAACTACATCAAACTCGAAGCGTGGTTTATGGGCGCACCCCGCGTACCCGAAGGCACATTCAAACGCCTCGAAAAGATGGAGAAGGCGGTCGTTGATTTGGCTGTCAGCGAGAAGGATAGAGTGGCGAAAGAAACTGAAAAATACGAAAAGGAAAAAGGAGAAAAACAATGAGTACACCTTGGTCACAGGTAGAATACCAGATTATCATTAAGACGAAAGGCAACCGCACATCCCTCAACTTCCGCTGCATGGGACGCGCCCTATACCTCAACGGTATGTCCTACGACGAGATACGACTTGTGGAGAGTGAATTGTCCCGCTGGAGTAGGAAGATGAAGCGGGTGAAACGCGGTGCTTTTATCCGCATGAACAGAGACAAATGGTGGTTTGCCATCTGCAAGCCGTTCATCAACACCAATAAGAAAAACAAAAAGTAACATGAACAAGATTTTATTTTTCGACCTCGAAACAACAGGCACTAACCCCGCCAAACACGGCATCCATCAGATTAGCGGCAAAGTCGTTATCGACGGCGTTGTCAAGGAGGAGTTCAATATCCACGTCCAGCCAAACCCACAGGCTATCATCGAGGACGAAGCCCTACAGGTGGCGGGAGTGACGAGAGAGGAAATCGCTACCTATGTGCCGTTCAACGTCGGCTACAGGCAGTTCGTCAGCATCATCGAGAAATACGTTGACCGCTACGACAAGAGCGACAAATTCTTCCTCGCTGGCTACAACGTGGCCGCTTTCGACGCTCCGTTCCTCCGTGGTTTCTTCCTCCAAAACGGCGACAAGTATTTCGGCTCGTATTTTTGGAGTTCGACTATCGACGTTATGGTTTTGGCCATCTACGCCCTCATGGACGAGCGCGCCAAAATGGAGAACTTCAAGCAGGGTACGGTCGCCAAACAACTCGGCATTGTGGTGGACGACAACAAGTTACACGACGCTTTGTACGACATCGAGATATGCCACGAGATATACAAGGCCGTCGGCGAGAGGTTGATTGCCCGCAGGTGCTGAAATGTTTGTATCTTTGCAGCAGAAATTAACCCAAAAAAGTAGAAAAAATGATAGAAGAACAGATTAAACAGCAAACTCGTGTACTTACTGAAATTAAGAACATTCTTAATAAGCAGTACGAGGGACAGGGGGCGTTGAAAGAATATGCAAAGCGTATTCTGTCGTTCACCGAAACACACCAACAGCAGACACAGGCTTTCATGGAGGCTCAAGTTGTCGGCATTAACCCGAAGGACGGTGGTCTTATTGTTAAGAGTATTGAGGCAAATCCGTATGACAACAACGGCGAAACTCATCAGTATCTGTCTGTTGTGGCAAAAGACGGCTCTCAATACATCCGTGTTCGTGCGCTCGACGAGGACTTCTGCCTCGGCCTAAAACTGGCCGAAAATGGCAAAGAAATGAAATGGCAGGAGGCTATCGACTACTGCAAGGAACACCAGCGCGACCTACTGACAAAACGTCAGTACCTCATCGTTGCTATCTTCCACAACGAAATCAACAAAATGCTTGAGAGTTTGGGAGGCGACAAGTTGGGGTATGAGTGGTCTGTGTCGGAGTACTACAACGGCAGTGCGTGGTATGACTACGGCATCCATGGTACATTGTGCAGCCACTACAAGTACAATAGCCGCCAAGTTCGCCCCTCTCTCGCCCATTTTTCTAATATTTAATCCTTTAATCTTCGCCTCGTTTTCTTCAAAAAAACGAGGCAGACCCCGACAAATCAAAGAATATGTTACGACACGACGTTTGCCATTGTAGCGGAGAACACGACGGAGTTGTGTGTCCCAAAAGAGAAGAGTGCCACAGGTACGCTCTACACGTCGAGGCGATGAAATTCCACCTCAACATATACGCCGACTATTTCGACGCTGGGACGTGCGCCGACTTGGACTACGAATACTTTTCGCAAGCGGATAAGAAAGGAGGCTCACATGGGCGGTAGTTTGTATAAGCAGTTAATGGTAACGTCCGCTCTCGCCGCTGCGATGATGCAAGACCCATACGGCTACAGGAAGGACGATTACCTTAACCCTATGAACGCCTACGAGCCTCCGAAAGTGTCGGGCTTCACAGAGTGCAAAGGAAGAAAACATTTATCAAAAAAGAAACGTAAACAACTTAAAAACAAATCAAAATGAAACTCAAAGACATTTTAAGAAACCGTTTGGTTATCGTAGGCATCTTCATCGGCCTCGCATTAGTCAACCTCGTATTCACCACCGTCGCTTTCGTCAAGGGTGATACGATTACTGGCCTCACCTTTGGCCTCTTCACCCTCAATCTCCTGTGCGGAGCGTTCAAGTACCTCAAGTGGGAAGAGGACATCCGACAGGTGCATAAACACCTCGACGAGGTTTACGATTTCGTCAACAAGGTATTCAACAAGGACGAGAGGAAAAAGCCGCATATTGAGGTTTGCAAAATAGGAATATCCGAGGAAACAGCACAGCAGTTATCCAACATTTTGGAGGGTATTAGAAAGCACGCCGAGGAGCATAAAAAGCGCATGGAAGAACTGCGCAAGGCACAAGGCGAACAGCCAGCCGACGAAGCACACGCAGCCTCGCAGGACGCAGCCGACCACACCGACGCAGACCTCACCCACGAAGAGGCGGTGAAAATGAACTTAATCGACAACGAAGCAGGAAGCGGCGATGGATGCTAAAGACTTTTACCAGCAATGCGCTATCGCAGCCATGCAGGGACTTATGGAGAACGGTAAGGTTGGTTTGGTAGCCGACCTTACCCCCTCCCTCCTCGCCAAAAAGTCTTTCGACATAGCGGAAGCGATGCTCAAGGAATACAAGGAGAACAGAGCGGATACACACCGCAACGTCTGTAGCAAAACTCTCGCCGACGGTTGATTGGCCAACTCTCGTAAATTCTGTGTAATTTTGCACCGAAAAACAAAGTAGAAAATGGAAGAGAAAGTAATACCCGATGAACTATTCCTGCACGCCGTGTATAAAACGGAGGAGAACGGCACTATCATAGGCCGCAGGGATATTCGCACAGAGCGTACATCCGACGACGATGTGCTGTATGTCAAATACGACAATTCGTTCATGGAGTTGTGGAAGCAACTACCACACACACTCACCGTGGATGAAAAGCGTTACCACCTCGGTATAGAGAAGGAAGATTGTTCGGTGTTCTACAAACTTGAGACCGACGACACCCTGTGCAACGACCTCTATCTTGAGACTTTTTTCGGCAAAGACGACGACATCATCACGCCGATGCAACGTATGGTTGAATTTCTTAAAGAGTACAAATTGATATGAGAGTAAAAGAATATTTCCACAACATTCAATGCGATTGCTGTGGTGAGATAGCATCGGAAAGTTGGCCTAACAACGAGGATGATGCTAACACCTACGCCGACGACAGCGGGTACATCACCCTCGGCGACCGCGACTATTGCCCGAACTGCGTCACCATCGACGACGACGACAACTACGTCACCAAGGACGGCAGGAAATACGACGGCGAGACCTATGAGGAAATCGACAATAGCGAATATTTCGTCATGGAGGCCGTAAAAGAGGTCGTGGGTACAGAATATCCCGACAAGTTCACGGAAAGCAATCAGACGTGCTTTAACGTGGCAAAACGAGCCGTCCAGTTACTCATCGAAATGCGGGAGGGTAAGAAATGACCATCAAGGAACTCAACACCCTGTGTGAGGAAATCAAGAAAACGCCGAATTTCACCCTTCCAATAGAAGAGTGGCCTGTATTATTCCATCACAAGCGTACAATGGACGGCGACTTTACGTCTGTGGCGTTTTTCAAGCGTCCACGATTAGGTAGCATCATTGTTATCTACTGCATCATGCTTGATGGTGGCACTCTCATGGATGAGACGCTGGTGATAGCCGAATACCCTATCAGAAACAATCAAGATTGGTTTGATTTTGTGGATGAGGTTACTGAAAAGACAGGCATATCAAGAGACTTAATAGCAACAATAAGTATGCTTTAATATGGAAACACCGTTATTCAGAGGCGTAAGATGCTCCGACCACGAGTTAGTGTACGGAAACTACGTCAAGTCAGATAAATCTTGGAGTGGAAAGCAGTACCATCGGGACTGGATTGTCGGCAACGCACAGACAAATGGAGGCTGGTTTGCCCTCATGGGTAAGTGGGCGGTCGTGGATGGTACGGTACAGCAGTACAGCGGGAAGCGAGACAAGAACGATGTGCCGATATTCGGAGGTGATATTCTACTCATCTTGGAGAGCGACCAGCGATTAGTAGTCCACTACAACGACGAGAAAGCCTGTTTTGTTGCAGCAAGAAAGAGCGGATGGAATGTGTTTACGGAGATACCCCTGCACGCCCTAACGAATAATATTGTCGTCATAGGCAACATCTATGAGGACAAGGAGTTTGTAAAGAGGCTCGAAAAGGAGAACGCAAAGCAACGTAAAACGTGGAGGAGGTTAAAATGACAAAGATACGAAAAAGAAAGAAGGCGTATGATTGCGCCCTACATTACGTCGGCGAAGATTTCCTTGTAACAAACGGCCCATACCCCATATACAACCGCGAGCATTATTGTATTGCTGGTAAGTTCAACTGGACTTGGGGGAATCACCTCGACGACGAACTTCCTTGTGATA
>Ga0265300_10002945_pt1 | contig 14214 bp, 12 predicted proteins | sample AusTroGonzalo_MG_FD_193482 | JGI IMG/M metagenome (GOLD analysis project Ga0265300, IMG submission 193482) | Bovine rumen microbial communities from tropical cattle in Woodstock, Queensland, Australia - Gonzalo_03 | ecosystem: Host-associated > Mammals > Digestive system > Stomach > Rumen ... | reverse complement strand
TCCGATTCTAAAACAGAAAATCGAAAAACTAAGAACACTTAGGCCTGCCGAGGATAGCCTAGGTGTACCCTAGGGCATCCTAGGCAGGCCTAGGCTAAATGATGAATCTAAGAGATTATTTCTTCAGGGCTGCGATGCTTTCCTTGAGGGCGGCGATCTTTTCTTCAGAGTCGCTCTGCTTCTTGCGCTCGAGGGCGACGACGGCCTCGGGGGCGTTCTGAACGAAGCGTTCGTTGGAAAGCTTCTTCTGGATGCCAGCGAGGAAGCCTTCGAGGTGCTTCAGCTGCGCCTCCATCTTGGCTATCTCAGCCTCGACGTCGATCATGTTGCCCAGGGGCACTGCAAACTCGTCGGTGCCTACCATAAAGGCGGCAGCGGTGGCATCTTTCTCAGCCACGACGTTGATGGCGCTGAGGTTTGCCATCTTGGCGATGACAGCATTGAATGCGTCGTAGGCGTTCTGACCCACCACCTGCAGCTCGAGCTGCTCCTTGGGGGCGATATTCTTCGATGAGCGTACCATGCGGACACCAGAGACAATCTGCTTCACATTCTCGATCTGGGCAGCCAGCTGGTTGTCGGCCTCGGTGGGAGCGGGCAGTTGGAGACTGTCGCGCATAATGCTTTCGCCATCCTTGCGGTCGTAGAGGTGCTGCCAGAGCTCCTCGGTGATGAACGGCATGAAGGGATGGAGCATCTTCAGGAGGGTCTCGAAGAAACAGAGGGTCTTGTCGTAGGTCTCGCGGTCGATGGGCTGTGCCTCGCCATTGATATACGCGGGCTTCACCATCTCCAGATACCAGCTTGAGAACTCGTCCCAGAAGAGCTTATAGACAGCCATCAGGGCCTCGGAGATTCGGAACTTCTTGAAGAGGTCGTCGACTTCGGCGCCGGTCTGGCGGAGCTTGGCCTCGAACCACTGAGTAGCGATTTGGTTGGCGGCTGTGGCACAGCCGCATGCTGAACTGTCGGCGACTTTCCAGCCCTTCACAAGACGGAAGGCGTTCCAGATCTTGTTGTTGAAGTTGCGGCCTTGCTCACAGAGGGTCTCATCGAAGAGGATGTCATTGCCAGCGGGGGCGGAGAGCATCATACCCATGCGCACACCGTCGGCACCGAACTTCTCGATGAGTTCGATGGGGTCGGGGCTGTTGCCGAGCGACTTCGACATCTTGCGGCCCAGCTTGTCGCGGACGATACCCGTGAAGTAGACACTTCTGAAGGGCATATCACCTACATATTCGTAGCCGGACATGATCATGCGGGATACCCAGAAGAAAATGATGTCGGGACCCGTCACGAGGACGTTGGTGGGATAATAGTATTTCAGTTCCTCGTTGCCGGGGTTGTTGATACCGTCGAAGAGGGAGATGGGCCAGAGCCATGAGGAGAACCAGGTGTCGAGGGCATCCTCTTCCTGACGCAGGTCAGAAAGCTGGAGGTTGGCATTGCCGCTCTTCTCACGGGCGAGCTCGAGGGCCTTCTCGGGGGTCTCAGCGACCACGAAGTCGCTCTCCTCATTGTAATAATAAGCCGGGATGCGGTGTCCCCACCACAGCTGACGGGAGATACACCAGTCCTGGATGTTCTCCAACCAGTTTTTATAGGTGTTGACGTACTTCTGCGGATAGAATTTCAGTTCACCGTTGAGCACTGGGGGCAGGGCGATGTCGGCAAAGTGCTGCATCTTAAGGAACCATTGCAGCGAGAGACGGGGCTCGATGGCGGTGTCGGGGTTGCGCTCGGAGTAGCCCACCTTGTTGGTGTAGTCCTCGATCTTCTCCATGAGACCGGCCTCCTGCAGGTCCTTGGCAATCTGCTTGCGACAGTCCATACGGTCCATACCCACGTAGATGGGACTCTGGTCGCTGATGGTGCCATCGGGGTTGAAGATATCGATGGTCTCGAGGTTGTGGGTCTTACCTAGCATGTAGTCGTTGGTATCGTGAGCAGGTGTCACTTTCAGACAGCCTGTACCGAACTCGATGTCGACGTAGCGGTCCTCGATGACGGGGATGACGCGGTTTACGAGGGGCACGATGACCTTGCGGCCCTTGAGCCACTGGTTCTTCGGGTCCTTGGGGTTGATACACATAGCGGTATCGCCCATGATGGTCTCGGGACGGGTGGTGGCCACGACGGCGTAGTAGCCTTTGGCATCGCGGTGGATGATATTGCCTTCTTTTTCTAGATTTTCTAGATTGTCTAGATTATCTAGGCCATCAACGTAGTATTTCAGATGGAAGAGGTGGCTCTGCTCCTCTTTGTAGATGACCTCCTCGGTAGAGAGGGCGGTGAGGGCCTTAGGATCCCAGTTCACCATGCGCAGGCCACGATAGATAAGGCCCTTGTTATAGAGATCGACGAAGACCTTGATGACGCTCTCGGAACGCTTCTCGTCCATGGTGAAGGCAGTGCGGTCCCAATCGCAGCTGGCACCAAGGCGGCGCAATTGCTTGAGGATGATGCCTCCGTGCTCGTCGGTCCAGTCCCAGGCATGCTTCAGGAACTGCTCACGGGTGAGGTCGTGCTTCTTGATGCCCTGCTCGGCGAGCTTCTTCACCACCTTGGCCTCTGTAGCGATAGAGGCATGGTCGGTGCCGGGGACCCAGCAGGCATTCTTACCCTCCATACGGGCACGACGCACGAGAATGTCTTGGATGGTATTGTTCAACATGTGGCCCATGTGGAGCACACCGGTTACGTTGGGCGGCGGAATCACGATGGTATAGGGCTCGCGTCCGTCGGGCTTACTCGAGAAAAGTTTGTGGTCCAGCCAATACTGGTACCATTTGCCTTCGACCTCTTTCGGGTCGTATTTGCTTGCTAATTCCATATCTTTATTTGTTATTTCTATGCTCAAAATGGGGCAAATCTCAAAAAATCGCTGCAAAATTATAAAATTATTATGAATTATGCATTATGAATTATGAATTATTTCGTATCTTTGCCCCAAATATTTAAAGATTATGCACTCAAAAGAAGAAAAAATGCAGGCTTTTGGGCGGTTTCTTGATGTGCTTGATGCGTTGAGAGCCAATTGTCCGTGGGATAAGAAACAGACGAACGAGAGCCTGCGACCCAATACCATCGAGGAGACCTATGAGCTCTGCGATGCCCTCATCAAAAATGATGTGCATGACATCTGCAAGGAACTGGGTGATGTGCTGTTGCATATCTGCTTTTATGCGAAGATCGCTGAGGAAAAAGCGCAGTTTGATATGGCGGATGTGTGTGATGCGCTCACCAGGAAGATGATTACCCGCCATCCGCATGTGTATCATCCCTCGCAGATTGATGCCGAGGAGCCAAAGCCGCTGCCGTATATTCCGGAGGAGCTAGGCAATTCTAGAGATTCTAGAGAATCTAGATGTTCTAGAGATTCTAGAGAATCTAGATGTTCTAGAGATTCTAGAGAATCTAGAGAATCTAAGGTGACGACCGTCAGTCAGGTGCTGGAGAACTGGGAACAGATTAAGCTGAAGGAGAAAGACGGTAATGAGAGTGTGCTCTCGGGGGTGCCTTCAGCGCTGCCTAGTCTGATTAAGGCTTATCGCATTCAGGACAAGGCCCGTAACGTGGGTTTTGACTGGGAGAAGAAGGAGGACGTATGGAAGAAGGTGCGCGAGGAACTTGATGAACTCGAGACAGAACTGCGTAAGGAGGACAAGGAAAACTCGACGAAGGAATTGGGTGATTTCTTGTTCTCGGTGATCAATGCAGCAAGGCTTTATAAGCTGAATCCCGACAATGCGCTGGAGATGACGAACCGTAAGTTTATCAATCGTTTCAACTATATCGAAGCGCATAGCATAAAGGTTGGTAAACCGCTGAAGGATATGACGTTAGAGGAAATGGATAAACTATGGAATGAGGCGAAAGAGAGTGAATAGTGAATAGTGAAAAGTGAATAGTGAAGAGTGAAAAGGAAAGAGATATGAGAAAGATTTTGTTTTTTTGTATGGCGGCAGCCAGTATGACCATCATGATGAGTTGTGGTGGTGGCGGCGGCAAGAAACAGCAGGTGGTTGCTGAGGAAGAAGATACCTCTGCAGTGAATGTCATTCCCCGTGACCAGACCCTTTATGGTCTCTGTGGTGAGGGAACGGCCATGAATACCCTCCAGCTGTTGCGCGACAATGGTGACACGCTGGTGTTGAGTATCACGAACGCGATAGAGGCAGGTCAGGTGTTTGGCGGTCTGCAGGTGGGCGACCGTATTGCTATACTCCCCAACGCCACTCAGTCAGAGGCTGTGATCGTGATTAACCAGAATGCACTGCTCGGTGATTGGGTGATGCCCAATCCCATTGATGGCAGCTCGGAGGTCGGCATCCGCATCAAGGAAGGCGGTGTGGCTGAGAGCATCGACCAGAGCAGCATTATCTACAAGACCTGGAAGATCTTCAACGGTCGTCTGGAGATTCTCTCCCAGCGCGACGGTGGTGGCGACGAGGAAGAGCTGAACTTGTATGAGTTGGTGAAGCTTGGTGCTGACTCGCTGGTGTATCGCACGCTGAACAAGCCCAGAGAGGAGATGGAGACCTTTGAGTACAGCCGTTGGAAAGAGCCTGAGCAACTGGACCTGCACGGTCTGAAGCTCGAGGATGCAGCAGATGAGTTCCACCTTTAAACCAACAAAGATACTACCGCTTGGAACCGTTTAAAGTGCATATATTAGGGTGTGGAAGTGCACTTCCCACCCTTCGGCATAACGCCTCGTCGCAAGTTGTCGAGGTCCGGGGGAAGCTCTTCATGCTCGACTGTGCTGAGGGTACGCAGATGCAGCTGAGACGAAGTAAGATACGCTTCACGAAGTTGAGTCATGTGTTTATCACCCATCTGCATGGTGACCACTGCTTCGGACTGATCGGCATGATTTCCACCTTTGGACTCGTAGGACGTACTGCCCCGTTGCATGTATATGGGCCCAAGGAGTTAGGGCCGATTCTAGAAGGGCAGATCGCCTTTTTTACCCACGACTTAGGTTTCGATGTGAAATTCTATCCCGTCAACCCCACGCAGCATACTGTTGTGTATGAAGACCATAGTGTGGAGGTGTGGTCGATTCCTTTGCTGCACCGCATGCCCTGTTGCGGTTATCTGATTCGCGAGAAGGCCACAGAGCCCCATATCCGTCCGGAGATGATGCAATTCTATAAGATTCCCATCAGTCAGCGGAACAATATCAAGAAAGGTGCAGATTGGGTGACGCCAGAAGGAGAGGTAATTGCCAATGAACGGTTGGTGACGCCTGCCGATCCTGTGCGTAGCTATGCCTACTGCAGCGATACCCGTTATCTGGACCATTTGTGGCAGCTGGTGCAGGGGGTGGATACGCTTTATCACGAGACTACCTATGGCGACGACCATCTTCCGCAGGCAGAAAAATATTGTCACTCCACCGCACGACAGGCAGCGATGGTAGCACGACAGGCAGGGGTAGGGAAGCTGTTGTTAGGGCACTACAGCTCGCGCTACGAGGATGAGAATGTTTTGTTGGAACAAGCCCGCGAAGTGTTCGGGAAAAGCTATCTGACGAACGAAATGGACGTGTTTGACGTTTAATTTTAGGGGCAAAATGCATTTTTCTTTAGAAAAATTTTGTAGTTTCGCTAAAAATGTCTATCTTTGCAACAACTATAGACGTATGCGTATGCGAAAGAATCTACTTATCATTTCAATGATGGCATTTCTTGCCGTTCCTGCTGTGGCCACAACAGTGGTGCTGGAGGAGCATGGCGTGGCAGAGATGATAGAGGAGCCCATCACACTGAACATCGACGGAAATGCCGTTACGGTGAGCGGTGCTCAGGGCCAGAAGCTCATCGTGGTCTCGCTTACAGGCAGGCAAGTTGCAGAGTATCGGATTGATAGCCCTGCCCAGCGTATTGAACTTAATTTGACCAAAGGGTGTTATGTTCTCAAGGTTGGCAACGTTGTGCGCAAGGTTTCCATTCATTAGCATGTGAGCTACTGATGGCCTGCGCACTGCTGGTTTCCTGTGACACGGGAAACCGTGTGCCATCTGAGGCGGACCTCTCTACATTCGGAACCTATGTGAATGCTTTGGATACTGTTCAGTTGGAACAGAGTCTGAAGCATATTTTATCGAAGGATACATCACGATGGTCGTTTGACCAGGCCTTGAAGAAACGGTATACGGCTCTCACCAAGTTCGAAGATACCCCGATATGGTATTCGAGGATGGGCGTAATTGGTGAGGCTGATTCGCTGCTGAGCTATCTGCGCCATGAACTGCCCCAGAGTGGTCTCGACACCACAGCCTTTTTCCTTCCGGAGATTGCCGAGGATCTTGGCATCGTGAGGGCACTGGCTTTCGACTCCGTAGGGCAGAATATCAACGACCTGCTGCCACGATTGGATTATCACCTCTCGAAAGCATATATGCGCTATGCTGTAGGTCAGCGCTTTGGCTTTGTGCGTCCAGGACGTTTGATGAACAAGCTCTTTAAGAAAGCCGACAGCGACGAGTTTGCCAGGGTTTTTGATGAGCAGGTGAAGGAGCCTGACTATGACGAGGTGCTTTCGCAGCTTTCTTCAGACGCCCGTATGGACTATTTGTTCGCATCGACACCTCAGAACCCGCTCTATAAGACCTTGCAGCATGAGTTTTCGACGGCTACAGGCAAGGAGACGCGCAGACGACTGGCGGTGAATATGGAACGGTGCAGGTGGCAGATGAGCCGTCCCGATGACCATGAGAAGGCTGTGCTGGTGAATATCCCTGCCCAGCAGCTGTGGGCTGTAGGCGGCGATTCGGTGCTGGATATGCGTATCTGCTGTGGAGCGACTACCACGAAGAGTCCGCTGCTGCATAGCACCATCAGTCATATACAGGTGAATCCCGACTGGATTATCCCACATAATATCGTGAAGTCGGATATCGTGTGCCATGCAGGCGATTCGGCCTACTTCGCCCGTCATCACTACTATATCGTGGAGCGGGCCACAGGTGATAGTATTGATCCTGCAAAGGTGACGCAGGAGGAACTGGCATCTGGCACGTTGCGCGTAGGACAGCACGGCGGCCCTGGAAACAGTCTCGGTCGTATCGTGTTCCGCTTTAACAATAACTTTTCCGTGTATTTGCACGACACGAATAACCGCGGGGCCTTCCAACGTGAGAAACGTACGTTATCGCATGGCTGCATCCGTGTGGAGAAACCTTTCGACCTGGCCTGTTTCCTGTTGCCTGACCTGGATGAGTGGGATCAGGATCGGTTGCGTCTCTCAATGGACATCCCTCCTGAGACCGAAGAAGGAATGGCGTATCTGGAGGAAAATGAAGAAGAACCAAGGCCGTTCCGCCTGATGACCTATCATGAGGTGACACCTCGCGTGCCCGTGTACATTATTTATTATACTGCTTATCCGAATCCGGCTACAGGCATTGTACAAACCTGGCCCGACCTATATGGTTACGACAAGGCGATAGCGTCTGCTATAGACAGCTTTCTGCCAAAGTGAGTTCTAACAGAGATTGACAATGGATAAATACGACGATCAACATATAAAAGAGCTGCTGATGAAGGCGGAGACCCAGCATAAGGGTTTCGAGTTGCTTGTGAAACAATATAGCGAACAACTGTATTGGCAGGTGCGACGTATTGTCATGACACATGAGGATGCTAATGATGTGCTGCAGAATGCCTTCATCAAAGCCTGGAACGGCCTTGAGTCGTTTCATGGCGACGCGAAGATCTTTACCTGGATCTCGAGGATAGCCATCAATGAGAGTATCGACTTTGTGCGTCGCCAGAAGAATCTGTCGGTGGTGAGCGCCGACGATGAGGATGCCCACGTGGCCAATACACTGATGGCAGACGAATATTTTGACGGTGATGAGACGGAGGCTCTGTTGCAGGAAGCCATCGCCTCGCTGCCTGAAGTGCAGCGTACCGTGTTCACTTTGCGCTACTTTGAGGAGATGAAATACAGCGAGATAAGCCAACGACTCAAGACGTCGGAAGGTAGTCTGAAAGCTTCGTATCACATTGCCGTCAAAAAGATATCTGATTTTTTTAAGTCACATGATTAAACCTTTTAGAATTATAAACGTCAATATAGTATGATGGAAGAAAAATATCTCATAGAAAAAGTCGGCAAAGAGAATCCATTCAGGGTTCCCGAGGGCTATTTCGACACGCTCAGCAGCCAGATCATGGCAAAAGTAGAGGCAGAGGGTGTCGCGCCCAGAGACATTAAGACAGGCAAGGAGAAACGCGCTAAAGTGGTGTGGCTCAGGCCTGTACTTTATGCTGCTGCCAGTGTGTGTGCATTGTTCATTAGTGTTGTGGCCTATCAGTCTCACTCAGACCAAGGCCCCGCAGCACCCACTCAGACTGTCGTGGCCAATAATCAGATGTTGATGGATGACTATTTTGATGAGGCTGCAGACTACGTGATGCTTGACAACCAGGATATCTATGCCTGTCTGTCATCAGATTATTAAATAAAGTTAAAATGAGACGATTGATTATCGGTCTTTTCTGTTTAGCTACACTTGGCGCTTCTGCCCAGGGATTCCCTCAGAATTTCCCTAGGCAGAACGGTTTTCCGCAAGGCGGCTTCCCACAGCAGAATGGCCAGCAACAGAGATTCTCACCTGAGAAGTATCAGGCCGATCTAGAGCAGTATATCACAAAGGAGGCTTGTCTGACGCCACAGGAGGCTTCGGCTTTCTTCCCTCTCTTCAGGGAGATGCAGAAAAAACAGCGCGCACTCTATACCAAGATGCGTGAAGATGTCAGAATCAAACCTACTGACGAGGCTGCCTGTAAGAAGATGATCCAGAAGCGCGATCAGGTGGAACTGGAGCTGAAGAGCATCCAGCAGACCTATCATAACAAGTTTTTTGGCGTGTTATCTCCCTCAAAGGTGTTTGATGTCATCAGGGCTGAGGACACTTATCATCGAGGCTTGCTCAGGAATATGGGCAGAGGTCCGATGGGTGGCGCGATGGGCGGATTCCCAAGGATGCAGGGACAACCACGTGGACAAGGTCAGCAGAAAGGACAGTCGAATACCAAGAAGTAGAAGAATTCAAGATGGAAAATGTAAGTACCGTTGCTCTATGAAGGAGCAGCGGTATCTTTTTATTCCAGTTTGGAGCCCTCAAGGCGTTTCGGACAAAGGGGCTCCAGTTCGCATTTGTCGCAATGAGGCTTGCGTGAGGTGCAGACATATCGGCCATGCAGCAACAGCCAGTGATGGGCATCGGGGATATCCGCCTCAGGGATATGTTTCGTCAAAGCCATCTCCACCTTATAAGGTGTGTTGTCGCGCTTGCTTACGAGACCCAAGCGGTGGGCCACACGGAACACGTGGGTGTCGACAGCAAGGGCTGATTTCCCAAAAGCCACGCTCTGTATGACGTTTGCGGTCTTACGGCCTACACCTGGCAGATCCAGAAGCAGATTCATGTCAGAGGGCACTTCGCCAGCATGCTTCTCCACCAATGCCCTCGCCATCTTCACGAGATGTTCCGCCTTCGCATTGGGGTAGGAGACACTGCGGATAAACGCCAGCACGTCTTCGGCCTCTGCCTTCGCCATCGTGTTGGCATCCGGATAGTGACGGAACAACTCAGGCGTTACCTGATTGATGCGTTTGTCGGTGCATTGGGCACTCAGGATAACGGCCACGAGCAGCTGGAACACGCTGCCAAACTCGAGTTCTGTATTCACGTTGGGCATTTCCTTGCGGAAATGCTCTAAAATCCTCTGGTATCGCTCTTCTTTCTTCATTGCGTGGGCAAAGATACAAAAAAGTGAGCGAAATTCCAAAATAATTTGGGGATTACAGAAAAAATGCGTATCTTTGTAGCCCGAAATATAACCTATAGCAATAATCTCGATTACTAATATAACTAAGTATATGAGAAGAATAATTTTGTCGATTGCTTGTCTGGCAGCGTTTCAGAGCTTTGCTGCTGACAAAACGCCCGTGTGGAAAGACCCCAATGTGAATCAGTTGAATCGTGAGCAGAGACATGCCGCTTTCTTTGCCTTCGAGAGTGAAGAACTCGCCAAGCAAGGCGACAAGACGAAATCGTCGCGCTATCTCTCGATGGAGGGCATGTGGAAATTCAACTTCGTGAAAAACCATCAGGATGCCCCGAAAGATTTCTTCGGCCTGAAATATGATGACTCGAAATGGGTGGATTTCCCCGTTCCCGGACTCTTCGAGCTGAATGGCTATGGCGACAAGATCTACAGGAACATCGGCTACGCCTGGAGTACGACCTTCAAGAATGATCCACCCTATATCGGCGAGATCAACAACTATACAGGTTCGTATCGCAGAACCTTTGAGCTGCCGGCAGAATGGAAGGGACAGGAGGTAATCTATCATGTGGGCTCGGCAACGAGTAACCTCAGTCTCTGGGTGAACGGTAAGTTTGTCGGCTACTCTGAGGATTCGAAGGTGGCTGCGGAGTTCAACATCACCAAGTATCTGAAGCCTGGCAAGAACCTTATCGCCATGCAGATCATGCGTTGGTGCGACGGCTCCTATCTCGAGGATCAGGACTTCTGGCGCTTTACGGGCATCGCCCGTGAGGTGTATCTCTTTGCCCGTCCGAAGACACATATCGAGGACCTTACTATGACGCAGGACTGGGTGGTGGATTCCAAGCGTGGCATACTGAAATTCGATGTGAAGACGGCAGGCAAAGCTACTGCTACAGCAAAGGTGATTCTTGATGACGGCCAGATCAGCAGTGAGATTGAGCCAAATCACGAGATCTACCTGAATGCTGTGAAGCCTTGGACGGCTGAGACGCCCCATCTCTATACCGTTTTTGTGACGCTGAAGCAGGGCGACAAGGTGCTGGAGGTGATCAAGCAGCGTGTGGGTTTCCGTCATATCGAGATCAAGGGTGGTCAGTTGCTGGTCAATGGTCAACCGATTCTGATCAAGGGTGCCGACCGTCATGAACTCGATCCTGATGGTGGCTATATCGTTTCTGTGGAGCGTATGATTCAGGATATCAAGATTATGAAGTATCTTAATATCAATGCCGTGCGTACTTGCCACTATCCCGATGATCCCCGCTGGTATGACCTCTGCGACGAATATGGCCTGTATCTGACTGCTGAGTCGAACCTTGAGAGTCACGGTATGGGTTATCGTGAGGGAACACTGGCTAAGAACGAAGCCTTTGCCAAAGCGCATATTGAGCGTCAGGAGGGTAATATGTGCTCGTTTAAGAACCATCCGAGCATCATCGTTTGGAGTTTGGGTAATGAGGCTGGCTACGGCGTGAACTTCGAGAAAGCATACGATTGGGTGAAGGCCTACGACCCGACCCGTCCTGTGCAGTATGAGCAGGCCGGACATGCAGGCAAGACGGATATCTTCTGTCCGATGTATATGGGCTATGAGGACTGCGAGAAGTATTCGAAGACCGACAATCCCCGTCCGCTGATTCAGTGTGAGTATGCCCATGCAATGGGTAACTCGATGGGTGGTTTCAAGGAATATTGGGACATTATCCGTCAAAACGGCAAATATCAGGGTGGTTACATCTGGGATTTCGTGGATCAGGGTCTGCGCGACAAGAGTCCGATCACTGGTAAGGAGATCTTTACTTACGGTGGCGACTACGGACGCTATCCCGCTTCTGACTATAACTTCAACTGTAACGGTATCATTGCTCCCGACCGTCGTCTGAATCCCCACGCTTATGAAGTGCGTTATTTCTATCAGAACGTATGGGTAGCTGATATGGGACTGAAGGACGGAAAGGTGGAAATCTATAATGAGAACTTCTTCAAGACACTCGACGATCTGGAGATGGAGTGGTTCGTGGGTGGTGCCTCTGGTGGTCATCATCACGACAACCCAGGACGTCCTGAGGGCATGACCTTCGGACATGGTGGCACCTTCGCCATCAACGGTATCGCTCCTCAGCAGCGTAAGGTGGTGACGATCGACGCCATGAAGCAGGTTGTTGAACGTGTGCTTGGACATCATGGTGATCAGGAACTCTTCGTCATCTTCCAGTTCAAGACCCGCGAGGCTCAGCCGTTGATAGATAAGGGGCAGGTGGTGGCGCGTCAGCAGTTCGTGCTGAATCCTTATCAGTTCCCGGAGATCAAGGCCGAAGAGGCTGATGTGCAGAAGGAGGAGACCGAGAGCTACGTGAAGCTCGATGCAGGCGGTACTACGCTGACCATCGGCAAGCGTCACGGCTGGATAGACTATCTTGATGTTGACGGAGAACCGATGCTCTTGGATCGTGAGTCGATCACGCCTGAGTTCTGGCGCGCACCAACGGATAATGACTACGGTGCTGGTCTGCAGAACCGTTTCGCTGTCTGGAAGAATCCGCAGATGAAGGTGAAGAAGTTTGAGGTCGACGACAATCAGGTGGAGGTGTCCTTCGACATGCCCGATGTGAAAGCAGAGCTGAAGATGACCTACACCTTGACTGCAGAGGGCGAAGTGATCATCCGTGAGCAGTTGAAGGCCGATAAAGAGGCGAAGATTGCCAATATGTTCCGCTATGGTATGCAACTGCAGATGCCGAAGGCATATAACGAGGTAGAGTATTATGGTCGCGGACCTGTGGAGAACTATATCGACCGTAACTCCAGCGAGTTTATCGGTGTATATAATAATAAGGTGGCCGATGAGTACTTTAGCTACGTCCGTCCGCAGGAGTCAGGTAACCATACGGATTTACGCTGGTTCCGCGTGAAGAATGCAGCAGGGAAGGGATTGGAGTTTTATAGCAACGCTCCAATGGAGGCCAGTGCCTTGAACTTCCTGATGTCGGATCTCGACGATGGCCCTCGTAAGGAAAAGACTTGGGGACATCACTCTGGCGACCTGATTGAACGTCCGCTGACACAGGTACATATCCAGCAGCGACAGTTCGGTCTGGGATGTGTGAACTCTTGGGGCGCATGGCCTCGCAGAGAATATCAGATGCCTTATCAGGATTACGACTTCACCTTCGCCATCCGTCCTCTGAAGTAAATAATAAATTGCTTACTGAATTCAACCGTCTTGTTGCAAAATGAAAGCACAAGACGGTTGATTTTTGTCAAAAAGCGCTAAAAATATGCGGTTTTTATACTTTTTTATGTAGCAAACTGTTGGTTCATATCTTTTTATATACTATCTTTGCAGCCGGAAATGATTTATTTATTGTTGAGAGAGATGAAAGAGATGAAAAAAATGGTACTTATGGGACTGATGTTCTTCGTGGGTACATTGACGCTGAACGCAACAGAGAACGCCGATGGCAAGGAAGCTGTCGACACTACTTATATCAAACTGGACGAGAACCGCGAGCCCATCAATCATGTGAATCTGACCAAGGAAGAGTTGGAGGCTAAGGTGGGTGAGTTGGAAACGATTCTCGAAACGGATAATTTCCAGTTGTATGCTGCTGGTGACTATACCTATAAGATTGTGAATGGTGTGGTGACCTCGATGGCTATTCAGATTCCTGACGATAACAACGACAAGGTGGTGTACAATCAGATTCTGAATGCGCTGGCTAAGAGTAACTCTATTAAGGATACGCACAATACGGGTGGTAATCACTATCTGTATGCCAACTTCCAGATTCAGTTTGACGACTTCGAAGGCTATGAGAAGTTGACTTTCCTGGCTTTAGAGCAATAATCTTACAAAATAATATTCTTTTGTGGCCTCGTTCTTCGGAACGGGGCTTTTTTATGCTTTCTTTTGCAGAATCATGAATTTAATAATTAAAATATAATATCTATATATTGATATTATTGTTAACGTTCTTAAAATCGACTCAAATAATTAACAAATTGCATTAAGGATTTTAAGAAATCAGCTATCTTTGCACTTGCAATTAAAAAGAAAAATGAAGAAAAGTACGATTTGGATTATAGCAACGATTATGGGCCTCTCGTTTTTGGGGCTTCTTTTCTTGCAGCTCTCCTACATCGAGCAGATGGCGAAGATGAAGAAGGAGCAGTTTGACGAATCGGTGAACCGCAGTCTTTACCAGGCCTCACGCAATCTCGAGATGAACGAGACTATGCGTTATCTGGAGAAGGATGTCAAGGATACAGAGCGTCGCGCCTATAGTCAGGATTCGGTGATGGTTGATGGTCTTGGTACCGTGAAGCAGTCGCATCAGTTTGCGGTGGCTGCTGACGACGGCACGGTTTATTCAAGTTTCGAGCTGAAAACCTTTGCCAT
>Ga0265300_10002944_pt1 | contig 14216 bp, 8 predicted proteins | sample AusTroGonzalo_MG_FD_193482 | JGI IMG/M metagenome (GOLD analysis project Ga0265300, IMG submission 193482) | Bovine rumen microbial communities from tropical cattle in Woodstock, Queensland, Australia - Gonzalo_03 | ecosystem: Host-associated > Mammals > Digestive system > Stomach > Rumen ... | reverse complement strand
GCATAAATGCTGTTTCTGACAGAGAGGAACTGCTCAATCTGATGCTGGAACTTGATCCTTACGGGGTGACCGGTTACTTTGATGTGGGAATAGGTCCTGATCTCAAGGATAGCAAAAACAATATTGTGGGCTTGAGCCAAGGTGGCCTCACACTGGGTGACAAGGAGTATTATACTGACCGTGACCGTCAGACCCAGAACATACGTAAGGCGTTCAAGAAACATGTGGTGCGTATGTTGATGCTTGCCGGTTACGGCAGATGGGAGGCCCGCCGTAGGATGCGTATAATATGGCGTATAGAGAAACGCTTGGCCAAAGCTTCAAGAAACAATGTCCAGCTGCGTGATCCTGCCTCCAATTATCACAAGATGTCTGTTGCTGAACTCTATGAGCAGCTACCAGGTTTTGACTGGAACGGTTTCTTCAGTAAACTTGGCCTTGGCGGAGTAGAGTTGGTAGATGTAGGGCAACCGGAGGCAATCCTGGAGGCTATACGTGTACTGAATGAAGAACCCCTTGAGGACCAGAAGGTCCTTATGGAGTGGCAGATGCTTGATTCAAACGGCACCCGTATAGGTAAGGCCTTTGATGATGCGGATTTTGATTTCTACGGCCGCACTCTAAGTGGGCAGAAAGAACCCAAGCCCATGTGGAAACGTGCCACATCGGCCGTAAACGGAACTCTTGGCGATGCTCTGGGGCGCCTTTATGTGGAGAAGTATTTCCCTTTAGGAGCTAAGGAGCGCATGATAGAGATGTTCCATAATCTTAAACGTGCGCTTGCCCGCCGCATTGAGGCTCAGGACTGGCTGAGTGATGAGAGTCGCCGTCTGGCTCTTGAAAAACTTGAAGCCTTCAAGTTCAAGATAGGTTTCCCTGACAAGTGGCGTGACTACTCCAAGATGGAGATTGATCCTTCAAACTCACTCTTTGAGAACAGTGCCTCCATAAGTCGTTACTTCTGGAACGATATGGTGGAGCGCAAGTTCAAGAAGCCTGTTGATCCTACTGAGTGGTACATGAACCCGCAGGAAATAAACGCCTATTATGACGTTTCCATCAATGAGATATGTTTCCCGGCCGGAATTCTGCAATATCCGTTCTTCAGTATGGAGGCCGATGATGCATTCAACTACGGTGCCATAGGAACCATCATGGGCCATGAGATGACTCACGGCTTTGATGATGAGGGGCGCCAGTTTGACAAGGAGGGCAATATGTGTAACTGGTGGAGCAAGTCCGATACCCGCCGTTTCAACCGCCGTGTAAAGGTTTTGGTAGATTGGTTCAGCGGAATTGAGGTGCTGCCGGGCATAAAGGCCAACGGCAAGCTCACCCTGGGTGAAAATATAGCTGACCACGGTGGCCTGACGGTAGCTCTTGAAGCATTCCGTGAGGTATGTAATCAGGAAGATGTAAAACTTGGTTTTACGCCTTTGCAGCGTTTCTTCATTGCGTATGCCTGCACCTGGGCAGAGAACTGCCGTGACGAGATGGTTCTGCAGCAAACCAAAAGTGATGAACACTCTTTAAGCCGACTGCGTGTGAACGGCGCCTTGCCTCATATTGATGAATGGTATGAGGCATTCGGTATAACGGAACAGGATTCTATGTATATTGCACCCGGTAACAGGGTACGTATTTGGTAAATATGAAAGAGGGTAGAGCCATAGAACTGTTGTCACCCGCCAGGAATCTGGAGTGCGGCATTGAGGCCATAAAGCATGGTGCCGATGCCGTGTATATTGGTGCCGGCCGGTTCGGTGCCCGTCAGGCTGCAGGCAACAGCGTGGAAGATATTGCCGAGCTTACCCGATTTGCCCATTTCTATGGTGCCAAAGTATATGTCACCGTAAACACCATACTCAAGGATTCTGAATTGGCCGATGCTGAGAAACTGATATGGCAGCTATATGAGGCGGGAGCCGATGCCCTGCTGGTTCAGGATATGGCGGTCTTGCGCATGAAACTGCCGCCTATAGCCCTGCACGCAAGCACCCAGTGTGATGTACGCAGTGTGGATAAGGTGCGTTTTCTGGCAGACTGCGGCTTTACTCGTGTGGTGTTGGCTCGTGAGTTGTCACTCGATGAGATTCGTGTCATACATAAAGCCTGCCCCGATGTGGAGCTTGAGTGCTTTGTGCACGGTGCTCTCTGCGTGAGTTACAGCGGGCAGTGCTATGCGTCACAATACTGCTTTGGCCGTAGTGCCAACCGCGGCGAGTGCGCCCAGTTCTGCCGTCTCAAGTTTGATCTGGTTGACTCTGACGGCAATGTCATCGTTAAGGGCAAACATCTGCTTTCACTGCGTGACATGAACCGCATGGAGAGTCTTGAGGAACTTATGGATGCCGGTGTCTGCTCATTTAAGATAGAGGGCCGTCTGAAAGAGACATCGTACGTAAAGAATGTGACAGCCGCATACAGTGATGCGGTGAACAGGATACTGGAACACCATAATGAGTACTACCGTGCTTCATCGGGCCATAGTGATTATATGTTTACCCCTGATGTGAACAAGAGTTTCAACCGCGGGTTCACTGATTATTTCCTGCATGGCCGTCAGCCCGATATCTGGTCACCCAACACACCTAAATCCAAGGGTGAGTTTATGGGACAGGTGCGCATCGTGGGTCGCGGTTTCATTACCGTATCAGGAAACAAACCGTTCCATAACGGTGACGGCCTGTGCTATATAGGGCAGGACGGAGAGCTGAAAGGATATCGTGTAAACCGTGTGGAGAACGGCCGCATATTCCTCTATCTGGAGAGCGGTGACATGCCTTCAATTGCTGCGGGTACTGATGTGTACCGCAACTATGACCAGGAGTTTGAGAAGACGCTCGCCAAGGAGAGCGCCGTAAGGAAGATTCGCGTCGATATACTGTTTGAGGAGACCGTCGCCGGCTACCGTGTAAGTATGACTGATGAGGATGGGAACGTGGCTTCTGTGACATCGGATTGGAAGAAAGAGGATGCCCGCACACCACAGGAGAACAATATCCGTACGCAGTTGGGTAAATTAGGTGGCACCCGTTTTGATGCCAAGGCTATTGATATAAAGCTTGATGGCGACAGGTTCATTCCTTCATCACTGCTCTCTGACATGCGTCGTCAGGTGACTGAGCAATTGGAGACTGTCCGCATGGATTCATACGTGCGTCCGGTGCAGGGAAAGGCATCGGGAGTAAATGTGGAATATCCGGTCAGGGAACTCACCTATCTTGGTAACGTGATGAATGCCCAGGCCCGCACGTTTTACAGCGACCATGGCGTGCAGCGTATTGATGACGCTTTTGAGAAAACCGCTCCAGATAGTGCGGTTATAATGTTCTGCCGCCACTGCATAAAGAACTCAATGGGACTCTGCCCCAAGAACCGCAGGCAGGATATAAAGGTTCATGAGCCGTTGTATCTGCTATCGCAGGACGGACGTCGTTTCCGCCTGCGTTTTGACTGTGCTAAATGCCAGATGGAAGTGAATAGTTGAGAAAAAAGAGCTATATTTGCGCCAACAATCAAATAAAATTTCAGAACGCTATGAAAAGAATCGTAAAAATTATGGCTGTTGCCGCTTTGGTACTGGTTTCTTACACTGCTAAAGCTGAGCTTGCTCCCCAGTGGTCAAAAGGTACAATGATTGCAAATGCAAATATCGGTGTGGGTGAAAATGCTGATTTTGGCACAACAGTTTCATTGGATTATGTTTTGGTTGACGAATGGTGGAAGGGACACTTTACCGTTGGTGGTGAGGTCGGCTACTCAACATGGGAAAATAAAGCTTTGAACGATAAGAACTTTGGATTTACTCCTCGTGTAACATATGGTCTCAATATTACTCCTAAGTTTGAGGTTCATGCCATAGTAGGACTGGGATTAGGTTTCCAGAGTGAGAAAGATAAGGTTAACGACAAGACCAGTGAGAATATCTTTATCACATGGAATGATATGGTAGGTTGCCGTTTCTTCTTTACAGAGAATTTTGGTGTAATGGCTGAGGCGGGTGTATCATACAGAATGCCGGAATTACGTATCGGTTTTTCATTTAAACTTTAACATATAAGTTCCAAATAGTACAAAAGGGGGCATTTAAACGCCCCCTTTTTTGTGCTATTTTTTTATCTTCGCGCTGTTATGAGAAGAATCGCATTTGTTTTGTTGCTGGCTACCAGTCTGGCTTGCCAGGCTGAGAGTACAGTCATAAAAGTTTCTAAGGATAACGCTATCCAGACCAACGGAGGCCGTTGGGAGGGGTGGGGTACCAGCCTGTGCTGGTGGGCCAACCGCATCGGGTATAATGAGACTCTTACAGCCAAGAGTGCAGCGCTGTTCTTTGATGTCAAGCAGGGTCTTGGCCTGAACATTATGCGCTACAACGTGGGGGGAGGTGATGATCCCACGCACCATCATATAACCCGCACTGACAGCGATGTTCCCGGCTGGATGATTATCGACCCCGAAACCGGCGAACGCAAGTATGACTATACTGCCGATGCCCGCCAACTCAATGTGGTTAAAGCCGCCATGAAAGCAGCCGGGCAGGATGCCTACCTGGAGATATTCAGCAACTCACCGCCATACTTCATGACCAACAGCGGCTGCTCCACAGGTAACTTCAAGGCTGAGGAGAACAACATAAAGGATGATGAGTATGATGACTTTGCCGAGTACATGGCTCACGTGGCCAACTACATGACACGCAATATGGGCCTTAAGGTAAAGAGCGTATCGCCCATGAACGAGCCCAACACCAACTACTGGCCCGCCATGAACTACAAGCAGGAGGGTTGCCACATTGATGCTGGAGAGTCACAGTCCAAACTGCTTGTTCTCACTAAAGAGGCTCTTAACCGCTACGGTCTTAAGGATATCATCCTTACCACCAGTGATGAGACCAACCCCGGTAAGCAGATAGAGGAGATTCAAACCCTAACCCCCGATGCCCGTGCCGCCATAAACCGCATCAGCGTCCACACCTACGGCACCAACAGCATCCGTGAGATGGGTCAGTTGGCAAAGGACGAGAAGATAAACCTCTGGATGAGTGAGGTGGACGGCAACGGAACCGCCGGACAGAATGCAGGTGAGATGGCTGCCGGCCTTTGGCTTGCTGAGAAGATAATAACCGATATCCAGGCCCTTGAACCATCGGCCTGGGTGCTCTGGCAGGTAATAGACACCCACATAAGCAAAGAAGGCTACAAAGGCCGTCGTGACGGAGGCCCGCTCCGCACCGCCGGAGGCTACTGGGGAACCGCCTGCGCCAACCACGACACCGGTGAGATCCTGCTAACCCAGAAATACTACGCATTCGGCCAGTTCAGCCGCTACATCCGTCCCGGTTCCACCCTGATCAACTGCCCCACCGACCGCCGCTCCGGCGTCAAAGCCCTTGCTGCCGTCAGCAAAAAGCAGCTGACCATAGTTTGCACCAATACCACCAATCAGGAAAAAGATTTGACTATTGATTTGAGCGAATTCAAGCCCAAAGGTTCAGTAAAACAAATTAGAACCAGTGGTCAGTTCCAAGATGGAGAACATTGGTCAGAAACAGACTTGGGAAAAATCAAAGATTCAAATCTGGAGGTAACGTTAATACCAAACTCAGTTACAACCTTCCAAATACGCACAAAGTAGGGGCACAAAGGGGACGGTTCTTTTTGTGCCCCAATTGCCTCTTGTGTCATACCCCCAGTACTACACTGGGGCTAATGTTTAGTTCTTCTGACATTTTTCGTGCTTGCTTTAAGGTGGGCTCACTTTTGCCGGAGAGTATTTCACTGACCTTTGAGGGGTTCATTCCTAGAATAGTTGCGAGTTTGGTCTGGGTAATACCCATCTCGAACATACGCAGTTTCAGAATCTCTACTAATGTGGGCTTTCCTACAGGATAGTGTATGTCCTCATAATCTGCTACCAGATTTGAAAGAAGAACAAGTTCTATGCTATTCTTGTCGTTAACAGGCGTATCATTGTCAACTACCTTAAGTAGTTCTTCAATGCGCTCCATTGCGCCGTTGTACTGTATTTCATTTTCAATTGCTGTCATACTAAATGTTTTTTATATCGTCCAATTTATCATATTCATCATGTGTTCCAATAAATCTGATATATACCATTTTTACTTTGAACAACACTAAAGCAATAAGTCTGTAATTGTTGCCTTTTATATTAAAAACCACTCTATTGTTACCGACAAAATCAGCTGAATTGAATGTTTTTTTTATTTGAGCAAAATTATCCCATTCAGCCTTTTCTGTTTTTTCATACCAGTCTTCCAATGCGGTTTCTGCATCTTTATTAGCCTGATAAAATAGTACAAGCGTTTTCTTAGCAATGATTCTCATTTCATGATATGGTTTACGTGTTCGTAATTAAAGTTGATGCAAATATACAAGGATAATTCTAAATTTCAAAATATTATTCCAGATTTTAGAACTATTTTCTAATAAGGAGGGGCACAAAAAGAACCGTCCCCTTTGTGCCCCAATTATAAACCTTTACTTTTTGCTTCGTTCCAGAGTGCGTCCATTTCTTCAAGAGTCATGTCTTTGAGTTGGCGTCCCTGGTTGATTGCAGCCTCCTCAACGTAGTTGAAACGGCGTATGAACTTCTTGTTGGTGCGCTCCAGGGCATCATCGGGATGGATCTTGTAAAGGCGTGCCACGTTGATGATTGAGAACAGCAGGTCACCCAGTTCCTGTTCTGCTTTCTCCTTGTCATTGGCACTTATCTCAGCACTGAGTTCAGCATACTCCTCGCGAACTTTGTCAAGGGCACCCTGCGGAGTATCCCAGTCAAAACCCACATGAGCGGCCTTCTCCTGGATGCGGAAAGCCTTGATGATTGAGGGCAGGGCATCAGGCACACCGGCCAGCACACGCTTGTTGCCACCCTTCTCCTTGAGCTTGAGCTGCTCCCAGTTCTGCAGCACCTGATCTGCACCATTTACATTGGTAGTTCCGTAGATATGCGGATGGCGATAGATAAGCTTGTCACAAAGCTTGTCACAAACGTCCTTGATATCGTAATCGCCGGTCTCGCTGCCAATCTTTGCGTAGAAGACCACGTGCAGCAGGACATCGCCCAGCTCCTTGCAGATATCGGCCTTGTTGTCTTTCATTATGGCATCGCAAAGCTCAAAGACCTCCTCAATGGTATTCTGACGCAGTGAGTCATTGGTTTGGACACTGTCCCAAGGGCACTTCTCCCTGAGCTCATCCATTATGTCAAGCAAGCGTCCGAACGCCTGCATCTTTTCCTCTTTTGTGTGCATATCGTGTAGTTTTGCTGCAAAGTTAAGAATCTGTTTTGAATTGTTCTGCGAAAAAAATTGTGTCAAAGCAATCTGTTTATCGCGATAAACAAAATACGCGAAAAATTGTTTATTCCAATAAACAGTTGATGTAATAATGCAGCTCTTGCTTTAGACGACATTGATATAGCAAGTCCAAAGAAAATACCTCTTTGGGCATTTGGATTCCTTTATTGAGTTTGGTTCTTCCTTTCAATATTAATTATGTAGGTGTTTATAATCGTACGACTAATGGAACATTATAAATTGTGACATCCTATCATAAGGGGTTGTCACAATTTGTGATAACCTACATGTCTGAAAGGTAGATTATATTTTTGTCCCATTTTTGTCCCATCGCCTTTTTTGATTTTTAGTGGGTTAATGCATATTTTTGCCCTATGCATACTTCGCTAATATATGAATAGGGTTAGGTTGGTATTCTATACTATATTGGTTGCAATAATTCCAATAAGTGTTGTTTCCTGCTTGCGGGATGACGACAGGTTGCGGACGGTCGAATTGTTGATGGAGACTGACCCTAAGGCGGCGGATTCAATTTTGACCTCTATGCCGGAACCTACATCACGTAGGGACCGTGCATGGTATGCTGTTCTCAGGTCTTTGGCTGATTATAAGAATGACAGGACTATTACATCCGATAGTCTGATTCGTGCGGCAACAGATTATTATGGCTCTTTGCATAAGAATTACCATGCTGCGGTAGCATGGTATGCTCATGGATGTGTCGATACACAATTGAAAAATGATTATTCGGCGATATATGCTTTTCTAAAGGCAAAGGATTTGTTTCCGGATACTCTGGTGCATTATTATGCGCTTACAGAATATAAGTTGGGAAACGGATATCTGAACTTGAAGATGTACAATGAGGCAATGAATCTGCTGATGTGTAGTAGAATCAATGCTGACAGATTACAGGATACAGTCACATCGTATTGGGCAAACGTCCGTTTGTTTGAGTGTGCATTGCAACTTGGACATAATAAAGTTTCGGACAGTATATTAAATACAATTGTGTTTAAACATGTCTATGAAGCCTTATTGGATGACACCTTGTTTGAGGGGACAGGCTTAGGATATAGATTTGTTACTGTTGGTGAGGAAGATGACAGACCAGTGCCCAAAGGTCCGCAATACTCTTCCAAGGGATATGTGTATTTAAGTAGAGGTGATTTTGATTCGGCCTATTACTGTTTCAGAAAATCGATGGAACTCTCAACGTCTTTGTACGGAAAGCGGATATTGGCAGATAACCTGACACGGGTGTCGATGCGGATGAATAAGCCTGATGAGGCTATCTACTGGCATGATTATTATCGCAGGTTGTCTGATTCCATAAGGATTGCCGAAAAAACAGATGCCAAGGATATAGCTGACATTCAGAATGTTCATCTTCAAGAGTTGAATGAAGAGAGAATACAACACAGGCATAAACGCTTTATGGTTATAGGCTTTTTCTCATTGTTCCTGTTGGTGGCGTTGACGTTACTTGCTTATATGCTGTTTAAGAATAGGGAGAAGAAAAGGATTATCCGCAGGCAGGAGGAACTTCTCAATATGGAGCAAGAGATACGTAAGGGTAGTATCGCAATTCTGGAATCGCAGGTAAGGGAGTTATCGCAGGCTAATCCTCAGGCGCGGACGGCATTGCTTAATCTGTATGCACACAGATTGCGGTTGGGCAGTGATTATTTCCGTAAGACCAATGAATACAGAAAACTGTTGGCGGCAGCATCAGGTGGTACTTTGAGTGCTGAAGAAAAGGCTATTGTTATGACTATACTGGCGCAGTCTTTCAGTGATTCCATTGTGGATATTCAGGTTGAATATCCAGGAATGGATAAGGATGAAACGCTGACCTTGATTTTGTCATCACTTGGTTTTAAGAATGAGCTGATTGCAGAATTGTTGGGCAATGTCACAGATGAGGCTATCCGAAAAAGAAAGTACAGGTTTGGTAAGGCTAACCCAGATTTCTTTGCATTGTTTCATTAATAGTAAGAGGTAATTTGCATATAATCAGTGTGTCTACTATTTGTCCCGTTTTTGTCCCAGTATTTACGATTGGACGATAGCATTTAATTCATATATTTGAAAGTGTGTAATTTATTTCTTATGAGAAGGACTTGTCTTTTTGCTTTAGTTATCCTTTCGACATTTGTCCAGGTGAGAGCTGGAAATGATGCACTGATGCGTTTTGCGGGGAATATTCATCAGTTCAATGAACTGTTTCCGCAGGAGAAGGTCTATCTGCAGTTTGACAATACCGCTTACTATCAGGGTGACGATATCTGGTTCAAGGCGTTTGTGGTAAATTCTTCTGATTTTGGCCGGACGGAATCAGGGGTGCTGTATGTGGATTTGCTGTCTCCCAACGGGGGGGTGCTCCAGCAGCAGAAGCTAAAGATTGTAGCCGGACAGGCCGATGGACGCATACAGCTGGTGGATTACGCTACGGAGCAGGCCCGTGAACTGCGGGGCGTCCGTCCGTATCCCAGTGGTTACTATGAGATAAGGGCTTACACGCAGTATATGCTGAATTTTGATACAGACATTATATTCTCACGTGTGCTACCGGTGTATCAGACTCCCGATAAGGAGGGCGACTACAGCAATCCTGTCATTGCATCGGACTCTACCATATATAGCCAGAACCGTCCGCGGCAGGAGAGACTGCGTAAGGTGAATGTGGCGTTCTATCCTGAGGGCGGCAATATGGTGCGTGGCCTGCCTTGTCGAGTAGCTTTTAAGGCGACTGACGGTAATGGGATGGGGATAAACGGCAAGCTGACTCTGGTACTGGAGGACGGTAGTAAGATTGTGACCGAGAGCGGACATGAGGGTATGGGGGCGTTTGAATTCACGCCTGGCAAGAAGAGTGCGGATGCAACGTTTGAATATGGTGGCAAACGGTATTCTGTAACGTTACCATCGGCACAAAAAAACGGCTATACCATGATGGCCGATATGACCGGCAGGAAAAACAGCCTGCATATTGATGTGAACCGCACTGCGTCTTGTGCTGAGGAGACTATAGGAATGACAGTTACTTGTCGTGGTGAGTTGGTGATGTTTGAGGAACTGCCAATGAAAGGTAATGGCGGAGATTTCTCTTTTGATACAAAGCAATGGCCGGTAGGAGTGTGCAGGATAGTGCTGTTCACTGACAAGGGTGAGGTGCTGGCGGCTCGAAGCGTATATAACGGCAATCTTAAGTATGTGCCGCCTACGATAGAGGTCAAGCCGGATAAGCGGCGTTATGATGCGTTCGGCAAGATGCTCCTTTCATTGCAACTTAAGGGTAGGGACGGCAAACCTTTCCGTGACCGTTTCTGCATATCGGTGCGTGATGCAAGTGATTACGGTACGCAGTATGCCGATAATCTGCTCACTGATTTCTTGCTGACATCAGACCTTAAGGGTTTCATTCATAATCCGTCATACTATTTTGAGTCATCAGACAAACAGCACCTTAGGAATCTGGATTTACTGTGTATGGTGCAGGGATGGGAACGTTATGACTGGGAGTATATGACTGACAACAAGGTGTTCAAGGAGACACATCGTATGGAGACCAACCTAAGCCTGAATGGAATGATAATGACCAATAGAATCACCAGAGACCGCGCTATGGATGACGTCAAGGTCTATGTCGCAATTTCTCCACGTGATGGTGAGTATGTGGAGTACGGTCAGGCGGTTACTGATAAGAATGGTTACTTTGGGTTTGACATGAAGGATTTTTATGGCAAGGTTGATGTGACTATGCGTCTTACCAAGGCTAAGAATACGACAGAACCAAGTGCCAAGATACGTTTGGAACGTGCCCAACTGCCTGCGCTTAGGGCTTACTGTAAGCAGGAACTCATGCCCAGTTGGTCTGTCAAGAAGTCCGCTTCTAATACTGTCAGTTCTGTTGATGTAGCGGAGGGTGCCACGCTCAAGGATTATCCTGCTATAATAAACGAATCAGAAGGTTTAGTACTGCCTACCGTAAGGATTGACGGCGATAGAAAGTATGTAGATTATTTTACGTTCAAGTCATTTGATGTAGAAAAGGATGTTGATGCTGTGCTGGATTTTGGGAACCACTCAACTGATGTTACCGGTTACCTGATAGACAAAGGATATGCAGTTTGGTCTCCTGTAGATATAGGTTCTGTTTGGGTGGAATCAGGCTCTGGTTATATCAATCAGTTGGACTATGACCGTCAATACGGAGACACATGGTATACACGCAGTTTTTCTGATAATTACGAAGATGATTATTTTTACATGTATACCTCGAACGATGCATTACCGGAAAATAACTATTTCCAGATTAACGGTCATCCGGTCATTTGTTACGTTCATGATGATAAAGGTTTTTACACAAGTGGCAAGTTCTCGCGTCCATGGAGCATTGACACGCAGGATATTGAGAGTATCCTGATATTTGATGGATTGCACAGTATGTCCGAGATAAGTGATTATGCTCCTGACTACCTGGACTTTCTTAATCGTTACAGTTCTGTTCCTACTTTGGTATGGAACAGAACAGGCAAATTCAGTGACCGTCGTGTGCTAATGGATATAAAACTTAAGGATAATCACCGTATGACCGATAATCCGGACCGTTTCAATTTGGGCAAGAGGGTGACTACGATGCAAGGTTTCAGCCGTAGCCACGAGTTTTATGCTCCTTCATATCCTGATGGTGCCGTCGTGGGTGATGCAGATTACCGTCGTACCCTCTATTGGAATCCTAATGTGATATCCGATGAGAACGGTCGTGCCGAGATTGAATTTTACAACAACTCATATAGTACCCGTTTCAACATAAGCGGCGCTGGTATCACCGCCTCCGGAATGCCTTATATCTTGGACAAAAATTTCTAAAAGAAGAACGTTTTCTAGGCGAGCAAAAACTTGAAGGATATAGTCTCAAAAACCGTCGCCACCCTCGGCGCGTCAGAGGGAGGGGCCCAAAATCTTGATTTTGGGAGGGATAGGCCCTGAAAGGGCCGTAGTTTTGGAGACTATATTCTTCAAGTTTTTCCCTAATAATGAGGAAAAATGAGTACCTTTGCAGACATTTTTAGAAACAGAGGTATTTCTTTATGGAATTAGCAAGCAAATACAACCCCGCCGATGTGGAGGGAAAGTGGTACAAGTATTGGGAGGATGGCAAGTTTTTTCACTCAGAGCCTGATGGCCGTGAGGCTTACACTATAGTCATTCCGCCACCAAATGTGACCGGCGTTCTGCACATGGGTCACATGCTCAACAACACAATCCAGGATATCCTGGTACGTCGTGCCCGCATGATGGGTAAGAACGCCCTGTGGGTACCCGGAACTGACCATGCATCAATAGCAACTGAGGCTAAGGTTGTGGCCAAGCTTGCCAAGGAAGGTATCAAGAAGACTGACCTTACCCGTGAGGAGTTCCTCAAGCACGCATGGGAGTGGAAAGAAGAGCATGGAGGCATAATCCTCAAGCAGTTGCGCCGTCTGGGTTGCAGCTGTGACTGGGACCGCACCGCATTCACCATGGATGACCTGCGCTCAGAGAGCGTGATCAAGGTGTTCGTGGACCTCTACAACAAGGGCCTGATTTACCGTGGCGTACGTATGGTGAACTGGGACCCCAAGGCTCAGACAGCACTCAGTGATGAGGAGGTCGTTTACAAGGAGGAGCACAGCAAGCTGTACTATCTCAAGTACTATGTTGCCGATGCCGCCGAGAATCCTGTAAAGACCACCGGTGCCGAGGGTGAGGTGGTACACAAGGATGCCAAGGGCTACTACGCTGTGGTTGCCACCACACGTCCCGAGACCATCATGGGTGATACCGCCATGTGCATCAACCCTGCCGATCCCAAGAACGGCTGGCTCAAGGGCCACAAGGTGATAGTACCTCTGGTAAACCGTGTGATTCCTGTAATTGAAGATGATTACGTTGACATTGAGTTCGGTACCGGTTGCTTGAAGGTGACCCCTGCCCACGATGTCAATGACTATATGCTGGGTGAGAAGTATAACCTGGAGACCATCGATATATTCAACGATAACGGTACTCTGAGCGAGAAGGCCGGCCTTTACATAGGTATGGACCGCTTTGCCGTAAAGAAGCAGATTGCCATTGACCTGGATAACGCAGGCCTGCTGGAGAAGATGGAGGACTACACCAACAAGGTTGGTTACAGCGAGCGCAATCCGGACACTGTTATTGAGCCCAAGCTCTCAATGCAGTGGTTCCTCAAGATGAAGCATTTTGCCGATATGGCTCTGCCTCCTGTAATGAATGATGAACTCAAGTTCTATCCGCCCAAGTACAAGAACACATACCGCAACTGGCTGGAGAACATCAAGGACTGGTGCATAAGCCGCCAGCTCTGGTGGGGACACCGTATCCCGGCATACTTTATGCCCAAGGGCGGTTTTGTAGTGGCCGAGACAATCGATAAGGCAGTTGAGCTGGCACGCGCCAAGAGTGGAGACAACACACTGACCGCCGCTGACCTGCGTCAGGATGAGGATGTGCTGGATACATGGTTCAGCTCATGGCTCTGGCCTATCAGCCTTTTTGACGGCATCAACAACCCCGATAACAAGGAGATCAACTACTACTATCCCACAAATGACCTTGTGACCGGTCCGGATATCATATTCTTCTGGGTAGCACGTATGATAATGTCAGGTTATGAGTACAGACACGATATGCCTTTCCGCAACGTATACTTTACCGGTATTGTACGTGACAAGCTGGGCCGTAAGATGAGTAAGTCACTTGGCAACTCACCTGATCCCATAGGCCTGATTGAGCAGTACGGTGCCGATGGCGTACGTATGGGTCTTATGCTCTCAGCTCCTGCAGGTAATGACATACCGTTTGATGAGGCCATCTGTGAGCAGGG